>Ga0208373_1000971_pt1 | contig 42247 bp, 46 predicted proteins | sample RifOxyC2_FD_184036 | JGI IMG/M metagenome (GOLD analysis project Ga0208373, IMG submission 184036) | Soil microbial communities from Rifle, Colorado - Rifle Oxygen_injection C2 (SPAdes) | ecosystem: Environmental > Terrestrial > Deep subsurface > Rock core/Sediment | place: Rifle, Colorado...
AATCCTATTTTTGACATTAGGTTCCTCCTATTTGTTAAACATTAATTTTTGGTAATTTTAAATTTAACAATTTTTAAGAGGAACCTTTTTTTATTTTTTAATTTTCAACTAAGTTTAAGATAACACCTTAATTACAATCAAAGAGTGATTGAACGTTTGTATTAAAACATAACTGAAATTATCTATAAACCTATTGGGATTGAACTTTATAAGCCAAGGATAATAATAACTGCGTAACATGAGTTAATAAATCAAATTATTTTGACTATGCACTTACTTCAGGCAGGTTTTCCCAGTCTGTTGTATATTGAGGAGATTTCATATCGGATTTTGTTCCCCATGAACGTTTGATGCCTGAGCTGGCATAGAATAAAGTGCGTGAGCCGAACTCGAGGTTCAACCTGTCCATCGTTTCGGTTACTTTTGCCATTTTGATTCTGTCTTCGCTGTCGAATAAGCCAAGCTGGGAGCGGTCAACGGGTTCAAACCCTGTCAGCATCACACCTACTTTCTGATACAAATAACCTTTCCTGAAAATCTGTTCAACACCTTTCATGGCATAGCTTATCATTTCTGTAGTCGAATCGGATGGAACCGGAAGATGTACCAAAACTCCATTGTGGTACTGCGGAGTTTTCTTGAATGGGTTTGTCCTCAGAAACACAGTGAGCAGTCTGCATGCAGAATTTTGAGAACGCATTTTTTCTGCCGCCCTGGTAGTGAAAAGTGAGACTGATTCCTTGATTTCCTCTATTGTTTCAACATACCTTCCGAATGAACGTGAACAGATAATTGCTTTCTTATCAGGAACAGCAGATTCGAGGGAAACACAGGGTATTCCGCGAAGTTCATAGACAGTTCTCAATCCCATGACAGTCATATTATTTTTGACCCATTTGTCATTAGCCTTTGTTAAATCATAAGCAGTATTAATATTATTTTTCTTTAGAAGTTTTGTGTATTGATGGCCAACACCCCAAACGTCGCTAACGTCGGTTATTTTGAGGTATTCATCAATTTCATTTTGAGCTATTCCATAAATATTAAGAACACCATCATATTTCGGATTCTTCTTAGCTATTCTATTTGCAATTTTTGATAATGTTTTTGTTTCTGCTATTCCGACCGATACAGGTATTCCAATCCACTTTTTTACAGTTTCACGGATTTCCCTGCAATATTCTGTAAGATTTTTTCTTTTGAATCCCTCAAGGCTGATAAATGCTTCATCAATGGAATAAATTTCAACATTAGGTGAGAATTGTTCGAGTGTGGTCATTATACGATGTGAGATGTCACCATAAAGAACATAGTTTGAAGAGAAGACATTTACATCATGTTTTTTAACTAAATCCTGAACTTTGAATAATGGGTCGCCCATTTTTATTCCAACGGCTTTTGCTTCGTTCGAAAGTGCTACGATAATTCCATCATTATTAGAAAGTACAACAACCGGCTTCCCCAAGAGTTTAGGATTGAACACACGCTCACAGGAAGCATAGAAGTTGTTGCAGTCAACGACTGCTACAGGCGGATTATTTTGAGATTTTGTTTTCAATTTAAAAAAATTATTAATCTATAAAATGTAAATGTATTAAATTTTAACGAAAGAGTAATTTAATTATTTATTAAGTCTAATAGTTGAAATTGTCATTTTATAAGATAATGTTTTTATTTATTTTTGTTTTTATGGAAAATAATCTAAAATATGGGAATGATTTTAAACTGAAATTTGATGGGCAAATCAACCAAATCGATGCTAATATTTTAATTAACAGCTTAATACATACAACTAATGTTATTCAAGAAATAAATCGTTACTTGGATAGTGGAAAAAGAATTGAAATAAAGGTTAAAGCACCTGAGAAAGGGAGTTTTTTAATTCATTTGAATTTAGTTGAAACCATTGATGCCGTAAAAAGTATCTTTACAAAAGAAAACATTGAGATTACTGCTTTAATAATAAGTTCTTTGGTTGGTTTAATTGAATTAAAGAAATTTTTAAAAAGCAGGAAACCAAAAGACGTAAAACAAGATGAGTCCCTTACAACTATTACAAATCAGGAAGGTAATATTTTAGTAATAAATAATTCAGTTTTTAATATATATGATAAAAGTCCAATTGTGAAGGATGCTTTATCTCAAAACTTTGAATCAATTCAAAACGATCCCTCCATCACGGGTTTCGAAATAACAGATACTCAAGAAAAACCATATATACGAATTAATAGAGAAGAATTTGAAACAATGGCTTTGAAATCTGAAGAATTATCAGAGGGTGAGAGAGTATTAACGGAAGCGGCGACTTTAAATATAGTTAGATTATCGTTTGAAGAAGCTTTAAAGTGGGATTTTTATTATAAAGGCAACAAAATTTCTGCGAAAATTAAAGACCCCAATTTTTATGAATTAATTGATAAAGGTGAATCCTTTGCTAAAGGAGATATTCTTGAGGTTGAATTACAAATTGTTCAAAAATGGGATGAATCAGTGAATACTTATGTGAATAAATCTTATCATATTAATCGAATAACACGACATCTAAAAAGAGGTGAGGAACAGAGATTCCATTTTGAAGTATAAAATTCTTCCCAAAATTTATGAATTATTTTAATCAATCAGGCTTTGTAATGTTCTTTTTATTCGCCAGAGAAATTCAACTGCATCATCACGTTTGGATACGAGCAATTCAATAGACAATTTATTCTCATTTTGGAAAATCTTAGCATTTGGGTATGATGGTAATAAATCCAATATCACAGGTAATACGGTTTCCTGAAAATCAGTACTTAGGTTTGTCAAAAATTCTGCAGAGAGTTTATTTTTCTTCAAGGTTATTTTTGCAAAGCCTGAAGAAAGTGCGGCTACTCTCAGTTTCACTGCAAATATTAACTCATTAGCCTGTTGAGGAAGTTTACCAAACCTATCATTCATTTCTTCTAAAATTTCATGCAAAGCATCATTATCTCTTACATGATACAGCTTTTTGTAGAAATGGAATCTTTCGGTTTCACTTGCAATGTAATCAGAGGGAAGAAGAGCATCAGAATCGAGTTCGATTGTAATATCTTCATTGACAGGCAGGATTTTGTCTATCTTTTTAGAATCAAAGAACAATTCACTGAATTCTTCGATTTTAAGTTCACTGACAGCCTCATCGAGAATTCTTTGGTAGAGTTCAAATCCTATTTCGTTAATGTAGCCGCTCTGTTCAGGCCCAAGTAAATTACCTGCACCCCGGATTTCCATATCCCTCATTGCAAGCTGTAATCCACTGCCAAGTTCTGTAAATTCTTCTATTGCCTGTAAGCGTCTCAATGAATTTGATGATAAATTTTTGACCGGAGGAATTAAAAGGTAGCAATATGCCTGTATGTTGCTCCTACCAACCCTGCCGCGAAGCTGGTAAAGCTCTGCCAATCCGAAGTTCTGGGCATTGTTTATAAACATTGTGTTTGCATTTGGAATATCAATTCCTGACTCGATTATTTTTGTTGTGAAAAGGACATCAAATTTTCTTTCAAGGAATTTTTCCATGATATGTTCTAACTCGCTTGAGCGCATCTGCCCGTGAGCTACTGCCACTTTTAATGATGGCATGAGCATTTGAATATTTCTTGAAATCTTTTCAATATCCTGAATTTTATCATTCACGAAAAAGACTTGACCTTTTCTTTCAATTTCCTTCGATATTGCTTTCAGAATAATTTTATCATTCCATTCAAGAATTTCAGTATAGATGGGGAGCCTGTTCCTTGGTGGTGTTTCGATTATGCTCAAATCTCTTGCACCCATGAGTGAAAAATTCAGAGTGCGTGGAATGGGAGTAGCTGTAAGAGTCAATGTATCAACGTTGGTTCTCAATTTACGAAGCTTCTCCTTGGATGCAACTCCGAAACGGTGTTCTTCATCAATAACGAGTAAGCCAAGATTTCTGAAGGAGACATCTTTACTTAGAAGCCTGTGAGTACCTATTAGAACATCAATTTGGGCATTCTTTGTTTTTTCCACCACTACTTCTTGTTCCTTTTTGGAGCGGAAACGAGAAATTACCTCGATGATAACAGGATAGCGATGCAGTCTGTCCATGAATGTCATATAATGCTGTTGTGCAAGTATTGTCGTAGGTACGAGAACAGCGACCTGCTTACCTGCCTGAACGGCTTTGAATGAAGCCCTGATTGCAATTTCGGTTTTTCCGAAGCCGACATCGCCGCAGACAAGCCTGTCCATAGGAGTTTCGGATTCCATATCTTTCTTGACTTCTGTTGTCGTTTGAGCCTGGTCTGGAGTGTCGTCATAAATGAATGATGCTTCAAATTCCTTCTGCCACATTGTATCTGAAGGATATGATATTCCGGGTTGCCGCTTGCGTTCGGCATAGAGTTTTATTAAGTCCCGGGCAATGTCTTTAAGCCGTTTCTTTGTTTTTGCTTTTTTCCTCAACCATTCAGTAGAGCCAAGCTTACTGAGTTTTGGAACAACACCTTCCTGTGATGAGTATTTCTGGATTTTGTTGATGTAATTAAGATTTACATATAAAATATCGTCATCTGCAAATTGCAGTCTGAGGCAATCCTGAAGGCTTACACCGAGCTTTATGGTCTTAAATCCATCAAATTTTCCTACACCTTTATCTACATGAACGACAAAATCACCGATTTTCAATTGCATTAATTCTCGGAGAGATATGCCTCCTGTAATTCTTTTACCTCTTCTTGTAGTCTGGGTTCTGAGCCTGTTAAATATTTCATGTTCTGTAAATATTGCAAGTTGAAAATCAGGAAGAAGAAATCCATGAGTGAATGACTCATTGAGCCATAAGATTGAATTTAGAGTTACATCTTTTTCAGCCAGATAGGTGGAATTCAAAGTATCTTGAACTTCGGACATTTCGATACCATTTTCAACAAGCTCTTTTAATCTTTCTAAATGCTCTTTTCCTTGTGCAGAGATAACTATTTTAGCATTTAAGCCTACAAGCTTTCGCAACTCTAAAGTGAAATCTTTTACAGAACCATGATATTGCTTTTGTTGAGATGAATTTATTTTTACATCAGCTTCACCAAGTTTGTTGATTGATAATTTTTGATAACTACTGAATATATCCCAATTATCAATAGAGGATTGAAGGGAGTCGGGATTATCGAGAACAAGAATCGTATCATTACTCAAATATTCGAATATGGTTGAATCGGCAGTAGTTCTGGATGAGTGATATATGTTCGCAATAAATTCTATGCTTTGATGTTCTCTGATGCTTCTCTGTGATATAGGCTGAAATTCCCGGATTGATTCGATTTCATTATCCCAAAATTCGATTCTGAGTGGATTATCCCAGCCTAAAGGAAATATATCAACTATACCTCCGCGCACAGCCATTTCGCCTTGGGACGAGACAAAATCAACTCTCTCAAAACCATTCAGGCCTAGCATATTTGAGAACGCGGAGTATTCGAGAAACTGACCTTTATGCAGAGTGGTTCTGTATTTTGAAATTTCCTCATGTTTTGGAATACTGATATTGAAAATGTCAGGTGTGGAAATTGTAATCGAAAAATCATTCTTTTGTAAAACAGAAAGGCCGTCAATGAGCCATATAAGCTGTTCATCCTGATTTTCTGCAGTATAGTGAACTTTATTCGATGGTTCGGATAATAATGCTAAAACATCATCGCCCAAAACAAGCTGTAAATCGTGGAACCAATCTTCAGCTTCTTGTGCGGAAGGTGTTATGATTAAATAATTTCTTTTTTTCTTTAACCATAATGAGGCGATAACAAGAGATTTCAGAGAACCACTCAGTGTTTTAACCGAAATGTCCATGTTCGCAGATTCCAGCAAGCCTGATAATTCCCTTGTGATTTTCAGGTGTTCGAGGTATTCAATTACTTTTTTTATTTGAGGTATATGAGTCAATTTTAATGAATAACCAATATCACTTAATACAATTTTATTTTAATCTTCTGAAATTATTTCAACAGTAGAACCGGTCTTCTGCCTGATATTGTATGAAACCGAATTAAATTTCCTGATTTCTTTTAGCATTTCCTCACGGTTCAGTTCTTTGTTTGCATAAATTATATATTTAATTTCTCTGCGGGTATCCCTAATCACATTGCGTACAGGAGGTTTTTCCATAATCATTCAATATTAATATATTTTTTAAAGTTGTGTTCAAAAATTTTCAACTTATCATTTTTAACACGGATATTAAAATGTACTCCTTCGTCTTTATCATCCCTCGATACAATATCAGCATTTGAATAGACCTCGGAAACGAGGTCCATTGCGGTATATGGTAGTACGAAGGATAGAGTTTTACTTTGCTCCTCAGATTTTTCCTGCATTACACTCATCAGCTTCTGAATATTGATATTTCTCGATGCTGATGTAAACACAGCTTGGGGATATTCGGATTCTATTGCTCTTAAATCATTCGCGTCTTCAATCAAATCTACTTTATTCAGGACAAGAATTATTGGCTTTTCAGCGATTTTCAGACTTTCGAGTGTTTCATTAACTACCCTGATATGTTCTCTGAAAAAATTGTGGGATACATCAACAACATGAATTAATATATCAGCTTCCGATGCTTCAGCAAGAGTACTTCGAAATGATGCAATCAGGTTGACAGGCAGTTTCCTGATAAAACCCACCGTGTCAGAAATGAGTGTCTTTGCTCCTCCCGGAAGATTGAATGACCTGACGGTCGTATCGAGAGTGGCAAAGAGTTTATCCTCTACATAAACATCAGCATCAGTAATTGCATTCATAAGTGTTGATTTACCGGCATTTGTATAACCAACGAGTGCGAATTGAGTGAACTCTTTCCTTCCTTTCCTCTGCTGTTCTCTTTGAACGGAAATGTCTTCGAGTTTTTCTTTCAGTTTCTGAATCTTAATTTTTAACATTCTACGGTCGGTTTCAATTTGTGTTTCACCGGGACCTTTGGTCCTTATGCCGCCGTATTGTTTGGACAAGTGAGTCCACATCTTGGTTAATCTTGGCAGAAGGTATTGAGATTGAGCAAGCTCAACCTGAACCTTTGCTTCCTGCGAACGGGCATGTTTGGCGAAAATATCGAGTATCAGTCCGCTTCTGTCAACAACTTTAATTTGAAATGCTTTTTCCAGGTTTCTGAGCTGCATAGGGGAAATGTCATCATCAAAAATGATGAGAGTGATAGCCTTCTCTTCAATGATTAATTTAATCTCTTCTAATTTACCGGTGCCTATAACAGTAGAGCGGTTTGGGGCAGCCAGTTCCTGATATATCTTTTCGATAATTTCAGCACCTGCGGTTTCAGCAAGGAACTCCAATTCATTAAGATGCTCGAATGCTGTTTCACGGTCAGCACCTTTTTTTCCTATTGCAATGGCAATAGCTTTTTCTTTTGTTTCGGTAAAATCGTGCAAATAATTTCCTATAAATTTAACTGCATCTATTCACGTTTTGTTGGGTGAAATATTGATTTGTGAGATTTAATGTTAATCATAAAATAATTTGCTAAAGTGAAAAATATTTGGTAATTATGAATATGCAAAAACAACGAATATATATTGATACTTCGGTTATCGGCGGCTGTTTTGACGAAGAATTTCAGAAATGGTCAAATAAACTATTTGATGAGTTTATTAGTGGTAAACACATTGCAGTCATATCTGATTTAACTATTGCAGAATTGAACAGGGCTTCAAAAGAAGTTGCAGGTAAGTTATTACAATTACCAGAAGAAAATATTGAATATGTATTCAGAAATGAAGAATCAAACTATTTGGCGAGTAAATATATTGAGAATGGAGCACTAAGCAATAAATATTATGAGGACGCTCATCATATTGCTCTTGCAACGATTAATAATTCAAATATTTTAGTCAGCTGGAATTTTAAGCATATTGTTAATATGAGCAGAATTACAATATATAATTCGGTAAACATTCTATTAAACTACAAAACAATTGAAATAAGGTCACCAATGGAGGTGGTGGAATATGAAGACTAAAACTTTTGATTGCGTTGAAATGCAAAGAAAAATTCGAGACAGTTTTTGGATTGAATCGAATGGTGATATTAAGAAATTGAATGAGATTATTGATAGAGAATTGAGTACTTCTGATTTATTCAAAAGGATAAATGAAAAGAAAGAAAGAGAATTAGTTCAGGCTTAATTTAATCAATATTCGAGATATTAATATTTGCTAAAGCTATTAATGATTCTCTCATCTTAATTCTAAAATAAGTTGAATTATGAAAAATAAAATAGATGATTCTTTTTTTGAAGTACGATAGTGGTAAATAAATAATTAATGTTTAATTTTAAAAGGATTATATGAATTCTATAAACTTACCATATCGTGAATTGAGGGATTTCTGCGGGAAATACCATATAAAAAAAATGTCATTATTTGGTTCTGTACTTACCGATGAATTCATACCCGAAAAAAGTGATGTTGATGTTTTGGTGGAATTTATTATTGACAAACACCCTAGTTTATTTCAATTTGCGGGGATTGAGATTGAATTAAGCGAGTTGATAAATCATAAAGTTGACTTAAAAACAAAGGAAGATTTAAGTGTTTATTTTAGGGAAGATGTTTTAAAAAGTTCTAAAACAATATACGAATCATAGAAACATTATGAGTATGCCTAAAAATACAATAAGACTCAGGCATATGTTGGATGCAGCCAACAAAATCATGAAGTTTATTAAGAACCGCTCACGTTCTGACCTCGATACTGACGAGATGCTTATTCTGGCGATTTTGAAATTAATTGAAATTATTGGTGAAGCAGCATCATCAGTAACATTTGAAATAAAAGAGAAACATCCGGAAATTCCCTGGAGGCAAATAATTAGTGTCAGGAATAGATTGATACATGGATATTTCGATATTAATCATAACATTCTTTGGGAGATTGTTATAAAAGATTTACCACCACTTATAAAGAACCTTGAAATCATGTTAACTGAGATAGAAAATTAGAAAGAAAAGAGTCCATCAAATTTCATAATGGTGACATTATCTTTCCCGGATTTTTTGTAATTTTATTTTTTTAAAATTGAATTAGTTAATAAAATTTGAGTTTTGTTATGACTTTGACAAAAGATGCGATATTAAATGTTGTTAAACCGATTTGCCCTGAAGCCGGAACTTATGAACATAGAAATCAATTATCCATTCTTATAACGAGAGAAAAACTGAAGGAAGTAGCCCGTGAACTTAGGGATAACCCAGAAACAAGTTTTGACATGTTGATTGACATAACAGCAATTGATTGGCTGAAATCCGATAATAGATTTGAAGTCGTTTATTTTCTTTATTCAAACAAGCATAAAAGCAGACTTCGACTCAAAGTTCCTGTAAAAGAAGAAAATCCTGTTTGCCCGACTGTTACAATCATTTGGGAGAGTGCCGCTTGGTATGAGAGAGAAACTTATGATATGTACGGAATAATATTTGAGGGACATCCCAACCTTCGCCGCTTCTATATGCCTGAAGATTATGTTGACAAAGAATCAGGCGAACCGATTTATCCACTTAGAAAAGATTACCCGTTGATGGGAGTGCCTGACACTTTGCCTTTGCCGCCTTATCCTGAGAAGTATGGGGATTTGAAATAGGCATTCATCATTTTAGATTCTTCGACAATGCTCAGAATGACAAATTTTCAAGTAATGGATTCTGAACCAAGTTCAGAATGACATTAAGGTCAATTACCGTCTTTCAGGTATTGAATAGCTTCATCAACAGTTTCAGCATAATCGAAAATGGAGTCAAGCTGAGATATACTTAGCATTTTCATAACCATTTCTTTGACACCGACGAGAATGATAGGTGCTTCTGTATCTTTTAACTGCCTGTTTGCAAGGAGCAATGCTCCAAGACCAGTGCTGTCAACATGCTCGACAAAAGTCATATCGAAGACAAGTGCTTCCAACTCTGGCTGGCACAATATGAGCAGCTCCGCTTTTAACTGTGGTGCAATGTCGGCATCAAGCTTATTATTCTTCAAAGTAAAAATTGCTATGTTGTCCTGTCTGTCAATCGAAAATCTCATACACTTGTCTATTTAGATAATTTTAATATTTTTGAAACTACAAATTAGTTATAGAAGTTCAATTATCAAAGTTTTTTTGCAGGTTTGAATGAAAAGAGGTGAACCCACAAGGATTCTAATTATCAGATTAAGCTCAATGGGAGATGTTATTCTGGCCTCTCACCTTGTTCGTAATCTGAGAGAAAGTTTGCCTAATGCTAGGATTGATTTCATTACTGCAAAGCCATTTTCAGAGATATATCAGTTCAATCCTCATATATTCAATCTATATGAATATGATAAAAACTGGGGAAAAAGTTCAATCAGAGAATTTAAAGAAAAAATACTGAAAAATAATGGGCTCGAAAAATATGATTTGCTCATTGACCTGCAGAGAAATTACAGGTCTCTGCAACTCAGAAAAGGTCTTGGAAATAAAATTGTCAAAGTCAGGAAAAACAGGTTAAATAAATTATCTTTAGTTTATTTTAAGAAAAATATAACTAAAGTAATTCAACAGATACCTGAAATTTATTTCAATACAATAGTTGGTTATAATGTACAAGATGACGGAAAAGGTCTTGAACTTTGGCTACCCGGAGATAAAGAAAAAGGTTTTTATCAGCCATTTTCAATAGTTAGAGTAAATGATGATAAGATAAGAATCGCAATAGCTCCGGGTGCTTATCATGAGACTAAGAGGTGGCTGCCAGAGAGATTTGCAGAGCTTATAAATGTATTAAAGAACAATTATAATGCTGAGATTGTCATTATTGGAGGACCATTTGATGTTGAAATAACTAAACAGATAATTGATTTGTCAGGTGAAGAAGTCATTGATAAAAGCGGCTCTGATTCAATAATCAGTACAGCCGAATTAATTGATAAATGCAATATACTAATTACAAATGATACAGGATTAATGCATATTGCCGCAGCTAGGCAGGTGCCAGTTGTTGCTATATTCGGTTCAACCGTTAAAGAGTTTGGATTTACTCCTTTCAGAGTGAAGCATTTTGTAGTTGAAAAGGATATACCTTGCAGGCCTTGTACACATATCGGCAGGGAAACCTGCCCGAAAGGGCATTTCGATTGTATGAATAAAATAAGTGTTGATGAAGTTTTAACTTATATTGAAAAAATATTATTGGAATAATCATGATAAATTAAACAAATTAGAAAATGAAATGTAACACTGAGCTATGTCGAAGTGTGAAACCAATGATAAAGCCAGTCTTCGACTTAGCTCAGACTGATAATTCTTAAACAATGAAGAAGAAATGGTTCTAACAAAAGAAAAGTGGTGGATTGTTTTTGTAATTGCTTTAATGGCGATAATCATTTTTATTAATCTTGGGAGCGGTGAGATTCAGCCATGGGACGAGGGTTTGTATGCAATTCGGGCGAAGAGTATTCTTCATTTTAATGATTTTTTGGACCAAACAGCTTACTCGCCCGGTGGCTTGTATTCATCAACATACCCCCCATTAACGATTTGGTTCATATCTGGTGCAATGTCTATCTTCGGTGAAAACCAATTCTCAGTAAGGCTTTTTTCAGCTTTGTGTTCCGTTGCAGCTTTAATATTTATTTTTCTTATTTCAAGGCGTGTGGCCTCATTCAAATTTTCTTTGCTTGCGGTTATACTGACGGGTGCAACTCTTGTATGGAATAAGTTTTCTCGTGAGGGGATGACTGACATTCCACTTACTTTCTTTTTTATACTGACTTTTTGGGCTTCGATTAAACTCAGGGAATCAGATGATAAGAAGAAAATAATTTTATTTTCAGCCATTTTTGCTGTTGGATTTGCCTCGGCACTTATGACAAAGATTGTTATATCTTTTCTTCCGTTGTTGTTTGTTTTTTTGACCTTTGTGGAGAATAATAATAAGAAATGGTATTTGTTGGTTGCATCAATTGCCGCAATAGCTCTTGCTTCCCCATGGTATATATATATGATAAGTCAACATGGAGCACCTTTTTATAAAGCCTTATTAGTTCCACATATTTATTCTGTAGTGGAAACAAACAGCCCTAAGCTTGGAGTGCTATACTACCTGAATCAACTCTTAGTCTCGAATTCATATATTCTGTTTACATTTGTTTTCTTATTAATGTTTATATCAGATAATTTTAGAAAGAAGATAAATGAATTAATAGAATCGAAGTATATTTTATACACAGTGATTATGTGGTTTTCAATAGCATTCATAGTATTATCCTTATCCAGAACAAAGATGCTGCATTATGCTGTTTATATGGTTCCTCCGGCTATTTTTATCGCTATTGTGTTCATTGAAAATATAAGAGAAATAATTAAAAATAACAAGATAATATCGGTATTACTTATTTGTGTTGTTGCTCTGATAATCTGGTCTTTCAATCCCGGCTTAAGAGAGGATATTAAAATCCTTTTCACCGACTTTTCATTTACTAATGCATCATTCATTTATTTTCTGTTTATTTTAGTTTCAATTGCTTCTGTGCTTTTTCTTTACATCAATTTATTTGATAAATGGATTTCCAAATACATGATTCCCATCGTTTATTTTATAACAACTATTTTATTATTTAATATAATTGTATTGAATGGTTTTTATAGATTAGGCCATTCCTACGGAGCAGAGAAAGCTGCAGGATTTGTACTCGATTCGAAGGAAAATTCATTTGTATATTTATACCACGAGGCAACTGCCGCAGATTCACTCAATCCACAGCTTGCATGGTACACTAAAGGAATTATGAATCAATGGGTGAAAGGAAAAACATATAAGCCTTATACATTACCATTAAATCAGAAAATAGTTGATGTTTTGAACGATATGAAATCTCTTAAAGAAAATATTGTAATATATTATAAACCAAGAGAAAAAGAATTTGCGGAGATTGTAAATAAAAATGTATCGAAAGAATGGAAAATAACTGAGTATTGTGATAGATATATTGTTTTCAGAAGAAAATTTTAAAAAAATAAAATGAATATAAATTTATTTGTTTGTCCCGATTGCGGTTCTGATTTAAAAGAAAATCAGGGAAATTTTATTTGTAGTTCATGCAGTAAAAATTATGGTGTAAATCATGGTATTCCATTTATGTATCCGAGCTATTTTACAGAGAATGAGAAGCAGATGAATTACCTCGAGCATTATAAATATGACGGTGAGTATTATGATTATTTTGAAGGAAGAATTTGTAAAGCAACCGAACATGATGAGAGGAGATTAAGAGAATATATTTTATCATTAATCCCAAAAACAGCAAAGAATATTCTTGATGTTGGGTCTGGCGGTGCATGGCTGGCAAAGTCATTGCAGAATAAAAATGTTGAGTTGTACTCTTTTGATATTTCACCAAACAATATTTCAAAAGCATTAGAACTTTATCCTTTTGAAAACCATCATGGAATTGTTGGCGATGCACTCAATCCACCTTTCAGGAATGGAACATTCGATTGCATTATTTCATCGGAGGTAATAGAACACATTGTCGAGCCAAAACTATTTATTCAAAAGTTGATTTCACTGTTGAAGACTGACGGGAGATTAATCATCAGCACACCATACAAGGAAAATATTCAATATTCGATTTGTACGCATTGCAACCAGCCGACACCTCATAATGCTCATCTGCATTCATTTGATGAAAATAAATTGAAGAATCTTATTGATGATAATAAAATTGTATTTAGTAGTTACATATTTGGCAATAAAGCCCTGCATATGCTGAGAACTAATTTTTTATTGCAATTCCTTCCATTCGGATTATGGAAATTTGTCGATGCAATAGCCAATTTTATTCTGAATAAAAGAGGGCATATTGTGTGTAAATATGAATTAAAGTGAGATTAATTATTTATTTTTCGCTTTCAAATTCTTAAGAATTAAATTATTTAAAATGTAAGAGTAAGTATTTTAAAATCAGTTTTAAATACTATATTTATATTTCTTGGGTATTACAGATAGAATTGCCCTTAGAGCATTATTTATTTGTCAGATGTTTGAAAATATTTAGAAACATCTTTATCAATTTTTATGTAATTAATTTTTTCCTTCTTGTTTTGTTGATACACTTCTTTATTTGGCGAATAAACGGTAACAGTAAACCCTTCCTGCAATTTTGCGTGATGTTTTCCTCTTACTCCCTTAGAAAAATCATACTCAGCTAACATTGTATCATTTGTATTTTTAATTTTTGTTTTCATACTGTTTACTTCCTCAATACTTTCAGTTTCTCAAATAGTTCTTTTTCTTCCTGGGATAAATTTTGTGGGATGTTAACCAGTATTTTAGCGTATAAATCTCCTCTCTCAGTTGGATTGTTGTATTTAGGCATGCCCTGCTTTTTTAATTTTAATACAGTGCCATTCTGTGTCCCGGCTGGTATTTTTAAATTGATTGTCCCGCCAAATGTTTTCAGCTTGGTACTGCCTCCAAGTATGGCTTTGTATAAATCAACCGGCACTTCAATGTGAAGGTCATCGCCGGTTCTCTCAACTTTGCTATGGGGTTTGACATTTAATTTGATGATTAAATCACCAGTTGTACCGCCATGTTTGCCTGATGTTCCCTTTCCTGTAATTTTTAACGATTGACCATCGGTTACACCCGGTTTAATTTTCATGTCAATTTTCTGTTCATCAATTTGAATTAATCTCTGAGTGCCGCTAAAAGCTTCTGCCAGAGTAATGTCAATTTCAACAACAGTGTCTGTGCCTTTTTTGGGTGGTTGCCGAAACCCTGTTCGTTGAACAAAACCCTCGCCGAAAATATTTTTGAAGAAGTCGGACACGTTGCCTGAGTCAAACATATCGCTAAAGCCTCCTAAACCACCGCCTTTTCTCTTTCTTCCTGCCTGGCTTGTGCCGAACCATTCTGACCAGTCGAAGTTCTGGGCATCACCGCCTGTCTGCCTGTAACTGTTCCAGGATGAACCAAGATTATCATATTTCTTTCTTTTCTCAGGGTCGCTGAGAACCTCATAGGCTTCGCTTATTTCCTTGAATTTATTTTCTGCATCTTTCCCTTTGTTACGGTCAGGATGGTACTTCACAGCAAGGCTTCTGAAAGCCTTTTTGATTTCATCAGTCGTAGCAGTCTTGCTTATACCGAGTATCTTATAATAGTCCCTGAATTCCATTTTAATAGTTGATGTTACTTATAATTCACATTAAATAGATAAAATTTTCAATTTTCAATTTCCAATTTTCAATAAATTTTCAATAATTAAATTTTAAAATGAACCTCCATAAGTTATTTTAAAAATTTGCTCATTATAAATTCAATGAAAATTAAAAAATTTAAATTGATAATTCACTACAAATACCTGTGAACAGGTCCATTTTGTTTAATAAATTTCGGTTTGAACTCACCGGCTTTTCTACCGAAACAAACACCGAGAGCTTCATAAAATTCAATTTCGTTTGTATCAATAAATCTTTGTCTGATTGCTTCATAAGTCGGAATGTAGATGATTTTATCATGTTCGACATCAACTACGGTTACACCGGATAAATCATTAACAAGTAGAAGGACTGCGGCTCCTCCGCCTTGTTTGCCAAAAGCAACGTCATAGCTTGTTGTTCCACCCGACCTGACAAGATGCCCCAAAGAAAGTTCCCTGATTTCGGGAAACTCGTATATACCCTTAACATAAATTCCTTCCTGCTTCAGAACTTTCTCCCAGTCGGGGTCTTGCTTCATATAAAATTCAAGCTGTTGTCTAATGTATTGTCCGACACCTGTGAGCCTTTGATGTCCGAAAGAATCCTTCAGGGACTCATCCGTGAAGTATCTGCCTTCTTTGTCTTTGACTCCTTCTGCGGCAACAATTATGTAAGTCGAGCCTTTGACATCGCTCGAAATAAGCCTGCTGGTATATGTTTCCTTAAAATGCTGATATAGAATTTCATAATCTACATTAATTTCGGGGATGAGAATAGCATCGGCATCTGCCCCTATCCCTCCCCTGAAAGCAGTATGGCCTGCATACCTGCCGAATACCTCAATAATCAAGGCTCTGTTATGGGTTAAACCAGTTGTTCTTAATTCGGCAGTGAATTTTGAAATGCGGTTAATCGTGGAGTCGCCTCCGACTGAATAGGTCTGAAGGTCGAGGTCCATTGTTTTCGGAACATGCACACAACTAATCCCCTGGCTGACCAAATCAACAACGACCGAACCTGTGTCGTCGCCTCCGGCTATGACAAGTCCGTCAATGCTGTGCATTTTCAAGCCGGCTTTGATTTTTTCGTACTTCTGGTCATCTTTGATTTTTGATATTTTTACTCTTGAGTGTCCTGCCTCGGAACCTGCGACCTCAGAACTTATCCTGTCTGCTCTTGCCTTATCAATAATCACAGGAACAAGACTGGTAAGATTGTACAGCCCCGCATAGCCGTTTGGTATGATGCATATTTCAATACCGAGATGGTGAGCCATTCTTGCTGCACCGTTGATTACTGCATTTAACCCTCCGCAGTCGCCGCCGCTTGTAATAACACCGATTTTCTTTATTCCGTTCATTTTTACCCCAGATGGAATTTAATTTCTTCTAACATTTTCAATTACAAAACTAATAAATCCTATGTAAAAGGAAATCCCTTTTGAAACAAGTTTATGGAATAAATAACAAATAATGACCCTTTTATAATTTTTTTTTCCGCTTCAATAAGATATTTTTGAATTTCTGTTTATTTACAATAAAAATATAATGGATATGAAGAATAATCCAATCGGAGTATTTGATTCGGGCATAGGCGGTTTAAGCGTCCTCAAGCAGTTCATTCGCTTTCTGCCATTTGAAAGATATGTATATCTTGGCGATACAGCACGTGTTCCTTATGGCAACAGGTCTCCTGAGACTGTTAAACGATATGCAAAGGAAAGCACGAGGTTTTTGCTCGAACATGATGTAAAGCTGATTGTTGTTGCTTGCAATACAGTGTCATCAGTTGCTTTGGATGTTGTACGTGAGCTTTCGACGGTTCCTGTAATCGGAATGATTTATCCGGCAGCTGTAGCGGCACTCAGGGCAACAGTCAATAAAAAAATTGGAGTAATCGGAACGAGAGCGACAATTAACAGCAATGCTTACTCTGAAGAAATCAACAAGCTGAGTAATGGTGATAATATAAAAGTCATATCCCAGGCATGTCCTTTATTTGTGCCGATTATCGAGGAGGGATGGCTGGAACATCCTGCAACAAGACTAATCAGCGAGGAATATCTTTCAGGATTGAAAGCTGAAAATATAGATACACTTGTGCTTGGCTGTACTCATTATCCGTTATTGAAACAACTTTTAACTGAAATGATGCCTGGAATATCTCTTGTTGACTCTGGTGAACATGCCGCTGTAATGGCTGTTAGAATGTTAGCAGAGCAGGAAAATTTAGTTGAAGAGAAGGATGTTTATGTTCAAAAGCCCGGGATTGAATTTTTTGTTACTGATATACCATCGACATTCTTTGATATTGCACAAAAATTTCTCGGCTTCACTGTCGAAAGTCCGAAAATAGTAAGTCTTAGTAGTCTAATAAAATAATATGAATCTAAAAGGGAAAATTGCGTTAATCACCGGTGCTTCTGCCGGAATTGGCGAAGCATGTGCGGAAGTATTGGCAGAGGCAGGAGCAAATCTCATTCTTCTTGCCAGAAGAAAAGATAAGTTGGATGAAATATCGAAAAGAATTAAAGAAAAGAACGATGTTGATATTTTCAATATTGAATGTGATGTAAGAAATCGAAATGAGGTTGAGAAGAGCATTAAAAATTTACCTGAAAAATTTCGGAATATAGATATTCTTATAAATAATGCCGGATTGGCAAGAGGGATGAATAAAATTCATGAGGGAAGCTTTGAAGATTGGGATGAGATGCTCGATACAAACATTAAAGGATTACTAAACGTTTCAAGATTTATCCTTCCCGGAATGGTCGAGAGAAAATCAGGGCATGTGGTTAATATAGGTTCTCTGGCAGGACGTGAAGTTTATCCAAACGGGAATATATATTGCAGTACTAAACAAGCAGTCAAAGCAATTTCCAGGGGAATGCTCGTTGACCTTAACGGGACTGGAGTAAGAGTTACAAATGTTGACCCGGGGCTTGTCGAAACCGAATTTTCAGAAGTGAGATTCCGTGGCGATACCGAAAGAGCAAAAAAGATTTATCAGGGTTATACACCGCTTACATCGAGGAATGTGGCCGATGTTGTATTGTTCTGTGTAACTCGCCCACAGCATGTATCAATTCAGGATATACTTATAACACCGACCGACCAGGCAACAACGATGATATTGAATAAGAAGATGTAAAGGGTATATTAAATTTTTAAATTAGTACAATTTATCGTATTTTTGAATCCCACAATTGTGGGTTTTTTATATCCGGAACATGCTAATATAAAAAAGGAATTAACCAAATGCATGGGATGGGAAAGGAAAAATTTGCCAAACGGAGAGGTGGCCGAGTGGCTGAAGGCAACGGTTTGCTAAACCGTCATAGTGGTAAAACGCTATCGCGAGTTCGAATCTCGCCCTCTCCGCATCCTAATTAGATTAAATCTTATTGTATTACAACCAAAGGTTTCAACTATCTGCAAAACTTATTTATATACTCCTGTGCTTCCTTATAACCGAGCCTGAGTGATTCCTTAAAATCCAAACATCCTGATTCTACTAATCCGAGCTGCATCTTCGATAAACCTCTCTTAAGTAATGCAACTGAATCTCTCGGATTAATCTCTAATGTTTTATCGTAATCTTTTATGGCTCCTTTATAATCACCAACATTATATTTCGAAGTACCCCTTGTAACCAATGCCTGCTCATTTTTCGGGTTAAGTTGTAAAGATACAGTAAAATCTTTTATAGCACCGTTGTAATCGCCTATCTCAAATCTTGCTTCACCTCTTCTATGATATTCAATTGAACTTTGTGGATTCAATTTAATTGCCATATCGAAATCGGCAATCGCACCTTCATAGTCTTTCAAAAGTATCTTGGCGTTTGCTCTATTATGATATGCAGAAAAAGAGGTTGGATCTATCGCTACAACTTTATTGAAATCTTCCAAAGCATCCTGATGCTTGCCAAGTTCAAATTTAACAAGGCCCCTCATGTTAATTGAGGATATATCTTTTGAATTCAATTCAATTGCTTTGTCGAGTTCTTTCAAAGCCCCGGGAAAGTCTTTAATCCTTAGTTTTTCTTTACTTCTTTCTAACGTATAAGCGTCATTATCATAGAATTTTTCATTAAGTTTTTCCAGGTTCTCGAATTTGGTGTTGACAAACTCAGGAATATTAGCAGCCCTGCTTCGAATTATCATATTTTCCAGTAAAATCGGAGGAGAATCATTCCCGTTTTCGTCAATATGTGTCAGATATAGTTGTGTATAGAATCCCCTGGCTTTGGAACTGAAAACGAGCCATTTACCGTTGGGTGACCACGAATGCCATGAATTCATAGTACCCGGATTATTGCAGTTCATCAGCCTCGGTGTCCCACCGCTTGCCGGAATAATATAAAGTTTGGCATCGGGCTGTAAAAGCATAAAGTTATTCGCCTGAGTAAATACAATCCATTTTCCGTTGGGAGAGTATTTGGGAAAAAAATTACTCATGCCGTTTTGTGAAGCTCCCTGTAGAGGTAATGCTACACCGCCTTTACCATCGTTGAAGGGGATTTGGTATATGTCATATTTAAAACCGCGCTTCCCTTCGATAAACTCGTTTGCATATTCTGTAGGTAAAATAACGTCACTTGACTTTTCAGCTAATCGGTGATGATACACAGGAGCTTTTGCGAAAAGAACGGTTTTCCCGTCGGGGCTCCACATAGCATTGCTCTGGCAATAATTCCTGTCATCGGCGCCCGGCAAAGCTGAAAATGCCTTGTTTTTTACATCATAAACACCTATGATTCCTTTTATCGGGAAAAATAATTGTGAATAATCCATATTGTCAATTCTGACAAAAATTGAACGGTCTTTTACTGTGCTTAGAACATATTTCCCGTCAGGTGAAATCTGAGAAAGCAAGCCGTAAGTAAATTCATTATCCTCACGATTATAATCATTCCATGTTATTATATTATCGAACCTAATATCAATGTGTTTTGAGACCGGTGATATAAAATATGAACCTTTGTCATTAGCATAATCAACATCCATTCCCATAATCTTCGCATCTTTTGAAAACGAATGGCAATTACCGCAAACATGAAGATTCGTCATTAATATTCTCGGTTGTGAGTAATAAGCAATATTTCCCAATCTCCAGCTTATTGTCTGAAGATTATCGGCTGCAAAACCGAAAGGCAGAGTGACTGCACGAAAGAAAATAGGTGCTCCTACAGAGTCCATCGAAATCCTTATTTTCACTTTCCCGCCATTATAAATCCTGCCCGGCTCTTCTTTGGCAATTCCGATAATATTCACTGTTATATCTTTACCCGTTGAAAGACTTTTAATTTTTTCCCAATCAGAAGAATCGGGTTTCCATTTTTTTTCATCGAGATAATCGGAAGTAAATCGAATTTTACCTTCTGATTCTATCATAGCAAGCCACTGGTAAGTATAATTATCAGGGTCTTCCCAAATGAATGTTGGCGACGCTATTTCAGGTGGAAAGATTGAATTGTTGAGAGGGTAAGTTATGGCTAAACTTCCGTTTAGTCCTGATTTCAGTATATGTTCGGCGTATAAGTCTCTTTCATCGGTATTGAAGAAAATATACCATGCTCCGAATCCGAGTATAATGATTACCAAAACCGAAAGTAAGTATGTTAACAGGTTTTTCTTCTTTTTTTTCGGTTTAACGGGCGTTGTTTGTTCAATTTTTTTTGATTGCTTTTTTATTTGATTGCCGGGCAAAGATTTTTTTGATGCTTTCATTTTATAACCTCATTAAGTAATTTATGATTTAATGCATTATTATTATTCCTATTGTTTTATATTCATTTTCTGCCCATAAAACTGCATAATATAATCCTTCTTTCAGTTCATAGGTATAATATTCACGCTTATAAAATCCTTTTTCCTTTTTTTCATTGAATATCTTGTCAACGATATTTCTAATCCCTGAATTGAGTGTTACTCTATTTGATATAACAACCGATTCAAAGGTTAGAAAATTGTAATACCTGAATCCAAACACAGGATTTGTCGAATCATTCAAATTTGTCCTGAACTCCCAGGGCATGGTATCATTTAATTTTAATGTAGGCTCGTATTGTATTGCAGAAGACTGCATAACAGTTACACTTTGAGCATTGCTCCAAACCGGGTCAGGCATAATAATACATTTTACATTGCTATCTATTGCACTTGGGATTTCAATATCATCAGTATGTCCGGAATTCATTCTCAGTGCTCTTGTCATTTTCCATCCACAAGTCCATGTCCACCCTAATAAAGGATTTTGTTGAAAATACGGTAAGTCAGCAGAAATATACATAATCTGAGCACCGTTTCCTGTATCAATGCTGAATGTCTGCTGTAAAGGCTCATAAGTTTGAGAATAAGCAATTAAAGGTAGCAATTCGACAACTAAAAATAATAATAATTTTTTCATTTGAGCCCCCTTACTTTGCAATAATTATTTTGTAAGTAAGATTAGACCTGTTACCTGTTATTTTGCAAAAGTAAGTTCCTGAGGGCTGTCCCGTGGTGTTCCATTTAAATAAATGTTTACCGGGTTGTACTACTCCATCGTGTACTATTGAGAGATTCTGTCCACTTGTATTGAATATTTTTACTGTAATAATATCCGGGTTTGAATTTTCATAGGAGATATTTACAACATTATCTGATGGATTGGGATATAATATAACTGTGTCTTTCGGAGATTCTTCTATTACATCATTTGGTTCCCATTTAGCATTTAGTATAAATAGAAGACCTCCTGCAGTAGCAATAATATATTTAGCATTAATATCAACATCAAGATAATCAATTGCTCCATAATTATATATTTTTATTAAATTTCCAGTTTCTAAATTCCATATTTTTGTATAAAGATTACCAGATCTATTTCCTGAAACAAAATATTTTGAATCCGGTGAAAATTTCACTGTTTCGACATCCAGATGTCCAGTATCATGAATAAAAGATTTATATAAATTTCTATTCTCTATATCCCAAATCTTGATATATCCGTCATTCCCTGCCGATGCTATGTATTTACCATCGGGTGAAAAATCAACATCTGTTGCGAATTCATCATGATAACCTAAAATGGTATCAATAATCATTGTTTCATAGTTCCAAAGAATTATCCATCCATAGACAACACTCTTAGTGCCTGTAACAAAATATCTGCTGTCATCAGATATATCAAATTGAGTGCAGGTAAAATTCACTTTCAGCATGGTTAGTATCACCCGTTAATATATTCCATTTGATTATTCTTTCATTTGAAGAACTAAACTGGGTTAATAATATTTCAGTTCCGATTTTATTATATTTAATACTTGCAACTGCACCATCAATAACTAGTTTTTTTACAGTATCTCCGGTCTTGATATTCCATATTATGACTTGAGTACTATTATCACCTGTTACTATATTCAAATTATTAACAGATATATCCATACAGGATATTGAATTAGTGATATTACTTACATCAAAATATTTTTCTACCTCTCCTGTTTCCGTGTCATAAACACGGATTTTTTCCATGGTTGTAACAACAATTTTACTGCCGTCAGGTGTGAACTTTGCACCTGTTATTGTTTCGGGTGAAAGGTCTTTTGTCCAGGCAGTGTCTTTGTCAGGCACGGGCTGTGCCTGTGCGAATTGCAAAAAAGTAAAAAATAAAACGAGCGATAAGAAAGTTAGATTTTTCATTTTATTTATCCTTAAAAAAGTTAAATATTGTATTAACAATTATTTCACCTTCAAAAATAAGTAAATTTATACTTTACATATCTTTCGCATTTCTCCACCACTCGTACAGTGCTTTCCCGATTAGTGCATAGCCTTTTGGACGCATATGCTCGTCATAATTCCAATACAGATGATTTCCCGAGTTTTCTGCTTTACTGATAATTTCGGTGCAGTCATAAAAAGGTATTCCCAGGGAATTACAGCTTGATTCCAAAATTTTTGCATGTATGTTGTAAACAGAATCAGTCAGCGGAACTAAAGAAGTATCAGAGGAAAATTCTTTAATATACTTTAAATAATACGAACTGGCCTGATTTCTTGATGGTATATAAGCTATATATATTTTTTTTCCATAGAAAGCCATAAAATTTTGGATGCCGTTAAGGTAATCTGTTATTTTGAATTTTTCCTGCAGATGTTCTTTGAATTGTGCATATTCATCAACAGAAAATGGATTGAACCTGCCTTTCTTCATAGCATCGGCAACTTTTGCTGAAACAAAAGTTTCATACCGTTTGGCTTTTTCCGTATTCGACCAGGGATTGCTTGGTGCAGGAACCGAACCAAAAAATGTAAAAGGCTTGCTAATCCACATATGAGGAACGGTTTTCCCTTGTATTACATTTTTCAAAACATAATAAATCCTCGGCATCCACCAATTCGAATATTCCGGAACGAGAGGTTTTTCTAACCATTCCGGATTGTATGGTTGTGGCGGCAAATCATTAGCATGAAGGATAAGAATAACATGGCCAGGTTTTAAAGCCGGCATCATATCGCAAAGCAATCTGCAATAGGTTGAAAAATCCGAACCACCGATTCCAAAATTCAATAATTCAAAATTTTTTCTGTGCCGTTGCGCTTCCTTTTTGAAATTCGATATTATCGTTTCATCTTCCTTTGCCAAATAACCTTCCACAAAACTGTCGCCCATAAAGGCAATTCTTGGTTGTTCAGGGTCAGGTTTTGTGCAGAAATCTTTTCCCCTGAATCCATACAAGTTGAGATTAATTACAGATTCAACTCCGTCAGGGTCAGAAGCCCAAATGAAAGAAGAATTGGAGAGATACTTCAGTTCTGAGGGATTCGTTCCAAAGAAAACAGGAGAATAATTGATTCTGTTGAAATTTGTAACTTCAGGAATTGGGAAAATCACCCTGAAAAGGATTTCCTGGAAAATAAAAAGGATTAAAATGATGATTAAAATAAGTATGGACTTTGGTGTTTTGTCTTTTTTAGAAACAATTTCCTTCTTTTTAGTATTTATTGATGTTGCCATAATAATCTATATTATAATTTTAGTTAATACAAATATTGATTTTTCAAAACCTAAATTTAATAATCTTTGATTGAAAATCTTAATACTTTTTATAAAGTATTTTTTATTTTTGAGAAAATTGTATAACATGCGATATGGAAGCAGGTAAAAACAAATCTATTATAGTAACGAAGCCAAGCCTAAGCCAGATGAAAGATACCGGCATGGCTTTCACTCTGATTTGCCTGCTCATCGGTTTATTTACAGGTTCGAAAGTATGGCAGATTGCAGGAATTTCTTTATTATTTCTCGATATGCTCAATTCGCGTTTGTTTTATATTCCTGCGATATTATGGTTCTCTCTTTCTAATATTCTTGGTTATGTATCCTCAAAAATTTTACTGACCCTGATATTTTTTCTTATTATCACTCCAATAGGTTTGATAAGAAGGCTATTGAGAAGCATTAAGGGTAACAGTTTTGATTCTCTGAAATTGAAACAATGGAAAAAGTCTAAGGAAAGCGTTTTTAGAATAAGAAATCATAAATTCAGTAAAAATGATTTAATTAACCCATATTGAATAAAATTGTTGAGTGTTGTAAGGAATAATATTAACAGTAGTTAGTATTACAATAAATTTATTAAAATTGTGTTATTGTTTCTAAAAACAAAGAGGTTAATATGACTACAGTCAAAGCTATCTATGATAAGGGAAAAATAATTTTACTTGAACAACCAAAGGATGTCAAATACTCCAAGGCTATTGTAACTTTAATTGATGAAGTTAATGATTTTGATGCTTATGAAGCAATGAGGTTGTCAGAAAAATCATTCGACGAGTGGGACAATAAGGAAGATGCAATTTATGATACCTTATAACCAGTGGGACATTGTCCTTGTGCCTTTCCCTTTTACCGATTTATCCACTACAAAAAAGCGCCCTGGTTTAATCATCTCTCCAACTGAGTATCATTTAAGTAATGATGTAGTGATTGCTTTTATAACGAGTAATGTTCAATCAGAAACAAAATTCGGAGACTATTAAATTAAAAAATGGGAGGAAGCAAATTTACCTAAACCTTCAATTATCAGAATGAAGTTCGCAACTATTTCAGGGGCACTTATATACAAAAAACTCGGAAGATTGATTGAACCTGACCTTACAGATTTTAACAAAGAATTACTCGATTTTTTTAAAAAGTAATATCCATCATTGTTTAGGGACACATATTTTGCATTGATTTGGTAATTATTTAAATTGAATTGCAAAATTATCAATTGTCAATTATTAATTAATACTATGGATTTTTTAAAAGATTTGCTCGGGTTTTTGAAGGAGAGGAAGAAGTTTTGGCTGATTCCTGCAATTGTTATTCTCCTTTTAATTGGTGTCCTCGTCGTTTTGACAAGCGGCAGTGCAGTAGCTCCTTTTATATACACTTTATTTTAATTTATGGATTCTGAAATAAATACAGAATGATAGGTTAATAATGAAGGAAGCTATACTCGGAATATCGGCTTACTACCATGACAGTGCTGCGTGTATTGTTGTCGAGGGTGAAATTATTGCTGCTGCACAGGAAGAGAGGTTTAGCCGAAAAAAAAATGACAGCTCATTTCCGCATAAATCAATAGAGTCAGTACTACAAATCGCAGGGATTAATTTAAATGATTTATCAGCAATAGCTTTCTATGAAAAACCGTATATCAAATTTGAGAGGCTTTTGGAAACCTACCACGCTTTTGCCCCAAAGGGATTGAAGAGCTACCTTGAAGCCATGCCGGTGTGGATTAAAGAGAAGCTCTTTATGAAAAAAATGATTAGGGAGGAGCTAAAGAAAATTGATGAAAACATGTATCAATATTTTAACAACCCCCTTAATCCCCCTTTGATAAGGGGGAACTCCGATAAGGTTAAAAATATTCCTTTGTTGTTTCCTGAGCATCATTTGTCGCATGCGGCATCAGCATTTTTTCCTTCACCTTTTGATGAAGCAGCCATTCTGACAGTTGACGGTGTCGGTGAGTGGGCTACTTCTACGATTTGCCATGGAAAAGATAATAGTATTGAAATACTCAATGAACTTGAATTTCCCCATTCCATTGGACTGCTCTATTCAGCTTTCACATATTACTGCGGATTCAAAGTCAATGACGGTGAATACAAATTGATGGGCTTGGCTCCTTATGGCGAGCAAAATTCTCAGCAAACAAAAAAGTTCATTGATTTGATATACTCCGAATTAGTGGATATTCGTGATGACGGTTCAATCCTTCTAAATATGAAGTATTTTGATTTTGCAACCGGTCTTACGATGACCAATAACAAGAAGTGGGAAAAACTTTTTGGTATTTCCCGCCGCCTGCCGGAAGGGGCATTGACTCAAGAGTATGCTAATCTTGCTTATGCTAATCAGAAAGTTACCGAAGATATATTGTTGAGGCTCGCTAAGACTGCTAAGGAGCTTACCTCAAGTAAGAATCTCGCTTTGGCAGGAGGTGTGGCATTAAACAGTGTGGCAAATGGATTAATATATAAATCAGGTTTGTTTGATAAGATTTGGATTCAGCCTGCGGCAGGCGATGCCGGCGGGGCATTGGGAGCGGCTTTGGCGGCGTATTTTATTTATTTTGAGAAGGCGAGAGTTACACACCCCTTAATCCCCTCTCAAGAGGGGAAATTCTTCAACATATATAAGGAAGGCAATGTTGGAAATGGGAAAGTGGAAAGAGGAAATGGGAATGTTGATTCTCATAATTCACAATTCACAATTCACAATTCACAATTAGATAAAATGAAGGTGAGCCTGCTTGGACCATCTTATTCAAATGATGAGATTAAGAAGATGCTGGATTATTACGGTGTTACTTATCATTATATTAATAATAATGAGGAACTATTTAGTAAAGCATCATCATTAATTGTTGATGGAACTGTTCTGGGCTGGTTCAGGGGAAGAATGGAATATGGTCCCCGTGCTTTAGGAAATCGTAGTATTCTTGCCGATGCCCGAAACTCTGAAATGCAGCAGAAACTTAACCTGAAAATCAAATACCGTGAAGGTTTCCGCCCATTTGCTCCTGCGGTTCTCGAAGAGGAAACACAAAAGTATTTTGCTCTTGATGTGCCATCGCCTTATATGCTTTTGGTCATTCCACTCAAAGAGTCTGCGCGGTATCCTCTGCCTAAAAATTTTGACAGCTTGGGCTTGATGGAGAAACTATATATTAAACGTTCCGAGATTCCTGCAGTAACTCATCTCGATTACTCGGCAAGGATACAAACAGTCAGCAGGGAAGACAATCCCGATTTTTACGGACTTCTTTCCGCTTTCCGCGATAAAACGGGCTGTCCGGTGATTATCAATACCAGCTTCAATGTTCGCGGCGAGCCTATTGTATGCTCACCATTGGATGCTTACAAATGCTTCATGAAAACAGAAATGGACTGCCTTGCATTAGAAAATTATCTTATATTTAAATCCGAACAGAAGCTGATTGATGATGAGATGTTTGGGAGGATGAGTGATACTAAATGAATTTTGAATTTTTTTATCGAGTTATAGATTAGTTTTAACCATGCTATCTTTAATGAGAAACAGTATTGATATTTTTCAATGCCCGGTTTGCTGCGGCGATTTGGCGGTTGAGAATGAGTGTGTTCTGTGCAAGGAAAATGGACATAGATTTGATATAGTTGATGATATTCCCCTTATGTTTGTCGAGAGCGGCGAGGGTGAACATGCCGACAAGATAACTCAAAAAGTAAAGCTGTTCTACGAAGAGAATCCGTTTCCGAATTATGATGAGTCGGATAATCCCGGGCTTCTTATTTCAAAAGCAGAAACATCTGTCTTTGCGAAAATGCTTAACGATGAGCTTCCGTTTAATATTCGTATTCTTGAAGTCGGCTGTGGAACTGGCCAGATGGCTAATTATCTGTCGCTTGCGCACCGATACGTTTTCGGAGTGGATTTATCGCTGAATTCCCTGCTCCTTGCAAATAATTTCAAGAAAATGAATTCATTGAAAAGGAGTTCTTTTTACCAGATGAATCTTTTCAAACCAATTTTCAAAATTGATTCGTTTCATATTGTTATTTGTAACGGTGTACTGCATCACACTCACGAGGCTTATGAGGGATTGCGTGAAATAACGAAGTTGTTAAAGAAAGGAGGATATGTTGTTATTGGCTTGTACAACCGCTACGGAAGGCTGTTCACAAATATTCGCAGAGTGATTTTTAAATTATCAGGAAGCAGTTTACATTTTATAGACCCATATTTGAAACGGAAAGATGTCGCAAAATTGAAAAAGAAAACCTGGTTTCTTGATCAATATAATAATCCACATGAAACAACACATACATTCGGCGAAGTTCTCAGATGGTTCGAACAAACAGGAATTGAATTTATTAGTTCTGTTCCTGAAATCGGTAAAATTTGTCCATTATCTGACGACAACAAATTATTTTCAAAAAAATCTTCGGGTAATGTTTTTTCACGATTCATCACACAGCTTACAATGCCATTCCTGACTAATAAAGAAGGAGGTTTTTTTATTATGATTGGAAGGAAGAAATAATGACTAATTACTAATGTAAGGCAGAGTAGAAGTGGAGATAAAGAATTACGAATTACGAATTGTGAATGCCGAATTGGATATACGAAGAAAATAAATTATCCCAAACACCATTGTGAGTGATGTTAGGGATATTGAATATAAATTTTATAGTTATTTCGAATCAACAACCAGTTGTGGTTCAGGTCCTGGCATTGGTTGTGATAAATCCATTCCATGAATTTCTTTCACTTCCCCCAGAAACCATTGTGTAAAAGAATCCTGGGTTTGCGACATCTTAGCAAATGAAGACATTGGGTTGTCGCCTTCCAATGTTACAATAACAAAATCGCCCATTGGCGTTCTCTGCAAGAAGGTACGTTCGTGAACACCTGCATTTTTCCTCGATTCAGAAAATTCCTTCCGATAATCGGTATTTATTTTATTTATGAATTGTTCCCACTGCTGAAACTTGCCTTCCTGTATAGGAGTGGCAAATGCTATTAATTTTGACATTATAAATCTCCATTATTATAATTGAAAGATATTTAGAAATTCAATTTATGTAAATTATTAGTTAAAACGTAATATTAATTTAGATATTTCTAAATTATAACACACTACTATTATTATATTTATAACTCACCTTACGCAAAAATTTTACAAACCTTAGTCAAAACCTTATTTCACCCTTTTTACCTTAGTAACAAAACTTATTATTCTCCAAATCAAACCTTATTACTTTATTTTAATTTTGATTTTTGGTTGAATAAGCTAATAAGGTTAATATAGCCGGTTACTTTACTTTTTACTAAGGTTAAATGTACTTGATAAGGTTTTTAAAATTACAAAGGTAATAGGTAGTAATAAAGTTTTCAATATTGCGTAAGGTGAGTTTATAATTTAAAATCACTTATAAATGGCAGTCTTTAACTATTTAGGTATTAGATTATGTTTTCAGTAATTTTGTAATTGATTATGATATAATAAGCTCTGCATTATGTTATCTGATGATTTATGATAAGTTTAAAAATAAAGGAAGATAAAAAAGGTATTAAAAGAATATTTGTTATTTATCCGGATATTCATGCTGATAAACGACAAATTCCTACACCAATTCATATCCTGGAAATTGATGATTGTTTAAACAAATTAAAATTAATCGTTCATGACAATTTCCCGAATTTCAGAATATTAAAAATTACAGTTTTTGTAAGCTGCAAAAATTTACAGGATTTCACAGAGAAAAAAAATGAATTTACTGAATTGTTAAAATCTAACTCGGATTTATCTGAATTTCCTTTATTATTTGTTGCCCAGCCACCTGCAAATAACATGAATGTTGCCGTTGAAGTATTGGCATTAATGCTTCCGGCTTCGGAGTATGTTTATGAATACGGTAACATGGACAATATTTCCTTTTGCAAAGTTGCCAGTGGTGAGTATATGGAGATATACGGAACAATAACAAATGGAACTAATAACAATCCCCTAACCCCTTTTGATAAGGGGGAATCTGTTTATCAGCAGTCAATGGGATGTTTTGAGGATTTAAAGAATATTTTGGAAAAAAATAATTTAGACTTTGGTAACGTTGTCAGGCAGTGGGGATACATTGGGGGAATTACGAATTACGAATTACGAATTACGAATGGAGGCAAAACAAATAATAGACTCTTCGACTCCGCTCAGAGTGACAAAATTGAAAATTATCAGATGTTTAATATGGCGAGGGCTGAATTTTATAAAAATGCTGACTGGAAGTATGGCTATCCGGCGGCTACGGGAATAGGAGCTAACGTTGAAGGTTGTTCAATAGAGTTTGTTGCGACTAATGATAATCCGAATAAGTTAATCATTCCCTTGCATAATCCAAAACAATCAGATGCCCATAGATATACAGGTAAAAATTTTAACAACCTCCTAAATCCCGCTTTGATAAGGGGGAACTTTAGAGACAAATCCAAATCCTTCAATATTAATGATGAATCTGATACACCGAAATTTGAAAGAGGGAAAATTGTTATTACTGGAGAAACACTTGATTTATATGTTTCGGGTACTGCCGCAATTATAGGGGAAGTCTCGGTTTCGGGAGATATTCGTGAACAAACTAAAACCACACTGGATAATATTACAAAACTCTGTTCAAAAGAAAACCTGGAAGAACATGGTTTGTTCATCGAAGGTGATTTGCCTCTGTTTTCAGGTGTAAGAGCTTATATTAAATACCCACAAGATATACCGGTTGTCGAAAAAATGTGCAGGAAAAAGTTTGGAGATGTGCCAATCCTGTGTGTTATTGCGGATGTATGCCGTGAAGAACTTTTAGTAGAAATAGAAGCTTTTTTAAATTGTAATATTGATATACAGAATTAATTAGGAAGTACGAATTAACAATAAATATCTTAATTTTGTAGATTGTATTAAAAATGAAATTTTGCTAAATAGTAATGAAAGAAATAAATTATAAAAAGGTATATGAGCAATTCCACACTCAAAGGGTCATTATCGCCGGTCCTTGTGCAGTGGAATCGAATGAACAAATCAACAGATTAGCCAGGAAACTAAAAGATTTGGGAATAAAATTTTTCCGTGCGGGTGCCTTTAAGCCGAGAACATCTCCAAATACTTTTCAGGGTTTAGGTATAGAAGGTTTAAGGATGATTAAACACGCAGCGGATGAGTATGGCCTTTACGTTGTATCGGAAATTATGGATAATGGCGAACTTGAGAATTGCTATGATTTGATAGATGTAATTCAAATCGGCAGCAGGAGTATGGCTTCATACGGATTTTTGAAACGTATCGGTAAAGCTACAGCCAAAGACCAAAAGCCTGTCCTTTTGAAGAGGGGATTCAATGCAACTCTTCAGGAATTGCTATATGCTGCTGAGTATATTAGCAACGAAGGAAATCCTAATATCATACTTTGCCTTAGAGGAATCAGAACCTTTGAGCAGATTGATTCTTCAATGAGATTCACTCCAGACCTGGCATCGATACTTGAATTGAAAGATAAAACCGGGTTCCCCGTATTATTCGACCCATCGCACTCTTCAGGGAATTCGAAATACGTTGAAGATTTATCTAAAGCGGCTCTCTTGATTGGTGCAGATGGTCTGTTAGTCGAAGTTCATGATGAGCCTGAAAATGCTCTGAGTGATGGGATGCAGGCTATACTCCCGGAAGTATTGAAAGAGATAATTGAATTTAGTAAAAAAATCTGAATTATGAATTCTGAATATATTTTATATATTAGCACTACTAATCTTTAACAGAAAGTGTGGAAAAAGGTTAATAAGTAAAGAGTTGTGCAAATGGATTCTGAACCAAGTTCAGAAAGACATTCAAGGGAATTACAATGCGAACAATCACACTTAAAACTGCAATAACTGAGACAAATATTTTTGTGGATTTACCTTTCACTGAATTTAAATCAATCATTAAAAATAAATGGATTCCGAACCAAGTTCAGTATGACAACTTCTCTAACATCGCCATCATCACTGATTCAAATGTGAGAACAATTTATGGCAGACATCTTTCGGAGTATAATGTAATCGAATTAAAGCCCGGAGAAGAAAGTAAATCATTAGAAACAGTCGAAAATATTTACCGGCAATTACTTGATTTTGAAATTGACCGTCATGGGTTTATAATAGGAATCGGCGGTGGTGTTGTATGCGACATCACCGGGTTTGTTGCATCAACATTTCTGCGGGGAGTGCGATTCGGGTTTGTCGCATCTACTTTGCTGGCTCAGGTGGATGCTTCGATAGGTGGAAAAAACGGAGTGAATTTTTTAAGTTATAAAAATATTGTAGGTACAATCACTCAACCTGAGTTTGTAATTTGCGACCATGCCATGCTCGATACTTTGCTTGTTCAAGAGTATAGATGCGGGTTAGCAGAAATTGTCAAATCTGCACTTGCAGGCAATAAAGATTTATTTGAAATGCTTGAGCAAAACATTGATTCGATAAACGGAAAAGATAAATCTATTCTTAATAAAATAATTCTTGAAGCGATAAAATTCAAAGTGTCAATCGTTGAACAAGATGAGAAAGATGATGGAATAAGGCAAATCCTGAATTTCGGACATACTTTTGCTCATGCGATAGAAAGTAAAACAGGAATGTCTCACGGTGAAGCAGTTGCTATTGGAATTTGCAAATCAGCCGAAATATCGGTAAAAATGGGATTGCTAAACAATTCTGAACATGAAAGAATAAAATCTCTTCTAAAAAAATTTAACTTACCGATTGATATGAAACTAAATTTTGCAGAACTTCTTCCGGCAATATCTAAGGATAAAAAGAGAAAAGATGAGATGATTAATTTTATATTGTTGAAAGGTATTGGAGAACCGATAATACATAAGTTTAAATCTGAAGAATTAAAGAAATTAATTTAGAAATTATGGATAAAATATGTGTAAGTATATTTGCCAATGACTTTGACTTCTGTATTGAGATTGTTAAGAAGTATGAGTTTGTCGAGTTGAGACTTGACGAAAGAAAATTAAGCAACACACAAATTAGTGAAATTATTAAAGCAGGAAAAAGTATTATCACAACATGCCGAAGAGGTTACATCTCAGATGAAGAACGATTTGATACTTTGCATGCCGCAGTAAATCTTGGAACTGAATATATTGATATCGAACATGATTTCGAACCTGCTTATAAAAATAAGCTTGTAGATTCAGCTAAAGCTAATGAATGTAGAATCATTAACTCATATCACAATTTTGATGTAACACCTGAATATCAGGAATTAGCACAAATAGCAAAATCATTAGAAAATGATTGTGATATTATAAAGATTGCATGCAAAGTTAATTCACGAGATGACTTGATAAATCTATTGCCTTTGTATAAAGAATTTGAACTGGGAAAATTGATTTCACTTGGGATTGGCAATTTAGGTAAAATATCAAGGGTAGCCGCACTAATCCTGGGAGCACCTTTCACTTATGCTTCTTCTGATAAAGGAATTGAAACGTCCGAAGGACAGCTTGATTATATAACTTTAAAACAGATTTATGAAAGAATTAAATAAATCAAATTAATTTCTATAGTTTAACAAATATACTTTATTATTTTTGCATCGTCTTATTGATAGTATTATTAATCATACTGATAAAGGAACTGTATAATGATGGAAATAACTGCTAACGAGATAAAAACAAAAGGAATATCTGCCATTGATGGAATTTTTATGGGTGGCGACGATGCTGTTATAACTGTTAAAGGGAAAAAGAAATTTGTTATTATACCAATTGAAAAATATAACAAAATAAGAGAACTCGAACTTGAGTTAGCTGTTAGGGAAGTTAAGGATGATATTGCTACCGGCAGGTCTTATACAGGTGTTAAAAAACATTTGAAGAAAGTTGCAAATGTATAAAATAGTTTTTACGGAAAGCTATGACAAAAAAGCCGTAAGATTTTTGAGACTGCATCCAGATTTGAAAAAGCAGTACGAAAAAACACTTGAACTACTTGAAGCTAATCCTTTTCATCCATCATTAAGACTGCACCGGTTGAAGGGTAGGTTAAGGAAATTACATTCTGTATCTATAAATTTAGTTTATAGAATTGTTATTGAGTTTATCATACAGAATGATATGATTATTCCAATTGACATATGAAGCCATGATGAAGTATATGAATAATTGTAGTATATATGCTGTGTGCGGCAGACCCATCCTGCATAGTAAAAGCCCCCAAATATTCAGAGTGCTTTTCGACAGCTTAAACTTTCCTGCATGTTATACAAGAATTGCTTCTGACAATCCCCAGGAGATTTTATCAATTGCCGATGAATTGGGTATTTCAGGCCTGAATGTTACTGCTCCTTTCAAATCTGATATGTTTAAACTGATGGATAATTGTGATGATGGTTCTAAAAATATTGCAGCAGTCAATACGATTTTATTCCGGAAAGTAAATCCCCCTGAATCCCCCTTTGAAAAAGGGGGAAAGTTCGGATATAACACCGATATCTATGGGGTGGTTGAAACTTTAAAGCTAAATGGGATTGACTTTAATAATAAAATATGTCTGATTATCGGATACGGTAATGCCGCCAGTGCCGCCGTTTATGGAATAAAAAAAGAATGGAATAATGTAAAAATATTTGTGACGGGAAGAACGAAAGAAAAAGTTGAGGAGTTTACAAAAAGGTTTGAAAGTGAATCTATAATCCCCCTGAATCCCCCTTTAATAAAGGGGGAAAATTCCGTTCCTTATTTGATTATATCTACAATACCACGAAATGCGTTTCTCGATATTAATGAATATTTGGAAAGCTGTGAGTATTTTTTGGATGCCGCTTATCCTGATTCTTTGATGTCTATTGAGGCGAAAAAATTCAATTGTAAAATGATACCCGGGGAGGAATGGCTTATCAATCAGGCATTGGCATCATTCAAGATTTTTACCGGGAATGAGATTCTTCGCTCCACTCAGAATGACAAAGGAAAATGGATTTTAAACCAAGTTCGGAATGACAAGAAGAATGATAAAAAGAATATTTTGTTAACCGGATTTTCCGGTTCGGGCAAAACATCAATTGGGAAGATGCTTGCTGGAAAGCTCGGTTACTTGTATTTTGATACAGATAAATTAATTGAAGAGTATGAGAATTTAAGCATAAATGAAGTATTTAAACAAAAGGGAGAAGAATATTTCAGGAATATTGAGAAAGCAATTTTGGAAAAGGTGTGTAATTTAAATAGGGCTGTTATCTCCTGTGGAGGCGGAACACTTTGCAGTGTTGAGCCTAATAATGAAGATAAAATAATCCCTCTGAATCCCCCTTTGATAAAGGGAGAAAACCTAGTTGTTTGGCTTCATACACCCATAGAAAAATGTTTAAAGAGGATTGATGTAAAGTATAAGCCGATGCTATATTCCCGAAGTATGGAAGAAATTGAACAATTATACAATGAGAGAAAATATTTGTATTGTTTGTCTTCGGATTTACTCGTTGCAAATACTAATGAACCATCAAGGGCTGTAGAAAATATTATTTACGAAATGAAAATGATTAAAGAGAACGCTGAATTTGAAAAAAGAATAAAAAATGTCATTCTGAACTCGGTTCAGAATCCAAAAGTTCAATAAAAATATAATTGAATAAAATTAATAGATAATTAAATGATTTGGAAAAAATAATAAGAAATAGTGTAGTAAATGGGCGTATTGATGCTCCACCCTCAAAGAGTATGACTATAAGGGCTTTGGCGGCGGCTTCGATGTGTCAATCGGAATCTGTTATATCTAATTATTCTGTTTGCGATGATGCTCTCGCTGCTCTCGATATTATTAAGGCATTGGGAAGCAAGATTAGGTCTGCTGATGAGGTTTTAAAAATAAAAGGTGGAAAACCACCTGAAAATAAGATTCTGAATTGCAGGGAATCGGCTTTTTGCCTGAGATTGTTTTCAGCGATTGCTTCTGTTTATGATATTGAGTTTGTGCTTGTAGCTGAAAAGTCTCTATTGAAGCGGCATACTGGTAATATGGAAGAAATATTATGCACTCTTGGTGTTGAATGTAAAACAAATAATGACTATCCTCCAATTAAGGTGCATGGACCAATCAAAGGAGGGAATATAAAACTTGATGGTTCAAAAAGCTCCCAGTTGCTAAGTGGATTATTGTTCAGCCTGCCTCTCGCACAGAAAGATTCCACGATAGAAGTTGCTAATCTGAAAAGCAAACCCTATATTGATTTGACATTAGATGTTTTATCGAAGTCTGGCATTGAAATTCGGAATGATAATTATGAATTATTTAGAATTAATGGTGGACAAAACTACAGCCCTGCTAAATTGGAAATTGAGGGTGATTGGAGTTGTGCTTCTAATTTTCTCGTTGCCGGGGCAATCAATGGTGAAGTTGAAATTGGCAATCTGAAACTTGATTCCTTTCAAGGTGATAAAGTGATTGTTGATTTATTAAATGATGTTGGTGCAGAAGTAGCATTATTCGATAATTCAATAAAGGTTTGTTCAAATGAATTAAAACAGTTTGAGTTTGATGCGAGTGATTGTCCCGACCTTGTTCCTATTCTCGCTGTACTCGGCTGCTTTTGCGAAGGTGAATCAGTTATTTCAAACATATCCAGACTTGCAGGAAAAGAATCTTCCAGAGCAGAAATAATTGCAAAGGAGCTTAATTCACTTGGAGCGAAAATCAGGTTAGAGGAAGATAGTATGAGAATTGAAAAATCTTCTCTTCGTGGTGGAAGAGTTAATTCTCATTGTGACCACAGAATAGCAATGGCTCTTGGCGTAGCAGTCTTATCATCTTCAGAACCTGTAATAATAGAGAATGCAGAATGTGTCAGTAAATCGTACCCGGATTTTTGGGAAGATTTTGAAAAAGTAAAACAAATAAAATAGTGTAAGTAAATTTCAATAAACAGAATAATGAGTTCCGAAGTTCTCAAATAAAACCAAATCCGACTTGATAAAAGTGAATGTTACTCTGATTTTATAAGTTATAGTGAAACTCCACATATTTTCAAGCTTACCGGATAGTTTATGTGTTTTGAGTTGCGGATTAAATGGATTTTCAATAAATAATTGGAGTTTTTCTAAGAATATTTTCTCGAGTTCGGGCTTGTCTTTTATACTTTTCTTGTATGCTCTTAGAAATGATGATGAAAAGGATACTTCAATCATACATTATCCAGAATTTTTTTTAACTCATTTATATCTGAACTTGATGTCAGTTTACCTTCCTCATACTCCTTTATGGAATCAATATGGGATTGATACAATCCTTCTCTTTCAAGTTCGATTAAATATTTATCGGCAAGATGCTTGAGCTCTTCAAGTTCATCATAGCTCAACTTTTTAACATCTTCAATTAGTTCTGCAAAAGCCATAGTTTTTTTAACAATTATTTATTAAAATATTTTGCTAAATCTTTTAACGAAGGATGCGATTTAATATTTTTATATAAATCTGAAGTAAAGATATAGTTACAAAACAGAATTATTATATTTTGAATTTCAAATATTAAATTATAAATTGAAATTGAAACTAAACAAAGGTGTGATTATGTCAAATATAATTAAATCAAATTCCGAATTTATTTCAAACATTACAGATTCATTAGAATCTATAAGCAAGCGTACAAGAGAACAAAGGCATACTAAAACCGATACAAAACAAATAAAAACACGACAAGGGAAAGCTGGAAAAAAATTCAAGTATGTAGATTGGGGAACAGTTGCCGACTGGTTAGACAGGCACTATCCGGGCTGGTCATTCACATCAGTACCGGAATCCTTTAGGGAGTATGCAGGGTATGTTCAGGGTTATTGTCAACTGAAAATTTACGAGAAGGAGGGATTAAGCAGGGAAATCGGTAGCTGGGGAAGTAAAGAGATTATTTTATCAGATAATAAACCCATTAGAAGTGACTATTATAAAGCTGTAGAGTCCGATGCCTTGAAACGTTGTGCTGCACGGCTCGGTGCATTTAATGACATATATGCAAATCTGGATGAATTCTACATAAGCGATGAATTTGAATTAAAAGATATTGATTGGCTGATTAAACCAGGTTTGGGAAATTTATACAAACACTTTGTAGAAAAGAAAAAAGACAAAAAAGGTTTTGTTTTGCATTTGTCAAAATTTTTAAATGGTATCGAAAGTAAGGAAGATTTAGAAAAGGAAATAAAGAATTAAAAAAGAAACAAATTTTTCATATAGGATTATTTATGAATACGTTTGGAAGAATTTTCAGAATAAGCATATTTGGGGAATCGCATGGGCAGGGACTTGGTGCCGTGGTTGACGGATGTCCCCCGGGGATAAAACTCACAACTGATGATTTCTTAGAAGATATTGCAAGAAGAAATCCTGATGAAGTTGGTACGACTCCGCGAAAGGAAAAAGATATTCCTGAATTGGTTTCAGGTGTGTTTAATGATATGACCACTGGTGCACCAATAACGATATTGTTCAGGAATGAAGATGTAAAAAGTGAGGAGTATAATAAATACCTTGTTCTGCCGAGGCCTGGCCATGCTGATTTTGTCGCTTCAAAGAAATACAAAGGATTTAACGATTACCGTGGCGGCGGTATGTTTTCAGGCAGATTGACGCTTCCAATAATAGCCGCAGGTGTAATTGCAAAAATAATTATCGCACCTGTTAATATCAATGCTAAATTGATTTCAGCCGGTGGTTCTGATAATATTGAAGAAGCGATAAAAAAGGCAGAAGCAGAACAGGACAGCATTGGCGGTGTTGTTGAATGTATAGCAGAAAATGTTCCTATTGCTTTGGGAGAGCCTTTCTTTGATGGAACAGAGTCATTAATCAGTCATATCATATTTTCAATACCCGGTGTTAAAGCAGTTGAATTTGGAGCAGGAACTAAAGCTGCTGAGATGAGAGGTTCGGAATTTAATGATGTTTATATCAGCACCGAAGGTCAAACCAAAACGAATAATGCAGGTGGTGTTAGCGGCAGACTTACGAATGGTAATGACTTAATTCTTAGAGTAACATTCCGTCCACCATCCAGCATTGGAAAATTACAGCGGACTTTGAATTTCGCTACTGGCCAGGAAGAAGAATTAGAAGTTAAGGGCAGGCATGATGTATGCTTTGCCAGAAGAACACCGGTTATTGTTGAGGCGGCGGTGGCGATTGCTCTGGCAGATATGAAACTAATTGATAATTTATAATTGAAAATTGATAATGGAAAATAATGCTGAATGCTGAATTGGAAAAAATAATAATTCTTATGAATAACTTATGATAAATAAATCTTATAAATACAACATAAAAAGTTTATTATTTTATCTTCTCTTTTTCATTATATCATCAGTCGCTTTTGCTACAGATGGAATTAAATTCAGTAATGTTGAAGATAAAATCGAATATTATAAAAATAAGTATGGTGCTAAGTGTCTGAATGATAAAATCACCGATAATTTCGGTAATGGTAATGATGCACTATACGGAACACGCAATATGCGGACAATACTGTATGGCATAGCCTATAGGGGTGGAGCGAATAATTATTATCATAAAAGTTGCAAAAGGGATAACCATAATCCACTGCCTGAAGATGGATTAATGAATCTTGCCAAAGAAGGCTTTTCTATTGCTGTTTATCTATACTCAAGAAATTTTGACAGCTCAAAAAAGTTTATTGTAGATACAAAAACCAAAGACACTCTGAGATATTTACAAATAACAGGCTCAAACAGAAAAACTCTAAGAAAAGTGCTGGAATTGGTTTCAGAGGTAATAAATGAACCTGAGAAAGGACCTGTTTATTTTCACTGTTGGAACGGCTGGCATCAGTCGGGTTTTATATCTTCGGCTATATTGATGCAATTTTGTGGTTTCTCAAATCAGCAGGCATTGCAATATTGGCTCGAAAATACTGATGGTGTAAACAAAGGTTATGAGAATGTGAAATCATTAATTAAAAACTTCAAACCGTTTGACGATATAAAAATTGATAATAAAACTCAATCTAAAATATGTCCCTGCGAAAAAAATAAAAATATCAAATGAGTGAGGTTCAAATATTATTGCCTGTTCAGAATGATTTAATTGAATTGATAAATCTCAACACGAATTATTTTGCAAAAGCCGAGCAATCCAACAAGGCTCTGAAAATACCTGATGAAATGTACCGCAACTATGCCGAACATATAACAAAAAAAGCTTTAACTTTAGAACAGATATTGTTTGCAAAACAAAATAATGAAATTATCGGATTCCTGATTTGGGAAGATTATTGCAAACCTCTTGTCGAAGGAATAAAGGCGAATCCGGAAGTATATAAATTGATTGAACCCGAATTAGCATTTGTCGAGCTATTAGAAAAAGAATTAAATGTTAGATATCAATTTAGTGAAAAAGAATGTGCAAAATTACTGCAAGCCGGTGTTCTACCTGAATTCCATAATAAAGGAATAGCTACCGCACTTGCTGGGAAGGCTATTTCTAATATTAAAGAGAAGGGTTATAAATATGCAATTGCTGATTGCACAGCAGATAATTCATGGAAGGTTCTTTTCAAATTAGGATTTGAGATTTTAATCGAAATTTCTTATTCTGATTTCGAGTTTCAAGGAGTTAATACCTATGCAGAATTGGAAGGAAAAAGAAGGCTTGTATTCAGACAACTGCTTTAAAACAAATATGTGATTGAGCCTACAAAATAAGTATTGTAAAGATTACCTGTGTTTATGTCCTCACTCTGCATTGTGCCTGCACGATACAAAGGAATAAATGAACGGGTACCATAAAAAGTGAAAGTTAAGTCCTCTGTGATTTGTTGTGAGCCGCCGAGACAGACACCGAAATCAAAAGGGCGGACATTATTGTACGAGTCTCTTTCTTCTAAATGGTCATCATAAAAACCACCTTCTCCGACAACAACCCTGATTTTTGTAGGATGACTACCGCCAAGCAGAAATGATGCCTGACAGCCAAAGTACATTGTTGTTGAACCTGCCAGGTTATAACTGAGAAACACAGGTACATCAAGATACACCAGGGACATGTCTCCAGTGATGTGAACATTGTAAAAAGTTGGAATCCATCCTAATTGCCCGTTTACTTCTGTTTCGACTATAGTATCCCGCCTATATTCTGCTGTGTATTCAACTCCTTTAATTGCCATTGATATTTCCGGTCTCAAGCAGAAATTATCACTCAATTTGAAATTAAAATACATGCCAAGGTAAGGACCGAAAAGGGGAGAACCGTCATAATTTTGAGCATTATTTACAGGTATGGGGCCACCAAACACAACTCCGCCCATTAGTCCATAGTTGAATGTATCATCAGAAAAGGCTGATAGCCTTGGAATTAAAAAAAGGAACAATATGATGAAGAGTTTTTTCATTGATTTTAAAATTCAATAACATTTTCTTCAATTTTATTGTAAATTTCATCAATTTTGTTCTGCAACTCAATTGTTTTTGCTATAGCAGTAATCATTTGGCAATAATATTTATCAAAGTCCATTATTCTGCCTTTTCTCCAATCCAAATATTTTTTCAGAATCTGATAGCCGCCTATGTGATAATTCCACAGTTCTGGAGTAACATTAGTAAAATACTTTTCTTTGTTAATATAAACTCTTTGCTGGACATCATCATAATAAACCTTTTCGATTGTGTCATTTTTTGAAATAACCGGATATTTAGAAATCGGTTTATTAATTATATTTTCATAAGACAAATGAAAGTCTGACAGCTTCTGCCCTAATTCGCTGATTTTTTTAAAAAGTGAATAATCAGATGTAAATGGAATTCGTGGAAAGTCAATTTTCAAAAATGCAGAATATTTATTTCGATATATATTGGAACATTACTGTCCAGTTAAAAGTTGAACAAAGTCAAAGAGTTATCAAAGCATAAATTGTTCTTTGAAAATTTGAAATCGCTAAGTAGTTGATAAATAGGAACTTTTTCAAAAAGTGAAACGCTTAAAAT
>Ga0208373_1000974_pt1 | contig 42193 bp, 47 predicted proteins | sample RifOxyC2_FD_184036 | JGI IMG/M metagenome (GOLD analysis project Ga0208373, IMG submission 184036) | Soil microbial communities from Rifle, Colorado - Rifle Oxygen_injection C2 (SPAdes) | ecosystem: Environmental > Terrestrial > Deep subsurface > Rock core/Sediment | place: Rifle, Colorado...
CTGCTTTCTAAAATTGATATTTTAATTATCAACGACGGTGAAGCACGGCTTTTTACGGAACAGCCAAGTTTGATTAAAGCCGGTAAAATTATTCTGGATTATGGCCTTAAATATGTAGTAATTAAAAAAGGCGAACATGGCTCTCTATTATTTTCAAAGGATGGTTTCTTTGCAGCACCTGCATACCCGTTAGAAGAAGTTTTTGATCCGACCGGTGCAGGCGATACTTTTGCAGGCGGATTTTTCGGTTATTTGGCAAAGTTAAATAAAAAACCAACTGATAATGATTTAAGACGAGCTGTTGTTCACGGTAGCGTTATGGCATCGTTTAATGTAGAAGATTTTTCGTTAGAACGGCTTAAAACACTTACTAGCAAAGAGATTGAAACACGCTATAAAAAATTCAAAGATATAACGAATTTTAAATAACGCTGTAAGAAAATATTATATTTCTATATTGTCAATTGGGATAAATTTTCTTTATTTCTCCTGATTCTAATTTTATAACTTTCCTTAATATTTCCTTTCGTTTATTTTCAAGATTTATAGGTAATTTCATATCTCCCATTTTTTCCAGAATTTTAATATAAATATTATATTCGCAAGCATTACAATCCCCGGAAAGTTTTTTATTTAAAAGACTAATCAGTTGATAAATAAATATATTTTTTAATTCCGGATTTAATTCAATTGCTTTTTTCATACAATAAATGTGTTCAGATAGATATTTCTGTTGTTTTTTTACTTTGTCCATATTATTGTTTTACAATTCAATCCCTACTATTTCACAATAAGTACTTATTAAGTCCTCGGTTTTTAGCGATTCCAATTCATTCGCTTTTGACAAATAGATAATTGCCTTGCCAAGCCATGCATCCCAATCAGAATTGTCTACCGATAATGTTCTTTGATAAAAATCTATAGCGGTATCATAATCTTTTAAATCCCGCATGATCAATGCAATTTTTTTCAATATAATAGTATTTTTGATAATTAACTTAATAGATAGCTTTTTTAATATAACACTGTTTCCGCAATATATGCACTTTACAATGTTTTTATTAGAAGTATTTTCTAATTTTTTACCGCATGCTAAACATTTTATCATTTTAACCCCATTGCTTTATTAATTATTATATTATATATTGGTGCTGTTGTCAATATGCTGTATTGTGTGTGTATATTATACTATTAACTGTATTTAATTGTTAAAATGTTAAATAGTACAAGAATTAAGCATAATTATTATCAGCAAATTATGGAAAATTTAAAAGAATTTTATATATCTATCGGTAAAATAATAAGAAATGCTAGAAATACAAGAGGCCTTACTTTAGAGGAACTTGCAGAAAAAGTTGGACGTGACTGGAGTTTTTTAAGTCAAATTGAAAGAGGTAAAAGTATCCCCTCTATAGAAACGCTTTTTTTGGTTTGTAAGGTTCTTGAAATACCGGTCTCGGATTTATTTAAGAGCAGCAAAGTAGTTACTTATAAAGTTGATTCTGAAACTGACAAATTGATATGGCTTTTGCGGGACAAAAGTCCTTCCGATAAAAAGATCGTTACAAACATCGTAAAACAAATCCTTAAAAAATCCCATTAAGAAAATTTAAAGGGAGTATTTTCATAACGAAAATACCCCCCTTTTTTACATAACATATTAACCTACACTAACTTTCTCCTTTTTACCTATTTTTGACTCTTTTAGAATTCTAATGCTTTCTTCGGCTGCTTTTTTGCCTGAAAATAACATGCCGGAAAATGTCGGACCCATTCGTGGCACACCGAAAACTGTAGAAACGCTCATTCCGCAAACTATTAAGCCAGGAAATATTTCTCCTGTTTTTTCTACAACCAAATCTTCTGATGATTCTACGTCCATTGGGCCAAAATCCAATAATTTAATCAAACCTCTTTTTGCCAAACTTTTACACACATGAGCATCGTGACCGGTCGCATCTATTACAATTTTTGATTCTATTGAAACGGGATCAACACAAGTAATTGCACGAGGCAAAGCAGATACAGGTGTCCAGTTTATAACAACCCCGCAGACTCTCCCATTTTTATAGACAACATCATCAAATTTAGTCATATTAAGAATTTTAGTACCGGCATCACAAGCTGCAGAAATAAGTTTTGAGCAAGCACTTGGACCATCGGCAATAAATAATCCTTCTTCTACCTTTTTATAAGGAATATGTAATTCATCTAATATCTTTTGACCGGGTGCTCTGAAAGTAAGTGTATTCATTAAATAACCACCTATCCAGAATCCGCCCCCTATATAATTATTGCTTTCTATAATTAATGTCTTTACACCCTCTTTACACAGATTATATGCAGCAATTAAACCGCTGGGACCACCACCAACGATTACAACATCTGATTCTATATATTCCTGAAACCAATTATTAAACTCTGATGTAATAGCACGAGTAATCTTTGCTTCACTTACTGGGTGAAATTTAAGCATTTTCTCTTCCTCCTTTAAAAAATAAAAAAACCATATGCATCAGCATATGGGTCCAAAATACAAACTACTAATCATCACCTCCCTCCGCTGGCATTATCCAGATCAGGTTACGTACCGATTAACATCGGTAACAAGGTCTCCCGTTAAATACACGGAACTCTCAGGCCGATTCACGACCTCCCTACATTTTCAAATAACTAACTTACAGACAATATTATAATAAATAATTTTATATTGTCAATCACAATTTAATAAAACCCCAGGGCACAACTTTAGAACTATCTATTTCTTTTAAATAATCGTTTATTTCAATTTTGTTTTCTTTAAAAGCATCCAGCCATTTCTGATATAAAAACTTTTCATTCCACTGGTCAAATTTACAGCCGTTCTGGAAGGCCGTAAGCAAGACGGAATTCAGATTTTTATCACCTCTTGCAAATATCACCTCAATCATAGATATTTCCGGTTTATGAAATTTTACTTCTGCGTGAAGTTTTCTTTTTAATAAATCCCTTATCCCGTAAAAATAATCTAATCCGAAAAACTTTTCCCTTTCAAATACGGTATGCGGTTTTGGTACAAACGGGGAAATTGTTATATTCAAATTTAGTTGCGGTGTTTGTTTTTTTATGCTTCTAACCAGTGAAACAACTCCTTCAATATCCATATCGGTTTCAGTAGGCAGGCCTATCATAAAATAAAGTTTTATCAACCGCCAGCCCGATTTAAAAGCATATCCTGCTGTTTCTAATATTTCCGCATCAGTCAGGAATTTGCCGATATGTTTTCTAAGACGCTCTGTTCCGGCTTCGGGTGCAAAAGTTAAGGATGTTTTTTTAAATGTACGCGTTTTTGTGGCCAAATCGACCGATGACGGATGACATCTTAGTGAAGGCAAAGACACCGCAACCTTTTTTTTGAGACATATTTTCATTACCGAATCCATAAGTTCATTTATTTGCGGATAATCCGAAGTGGACAAAGAAAGTAGCGAGATTTCATCATATCCGGTTGAAAAAATGCCTTTTTCAATTATTTCTAATATTTTTTCTTTGCTTTTAATTCTCCGTGGATGATACAATTTTGACGCCTGGCAAAATGAGCAGCCCCTTGCACAACCACGCATTATTTCAACACTGATGCGATTTTGTGTTATATTCATAAACGGAACTAAAGGTTTTACAGGATATTCTGCCGTTTCTAAATCAACAATATTCTTTTCTATTATCTTTTTTCCATCGTGTAATAATGGCACATAAATAGAATCTATTTTAGAAAGCTCTTTCAGTAATTCCTGTTTATTTTTTGTTTTTAACTTTAAATCTACAATTTTATTTATTATATCTTCGCCGTCACCGACAACAAATGCATCGATATAATCTGAAATTGGCAGAGGATTTACGCAGGCAGGACCGCCGGCAATTATAAGAGGATTGTTATCGTTCCTTTCATTTGATTTTAATGGTATTTTAGATAAACTTAGAATATTTAGTATATTTGTATAACATAATTCATGCTGGATATTAAAACCTACTATATCAAATTCATTTAACGGTGTTTTTGTTTCAATTGAAAATAACGGTAAGTTATTATTTTTTAAAACATCTTCCATATCTTGTTCCGGAGAAAACGCTCTTTCACAAAACACATCGTCTCTTTTATTTAAGATGTTATACAGTATTTGCAGTCCAAGATTGGACATGCCAATTTCGTAAATATCCGGAAATACCAAACAAAATTTCAATAATTTAGAATTATCCGGATTTTTTTTGTAAATAGCATTCCATTCTCTGCCAATATACTGAGCCGGTTTTTTTATAAAAGACAAATATTTTTCAATGTCCATAATAAATATAGTAACGAGTAACGAGTAACGAGTAATGCTTGCCCACCTGTGGCAGGAGTAACGGGTTAGAAGCAAAGTCTTAATTATAACTTTTAACTTTTAACCTTTAACTTGCTTTTTTAATAAGCAAATCTTCTTATGTGTATGTTTATTAAAATTCCAACAGCGATAAAATTAACAATAAGAGAACTACCGCCATATGAGAGAAACGGAAGGGGAACACCTGCAACCGGCATAATTCCGGTGAGCATTCCAAGATTTAATATAATATAAAATGAAAACATTATTACAATTCCAACTGCAGTTAAACTGCCGAATTTATCCGCAGCATTTCTTGCAATTAATATACCGCGCCATATTAATATAACATACATGCAAACAACAAGAATGGAAACAAGTACTCCGCCTTCTTCTGATATTACAGCAAAAATATAATCAGTGTGCTGGTCAGGAATAAAACCTAATTGGGTTTGAGTGCCTTGAAACAGCCCGCGCCCCGTTATTTTTCCGCTTCCTATTGCAATTCTTGATTGCAAAATATTATAACCGCTTCCTAACGGATCAAGAGATGGATCTAAAAAAACAATTATTCTTTTTCTTTGATATTCTTTAAGATTGCCTGAAATTGTAATGGCAGAAACTAAACCCAAAAGAATTACCAAGAAGAATATTTTGTATTGAGTTTTATCTATTTTAATATGCATAAATTTTGCAAAAAACCATATACTTATAGATATTAATAAGATAGAAACCGCATAGATAAATTTAAAATTCTTAACAAAAAAAGTGCCTGCAAAATTAATTGCCAAGGATATCTCCATAAACGGCAAACCTACGGCAACAATAAAAAATATAATCGCAAAATTAAAAGTTTTTTTGGCCACTCCACCTATATAAATCATACCTAAAAAAATCGGTATGAAAACAGTTGCTGAAGAAAAATCCGGTTCTGCCAGTATTAACGCTACATATAATACAGTTGCAAAAAAAGGAGTTAAAAGCCTGGAGATTTTTTTCATATTATGATAATTTTTTTCAATATATTTCGCAATATATAATACTAATATTATCTTAACAATTTCAGAAGGTTGGAATGCAAATTTTCCAAAATCGAACCATGATTTAGAACCTCGTATCCGAGTGCCAAGGAAAAGAACCGCCACTAATAAAATCAAACCAAAAATAAAAAAATAATCTGTATATTCAGAATACAATTCATACCTTATACTGATAACCAAAAGCATGGCCGCGATACCTATGCCTAATGCGGTTGCCTGTTTTATTACGAAAAACATAGGATTTCCGGTTCTTAATTGTGCAGAATAAATAAAAAGCAATCCTATAAGAGTAATTAAAATTACATCTATAAAAATAATCCAATCAAATTTTTTTAAAATATCCGTTTTCATAAAGTGTCCGATTGCTGTATTCTGTATACTGTATTCTGAGTACTGTTAATTACCCGTTACCCGTTACTATGTCTATTCCGTTGCTTCAATTTCTTCTTTAATATTTAATATTTCCGCATGTTTGTCAAAAATCTCTGCTAATATTTTGCCACCGATAGGCGCCGCGACCGCACTCCCTGAACCGCCATGCTCTACAAATACAACTAAAGCAACCTTTGGTCTTTCTGATGGTGCAAAGCAAACGAACCAAGCATGATTATCGCCCTGAGGATTCTGAGCAGTTCCTGTTTTACCCGCAATTGATAATCCATAAACACGCGAATTTTTTCCGGTTCCGTAAGAAACCGCATCTATCATACCTTTCTTAACAATATTATAATTAGTAATATCTATATTTAACTTATCTTTTATCTGAGGAATATTTTCAAATACGGTTTCTCCTTTAATATTTATTATCTTTTTAATAACAAAAGGTTTAAATAAAATACCGTTATTTGCAACCGCTACAACATATTGAGCTATCTGCATCGGCGTTGTCCAGATATATCCCTGTCCTATAGACATATTAACGGTATCACCATCGTACCAGTCCTGATTAAGCTTGTTTTTTTTCCATGCTCTATCCGGTATTAACCCCTTTTCTTCTGAAGGTAAATCAATCCCAGTTTTTTTGCCAAAACCAAATTTTTCTGCCCATTCATTTAATTTAGTTGGACCCAGTTTTAAACCCACATCATAAAAAAATATATCACAAGAATTTGCCATTGCACCTATTATATTAAATTCTCCGTGACCATCCCTTGCCCAACATCTGAATTTCTGCTTATACCGACCTAATTCAATAAAACCTTCGCAATTTACGACTGTCTGAGCTGTAACTGCTCCGTCTTCTAACCCGGCAAACGCGGTTACCATTTTATAAACAGAACCGGGAGGATATTGACATTGCATTGCACGGTTAAGCAATGGTTTTCTTGAAGATTCTAGAAAGGAATTTATCTGCCATTTCTGCATTTTCGAGATAAATACATTCGGGTCATAACTTGGTGAAGAATACAGTCCTAAAACACCGCCCGTATTCGGATCAATCGCTATCGCAACCCCGGTACGGCCTTGCATATTCTTTGCAAGTGCATTTTGTACTTTCTTATCAATCGTTAATACTATCGAATTACCATCTATGGCATCAACTGTTTCCAATATTCTCTTTTGTATTCCGCGCGCATTTACCTCCACCTGGCTGCCGCCGTCAATACCTCTTAAAACCTCGTCATATTCTTTCTCAACCCCATCTTTTCCTATCATATCGCCGGATTTCATATTACTAAATCTAGTTAATTCATCCAGGGAAATCTCACGGACATATCCGGTTATGTGAGCAGCAATATTTCCCCATTTGTAAACACGTACCGGCTCAATTCTTACTACTATACCAGGTAGCTGTGGTATTTTTTCCGCAATTCGCATTGCCTGGTTTTTAGAAATATTTTCTGCAATTTTAACTAATGTAAAATTTTTCCCGGATATTGTTTTTATTCTTTCGAGAAATGATTCAGCTGGTATTGAAAGAAATTTCGAGACTTTTGTAATTACATCCCTTACTTCGGTATCGGTAAGCGTTTGCCGTGAGAATAAAACAGTAAATGAGGGTTTATTATTAACAATAACATCAAGATTTTTATCATAAATTATTCCACGTGAAGCCGGCTGAGGATATATTACAATTCTATTTTCCTCAGACAACTTTCTGTATTGGTCACCCTTAATTATTTGCAGAGTTATAATTCTAAAAGTAATCAGTCCTATAAAAATAAAAATAATAAAGCGCAAAAAATTAAGACGCGCTGAAAATGATTCTACTGTATGACTTAAATTCTCCCCATGCCACATATAAAAAACCAGTTCATAGCGTTCGTTGAGTTCATAGAGTTTTAGCGTTAGAATCTTAGAACCCAAAAACTCAATCACTCTATAACACTAAAACGCGATGACCCTATAACTCCCCCTTACCCATTACCCGTTACTCGTTACCCATTACTATCTTTATTATCTTTCTACATTTAAACGTTTAAACCATTTAAACCACCATTTTTTAAAGATTACAAAAAATAATGGTGTTAATACTATAAATATGGTTGTCCAGCCAATATAAAATAAACCTTTGTTAGCTGTAAAAATCATTTCTAAAATCATACTTACTACTTTATTTAGCAAAATTCCTAGAAATACTATTATAATCTGTGCAAGCGGATTTTCCTCATCGATTCTTTTAGAAATACGCCCTGCAACATAGCCAATTACTGCATAAGAAAAACTAAATATACCAAAAGTTGATGCAGAGAAAATACCGTCAACCAAACCGATAATAAAACCAATACTGCAACCGCTTGCCGAACCCCTATAGAGCCCTATAAATATTACAAATATTAATCCTAATACAGAAATTCTGGAAAATAAAATTTCAAGAAATATTATTATTATTATCGATGTTAAATAAAAAAGTATTTTTTTCATAATACCATTTTTTTAATCCCCGTAATCATCCTTTCTAATCACTGTAATCGTTTTACTCAATAAATACATCTGTTAACTGAAATGCCGGAATCGTAGCTCTCACCTTTGCAGATTTAAAAGGCAAATGACCTGTTTGAGTTATTGAAACAATCATTCCGATAGAAATTCCGGTCGGAAATATATCCGAAGCTGAGGAAGATACAACTTCATCTCCGATTTTTATTTCGGCATCATTCGGTATCCAGGACATTTCAAGCTCATTGGTTTCATTTCCAACAACTATTCCGTCTACGTTAGCAGGTAATATTCTTCCCGGAATTTTTGATATACGATTGGTAATAAGAAGGATTTGAGAGGTGTTTTTACTGATATCGGTTACTTGGCCGATTATTCCGAAACGATTTTTGTAAAAACCGTAAACCGCTTTATTTTCCTGCAACCCGTCTTCGCTGCCTCTGTCTATAACAAGAGTTTTATAATATTGCTGTGATGGCTTTGCAATTATTCGCGCGATACTTACCTTTCTCCGTATATTTCTTTTATAATTTAATAATTCTGTTAGTCGCTTGTTTTCAACCTCAAACATTTTTAGTTTAAGCAAATCTGTCAACAGTTGTTTATTTTCATTTTTCAAATTCAAAATTTCCTGATGTGCATCAACAAGCTCTTTAATATTATTACCGAATTTATTAACAGAAAATATTGCGGAGTCAATTTTAGAATACGGTGAGATAACCATGTAAAATAAAAAATCCCTAGCCGCTTTTATTGAGGGATTTAAATTAAAACTTAAAATTAATATTGAAATTACGAGATAAAATGAAAGTAATGCAGTGGGATTTTTTTTATACACGACATTCGTTTGTTTTATTCCAGACGTTTACGTGCTTTTCTTATATTTTCAAGTTCTTCTAAATATCTTCCGGTACCCAAAACCACGCAAGTAGTAGGATCCTGAGCGAGATATACAGGAAGATGCGTCTCTCTTGAAATTAAATCAGTCATACCGCGGGTCAAAGAACCGCCGCCGGCCATAACTATACCTCTATCAACCAATTCCGCCGCAAGTTCTGCCGGTGTAATTTCAAGAACACCTTTAACCATTTCAACAATAGATTTTACCGGCTCAAGTAGTGCCGTTCTTATCTCTTTACTTGAAACACTTATTGTCCTTGGAAGACCCTGTGCCAAATCCAAACCCTTAACGTCCATCGATTCTTCTTTTTGCAAAGTAAATACTGAACCTATTCTTATTTTTATTTCTTCAGCTGTTCTATAACCAATAGCAAGATTGTGATTTTTCTTAAAATGTGACACTATTGCTTCGTCCATTTCATCACCCGCAATGGGAAGTGATTTTGATATAACCATACCGCCCAGTGATATGACTGCGGCTTCGGTTGTACCGCCGCCGATATCTATAACCATATTTCCTGTTGGTTCATGTATAGGAAGTCCGGCACCGATCGCAGCTGCCATAGGTTCTTCTATCAAATAAACCTCTCTTGCACCCGCTTGTTCCGCTGCTTCTCTTACAGCTCTGCGTTCAACTTCTGTAATGCCAGAGGGTATTCCTATTACAATTCTCGGATGAAGAAGTGTCTTGCGTGTATGGACTTTTTTTATAAAATACCGGATCATTTTTTCGGTGATGTCAAAGTCAGCGATTACTCCGTTTCTTAGCGGTCTTATCGCTTCAATTGATGCCGGGGTTTTTCCAACCATTCTTTTTGCTTCTTCACCTATCGCTTTTATTTCCTGTGTATCCCTGTCATAGGCAACCACTGAAGGTTCCCTCAAAACAATACCCTGGCCTTTAACATAAACAAGGGTTGTAGCGGTACCAAGGTCGATACCCATATCGTTAGAGAAAAGTGAAAAAATAAAATCAAACATATTTAACTCAGTATTTTGAGATTGTTGAAATATCCAACAATCTCTGATTTCACAGATTAAAACAAAGATTACACAGATTAGAGCTCAATTGTAGTATCTGTGTAATCGTCTTTTAAAAATCTGTGTAATCGAGACCCATGAGGTCTTTATCAATGGTCTCATTTTATAATTAATTCGGTAGGAATATTATTTTTGATGGTCTTATACTGGTAGTTTATTCTACCAATTTAACTATTGCCATTTCACTGCCATCAGAAACACGACGACCCAATTTATAAATGCGAGTATATCCTCCGGGTCTATCTTTGAATCTTTCAGATAAAGGACCAAATAACTTAGATATTGCTAAAGAAGATTTTATATCTCTTAAAACTAAACGCCTGTTTGCCAAACCGCCTTTTTTGGCTTTAGTAATAATTTTAGAAGCATATTTTACCAGTTCTTTTGCTTTTGGCAATGTAGTTTTTATTGATTCGTTTTCAATCAGTGCTGTAGATAGACTTCTCAACGTTGAAAATCGATGCTGAGTTTCTCTTCCAATTTTTCTATTTTTAACATTTTTCATTTTTTACTCCGATCGTTATTCAACACTCTCTTTTAAAGAAACACCTAACTCTTTCAGTTTCATATCAATTTCTTCTAATGATTTTCTGCCGAAATTTTTGTAAGCAAGAAGTTCTTCACGTGTTTTCTTTGTTAAATCACCGATTGTTTTTATCTTAGCACTCTTGAGACAATTCGCTGCTCTTATCGAGAGTTCTATGATTTCAACCGACTGTTCTAAAATACCTGTTGGCGCTTTTTCATCAGATTTTTCTTCTATTTTTTCTTTGCTTTCTTTTACCTCTTCCTCAAAATTAATAAAAATATTTACGGAATCTTTCAACAACTTGGCCGAATATGCAACCGCATCTTCAGGATTTATTGAACCGTCTGTCCATACTTCAAGTATTAAGCGGTCATAATCGGTTTCCTGCCCGACACGGGTATTTTCTACTTCATAATAAACTTTTATTACAGGTGTAAAAACCGCATCCACTAAAATTGTCCCGGCTGACTGGTTTGGTCTTTTATTTTTTTCGCTCGGAGAATATCCTTTACCTCTGGCGACATCTATTTCCATATCAAGTGAGCCACCAGATTCAAGTGTAGCTATGATATGATTGGTATTAATTATATCTATATTGGCATTTGACTCTATAGCTGATGCTTTCAATTCGCCGCCTTTTGAAGCCGATAATTTCAATGTCTCTATTCCATCGCTATACATTTTGAATCTGACTTTTTTTAGGTTCAAAATTATCCCCATCACATCTTCAACAACACCGGGTAAAGTTGCAAACTCGTGCGTGGCACCTTTAATCCGTACGCCTATAACTGCAGCACCCTCAAGTGAAGATAAGAGTATGCGGCGAAGCGAGTGCCCCACAGTATGTCCATAACCTCTTTCAAACGGTTCAATAACAAATTTTCCATACGTCAAGTCAGAAGTGACATTTTTTTCAATCTTCTGAGGTCCAACTATATCGGGAAGGCGCATTTATAAAACCTCCAAATTAATTATGTTATTGTTGAAAAACCCAACAATCTCAACAAGAGCATTGAGAACTTTTTTTACCAGAGTTCGGCACGCCTTGCGATGTCTCGCCCTTGGGCGGACGAAGTCTGACGACAATGCTTTCTTTATTATAATCTTAATACTTTACTTACTGTACAATTCTACTATTAGCTGTTCTATCGGTCTTTCTGCATTGTATGCTATCGACATCTCTTCTCTTAAAGGCTGTCTAATAACAGAACCTGTTAAATTCGCGGCATCAAGAGTTAACCAAGGTATGATACCTTCTTTTGCTGCAATTTCGACACTTTTTCTTATAGCTGCATTTTCCTTCATCTTACCTGCAACTTCAATTTTATCATTTATTTTTACTTCATATGACGGAATGTTTATAATTTTATCATTAACTTTTATATGTTTATGTGATACCATCTGACGGGCAGTATTTAAAGAAATAGTAAACCCTAGCTTTTTTACAGCATTATCAAGCCGCATCTCTAAAGATAATAAAAGGTTAAATCCAGTCATGCCTTTATGTTTTGATGCATCCCTGAAATATCTTCTAAACTGCCTTTCCATTACGCTATAAATCCTTTTTACTTGCTGTTTTGCACGTAACTGTGTTGAATATTCCGAAGGTTTTTTTAAAAGTTTTTTATGCGGCCCAGGTGCACCCTTTTTTTTGGCTATGGGGCATTTTATGGTCTCACATTTTTCACCTTTTAAAAATAAAAGCATTCCTTCTCTTCTACATCTTCTGCATTTTGGTCCAATATATCTTGCCATATGAAATAAAGTTAAAAGTTTCCGCCACTAAGTCGTTGGCGGATCCGCCATAGTTTCAATGGCGAAAAAAGTTAAAGGTTTGAATCAGGTATTTCTTTCTACCCTTCTACCTTTTACCTTTTACTTGCCCCTTACACCCTCCTCTGTTTTGGTGGTCTACATCCATTGTGTGGTATCGGTGTTACATCTTTTATAGATGTTACCATGAGTCCGGAAGCCTGAAGCGCTCTCACTGCGGTTTCACGACCACTTCCGGGACCGTTTACAAAAACTGATACCTGTTTTAATCCCATTTCAACAACTTTTTTTGCGCAATTCGCAGATGCTATTTGTGCTGCAAATGGAGTCCCTTTCTTTGTGCCCTTGAAACCGGCAGAACCGCTCGTAGCCCAACTTATTACATTACCCTTATCGTCAGTAATTGTAATTATAGTATTATTGAACGACGATTTGATATAAACAGAACCATTAGCCGCAACAAGCTTTCTTTTTGATTTTGGTTTTATTGTAGTTTTGGGCTTGCCTTCTTCTGTTTTTGCTTCGACAGCTTTTACAGCTTCTTTTGGTTTTACTTCTTTTTCATCTTTTACTTTTTTAACTTCTTTTTCTTCAGCCATATTGTCCTCAAAAATGCAGTTCTTAACTATTAATTTTATGCCTTTACCTCTTTTTCTTTTTTCACTTCTACTTTTACTGCTCCGACTGTTTTCCTCTTTCCTCTTTTAGTTCTTGCATTCGTTTTTGTTCTTTGTCCTTTAACCGGAAGATTCCTGCGATGCCTCATGCCTCTATATGCTCCTATTTCCTGAAGCCGCTTAATATTGCTAACAACTTCGCGTCGCAAATCGCCTTCTACCTTATAAGCGGCAGTAATGATATTAGCTATTTTACTTACTTCCGCTTCTGTAAGATCTTTTACGCGTTTAGCATGATCAATCTGTGCTTCGTCAAGAATTTTCTTTGAATTAATTCTGCCAATACCGTATATATAGGAAAGTCCTATATCTATTCTTTTATCTTTTGGCAAATCCACACCTGCTATTCGAGCCATTGTTTCTCCTAACTACTTATTTATTTAAAAATTTTAGTTTCTATCTATTTACTCGTTACCCGTTACTCGTTACTATAGATTATTATCCTTGTCTCTGTTTGTGCTTAGGATTTTTACAGATAACAAAAAGCACACCTCTGCGTTTAACAACTTTACAATTTTTACAAATTAATTTTACGGAAGATCTTACTTTCATATATTTTTTTTATCCTTTATTTACACTTGACTCTATTTCTCCCTGTATGTAATCCGTCCTCTCGTTAAATCATAAGGCGAAAGCTCTACTCTTACTTTATCGCCGGGAAGCAACCTTATATAATGTAATCTCATTTTCCCTGAGATTCTTGCCAGGACAGCATGCCCGTTTTCTAACTCAACACGAAACATCGCCGATGGCAACGCTTCTTTTATTACTCCTAAAACTTCTATTTTTTCTTCTTTCATCTATTGGTTTTTTAACACACTGTCAGTATTTCTACGCCTTCTCTTTTAACTAATACCGTATGTTCAAAGTGCGCAGATAATTTATTATCAGATGTAACCGCTGTCCAATTGTCATCAAGAATCTTTACTTGCCATGTGCCTTCGTTTATCATAACTTCTATGGCAAGACAGCAATTCTCCGGAATTCTAACTCCTGAACCCGCTTTACCGTAATTAGGAATCTGCGGGTCTTCGTGAAGATTTCTGCCGATACCATGTCCGACAAAATCACGAACAACTGAAAAACCATTTTTTTCTACGGTAGCTTGAATCGCTGATCCTATATCGCCGATTCTTCTGTCGGCGGAACAACTTTCCAAACCTTTTTTTAAAGATAGTTCTGAAATATTTAAAAGTTTTTCTGCACTGTCGGATATTTTTCCTACGGCAAATGTTTTTGCAGTATCACCGCAGAACCCGTTATAAAGAACACCAACATCCAGGCCTATAATATCACCGTTTTTCAGTTTCTGCGAAGAAGGTATACCGTGGATTACTACCTCATTGACTGAAGTGCAAATTATTCCGGGATAGCCTCTGTAGCCCAGAAATGCAGATTTTGCACCAAACGATTTTATTTTTTTATCTGCAATACTTTCAAGTTCTTTTGTTGTAATACCCGGTTGAACATTTTTTCCCGTTTCTTTTAATACTTCTGCTACTATACGGCATGCATTACGCATACCAGTAATTTCGTCAGCAGATTTTACATAAATCATAATAGGGCTGCTATTTCAGCAGATATTTCCGGTACGGATTTATTGCCGTTTACTGTTTGCAAGATGTTCTGGTTTTTATAGTATTCAATGAGCGGTTGCGTTTCAATAAAATATACAGAAAGTCGATGCTTTATGGTTGATGCAGTATCATCTTCTCTTTGAAATAATTCTCCGCCGCAATTATCACATATACCTTCTTTTTTTGGCGGAAGCGTTTCAAGATTATATTTTCTTCCGCAATTTTTACAAATTCTTCTCGATGATAATCGTTTAATTATACTTTCTTCTGAAACTTCAAGTGATATAACTTTATCTATTTTTTTATTAGAACGGGCAAGAATCTCTTCTAAGCCCTTTGCCTGTGGTAGTGTTCTAGGGAACCCGTCGAGTAAAAACCCGCTTTTACAGTCATCTTTACGCAACCGTTCTTCAACCAGTTTCAATACTATACTATCTGGAACAAGTGCGCCTTTTGACATTATACTTGAAACTTTCTTACCAAGTTCACTTTTTGAAGCAACCGCTTCTCTAAACATATCGCCGGTGGAAATTGCAGGTATCGATTTGCTTTTTGATACAAACTCACCTTGAGTTCCCTTACCTGCTCCCGGTGCTCCAAAAATTATTAAATTCATTATCCAATCCTACTTCGTACGAAAATGTTATTATATTTTTAAATTCTAAAAAGCCTCATTTTCTAACGGAGCCTATTTTACGTTAAACCATCTTCCTTTTATCCTACCCTTTTTTAGAAAACCGTCATAATGTCTCATTATTAGATGGGATTCTATCTGGCTAATAGTATCAAGTGCAACCCCAACGACAATTAGAAGTGCGGTACCGCCAAAAAAGAAAGGAACATTTACAAATTTTCTTAAATAATCAGGTAATATCGCGATGAAAGCAACAAATATAGCGCCGCCTAAAGTAATTCTTGCTAAAATCCATTTTATATAATTTTCGGTTGGCTCACCCGGTCTTATGCCAGGAATAAACCCACCCCATTTTTTCATGTTCTCTGCTATATCTTTCGGATTTAACGTAATTGCGTTGTAGAAATAACAAAAGAAAACAATTAATGCAGCATATAATACTTCGTATAAAATATTTCCACGCATCCACCAATCGACAAATTTCTTTATAAATTCAGACTTTCCGGAAAATTGCGCAAGTGTCATAGGAATCGACATCAAAGAAACAGCAAATATTACTGCAATAACCCCTGATTGGTCAACTTTTATAGGTAAAAATGTCGACTGCCCGCCGTACATTTTTCTGCCTACAACGCGTTTCGCATATTGCACCGGAATTTTTCGTTGGCCAGTTTCAACCCAGACAACCAAGGCTGTAATCGCAAAAACTGCGGCAAGAATTAAAATTCCTGTGAAAAGCGACATTTCATGTGATTTTATTAAAACAAAAAGATTTTTTACCGCCGAAGGTAATCTGTCTACAATTCCAGCAAAGATTATTAAAGAAATCCCATTTCCTATCCCGTTCTCGGTTAATTGTTCACCAAGCCACATTATAAAAATGGTACCTGTAATCATTGTAAGTACTGTTATAAAAACAAATGGCATACCCGGATTCGAAACAACCGATGTGCCGTCAGGAGCTTTCATCGGCATTATCATAAAAAGAGTTAAGCCGGTTGCCTGAATCGCAGCAAGTATTAATGTTGCATATCTGGTCCACTGATTAATTTTTTTTCGGCCGGTTTCGCCTTCTTTTGAAAGTTTTTCAAGATATGGAATCGTTGCCTGTAAAAGCGAAAAAATAATCGAAGCATTAATATACGGCATTATTCCTAAAGTAAATATTGATAATTGAGAAAGAGCACCACCGGAAAACATATCCATGAATCCAAAAAGCGTATTACTTTGTGCCGCAAAAAAAGCTTTGAATGCTGAAATATCTATTCCAGGAATTGGTATCGCTACACCAATCCTGTATGCCACCATTATAACTAACGTAAAAAGAACTCTTCTTTTTAGTTCTGGAACTTTAAATATATCTCCAAAAGATTCAATCATATTAAACCAATTAAAAATTAAAAATGTAAAATTAAAAATTTAGGAATAATATCTTTTTTTCCTAAATCCTTATCTTTCTACCCTTTCCGCCACTAAGCCGTTGGCGAGACCCTGACTACCGTTAGGCAGGCTCGCCCGAAGGGCGGGTCACCTTTTTACCTGTATCTGCTACCGCACTTTTGGTTATAAGTATTGCTTCTCCGCCGACTTTCTTTATTTTCTCTATTGCACTTTTAGAAAATTTATCAGCAGTAATTTTTAAAGGCTTGTTTATATCGCCGTCTCCTAAAATTTTTATTGGTAATTTGCTTTTTATTATTCCTTTTTCTGCCAGTAAAACTCTCGTTATTTCCGAATTGGGATCAAATATCTTTTCAAGTGTTTTTAGGTTTACAATTTCATATTCCTTTTTAAAAATATTTGTAAATCCTCTTTTAGGAATACGCCGCATTAAAGGCATTTGCCCGCCTTCAAATCCGGGTCTTGTGCCTCTTCCTGAACGGGCATTCTGTCCCTTCATACCCTTTGTTGCAGAACCACCATGACCTGAACCACGGCCGCGTCCTACTATTTTCCTTCTATGTTTTGCACCAACTGCAGGTTTTAAATCAGATAGTTTCATAATTTAATTTCGCTACTTTTTTTCCCTCTTAATTTGTCTACATCTTCCTTAGAACGAAGCTGTTTAAGACCATCTATCGTTGCATAAACAACGTTGAAAGGATTAGATGATCTTAATGATTTGGTAAGTACGTCTTTTACTCCACATACATCTAAAACTGCACGTACTGCACCGCCGGCAATAAGACCGGTTCCTTCTGAAGCAGGCCTTAATAAAACCCTGCCGGCACCAAACGCACCGAGTACTTCATGAGGAATTGTAGTATTTTTGAGCATTACTTTTATAGTATTTTTACCGGCTGCAGCAGTTCCTTTTTTAATAGCCGACTGGACTTCGTTCGCTTTTCCAAGCCCTACACCGACCGTACCAAGCCCGTCACCGACAACAACAAGTGCATTAAATGAAAATCTCTTTCCGCCTTTTACAACTTTTGTTACCCTGCCTATTGTTACAACTGCTTCTTTTTTTAATTCCATATTTTAAAATTTCACTCCGCTTGCTCTTACTGCATCAGCAAAAGCCCTTACTCTGCCATGATATATATTACCGCCTCTATCAAATACAACTTGCTTTATACCGGCTGCAATTGCTTTTTTACCGGCTTCTTCACCGAGAGCTGTAGCAGCCTTTTTATTGGCTGAGTTTTTTAATTTCAATACCTGTGATGAAATAGATAATAGCGATTTACCGCTTAAATCATCTATAAACTGAGCATAGATATATTTATTTGACTTACAAAAAGATAAACGCGGTCTCTCAGTAGTACCAAGTACTTTCTTCCGTATTCTAACTCTTCTTCTTAATATCGATTGTTCTTTTATTGATAACATAAATTTTATTTCTTTGCTCCAGCCGACGCGCCACCTGCTCCAACTCCGCCAACACCTATCGCAGCTTTACCAGGTTTTTTCTTTATATATTCTCCGGCATATCTAATACCTTTTCCTTTATATGCATCAGGACTTTTACTCAGTCTTATATTTGATGCGATTAATCCAAGTTTTTCTTTATTCGCAGATTTTAAAACTATCGATATACCCTTGGGATCAACTACAATATCTATATCTGCAGGAATATCAAATATTATCGGATGAGAATATCCTGCCTGTATAGTAAGTTTTTTTCCTGCTAACTGTGCTTTATATCCGACGCCCTGAATTTCTAATTTTTTTTCAAAAGGCACAGACACACCCTTAACCATATTATTTATAATTGCACGCACTGTCCCATGTATAGCCTTGTGTTCCTCGGATTTTCTCTTTACAATGACTGTGTTATTTTCAACAGAAAAGTTTACCACATGAGGAAAATTTCTTTTTAATGTACCAGCAGGACCTGTTACAGAAATTTCGTTCTCAGTAATATTAACTTTTACATTACTTGGTATTGGTACCGGTTTATTTCCTATTCTACTCATTTAATATATTCCTCAATTCTTTCCGCCACTTAATTAGCAGAGCTTTGCTCTGCCGCTACAATCGCACTATCCCGCTATCGCACCATCGCACGATTCTTAATTATTTCTACCACACATAACAAACAACTTCGCCGCCAAGATGTTCTTCGCGTGCTTTTGTATCCGTCATTAAACCACGGGATGTTGATATTATAGCTATACCTATACCCCTTAATACACGGGGAAGCTTATCCACTTTTTTATAAATCCTTATTGATGGTTTTGAAACTCTTTTTATATCCGTTATCATCGAACGTTTATCTTGTGCATATTTCAAGAAAATTCTTAAAATACCCTGCTTTTTATCATCAAGGCGTTTATAATTTGAAATATATCCCTCTTCTTTCAAAATTTTTGCAATTTCTTCTTTGACATTGGAAGCGGGAATATCTACCTTTTCCTTAGATTTGGTGGACGCATTCTTTATCTGACATATTAAATCAGCAATCGGATCTGTAATCATTTATTAACCTCTGAAATTTTCTGTTAGTAAATCGATACTTTAAACTTTTACCAACTTGATTTTGTTACTCCAGGTATAAGTCCTTTGTGTGCAAAATTCCTGAAACAAATTCTGCATAAACCAAAATCCCTTAAAAACCCGCGAGGACGTCCGCAAATGCGGCATCTATTGTATCTTTTAGTTGCGTATTTGGGAGTTTTTCTCTGCTTTATAATTAAACATTTCTTAGCCATAACAATTTAAGTGCTATTTATTACTTCTGAACGGCATACCTAACATTGCAAGTAATTCCTTTGCGTCGGAATCACTTTTTGCTGATGTTACTATAGTTATATTCATTCCCCTTGCCTTATCTGACTTATCAAGTATGATTTCAGGGAAAATATATTGTTCAGTTAAACCTAAATTATAATTTCCTCTGCCATCAAATTTGGAATCATCAAGACCACGAAAATCTCTTATTCTAGGTATAGATACATTTACTAATCTATCAAAAAATTCATACATTCTATTACTTCTAAGTGTAACTTTTAAACCTATAGGCATTCCTTCTCTTAATTTAAAAGCGGATATCGATTTTTTCGATCTTCTTAATAATGGCTTCTGTCCGGAAATCGCCGCTAACTCGGAAGAAGCAACATCCATTGCCTTAGGATTTTCTCTCGCATCAGATACACCCATATTAATAACAATTTTTTCAAGTTTGGGTACTTGATGGATATTTTTATATTTCAATTTTTTCATTAATTCACTTACAATAACTTTATGATATGCGTCTCTTAATCTTGCCATAATTAACCTTATTAAACAATCATTTCACCGCATTTTCTGCAAACGCGGCTTTTCGTGCCATCCTGAAGAACTTCCCATTTAGGACGCATCGCTTTGTCACATTTCGGACAAATTAACATTAATTTTGAAACTGAAAGCGGAGCTTCTTTTTCCCGTATACCGCCCGGATCTGCCTGTGTTGGTTTTGTATGTCTTTTAACAAAATTAACCTTTGCAACAATAGCGGTGTCTTTGTCAAGAAACGTTTTTAATACTTCCCCGCGCTTCCCTTTATCTTTACCGGCTAAAACAATAACTTTATCTTTTTTCTTTATATGCATAATCAATACTCTATATAACTTCCGGTGCTAATGAAATAATTTTTAAAAAGTTTTTCTCTCTCAATTCTCTTGCAACCGGTCCAAATATTCTGGTTCCGCGCGGTTCACTCTCTTCATTAATTATTACTGCGGCATTATCATCAAATTTGATATAGCTGCCATCAACTCGTCTTACTTCTTTAGCGCATCTTACAATAACTGCACGGACTTTCTCGCCCTTTTTGATTGTTGCCGTTGGAAGAGAAGAAAACACAGATGCAATAATAATATCTCCCAGGGATGCATATTTCCTGTAACTTCCGCCCAACATACGAAAACATCTAATCTTAGTTGCTCCCGTATTATCCGCTACTGTTATAATAGAACGTTCTTGAATCATATTAGCACCTTATTAACTGCAATTAAAAATTAAAAGTTTAAATTAAAATTAAGTCTCTTTGCTTTTATTTTAATTTTTATTTCTATTTTAACTTGCCTTTTTATATATTTTCCATCTTTTCTTATTTGAAATCGGTCTAGTTTGTACTATTTTTACTTTATCGCCAACATGAGTTTCGTTTTTCTCGTCGTGTGCATAAAATTTACTGCTTCGTTTTACAACTTTTCCGTAAAGCGGAGAACGGGTTGTCCATCCGACTTCTACAACCCTTGTCTTATCCATTTTATCAGAAACAACCACGCCTGTTTTCATTTTTTCCATATTCTATCCTATTATTTTTTCACCAAATTTAATTCTTTTTCTCTCATTAGCGTTAAAATAGTTGCTATTTGCCTTCTTAATATTCTTATTTCAAGAGGATTTTTAAGCGGAGTCGTTTTATGAGAAAATTTCATCTTGAATAACTTTTCTCTCGCTTCTAAAAGTTTAGTTTTTAATTCTATATCTGTAAGTTCTCTTATATTTACTTCTTTTTTTTCTTTTGCCATAACAATGTCCAAATTTTAACTTTTTATTTTAACTTGCCTTTACTGTCCTCTTTCCAAAAATCTTGTTCTAATAGGAAGTTTATGAGAAACCAGTGTAAATGCTATCTTTGCATCATCTTTATTTAAACCTGAAATTTCAAACATAACTCTTCCCGGTTTTACAACCGCTACCCAGGATTCCGGAAGTCCTTTGCCTTTTCCCATGCGGGTTTCAGCAGGTTTTTTTGTAAAAGGTTTGTCCGGAAAAATACGTATCCAAACTTTACCGCTTTTTTTAATTGCTCTAGTAAGCGCTATTCTGGATGCTTCTATCTGTCTTGCAGTAATCCACGCTTGGCCTAAAGCCATCAGGCCATATTCACCGAAACTTACTTCGGTACCGCCGGATGCGTTGCCCTTCATCCTGCCGCGCTGCATTTTTCTATATTTTACCCTCTTCGGTGATAACATTGTCTTCCTCTTCCTCTTTAACTATTTCTTCTACCGGCGGTTTCTCTTCTTTTATTTCTACTTCTTCCGGTTTTTCTATGAGCCGTGCTTCATCAAGCATTTCTTTTTCGGTTTTTCTGAAAAATTCTTTTTTAAATATCCAAACTTTAACACCAAGCAATCCCATAGTTGTCAGCGCTTCCGCAAATCCATAATCTATATCGGCTCTGAACGTCTGAAGCGGAACTCTACCTTCTTTCATCCACTCAGTTCTTGCGATTTCGTTGCCGCCAATACGACCTGCAACCATTACTTTTATTCCGAGTGCACCGCGTTCCATTGCTTTTTCCATTGCTTTCTTCATTGCCCTTCTATGTGAACCTTTTTTTTCAAGTTGAAAAGCAATACCTTCTGCAACTAACTGCGAATTTGTTTCCGGTGTTTTTATTTCCATTATATTAACAATCGTTTTCTTATCCGAAATTTCTTCTATTTCTTTCCTTAAACCTTCTACATCTGCTCCGCGTTTGCCAATTACAAGACCCGGACGTGCAGAATAAATATTTACCTTAAGATATTTGCCGGCTCTTTCAATTGTAATTTTTGAGACCGAAGCAAATTTAAGACGCTCTTTTACAAATTTTCTTATTCTGAAATCTTCTTCTATAAAATCAGCCATGTTACGGCGGGAAAACCACTTAGAATCCCAATCTGCAACATATCCTAATCTTAACCCTTTTGGATGAATTTTTTGTCCCATAGTTAAATCCTAATGCTATTTGCATATGATTACACAGATTTTTAACACCGATTACACAGATTAGAACCCAACTCTTTTAATATAATCTGTGTAATCTGCCATTTAATCCGTGTAATCAAACATCCTTTTCTTTCTAGGATGTTATTTCTTCTTATCTCCGACTACTATTGTTAAATGACATGTTTTTCTTTTATACGGATTACCCCTGCCTTGCGCACCGGGCCGCATTCTTTTTATTGGAGGTCCCATTGTAGCAAATGCCCTTGTTATAAAAAGCGTTTCCGGGCTTTTTAATCTGCCACAGTTTGCAGTTGCAGATTTTATTGTTTTTTCAATATAAGGTGTCGCACTTTTTGTTGTAAATGCAAGAAGTGTAAAGACATCAGAAACTCTTTTACCCTGAATAAGTTTAAGTATCGCCCCAACTTTTCTATATGAGTGTCTTCCAAACCTTGAAATCGCTATTGCTTCCATATTTTATACCTTTTGTAGCGTCAATTAATATTCTCACTTTTTCGCGGAAATCTCTCCGAAACAATCTCGATTTTGTCGGGATTGCGAACTCGGATTAACAATTATGTCTTTTCAAGAGCTTCCTTAGTATGTGCTGCACCATGACCTCTGAAGAATCTTGTCGGAGAAAACTCGCCTAAGCGATGTCCAACCATATTTTCTGTAACATAAACAGATATAAATTTTCTACCGTTGTGTACACCGAATGTGTGTCCCACAAACTCCGGCGGAATTACAGAAGCGCGTGCCCATGTTTTTATAATTGTTTTTTGACCGGACTCATTCATCTTTTCAACTTTTTTTGAAAGTTTTTCGTCAATAAACGGTCCCTTTTTTGTTGACCTACTCATAATCTCATTCCCTCAATTTTTCTTTTTCTTTACTGTATACTGTGTACTGTATTCTGTGTACTGCCTTTTTTATCTTACTCCCTTCGGCTTTCTGTTAACTATATACATGTCTGTCCATTTCTTTTTATTTCTAGTTTTATAACCCTTTGCCGGCTGATTCCATGGTGAGCGTGGCTGATTGTTACCTTTTGATTTTCCTCTTCCGCCACCATGTGGATGATCAACTGAATTCATTGCTGTTCCGCGAACTGTAGGTCTAATACCACGATGTCTGTTTCTTCCGGCATTACCGATTGTAACATTTTCGTGATCTAAATTGCCAACCTGCCCTATACAAGCATAACATGAAAGCGGCAGCATTCTTACTTCACCGGATGGCATTTTAACATTTGCAAAATTACCTTCTTTTGACATTATTTGTGCAACCCCACCCGCAGAACGAACAAGTTTCGCTCCTAATCCGGGTACGAGTTCTATATTGTTTATTTGAGTTCCAAGTGGAATATTTGAAAGAGGCAGTGCGTTGCCGGGTTTTATATCGACATTATCACCGCTCTCTACTGTATCTCCGACTTTTAAACCTAAAGGACAAATTATATATCGTTTTTCACCATCAGTATATTTTACAAGTGCAATTCTTGATGAACGGTTTGGATCATATTCTATTCCTATAACTTCTGCTTTTATATTGCGTTTATCTCTCTTAAAATCAATGATGCGATACATCTGTTTATGACCGCCACCCTGATGTCTGACCGTTATATGACCGGTGTTACCCCTTCCGGCGTTTTTTTTCAACGGCATTAATAACGATTTTTCCGGAGTTTTTTTAGTTATATCTGAAAAATCATCACTTGTTATAAACCGCCTTGAGGGCGTGTATGGTACGTATGTCTTAATTCCCATGATATTAAATTAAAAGTTAAAAGTTTAAATTAAAATAAAGCTCTTTTTGATTCTATTTTTTATTTTAACTTTTTATTATAACTTGCCTCTACTATACTCCTTCAACCATCTTAATCGTCTGTCCTTTTTTTATTTTCACAATTGCTTTTTTGTAATTAGTTCTATAACCGACATTAACTCCTACTCTTTTTAGTTTAGTTGATAATACTGCCGTACGAATTGCAACAACATTAACATTAAATAATTCTTCAACTGCCTTTTTTATTTGATGTTTATTTGCTTTTTTTGCAACCAAGAAAACAAACTTATTATCTGTTTCTTTCATGTTGGTTGCTTTTTCCGTTACAAGCGGTTTTTTAATTATATCGAAAGCGCTGAACATCTTTCCAGTGACTCCTTAGTAAAAATAATTCTATCTGCATCAATTACGTCATACGCCGTTAAATCTGTAACATCTTTAATATTAAGAGTTGCGATATTCCTTGATGCAATGTTAAGTGTTTTATCTCTTTTGGAAATTAACAATGTCTTATTATTTATTTTAAGATTCTTAAGAATTTTTGAAACTTCTCTAGTTTTAGGTTGTTCAATTTTAAGTTCTTCAAGTATCATTAAAACACCGTCTTTCGCTTTTGCTGAAAGCGAAGATAACAACGCAAGTTTTATTTTTTTCTTTGGCATTGAATATGAAAATTCCCTAGGTTTTTTTGCAAATATTACTCCGCCATGTCTCCACAGCGGTGAACGGATACTACCGGCTCTTGCACGGCCCGTACCTTTTTGTTTCCAAGGTTTTTTTCCTGAGCCGGAAACCTCTGCGCGGGTTTTTGCCGAATGCGTGCCCTGACGGCGATTAGCTAAATACCAATTAATCACTTCGTGCATAAGCGGGGTATTTATTTTTGCTTCAAAAACATTTTCAGGCAAAGACATTTTACCTGTTTTTTCACCGTTTGTATTATAAATATTTGCTTCCATAATAATTCCTAATTTATCAACTACTTTTTTTCCGGAGCTTTCTTAACTTCTTTTCTTGCTTCTTTCTTTGCATCTTTCTTAGGTGATGCAGCTACAACTACTTTTGGCGTATATTTTTTTACAGTTTTTGTAACTATTATTTGGGTATTTTTTGCACCAGGCACTCCGCCCCTTATTAATAAAATATTTTTTTCCGGTATTATTTTCACTACTTCCACTTTTTGAATGGTTGCTGCTATTCCGCCCATTCTGCCTGCCATTCTTAAACCTTTTCTTGTTTTCTGAGGTCTTTGCGGGCCGATAGCACCCGGGTGACGCTGCTTATCCGATTGGCCATGAGTAGCAGGACCGCCGGCAAAACCATGTCTTTTTACAACTCCCTGAAAACCGTGACCTTTTGATATTCCCGTAACATCTACAAGTTCACCGGGAGTAAATACATCGGCCTTGATTTCCTGACCAATTTTATATTCATCGGGATTGTCTACCCTGAAATCCATTAGTTGTGCAAATAAACCGGTGCCCATTTTTTTGAAATGGCCAATCTGGGATTTGCTAAGTTTTTTCTCATCTATAGAACCATAACCAACCTGAATTGCATTATATCCGTCAGTTTTTACAGTTTTTTTCTGAACCACAATGCATGGACCGGCAGCTATGACTGTCACAGGTATAGCTTCCCCATTGTCAGAAAATATTTGTGTCATTCCAATTTTAGTACCAACTATCGATTTCATATTATTACGGTAATTAAAAATTATTTTTCCGCCACTGAACCTTTGGCGGATCCGCCAATGACTTAATGGCGGAAACTTATAACTTTTAACTTGCCTTTTCTACGCTTTTATTTCTACATCCACGCCAGCGGGTAAATCCAATTTCATAAGAGCATCTACCGTCTGTGGTGTGGGCTGTAATATATCGATTAAGCGTTTGTGTATTCTCATTTCAAATTGTTCTCTTGATTTTTTATCCGTATGCGGCGAACGAAGCACCGTATATTTTTTTATTCTTGTCGGTAAGAGAACCGGACCTGAAATGGATGCGCCTGTACGTTTAGCTGTCTGAACTATTTCAGCTAATGACTGGTCAAGCATTTTATGATCGTATGCCTGAAGCTTAATTCTTATTCTCTGTGATTGTGACAACTGTTCTGTTTTTGGCATAATTACTCAATTATTTCTGACACAACTCCGGCGCCTACTGTGTGGCCACCTTCTCTGATTGCAAATCTTAATTCTTTTTCCATTGCTATAGGAGTCAATAACTCTCCGACAACTTCTACATTGTCGCCAGGCATTACCATTTCAACACCTTTAGGTAAATTGACTGTGCCGGTAACATCGGTTGTTCTGAAATAGAATTGCGGACGATATCCGTTAAAAAATGGAGTATGTCTTCCGCCTTCTTCTTTATTTAGGATATATACCTGCCCTCTAAATTTCTTATGAGGATTTATTGAACCGGGAGCGGCTATAACCTGTCCCCTTTCTATTTGTTCTTTTTCTACACCTCTTAAAAGCACACCAACGTTATCGCCTGCTTGTGCTTCATCTAATATTTTTCTGAACATTTCCACACTGGTTACAACTGATTTTCTGGTTTCCTGAATTCCGACTAATTCAACTGCATCGCCGGTCTTAACTTTACCGCGCTCAATCCTGCCGGTTGCAACTGTTCCACGACCGGTGATTGTGAATACATCCTCGACGCTCATTAAGAAAGGTTTATCGGTTTCTCTCTTTGGATCCGGTATGGTTGCATCAATTGCGTCCATTAATTTCCAGATTGAAGGTTCCCCGATTTCACTTTGATCACCCTGCATTGCTTTTAAAGCACTGCCTCTGATAATCGGTGTTTTATCTCCCGGGAATTTATATTTATTTAAAAGCTCTCTTATTTCTAATTCAACCAAGTCAACAAGTTCTTTATCATCAACAACATCAACCTTATTGAGATAAACTACTATGTAAGGAACGTTCACCTGGTACGCAAGAAGGATATGTTCTCTTGTCTGAGGCATTGGACCATCGGCTGCAGAAACAACAAGTATCGCACCATCCATCTGAGCTGCACCGGTAATCATGTTTTTGATATAATCAGCATGACCGGGACAATCGATATGTGCATAGTGTCTCTTCATTGTCTCATATTCCACATGGCTGATTGCAATCGTCAAAATTTTAGTTTCATCACGACGGCCCTGCGATTCAGATGCTTTCGCAACTTCGTCATAACTTATAAATTTCGACAAACCTTTTTTCTCCAAAACTTTTGTAATCGCTGCTGTCAAAGTAGTTTTACCGTGGTCAACATGCCCAATTGTCCCTACGTTAACATGCGGTTTTTTCCTCTCAAACTTTTGTTTGGCCATAATAACCTCCTGTTATACTACCCCTAATATTTCTTTGGCAAGTTTTTCTGAAACTCGCTCGTAATATGCCGGTTCCATTGTATAAGTTGCTCTACCTTGTGATAAAGAACGAAGTGAAGATGAATAACCAAACATGGCCGCTAAAGGAACGTGGCCGTCAACAGTGTGAATCTTTTTACTTACAGCCATATTTTCTACTCTTCCGCGACGTGAATTTATATCACCAAGTACATCACCTAAATAATCTTCGGGTGCAATAACTTCCAATTTCATTATTGGTTCCAATAAAACCGGAGATGCTTTTAAGATACCATCCTTAGTTGCAATAGATGCAGCCATTTTAAAAGCAATATCAGAGGAGTCCACTTCATGATATGAACCATCCAACAAAGTTACTTTTATATCTACTACCGGGAAACCGCCAAGCGGACCGGCTTCAAGAGCAGAAACTATACCTTCTTCGATAGATGAAAAATATTCGCGGGGAATTCTGCCTTCTCTTATTTCATTTATAAATTCAAATCCTAAACCTTTTTGGTTTGGCTCAATGTTTAAAACAACGTGACCATACTGACCATGACCACCGGTCTGCCGAATAAACTTACCGACTGATTCGGCACTTTTTGTGACTGTTTCTTTATATGCAACCTGCGGTTTGCCGACATTAGCGGCAACACCGAATTCTCTTTTCATTCTGTCAACCAAAACTTCAAGATGCAATTCGCCCATACCGGAAATAATTGTTTGGCTGGTTTGTTCATCTATTTTTAATTTAAATGTGGGATCTTCTTCTGAAAGTTTGGAGAGTGCTTTTGAAAGTTTTTCCTCATCTGCTTTTGTTTTAGGTTCGATTGCAAGCCATATTACAGGGTCAGGAAATTTTATGTTTTCTAAAATTATCGGTGTTTTTTCGTCACAAAGCGTATCGCCGGTAAATGTTCTTTTCAAACCTACGACTCCGGCTATATCACCACAAGAAACTTCCTCTACTTCTTCCCTGTCGTTTGCATGCATTTTAACTATTTTTGATATGCGTTCGCGAAAATCTCTTGTAGAATTATATATTGAATGACCTCTTTTAATTGTTCCTGAATATACTCTTATATAAGTTAAGCGGCCAATAAACGGGTCAGTTTGAATTTTAAAAGCTAATGCAGAAGTTGACTCACTTTCATCTGCTTTTCTATTTATACTTTTGTTTGTTACTGGTTCCATACCTGAAATGGCCGGTACATCTAATGGAGAAGGAAGGTAATTAACTATAGCATCGAGTAAAAACTGAACTCCTTTGTTTTTAAGCGAAGAACCTGTGAGCACTGGAATTATTTTACAAGCAATAGTAAGTTTTCTCAATGCATTTAACAATTCATCAGTTGTGATTTTTCCTGTACCATTAATATACTTATTCAGAATATTTTCATCCGCTTCAGATGCAACTTCAAATAATTTATCTCTGTATTTTTTAACTTGTGGTTTTAAATCTTCCGGAATTTCCATCTCTTCATATGTTGTACCAAGTAGATCTACAAACTTAAATGCCTTTTCCTTTACTAGGTCTATTATACCGATGAATTTATCTTCATTGCCAATCGGGATTTGCAGTAAAACTGGGTTTGCATGCAATCTTTTCGTCATTTGTTCTACTACATTGAAAAAATTTGCACCTGTTCTGTCTAATTTATTAATAAAAGTAATTCGCGGTATTTTATATTTATCTGCCTGATGCCAAACTGTTTCTGATTGTGGCTGAACTCCGCCTACACCACAAAATACTACAACCACTCCATCAAGTATTCTAAGCGATCTCTCAACTTCTGCGGTAAAATCAACATGACCGGGTGTATCAATTACATTTATATGGCAGTTATTCCATGTAAATCTCGTAGCAGCAGATGTTATGGTAATACCACGTTCCTGTTCCTGTTCCATCCAGTCCATAGTTGTGTTGCCTTCATCAACATTACCCATGCGGTGAATCTTTCCGCTATAAAAAAGCAAACGCTCGGTAGTTGTGGTTTTACCGGCATCTATGTGGGCAATAATTCCTATATTTCTGATTGTAGATATATCAGTCATTTTTTTTTCTTTATTTATTATTTCTTTTTCAACAAGAACTGTTGGCATAAGAAAATTTAAATTCCTATTTAACTTCAAACTACCACTTATAATGTGCAAATGCTTTATTAGCTTCTGCCATTTTATGTGTGTCTTCTCTTTTTTTCACTGCACTACCAACGTTGTTTGAAGCATCTATTATTTCCGCAGCTAACCGCTGTGACATCGGCTGCCCTTTTCTTGCTTTCGCATATGTTAAAAGCCATCTTATTGCTAAAGCTATGCCACGCGCTGATTTTACTTCTATTGGAATCTGGTATGTCGCACCACCGACACGGCGCGGTTTTACTTCTAAAAGCGGTCTTATATTTTTTATTGCTCTATCCAGAACCGTCATCGGTTCTTGTTTGGTTTTTTCTTTAATTATATCCATAGCACCGTAACATATTGACTCCGAACATGATCTCTTACCTTGTTTTAGCATGTCATTTACCATACGCGCTATAACAATGCTGTTATACTTGTAATCTGTTTTTGGTGCTGCTTTTTTTATTTTTCTAGGTTTTCTTGGCATATTTATTTACACTCTATTATTTAAATTACGCTGTCGGAGTCTGTGTTGTTGGAGCTGCCGCTGCTGGAGCTGCTGCTTTTACTGCTCCTTCTTTCGGCCTCTTTGCCCCATATTTTGAGCGACCTTGATTTCTGCCACCTACACCTGTGGCATCCAGAGTTCCCCTAATTATATGATACCTGACTCCGGGTAAATCTTTAACCCTTCCACCTCTTACCAGAACAATTGAGTGTTCCTGAAGATTGTGGCCTATGCCCGGAATATATGCAGTGACTTCAAATCCAGATGTGAGTTTTACCCTTGCTACTTTTCTTAAAGCAGAATTCGGTTTTTTTGGTGTTGTAGTATAAACTCTTGTGCAAACACCTCTTCTTTGCGGAGATTCCACTAAAGCAGGTGTTTTACTTTTCCGCTTTAATATTTCTCTTCCTTTTCTGACTAACTGATTTGTCGTCGGCATATTTTACCTTAGATACAAAAAATAAACTTATTTCGACCGCAAAAAATATTTTTTTGCGTAAGACTTGAAAGTATATAAAATTACTGTGATATTGTCAAGTACTTTTTTTTAAAAATTAAAAAATATTTTTTAGGATGAAACTATTAACAAATATTTACTATACAATAACTTTCTACCTGTTTAACTATTTCTAAATTATTTTTTTCTAAAACCTGTTCCAGCGGGTATCAGATGCCCAATTATAACATTTTCTTTGAGACCCGCGAGCTCATCAATAGCACCCCTAACAGCAGCATCCGCTAAAACTCTTGGTGTTTCCTGGAATGATGCGGCTGACATAAATGACCGTGAAGAAAGTGCCGATCGTGTTATTCCAAGAAGAATCGGTTTTGCCTCTGCCGGCTCGCCGCCTTTAGCTTCAATTTTTCTATTCTCGATGTCAAAATCGGATTTATTAACAATCTCTCCGACAAGGAAAATACTGTCACCCGGTTTTTCTATTTTTACATTTTTAAGCATCTGGCTAACAATGGCTTCTATATGTTTATCGTTTATTGCAACACCCTGTAGACGATAGACCTCTTGAATTTCGTTGACCAAATGTTCCTGAACACCTTTAACTCCTAAAACATTAAGAATATCATGCGGATTTATCGAACCATCTGTGAGCGGTTCGCCGACCGAAACTCTGTCTCCATCGTATACTATTAAATGTTTACCCTGCGAAATAGAATATTCCCTTTTAATACCGGTATCACTTTCTACCGTAACAACTGTAGTTCCCTTTTCGCTTCCTATTTTTATTGTACCTTCAAGCTCAGAAATAATCGCCGAATTTTTTGGTTTTCTGGCATCGAAAAGTTCTGCGACTCTCGGTAATCCGCCGGTAATATCTTTACTCTTTGTATACTCTCTAGGAATCTTTGCAATAACATCCCCAACTTCAACTGGTTGCTCATTGTCAGCAACAAGATGAGTTCCAACCGGCAGCGGATATGTTGCAATTTTCTTAGAGTTAGCCATGATTGCTATTTGCGGATTCATTTTTGCACCACGGAATTCTACAATAACTTTTTCCTTTTGATTGCTTATCTTATCTTCTATCTCATGCATTGTAGAACCCTCAATAACATCCTGTAGTTTTGCTTTACCGGAATATTCCGTTATAATAGGAAGTGTATACGGATCCCATTCTGCAACAACGGTACCCTTTGGAGCTCTTTTTTCAGTCGCAAATTTTAATTCAGTACCGTAAGGAAGTTTGTATGTGGTTTTTTCTCTGCCTGCGACCAGCTGCATCTCGGCATTTCTTGAAACCACAATTATTTTTTCTGAGCGATTTTTAATTGTCCTTAAATTATAAAACTTTATTGTTGAATCTTTTTCACATACAACGCTTGCCGCTTTAATAATTCGGGATGCGGTACCGCCGATATGAAACGTTCTGAGTGTCAGCTGTGTACCAGGTTCACCTATAGATTGAGCAGCTATAATTCCCACTGCGTCACCGACTTCTGCAGGTTTTCCGGTTGCTAAATTCAGACCATAACATTTTGCGCAAACCCAATTTTCAGCTTCACATGTTAACACAGAACGGATTCTTATCGTTTCAATACCTGCTTTTTTTACTTTTTCTGCTTCTTCAGCGGTTATAAGTTTTCCTTCTTTGATAATCAGCTCTTCCTTGTATTCGCCTGCGGGTGTCTGTATAACACCAACAACATTATCCAGAGCACATCTTCCGATTATTCTTTCCGATAATGCTTCAATCGCTTCACCGCCAACAACAATAGCCCCGACTTTTATTCCATTGAGTGTTCCGCAATCTTCTTCTGAAAGAACCAGGTCGTGTGCAACGTCAACTAGCCGGCGTGTTAAATATCCTGCTTCGGATGTTTTTAATGCGGTATCCGCTAAACCTTTTCTGCCGCCATGTGTTGAAATAAAATATTCCAATACGGTTAAACCCTCTCTGAAATTCGATTCCACAGGTTGTTCAATAATTTCACCAATTTGTCCTGTAAGCCGTTTTGCGGGTTTAGCCATCAGTCCTCGCATACCTCCAAGCTGTCTTACTTGAGCACGACTACCTCTTGCACCGGAGTCCGCCATGATAAACACCGAATTAAATTTAGACGAACCTTCTTTATAAGGCTTTTTTTCTTGCTCAGCCATTTTATCAAACATTAGATCGCATATAGTATCTGTAGCGTGTGTCCATATATCTATAACCCTGTTGTATCTTTCAAGATTAGTAATTACTCCTTTTTTTGCCTGGCTTTCAACTTCTCTTACCTGCTTTCTTGCCGTAGTAAGTATCTGCTCTTTCTCTGGAGGAACCATAAGATCGTCTACTGAAATTGAAAGTCCAGAAAGCGTAGCATATTTAAAACCCATTTTTTTAAGTTCATCCAACAAAGCAACTGTTGTTGGAGAACCTAATTGTTTAAAACTAGTTTCTACTATAGTTGATATATCTTTTTTCCCTATAGTTTTATTTATAAAACCAATTTCTTTAGGGAGAACGCTATTAAAAATAACTCTGCCAACTGTTGTATAATCAGTCCATTTTGAAACATCAGATCGCCCGCCCTTTTGCAGATTTTCTTCGTTAATCTTGTTTATACCCTTGACTTTTATTATTGCATTCAAATCGATTTGACCATTCTGATATGATGTTATGACTTCTTCAATTCCAGAAAAAATCTTTCCTTCACCATTAACACTCAGTTTCGGTTTTGTAAGATAACAGCATCCAACAACCATATCCTGCGAAGGTGAAACAACCGATCTGCCGTTAGACGGAATAAGTAAATTATTGGTTGATAATATCCTTTCTCTAACTTCTTTAATTGCTTGTTCCGATAACGGGATATGAACAGCCATCTGGTCGCCGTCAAAGTCAGCGTTAAATGCAGCACATGTTAAAGGGTGCAAACGGATAGCGCGGCCTTCGATTAGCACAGGTTCAAATGCCTGTATTCCAAGACGGTGAAGTGTAGGCGCTCTATTCAACATGACAGGATGATGTTTGGTGATATTTTCAAGAATATCCCAAACTTCTATTCTTTGTTTTTCAAGAAATCTCTTTGCTGCTTTAAGAGAAGATACAAGTCCTCTATTGATAATTTCTCTTATTATATATGGTTTAAATAATTCTAATGCCATTTCTTTAGGAAGACCGCATTGATTTAATTTTAATTCGGGACCTACAACAATAACACTTCTTCCTGAATAATCAACCCTTTTACCCAATAAATTCTGACGGAAACGGCCTGTTTTTCCTTTTATTATATCTGTTAAGGATTTTAACGGCCGGTTTCCTGCGCCTGTTACAAACTTTCCTCTTGCACCATTTTCTACAAGAGAATCTACCGCTTCCTGCAATAAACGTTTTTCGTTGTGAATCATCAATTCCGGAGATTTAAGTGATTCAAGATGTCTTAGTCTGTTATTTCTATTTATTATTCTTCTATATAAATCGTTCAAATCCGATGCCGCAAATCTTCCGCCATCAAGCGGAACTAAAGGACGAAGATCCGGCGGCAACACCGGTAGCACCGTCATTATCATCCACTCCGGTTTAATTCCGGATTTTATAAAACCATTAATCAAACGCAAGCGTTTAACAACTTTTATCCTATTTGCCTCGGATTTTTCTTTTTTAAGGTCAGCACGGAGATGCTTTGCCTCTTCTTCCAAATTAATACCTTTTACTAATTCTAAAATTGCCGAAGCACCAATGCCTACTCTAAGTTTTAATCCGGTTTCATTTCTATATTTTTGATAATCCTCATCATTAAGCAGCTGTTTTTCAAAAACCGGCAAGTTTTTTTCATTTTTCTCTATTGTCATAATAACATATCTTGCATAATATATTATTTTTTCTATATCCGATAATTTCATATCTAAAAGCGTTGCTATTTTTGAAGGATTTTTTCTTAAAAACCAAATGTGTATAATTGGTGTTGCAAGTTCAATGTGCCCCATTCTTTCTCGGCGCACTTTAGACTCGGTTACTTCTACTCCGCATCGGTCACAGGTTACGCCTTTATGTTTAATATATTTATATTTACCGCAGTTACATTCCCAGTCATGCACAGGTCCAAAAATCTTTTCACAGAATAATCCGTCTCTTTCCGGTTTAAAAGTCCTATAATTTATGGTTTCGGGTTTTCTAACCTCACCATAACTCCACGAACGAATAACATCCGGGGAAGCGAGTGAAATCTTTATTTTCTCAAAATTAGAATAATCCAATTGAGGAACTAATTTCCTTCTTGTTTTGGATATTTTCAGCTGACTTTTATCAAATTTTGCCATATTTGTTCACTCCTTGAATCTATTGTGCTTTGAAATTTTTAATGTTAGTTTTACTTCTTTAACAGCTCCATATTTAAACCTAATGCTTGAAGTTCCTTAACTAAAACCTTAAATGCTTCAGGAACTCCCATTAGCGTTATCGGTTTTCCATTTATTATTGCTTCGTACATTTTTGTTCTGCCTGCTACGTCATCACTCTTTATAGTTAAAAATTCTTGAAGAGTGTAGGCGGCTCCGTATCCTTCTATTGCCCATACTTCCATTTCACCGACTCTTTGACCGCCAAATTGTGCTTTACCACCTAGCGGCTGACGGGTTATAAGCGAATACGGACCTGTTGAACGTGCATGCATTTTGTCATCAACAAGATGCGCAAGTTTCATAATGTACATATATCCTATTGTTATTTTTTCTTCAAAAGGAATACCGGTACGGCCATCGTACAACGTAGTACGGCAGCTGTCGTCCGGCAGGAATTTTTCTTTAACTCCTTTTGAAATCAAATATTTTTTTGCAAGCGCAATCTGATCTTTTACTTCTTTTTCTTTTGCACTGTCAAACACCGGGCAAATCATCTGTGTGTTCATCATAATTCCGGCCCAGCCAAGCATCATTTCCAATATCTGACCGACATTCATTCTGGAAGGAACGGAAAGCGGTGAAATACAAACATCTACCGGTGTTCCATCGGGTAAATAAGGCATATCTTCAACCGGAAGAATCTTCGCAACTACACCTTTATTGCCATGACGGCCGGAAATTTTATCACCAACATTAAGCTTCCTTATCATTGCAATATAAACCTTGACTATCTTATTTACACTTATCGGTAACTCATCGCCGACCTTGAGAGATTCTTTCTCAAATTTTTCCGCTTTTTTTATCTCGGTTTGACGTTTATTGAAAAGCTCCATGGCTTTATTTATTTCTGATTTCTTATCACTTGCCTTCATCTTCGATTCTTTTACCGATTTTTTAGTTTCAGAAACAACTTTTTTAGCATTCTCAAATTCTTTTTTATATTTATCTTCAATTTCTTTTATTCTTTTCCTCATTTCCTCTTTTGAAAGCTTTTCTTTTCTGGTAAAGATTTTAACATCACAAACTTTTCCGTAAGCACCCGGCGGTACCCGTAAAGAAGCATCTTTAACTTCCTCCGCTTTTTTACCAAAAATTACTCTCAAAAGCCGCTCTTCCGGAGTTGTTTGCTGGTCACCCTTTGGTGTTACCTTACCCACCAGTATATCGCCAGGCTCAACAATACTTCCTACGGTTATGATACCATCCTCATCCAAATTTAACAGAGCATCTTTTGATACGTTAGGAATATCTTTTGTGATTTCTTCAGGCCCCATCTTTGCATCTCTTGCTTCAACAATAAATTCCTGTATATGGACGGAAGTAAATAACCCTTCACGGACTAACTTTTCAGATACTAAAATCGCATCTTCGTAGTTATATCCCTCCCAGGACATAAAGGCGACTAAAAGATTTCTACCTAAAGCAAGCGAACCATCTTTTGTGGATGCGCCATCTGCAATAGGCTGGCCTTTTTTAACCATATCACCTTTTTTGACAATAGGAATTTGATTAACACAAGTATCCTGGTTTGAACGTTCAAACTTTCTTAACCTGTGTACTTCTATTTCTTGAGTTTGTTTATCTTGAATTGCTATTTGGTTTGCATCTACACTTAATACCTGCCCATTCTTGTTACTCACAACTACAGCACCGGAATCCTTAGCTATTCTATCTTCAATACCTGTAGCAACTATCGGCTCTTCAGTAAGAAGTAACGGAACCGCCTGCCTCATCATGTTAGAACCCATCAGTGCACGATTAGCATCATCATGTTCAAGAAAAGGAATCAAAGCTGCGGAAGTAGAAACAACCTGCAATGGAGAAATATCCATATAATCAATTTCCGACGGATTTATAAAAACAAAATCACCGCCGTGACGCGATGAAACCGTATTAGCTAAAAATTTACCTGTCTTGTCGATAGGAGAATTTGCCTGCGCGATTGTAAAATCATCTTCCCTGTCTGCAGTAAGATAATCAATTTTATCTGTAACTCTGCCTTTTTCGACTTTTCTGTAAGGTGCTTCTAAGAGTCCATATTCATTTACTCTTGAATAACATGCAAGTGAAGTGATAAGACCAATATTCGGTCCTTCCGGAGTTTCTATAGGACAAATTCTGCTATAGTGTGTATGATGAACATCACGTACTTCAAATCCGGCTCTCTTTCTATGAAGACCGCCGGGACCTAATGCAGAAAGACGTCTCTTATGTGTAAGTTCAGCTAGCGGATTTATCTGATCCATAAACTGTGATAACTGGCCTGTTCCAAAAAATCTTCTGATTATTCCTATAACCGGTTGTGTATTTAGTATCGTACGCGGTGTAAGTTGAGAACGATCCTTGGTATTCATTTTTTCACGGGTTAGCCTTACCATATGCGCAAGGCCTATTCTCATTTGATTTTCTAAAAGTTCACCTACCGCCCTGATTCTACGGTTTCCGAGATGATCAATATCGTCTATGTCTCTACCTGGAAGACCGTTATTTAAATCTAACACATATTTCATTACAGAAATAATATCTTCAACGGTTAGCGTTTTCTTTGTATCCTTTGGCATCTCCAATTTTAATTCATCAAAAACATCCTTAAGCTTTTTATTCAACTTGTATCTGCCGACTTTAGACAGATCATATTTTTTAGGATTTTTTAAAATTAGATTTGAAATATAATTTTCGGCTTGATCGGTACTGATATATTCCATTGCACGAATCTTTTTATAGATATCCATTATTGCTTCTTGCTTGTTCTTGTTTTTATCCTGGGCAAGGGTCTCATGAACAGTCATATCCTTTACAACTGCTTCATTAATTTTCAGTTCCGTTATAATAACCGGAATATTTTTTATTTTATTTGCTTTTCGCAGACTATCTAAAAGCTCTAAAGTAATTTTTCTATTTGCTTCTACTAAAACCTCACCGGTTTTTGTATCCACAACATCTTCGGCAACAATACGTCCCGCAGCTTTTTCATCAAGCGGAATGGATTCACTTTTATAAAACAGTTTCATTATATCAGTATCTTTTTCTATACCGCATGCTCTAAGAAGCGTAGTTGCCAAAAATTTTCTCTTCTTATCTATTCTAACCCACAAAATATTTTTATCATCAAATTCGAATTCTACCCAAGCACCGCGATAAGGTATAATCCGTGCGAAATATAAATGTTTACCATAAATGGAAATAGCGTTCTCTTCCGCTTCCTCAAAAATTACTCCCGGTGAACGGTGCATCTGAGTAACAACTATTCTTTCAATTCCGTTTATAATAAATGATGCATTCGATGTCATAAGCGGCAAATCGCACATATAAACATCCTGCTGAGATATCTCTTTTGGATTACCTTTTTCTTGTTTTATTAATAGACGGAATGTAGCTTTTATTGGTGATGCATAAGTTGAATCGGTAAGCAATGCTTCTTCTTCAGTAAACTTAGGTTTGCCAATTTCATAATTGACGAACTCAAGAATATATTCACCGCTAGAAGAACTTATTGGGAAAACGTCAAGAAAAGATGCCTGGAGACCGCTCATCTTTCTCTTATCTGTTTCAATATTATCTTGAAGGAACTCTTTGAATGAATTTTTTTGAACTTCTACTAAATCAGGTAAATCCAGCACTGAAGGAATTTTACCAAAATTTAATCTTTTCATTAAATATACCTCTCTTTAAAGAACAAAATCAAAAATAACACCAAAAAATTATCATCATTTGGTGTTTAAAATAAAATAAAAAATATTTATTTAATTTCTACAGATGCACCGACGTCAACAAGCTTCTTTTTGATCTCTTCGGCTTGTGCTTTTGGAACGCCGTCTTTAACTGCTTTAGGTGCGCCCTCAACAAGATCTTTAGCTTCTTTCAAACCAAGACCTGTCAATTCGCGAACAACCTTAATAACATTAATTTTTTGACTACCGGCTCCAGTTAATACCACTGAAAATTCGGTTTTTTCTTCAGCTGCTGCGCCTGCTGCTGCACCTGCTGCTGCGGGCGCTGCTGCAAAACTGGCTGCTGAAACACCAAATTTTTCCTCAAGTGATTTTACCAACTCTGCCAATTCAATTACTGACATTTTAGATATAGCATCTAAAATTTCATCTTTACCATTAATAGCCATACTAACGTCCTCCTTACTTACTTTTTTTAATTCTTTTTTTTGCTTGCCGCATCTAATACAACTACCAAGCTTCTCATCGGCCCCGTAAGAACATTCATCAGTCCAATTATTGGGGAAGCTATCCCGCAAACAACACTTGCTATAAGTTGTTCTTTAGGCGGCAAAGAAGCTATACTTTTTATATCTCCTGCTGTTAACAATTTATTATCAGCAAAACCAACCTTCATTTTAAATTTGTCATTTGATTTTGAAAAAGCTGAAAGCTGTTTAATCAACTTTATATAATCACCATTTTCTAAAATAATAGCGGTGGGACCTTTGAGATGTTCATCAAAACCGGATACAGAAATGTTTTTAAATACTCTGGATACAAGACGATTTCTTATTATCCCTATATTTGCATCAAATGCTCTAAGTTTTTTTCTAAGATCTTCCAATTCCTTAACTGTTAAACCCTGATAACCAATGAGATAAAAGCTTTTAGCGTCTTTTATTTTTTGCTCAAAGGTACTTACAAATTCTTGTTTTTCTTTTTTTGTTTTTATCATAACAACCTCAATATTTTTAGATAAAAAAATATCTTCCCGAGACAAAAATTTAGATGGAAGATATTCTCTACCTGTCTCGATGGGGTTGGAGTTTAATCCCGATAAATCGGGACCCCAATTTCTTCGACTAAAAAACAATTTAGAATTAAAAATGCCTGCCTACCTGATATAGTCAGGCAGGCAAAATTAAAAATTGTTGTTTTTTATTTTATTTAATTTCAATTCAAAATTAAGTTTTAATTCCTACATTTTTAATTTTTAATTTAAAATTTTGAATTGCCTTTTAGTATTTTACCCCCGGCAGCAACCTACTCTCCCGACCGCGAATTAGCGACAAGTACCATCGGCCCTGGTGGGCTTAACTTCTGTGTTCGGAATGGGAACAGGTGTTGCCCCACCGGAAATACCACCGGGGAAATTAATAAATCAAGTTAAAATTTAAATCAAAATTAAAATTTTAATTGATATTTTTAAAGAACTTCAAACTATATAACAACATGCTAAAATATTTTTGCCTTTATTTTAACTTTTAACTTTTAACTTTTACTTGCTTCTTTTATCGGATTAAATAATACGGTCAAGTCAAACGGCCGATTAGTACAGGTCAGCTTAATCCCTCTCAGGACTTACACCCCCTGCCTATCAAACTTGTAATCTACAAGTGGCCTTCTTATATATCAATCTTGCGATTGATATTTGGGAAATCTTGTTTTGGGGTGGGTTTCATGCTTATATGCTTTCAGCATTTATCCCTTCCGAACTTGGTTACCCAGCGCTGCTCCTGACGGAACAACTGGTACACCAGAGGTTCGTCCAATCAGGTCCTCTCGTACTATGATCAGCTCCCCTCAAATTTCCTTCACCCGCAACAGATAGGGACCGTACTGTCTCACGACGTACTGAACCCAGATCACGTACCCTTTTAATTGGCGAACAGCCAAACCCTTGGGACCTACTCCAGCCCCAGGATAGGATGATCCGACATCGAGGTGCCAAACTTGGTCGTCGATATGGACTCTTGGACCAAATAAGCCTGTTATCCCCGGGGTAGCTTTTATCCGTTGAGCGATGCCATTTCCACAAACCGGCACCGGATCACTAGGTCCTGCTTTCGCACCTGCTCGACTTGTCTGTCTTGCAGTCAAGCCACCATATACCCTTGCATTCAATGCGCGATTTCTATTCGCGCTGAGGTGACCTTTGAACTTCTCCGTTACAATTTAGGAGAAAACCGCCCCAGTTAAACTGCCCATCAAACCCTGTTTCCCAGCCAGTTTCATGGCATGAGATTAGAACCACAGAAGTATCAGGGTGGTATTTCACTGTTCCCTCCATTCCGCCCAAAAGCGAAACTTCAAAGGGTCCCACCTATTCTACGCAGACAATCCCATAATCCAAGATTAAATTGCAGTAAAGCTCCACGGGGTCTTTCCGTCTAGTTGCGGGCAGTCAGCGTCTTCACTGACAGCACAATTTCGCCGAACCTATCGTTGAGACAGCGCCCCCATCGTTACGCCATTCGTGCAGGTCGGAACTTACCCGACAAGGAATTTCGCTACCTTAGGACCGTTATAGTTACGGCCGCCGTTTACTGGGGCTTCAGTTCAAAGCTTCTCAAGGATAAATCCTCAATGACCTCTCTCATTAACCTTCCAGCACCGGGCAGGCGTCAGACCCTATACATCATCTTTCGATTTAAGCAGAGTCCTGTGTTTTTGTTAAACAGTCGCAGGGGCCACTTTATTGTAACCTTTTCGTTCCATATTTCCGATAAACAGAATCCGGAAGTGAAGGGTATAACCCCTTCTCCAACCTTATCTAATTTACTTTCCATAAGTACTACTCAGGCACCTCTTCTTCCGAAGTTACGAGGCTATTTTGCCGAGTTCCTAAACGATAGATCATTCGCGCGCCTTAGTATTTTCTACCCATCTACCTGTGTCGGTTTGCGGTACGGACATACTTGCAACTCGCCTTAAGGATTTTCTTGGCAGTGTGGTTTGACAGCTTCATTCCGATTGCTCAGAACTGGTCATCCCAACTTCCGTCGGGACAAATCCGCACATTCAATCGCGGACCAAGTCTACCCTCCTGCGTCACTTAAAACTAATAACGTTACAAATATGGTTCCGGAATATTAACCGGATGTCCTTCGCCTACCCCCCATTAACAAGGGACTCGGCTTAGGGCCGACTAACCCTGAGTCGACGAACGTTGCTCAAGGAAACCTTAGATTTTCGGCGGGCAGGATTCTCACCTGCCTTCTCGCTACTTATACCTGCATCCTCACTTCTGTTTCGTCCAGCACTCCTTTCGGTATGCCTTCACTCTAATACAGAACGCTCCCCTACCCCGTATTTTCAACCGAAGT
>Ga0208373_1000975_pt1 | contig 42155 bp, 43 predicted proteins | sample RifOxyC2_FD_184036 | JGI IMG/M metagenome (GOLD analysis project Ga0208373, IMG submission 184036) | Soil microbial communities from Rifle, Colorado - Rifle Oxygen_injection C2 (SPAdes) | ecosystem: Environmental > Terrestrial > Deep subsurface > Rock core/Sediment | place: Rifle, Colorado...
TGCCTGAAGCGGCGTGGATTAACAAACCTGAAGAGCAAAAAGTAGACGAAAAAAACGTCGGCTAAATTTGCTTAAGGCGTGGGACCTCGTGTCTCATTTTTATTGACACATTCCGTGAGGAGAAAAATAATATGAGAAAAATTTCAAACGAGGAACTTCAAGAACAGCTACGAGGAAGTTTGGCGTACTTACAAACTACCTATATGCTTTCCTATCAGAAGACAATCAAAGACTGGTTAAACTCAGAGGGCATTGATGTAAATCTACGCTTAGATAGGCAGAGAACTGTTTTACATCTAGCCGCAATGGCTGGTGATAAGGAGGCAGTTGAGACATTACTGGCGAAAGGGGCTAAAGTGGATGCGTTAGATTCGCATTACAAAACACCTTTAGAATATGCTGCTAAAGAGGGGCGCAAGGAAGTTGTTAAGCTTTTATTAACTCATCCCCATACTTTAAAGAGTAAGAACGCAGCCCTTTATGCTGCTGCTTTTAATGGTAATCAGGAAATTGCGGAAATTTTATTAGCAAATGGTGCTGAGGTGCAGGCTACAGAACCATCGCGTGGCTTTACAGCATTACATGGCGCTGTATGCTCTACAAATGTTGAGATGGTTAAGTTTTTGCTGGACCGTGGTGCTAAAGTAGATGCAGAAGCAACAAGCTGGTATGGTCTGATGCCTTTATCTTATGCTATAAGCGGAATGTCTCTTACTTTGCTTGATGCTAGTCTAGATAAAGAGTCTGAATTTATAAAGATGCTGACATGTTTGCTAGACAATGGTGCTGATGTGAATCATCCGTCTAGCATAGGAACACCTTTAGAATTCGCTGTAAAATATGATCGCAAGAATATCGTTCGTTTTTTGTTGCAGAAGGGCGCTAAAGTAGATGAAAACATCATCGGTACTGCTAAGCGCTATTCTGCTAGTGAGGATATCGTTGGCCTCTTAACAACCGCAATGAATACTCAGGCACCTGTCGGCAGTGCAGCACCAAGCGGTATGTTTAGCGGTGGCGGTGGAGACGGCAGTGGTGTTGCCGCCACGGTTGATGCTGCTTCTGAATCTCATGCAGATGACCTAAGTCATTCATCATCTCCAACATGCGGTGGTGGCAGTGGCGGTGGAGAATAATTCCGTTTGCTTGATTATATACTGCTCGCGAATGAGTTCTCAGGGTTGGCACAAATAGACCCGACCATTTTTGCAGGAGTGCAAAAATAGTCCAAAATGACGTAGTCATTTTGACCCCGAAGGGGTTTCGTACAGGGATGTACGAAATACTATTTTGGTTTCTCCGCGAGGCTTTGATAAGTGAGCAACAGGAGTGTATAAGTCATACATGACTGTTGCGAGCGACGAAGGCGAAGCGGAATTTCACATGAAGCATCGCTTCACGCCGCTGAGCGCCAAACTCAAGGAGAGTTTGGCTGGTTGGTTAGCGCCGCAGGAAGCGGAAGCTTACCAACACAAAGCGGAAAACCAAAAGACGACGGGTATAGAAGCATGGATTATTTCTTCAAAATAAAGAGAGTGGGGGGAATTAAGCGCGAAGTTAAAAACACGTCAATTGAGCATCAATGAAATTAACGAGATGAAAAAACAAGGTAGAAAATAATGTGTTAAAAAACGCTGCCAAAAAAGCAGGTATTGCACTAATGGGTTAAAAACTGTCTCTCTTTAGAGCTTTCCCGTTAAATTTTCACACGCCTTGACTACATGCTGACACAAAATCACATTGGTAATACTGCCGATTCCGCCGGGAACGGGGGTAATTTTTGAAACAATCGGTTCAACTTTTTCAAAATCAACATCGCCGAAATAATGATTGGGATGATCAGGATCTTGATTAATACCTACATCTATGACGATTTGTTTTTCGCTGACAAAATTTTCTTTGATGAGTTTTGCGCGTCCGCAGGCAACAATTAAAATATCAGCTTCACGGCAAACTTGCGGTAAGTTTTCTGTGCGTGAATGGCAAATCGTGACAGTGCCGTGTTCGCGCAATAATAACATCGCCACAGGTTTTCCGACGACTAATGATCGTCCTAACACGACACAGCGTTTCCCTTGAATGGGAATGTGATAAAATTTTAACAGCGCTAAACACGCCGCAGGTGTGCAGGGCGGAAATGCATTGGGTTCATCGGCATAAACTTTTCCTGCGCTTTCCAAATTTAAACAGTCCACATCTTTTTCAGCGGGAATCAGTGCGCGGATTTTTTTTTCGTTTAGCTGTTTCGGCAAAGGCGCAAACATTAAAATGCCGTGAATATCTTTTCGGGCAGCAATATCTTTGACTGTATTTTCAAAGGTGATTGATTCAATGGTTTCAGGCTGTTCAAAAATTTCTAAATTTAAATTAATTTCTGCACAGGTTTTTTTAATGCCGCCTTGATAAAATAAATCATCCGCACGATTACCGACACGAATAATGCCCAACTTGGGGAAAATATTTTTTTCTTTCAAGCAAAGAATTTTTTTTATCAATTCTGTTTTGATTGCCTCTGCAACCGGTTTCCCTTTTAAAATATCAGCCATGAAGATCTCCTGAAAATTTTGTAGGGACAGATCGCGACTTGTCTCTACATTCTTTGCAACACAATTTCTAACGTTTCATCTGCGATTTGGCATCCTTTGTCTAAAATTAATTTTAATCGTGAAGAGTTTTCTTCTAAATATTTTTTATCGTGAATAAATTTAAAATTAATTAACACATTTAAATGTGCAGCAATTAAAGCAGATTTTAAAAAAGTAACACCGCAACCTACATCGGAAATAGCAATGGCGGTGCCAATTTGTGCCATACGCTGATGAATTAAAATACCTTCATAAGTTTTCTGCATAATTTGCATCGGTACTTCTGCTGCTGCTTTGCATAAAGTTTCAATCGTTATTTCTCGTTTCTTGGCTTGTTCAGGTGTTTCTTTAGGTAGGCTATATGCTTTAGCAAGCGGTTCAAAAACTTTGGCATCTTCATCTATTAACTGCATGAGCGATTGAATAATCATTTCACCTTGTTCAATTAATTGTTTAACCTCAGGTTCAACGTTTGCATATTTTTTTTTGCCGAGCGTTAGATTGCCGACCATATTAGCTAATGCCATTCCTAATGTACCGCCAAAAGCAGCAGCGCCGCCGCCGCCGGGTGTAGGCGATTTGGATGCTAATGCATCAATAAAATGCTGACAGGTAGTGTTTGAAGTGAGCATGATCATTTCCTATAGGTTTTTAGGCTAGCTTAATTGTAGTATTTTAAACGGAATTCAATAAAAGATCTTCTAATCATTTTTTTAAAATAGTTTGTTTCTGTTGGAAATGGGAGACGTATATGGTACGATATGATGCTGCCCATAACCAAAGGGGAAACCTATGTTAAGAATTAGTAAACTTGCCGATTATGCAACCACCATCATGATCTTTTTAGCACAGGATTCTGATCGGCGTTTCAGTGCGCGTGAAGTTTCTAAAGGAACAAACATTCGCCGTTTGCCGACGGTGAGTAAGGTATTAAAATTATTATTAGCCTCGCATTTGGTTAAATCAACGCAAGGCGTGAACGGCGGTTATCAACTTTCTCATCCGCCGCTGCAAATTAGCTTATTTGACATTGTATGCGCAATTGATAATGAGCCTGCCATGACTCAATGCTGTAGTAGCGGAGGTGCTGCTTGCCCGAGAGAAGATTATTGCCGTGCGCGTCATCGATGGCAAGCGATTAATCAAGAAATATTGAAAATGTTGAAAGAAACAACATTGGATAAGATAGCGTAGGCGAATGAGTATATACCAATTCCACTTGAAAATGCGAAGTGAGCAAATCACCACTGAAGATGAAATCATATCGAATAGGAGTGAGGAGTGTGGATTGAGGATTAAGGGATAGCATCGCTTCACGATTTTGTTTTTTAAAAATAAGATAAAGTGCAGAGAGTTACATCGCTTAACTTCGCATCTTCATTGGCGAAAGGTATATGGCACATCATGAATAAACAAAAAAAAAATTATTTAGATAATGTCATACAAAAAAATTATCAGTATGGTTTTACAACAGACATCGAATCGGATCAAATTCCGCCCGGCTTAAATGAAGAAGTTATCCGTTTAATTTCAAAAAAGAAAAATGAACCGACATTTTTATTAAATTGGCGGTTAAAAGGTTATCGCACTTGGCTTGAGATGAAAATGCCGCATTGGGCGCATTTAAAAATTGATCCGATTGATTATCAAGCTATCAGTTATTATGCTGCGCCTAAATCAAAAGATAATGCGCCGAAAAATCTGACTGAAGTTGATCCTGAAATTTTAGAAACGTATAACAAACTCGGTATTCCTTTGCATGAACAAGAACGTTTAGCAGGTGTTGCTGTGGATGCTGTGTTTGATAGTGTTTCAGTGGCAACGACATTTAAAGAACGTTTATCCAAAATGGGGATTGTGTTCTGTTCTTTTTCGGAAGCGGTGCAAACGCATCCAGAATTAGTTGAAAAATATTTAGGCAGTGTGGTTTCTTATAAAGATAATTTTTTTGCCGCCTTAAATGCTGCTGTTTTTAGCGATGGTTCGTTTGTGTATATGCCGAAAGGCGTGCGATGTCCGTTAGAACTTTCGACTTATTTTCGTATTAATGCCTCAAAAACAGGACAATTTGAACGCACGCTGATTGTTGCCGATGAAGGAAGTTATGTCAGTTATTTAGAAGGGTGTTCTGCACCGATGCGTGATGAGAATCAATTGCACGCGGCAGTGGTTGAATTAATTGCTTTAGATAAGGCAGAAATTAAATATTCCACCGTGCAGAATTGGTACCCGGGTGATAAAGAAGGCAAGGGCGGTATTTATAATTTTGTGGTTAAACGCGCAGAATGCCGCGGACATCATTCTAAAGTAGTTTGGAATCAAGTAGAAACAGGTTCTGCTATTACGTGGAAATATCCCAGCACTATTTTGCGTGGTGATGATTCGGTCAGCGAATTTCATTCGGTGGCTTTAACCAATCATTATCAGCAGGCAGATACCGGCACTAAAATGATTCACTTGGGAAAAAATACACGAAGTACCATTATTTCAAAAGGCATTTCTGCGGCTCATGCACAAAACAGTTATCGCGGTTTAGTTTATGTTTCGCCAAAAGCAACTAATGTCCGCAATTATACGCAATGCGATTCATTATTAATTGGCGATCGCTGCGGTGCGCATACGTTTCCTTATATTGTGGCAAGAAATAAAACAGCGCAGATTGAACACGAAGCAACTACTTCCAAAATTTCAGATGATCAATTATTTTATGCTAAGCAGCGTGGCATGTCAGAAGAAGATGCGGTGGCAATGATTGTTAATGGTTTTTGCAAAACGGTCATTAATAATTTACCGATGGAATTTGCAGTAGAAGCAAAAAAATTATTGGAAGTGAGTTTAGAAGGAGCGGTGGGATGATGAATAGGATTGTGGATGGATAAAAACCATCGTGGTTTTTATGGCTGGCGCCACGTTGCAAGCAACGCCAAAATTTGTTCCGGACAAATTTTTCGTGGAATGAGGGGTAGAATCACTTTGTGATATTGTTTTTTTTTAAATAAAATAACATCTCCTCACTCTTCAATCCTGTTTTTGATTTAACTTAACTACTTTACTGAAAGAGCAAAGGTATTTCTATGAACGAAAAAAAACCATTGTTAGTCATTCATGATCTGCATGCAAAGGTCAATGAAAATGAAATTTTGAAAGGTATCAGTTTAACGATTCGTCCGGGTGAAGTGCATGCTATTATGGGACCAAATGGTTCGGGAAAAAGTACGTTAGCCAATGTATTAGCAGGACGTGCAAATTATCAAGTGACACAAGGCACGGTAACTTTTGAAGGAAAAAATTTATTAGAAATGCCGATTGAAAAACGCGCCATTGCCGGTATTTTTTTAGCCTTTCAATATCCGGTTGAAATTCCCGGTGTGATTAATCATTATTTTTTAAAAACGGCAATCAATAGTTTACGCAAAGCGCGCAGTGAACCGCTTTTAGATTCTGTGGAATTTATGGAATTTATTGAACCCAAATTAGAAATGTTAAAGATAGATCGAAAATTTTTAGGCAGATCAGTGAACGCAGGTTTTTCCGGCGGCGAAAAGAAAAAAAATGATATTCTGCAAATGCTGGTGTTAGAACCTAAGCTTGCCATTTTAGATGAAACAGATTCAGGTTTAGATATTGATGCGTTGCGAGTTATTTCAGACGGCGTCAATAGTTTTCGCCGCGAAGATCGGGCAGTATTATTAGTGACACATTATCAGCGCTTATTAAATTATATTAAACCCGATTATATTCATGTCTTAGCCGACGGTGAAATTGTGAAATCTGGCGATAAAACATTAGCAGAAGAATTAGAAGAAAAAGGTTATGAATGGATTGCTGCATGCAAAGGAAGAGGCTGTTGTCAAAATGCAAATTGTCCGCTGCATCAAGAGGTGCCACCGTGTTTGGCAACAACAGTAGGGGCGATTCACGAATCGCCCGAAAAAGAATAATTTAGAGTACAACAATGTCTTTTTGGGGAAAAGAAAATTTATTAAAACTGTCTAAAAAAAGTTTAGGCGCAAATTGTGATTGGCTGCGTGATATTCAGCAGGAAGCTGTGTTGCGTTTTTTAGACAGAGGTTTCCCTCAGCAAAAAGAAGAAGCATGGAAATATACTTCTACAAAATGCATCGAAAAAAAATCTTTTGATTATTTTCCTGCTCAAAAAAATAATCATGTTAAACCAGAATTTAAATTTGATGCGTATCATCTTGTTATCGTGGATGGTCATTTTGTGCCGGAGCTTTCAGATAGCTGCAGAGACAAGTCGCGGCTTGTCCATTCAAATATATTACCCGATTCAGTTTTAATACTGCCCTTGCAAGATGCGCTTTTATCTCATTCAAAAAAAATTAAACAAGCTATAAGTGATCTTGATCGTTTCTTTTCTGCTAATCCTTTTGTGTTATTAAACACAGCGCTGCTTTCCGGCGGATTATGGATTCAAATTAAATCCAATACTCAATTGGAAAAACCTTTGCATATTTTGCATTTGAAAACCAAACACTCACAAGACTGCATGTTTCATCCTGCTTATTTTGTTTGTGTTGAAGAAAATGCACAAGCTGTTATTGTGGAAGAATTTAAATCAACGGATGAAGTATCTTTATTTGAAAATATTGCCATGCATATTCAGTTAGGGAAACGGGCATCGCTTGCGCATTACAAATTACAAATGGAAAGCAGGGAAGCAGCACATTTGCATCATCTGTTAGTGAATCAACATGAACGTTCTCATTTTGAACGTTATCACATTGACTCGGGTGCTAAACTTTCTCGTCAAGAAATTTTAGTGCAATTAAAAGAAGCGCATGCAGATTGTCAGTTAAATGGTTTATATGCAGCGCAGGATCATCAGCACATGGATAATCAAGTGCGCGTTGAACATTGTGTTTCGCATGGGAAAAGTCAGCAGCTTTATAAAGGTTTGGCAGATGATCAGGCGCATGCTGTTTTTAACGGGAAAATTTTAGTGATGCCGCACGCGCAAAAAATTAATGCGCATCAGGTGAATAAAAATTTATTATTATCGGATGAAGCAGAAATTGACACAAAACCCGAGTTAGAAATTTATGCCGATGATGTACAATGTTCACACGGCGCAACCATTGGACAATTAGATGAAACAGCGCTTTTTTATTTGCAGTCGCGAGGCATTGAACTTCTTGAAGCACAGAATTTATTAAAGCAAGCATTTGTTTTTGAGATCATTGATCGCATGCCTTTGGAAGCTTTGAGAAATGATTTAAGCATGCTACAATCACCGTTTTTTAAAGAGCATAAAACATGAAACCAAAAAATACACTTTACCGAATTGTTTTTGTACAGAATGAAGATATTTATGAAGTATACGCGCGGCATGTCTCTGATGAAATGCTCATGGGTTTTGTGGAATTAGAGGAACTCGTTTTTTCTCCTTCTGATACTATCGTCGTAGATCCTTCAGAAGAACGTTTAAAAACAGAATTTGTGGATGTTAAACGCACCTATATTCCAATGCATGCTATTTTGCGTATTGATGAAGTACAAAAAACAGGCATGGCAAAAATACGGGATGCACAAGGTAAAAAATCTAATATCAGTCATTTCCCTGGTGTCACAAAATTTAACACACCTGATCGCGAGTGATCATTTATGAAACCGCTCATGCCTGTTTTGATTTTTGATGTGAGCGGTTTAGAACTTAATTCAGAAGAGAAAGAATTACTCCAGCATCCTTGTGCTGCCGGTATTATTTTGTTTGAAAGAAATTATCAAGACATTCATCAGCTCAAAGCGCTGATTCATTCTATTCAGGCAATAAATCCTTCGCTTTTTATTACGGTTGATCAAGAGGGCGGACGAGTACAGCGTTTTCGAAAAGACTTCACACCCTTGCCGCCGATGAGTGATTGGGGAAAACTGTTTGATCAAGATAAATCTTCCGCACTATTACAAGTAGAACAAATAGCATTGGTGACAGCAGAAGAATTACGCCGCGCTGGAATCAGTTTCACTTTTGCGCCAGTTTTAGATTTACAGGGAGCAAGCAGCGTTATTGGAGAAAGAAGTTTTCATCAAGATCCTCAAGCAGTGATTCAATTGGGTGGAGCCTTTATTCGGGGACTTCATCGCGGGCATATGCCGGCGATTGCAAAACATTTTCCGGGTCATGGTCATGTAGCGGCAGATTCACATCAAACATTGCCGATTGATGAGAGAAATACAAATGAAATGATAAATAAAGACTTAGTGCCTTTTATTCAATTAATTTCTCAATTTGATGCAGTGATGACCGCGCATATTCTTTTTCCTTCAGTAGATTCTTTACCGCCGTGTTTTTCCTCTGTTTGGCTTAAAGATATTTTGCGCAAGCGATTTGGTTTTAAAGGCGTTATTTTTAGTGATGATTTGAATATGGCAGCCGCGCAACAATTTGGTTCATTCGTTGATTGTACTGCTCAAGCGTTGCAAGCGGGTTGCGATTTTTTACTGATATGTAATAATCGTATGGGAACTATTCAGACATTAGAATATCTCGAAACACATTATCATAGGGAATGGTCAGAAGGCAGGAGGCAGAAGTTATTTTGTAGAGATACCATTGACTGTGCTTAAAATAAAAATCTCGAAATGATTAGAATAGCTACTATGTACGAACAAACTATTTTGCCTCACGGAAATGACATGCTTAAACTGCAAACATTATTTCAGCATCAATTGTGGATTTTTGAAATTCTGTTTGTGGCTATTATTTGTTTGATCGTTAATTGGCTGTTGGGTGTTATTTATCGTCGGTTGGAACCGCGCCTGACTCAAACAAACCGTGTTTGGGATGATGCGTTGTTAAAAGCTTTTTATAAACCACTGCAATTTTATATTTGGGTTTTAGGTGCAGGCATTGTCGTTTATTTTCTGGATGATGCCGTTATCAAACAGCATTTAGCTGATAACATTGTTATTTATATTCAGCTTATTTCAGAAATTTTTGTTATTTGGTTCGGTATGCGTTTTGCTGGACGTTTACATACCGCGATTGTTTTATCGCCCGGCACTGGTTATAAAAAATATGATAAAAGTATGGCAGCAGCGTTTTGTCAGTTGCTGCGAGTGCTTGTTTTAATCATTGGTGTTCTAGTTATTTTACCGACATTAGGTATTTCTATTTCAGCTTTATTAGCTTTTGGCGGTGTTGGCACGTTAGCGATTGGTTTTGCTGCTAAAGATACTTTAGCTAATTTTTTAGGCAGTACCATGATTTTTGTAGACCGTCCTTTTTCTGTAGGTGATTGGATACGTTCGCCCGATCGCGATATTGAAGGTACTGTTGAACATATTGGCTGGCGGTTAACACGAATCCGCCGTTTTGATATGCGTCCTTTGTATGTGCCAAATGCTTTGTTTTCTACCATTTCAGTTGAAAATCCTTCACGCATGCTCAATCGGCGTATTAATGTGAATCTGGGCGTGCGTTATCAAGATTTTTCGAAAATTCCTGATATGCTGAAAGATATTGAACGCATGCTGCGCAATCATCAGGAAATTGATACTAATCGCACGCTCATGGTGAATTTAACTGATTTATTGCCTTCATCGTTAACTTTTATGGTTTATACTTTCACCAAGACAACAAAGTGGGTACAATACCAAGCTATTTTGCAGGATGTGTTGTTGAAGATTTTGGATATCGTTTATTATCACGGAGCAGAATGTGCATTTCCAACACAAACGCTTTTTATGCCGGATGGAATTGTTCTAAAAGAAGAACCGAATTTGTCAAATGAGAATTAAAAAATATTTTTTTTAATCACCGAATAACCCAAAAATGAGCATCCGCTGGAAAACAGTGAATAGTTACAAATTTTTTTAAAAATGGAGAACATCAATGTCTGATACAGAACAACATGCTGAGATTCAAGTACCTGATCATATCTATGAAGTTTTTTCAAAATCACGCTGTTTATATACGCGTTCTTATATTGAAGATGCGATTGATAAAATGGCAACTGCCATGAGTTATAAATTAGCCACAAAAAACCCTGTCTTTGTTTGCGTATTGGTCGGTGGTATCATGACGCTTGGTAATTTATTGCCGAGATTAAATTTTCCATTGCAAGTAGATTACATTCATGCCACACGTTATCGCGGTGATATGATTGGCAAAGATCTGCAGATCAAATCAGAACCGCAAATGGATTTAAAAAATCGTACTGTCGTTATAGTAGATGATATTCTAGATGATGGCATTACCCTGCATGCAATTAAAGATTATTGCAAAGAAAAAGGTGCGCGAGAAGTTTATACGGCAGTGTTAGTGGATAAAGATCATCCTCGTCATAAAGCAGGTTTAAAAAATGCGGATTTTTCTGGATTGATTGTAGATGATCATTTTATTTTTGGTTACGGCATGGATTACAGCAATTATCTTCGCAATGCGCCGGGCATTTACGTCGTTGCGCCTGAACATGAAACAATTGCTGACTAATTTCTAAAAACGCTATTAAAAAAAGGGATGAAGATGAAAACTGCAGAAGTTACACCTAAATTAAAACAACCGCCTGTTTTTAAATTATCTTTTTTCACTGCGATGTTTGAACGTTTCGGATTTTATTTATTGTCCGACTTAATCGTTCTCTATATGAAAGCTAAATATAATTATACTGATTCACAGGCGTTTACTTTATTTGCTATTTTTAATGCGCTCGTTTATATCACGCCGGCGATAGGCGGCTACTTGTCAGATAATGTGATTGGCATTCGTCGTTCAATTGTTTTTGGTTTAGCAATGGAAGGCATTGGATTATTTTTATTATCTATGCCGCAAGCAACTCATTTAGCGTTTGGATTAGCCTTTATTATTATCGGTGTTGGTTTTTTTAAAGTCGGTCCCACGCATTTAATGGCGAGAAGTTACGAAAATAATGATCCAAGAATTGACAGTGGATTTACGCTTTATTATATGTCTATTAATATCGGTTCACTTTTTTCAGCCATTTTAGCCGGTTATATTCAGCAATACATGGGTTTTCGTTTAGTTTTTGTGTTAGCTTCTCTTAGCTTGGTAGCTGCATTAATTTCTTATTTTATTTTGCGTTCTAGAGCTAAACCGCTTGACTCTGATGTAGGTAAAAAAAGGCTTCCTTTTGTGCATTGGATGTTATTGCTTGTCGGCATTTGTCTTGCTTTAGCTTGTGCGACTTTTTTAGTCATGCATACTGAAGTGGCTGAAGCGGCATTTTTTGTGATCACGGCTATTTTATTTGTTTATTTTTTGTATGAAATTACACGCAGCAAAAGGGAAGAAAAATTAAAAATTGTTGCCGCGTTAATTTTAATTGTGATGGGCGTTGTCTTTTTCGTTTTTTATTATCAGGCTTATACCTCCATCACCTTATTCATTAATCGAAGTGTGGTACGAACTATTTTTGGTCATCCTATTCCAACCGCAACCTTTTTATTCTTTAATCCATTTTGGATTTTAGTATTAAGCCCGATTTTAGCGTCAATTTATAATCAGCTTAGCAGTCATCGCGGTGATTTTGCAGTGACGACTAAATTTATTTTTGGTTTATTTTTAATTTCATTTTGTTTTTTAAGTTTGTATTTTTCAACTTTCTTTCATAATACAGAGGCACAAGTTTCTCCGCTTTGGATTGTGCTTGCTTATTTCTTGTATTCTTTTGCTGAATTATTAATTAGCGCATTAGGTGTTGCGATGGTAACACGCATTGCGCCGGAAAGACTTTATGGCGTCATGATGGGTACATGGTTTTTAGTGGGACAGGGACTTGCCTCTTCTATTTCTGGTATATTTGCAAATTTTGCCAGTGTGCCGAAAGATGTCACGGATCATTTTGCTATTCTACATATTTACAGCCATGCCTTTTTAGAGTTTGGTGTGATTGCCATTATTATGGCGTTCATTGGATTAGCGATTAATCCTTACATTAAACATATTGCAAAATTAGATTAATTATTTGTAACTATTTTTGTAAACTTAAAAAAGTTTATTTATGCCTACACAAGCAGCATCAATTAAGCAGCCGCCTGTTTTTAAACTTTCTGTTTTTACTTCGGCTTCTGAACGTTTTGGCTATTATATTTTGGCATTTTTATTTGTCTTATATGCGACGAATATTTTTGATTTACCCGACGCAAAATCTTTCATGTTATTCGGTATTTTTAGTTCACTAAGTTATGTCACACCTGCCATCGGCGGTTATTTGGCTGATCGTATTTTTGGGATTCGCCGCTGCATGATTATAGGCTTATGTTTAGAAAGTATTGGTTTGTTTTTCACCGTATTGTCAACGTTTAGTTTATTTGCAATAGGTTTATCATTGATAATCTTAGGTGTTGGTTTTTATAAAACAACGCCGACACATTTATTAGGCAGATCTTATGAAAAAGGTGATCCGCGAATTGACAGCGGATTTACTTGGTATTATATGGCGATGAATGTCGGTGGGTTGCTTTGCTCTTTTGCTGCTGGACTTTTGCAGCGTTATTTTGGCTTCCAAATCGCTTTTCTTTTTGCTGGCATTAGCTTGCTATTTGCCTTGTTGTTTTATTTTATTTTTCGTCAGACTGCTGTGCCGGAAGAAGTTACTGCTGGCAAAAAATCCGTGCCTTTTTATTATTGGATATTTTTAGTATTAAGTTTAGTCATCAGTACTTTTGTTATTTCTTTTTTAGTGCTACATGTTATTGTTGCCAATATTGCTTTTGGTGTGATAGCTTTATTAACTCTTGTCTATTTTCTCTATGAAATTATTCGTACGCATGAAGAAGAAAAAAGACGCATTATTGTCGCGATTATTTTAATTTTATTTGGGCTGGCTTTTTATATTTTTTATTTCCAATTATTTACTTCTATTGTTTTGTTTATGCAACGGAGTATGTCCCGTCAACTATTCGGCTATACTATTCCAACGCCCGTTTTCCTTTCATTAAATCCCATCTGGATTTTAATTTTAAGCCCTATTTTAGCGCCGTTATACCATCGTTTGGGGCGAATGAATAAAGATCTAGCAGTCACGACTAAATTTATTTGTGGATTGTTTTTTGTCACCTTAGCATTTTTTATATTGCCGATCAGCATTCATTTTGCCAATGCCGATGGAAAAGTTTCTGCTAGCTGGATTATTGCTGTGTATGGTTTAGCATCGCTTGCTGAATTATTAATTGCAGCCTTAGGTGTTGCAATGATTACGCATATTGCACCTAAACGTTTATACGGTGTGATGATGGGGGCGTGGTATTTATTGGCGATGGCTGCTGCTGCTATTTTATCAGGTTTATGTGCAGGTTTGGCGAATGTGCCAAAAACAGTTCATGATCCGTTTGTCATCGCGCATATTTATTCTTCAGCATTTCTAAAATTAGGTATCGGCGGTTTAGTGATTGCAGTTGTTGCGCTTGCATTGAATCCCTTTTTAAAACGATTTGCTTCATTGAATTAAATTCATTTCATTTACGGCATCTTAATCCTGTTGATTCACCTAATAATGCTGTTCTTTCATCTGCTTTTCCAGCGTTATCTTCGGTAGCGCTGCTTCCACTGCCTGTGCTGCTGAAACCGATCCTTCTTTCTTCCTGCCAATTTTGTAATAACATTAGCTGCTCATTCCAAAGACGAAAAGTATCTGCATCGCCTAATTTAATTTCCCAATCAATGTCAGGATGATCAAGTTCAATCGTTCCAATCATTTTTTCACTTAAAATTAAACAGACATTAAATTCGCTTGCCGTATCTGGAATTTTTCCTTCAACTAAAATCGCTTGATAGTAATGTTCAACTGCTTTTTGTAAATTCATCACCACTTTCTTTAAATGGAAACGTTTTAAATAAGGATCGTCTTCTTCATCAGCGACTTTTGTTTTCATTTGTTCAGCCGCTAAAAAATAATAAAGCGCTGCGAGTAAATGATCATAATCTTCTTTAGCAGTCTCAGCAGAATCATGAAAGCCACGATAAATGTAGAAAATGGTTTGAATTTCGCGAAAGGCGGATTGTTCTTCTGCTGATTTTCTAGATAAATAAGTTTCTACGGTTGTTCTATCGCGTGTTTTAAAACCATGAAACCGTGTATCTGTAAAAGCAAACCCCATGAGGCGTTTAATATAGGGCTTATCTAAAAACAAAATGGCTATATGAACAGCAGCAGGTCCCCATTCAGATTGATCTAACACAAAAGGATCCAATCCTTTATCTAAAAGGTAAGCTAAACAATGACTCTGCCCTGTCCAAGCCCAACTGCAAACGGATAACATGCCATTGCCTGATTCGTCTATTATGGTATTAAGATCAATATCAGGGAAATAGTTTAAGACTTTAGGTAATTCTTCAATAGCATCGCGTATTAATATCCCAAATGTTTTTTTTATCCAGCCACGAGTAGCTTTCGGTTTTACTTCCTCTGTATCGTGGGGAGTGTCCCAAAATAATTTAAATAAAACACGCATAGAGTTTCTCTTAAAGTTTATTTTCTGAAATGAATTGTTAAGTCATCTTCTTCTAGCATTTCGCTAGGGAAATCTTCGGGGATCTCAAAAGTTCGTTTTAAGTTTTGCAAGCTATCGGCATCTATTTGGCAGGGGAAAACTTTTTCTTTAAATGCAGCACAAGCTTGAGAAAGCTGTTCCAAAGCCAGTTGGTATTTTTCAAATGTGCGATTAAAAACTTCTACGGCTGCAATCAGCTGATAAGAGCGTCTCTGATAGTTTAATTGTTGCTCTTCTCTGATGCTTTTCAATTTTTTTCCAATTGCTTCTTTTTGCTCAGGCATTGTTTCCAATCGAGTACTCGCATTTTTCTGTGCCTTTGCAATCTCTTGTTCTTTTTCTCCCAGCAAACTCTGCAATCTTTCTTCCAGCCGCTCTACTAAACTTTTTTCTGCTCCTTTGCTTTCTTCCACGCCGCTTTCATCTGCTTCACGAATTTCAGGCATTTCAACACCTAATTTTCTCAACTCTTGCGCACATGCTTCCATTTCTTTTTGGGTTTGTTCTAAAGTGGCAATCACTTTTAAAATAGGCACTTCATCTGTAACATGAGTAGTAAACTGAATCAGCGCTTCAATAAATTCTTGATAATCTTTTCTTGATCGCATGACTAACTCTTCATGCGAATGAAAATTGGAATAACCCATGGACAGCATGATCAGAATCATCGGTATTGCTTCTGCCCATGTTAGCTCATCACTTTCTTGCGATAAACGAACGACAAAATAAAGCAAACCGATGAATCCAATCGCAAGCATTAAATACCAAAACGTTTTTGATTCTGATTCTATTCGAGCAGAATATTTTTTATCGAGCATTTCAAATTGTTTTTTTAATGTTTGATACGAAGCACTTTTTGCAAAAAAGATTGGCATTTCTGGTTTTTCAAATAGAGGACGAATGTTGATAATCAGCGTTTGTAAATCTTTCAAACGCGCGCTTTGAATTTTTTCTGGCGTGCGTCCATAGGTAATCGAAGTCGCCAGTGTTGAAAAAAGACTGTTGAGTGAACTTACAAGAAGCGGTGAAAGATGTGCTGAAAGTAAAGCATTTCCTGCAATCATCACATGCGATGCTGTACGCACCGTTTCGGCGGTGAACATTTCGCGCGAAGTTGGCACTTCTTCTGTTTTAAATTTTTTATCCGATGGAGTACGCATGGTGTTTCTCCAATACTAACTCTATTATAACACGCTCAAGTTTTTCTAGCAGATTAAAAAGTAATAGAAATTCAGAAGACTAAGAATTTTATTGATAAAAATAATTTTTCATTGATTTGCAATATGTTTCTTTAATGAAAAAAACACTGATTAAAATAGCGATTAAAAAGCAGACAGGCAAAATAAAAAGCGCAATGTGGTAAGCATGCAAATTATAAATTGGTATTCTGCCTAAAAAAGTTCCGTACCAATTTAAATCTAATAACTTTCCTATCAATGGCTGCAAAAATGCACCAGAAAAAACAACTGCCATGTTAATAAATCCATTCGCTGTTCCTGTGTATTCGATGGCAGTAATATCCTGAACTGTTGCAAACAAAACGGATTGGCTTGAAGCGCTAACGCCGATTAAAAATAGTAACGTCCATAAAGCCCAAGTCGCTGAAGGTGTCCAATACAAAACCAGCAATAATGAAATGAATCCGATGAAAGCTGTTAATGTTAAAGGCAAACATCGGCGGCCAATATGCGCTGAAAACCAACCCGTGATTGGATTGCTCACTGCCATGCCGATCCAAACCCATGAGGTTGCTTCTGCTGCATGCAGTGTACTGATGTGCAAACTGGTCATTAAAAAAGGTACACCCCAAAGCGCTGCAAATCCTGTCATCGCTGTCCAACTGCAAAAACCGTATAAAGCTAACCACCAAGTTTGTGATTTGGACAACACCATTTTTAAGCAAGTTAATACAGAAGGTGCATGTCGGGTATCTTCGGTGACATGTTCATCTTTTGGTTGATTGCGAACAAAAAATAAAGTCAGCATTGCTAGAATAAAACCAATGATCACTAACATCCAAAGCGTATGCTGCCAGCCAAAATGTTTGATGAGTATAGCAAGAGGTGCTTCACCTGCCACCGCACCTAAACCGGAAAGAAATTGTGCAATGCCTACCATCAATGCAAAATAATAAGAAGGAAACCACCGTGAAATTAAATAAAGGCTGCAAACAAAAGCAAATGCTGAACCTGTGCCGATAATGAATCGCGCAAGCGCTGCTATCCAAATAGTCGAGGCGAAGCTGAAAAGCAAAGTGCCAAAAGCGCAAATTAAAATCACTAGTGTTAAAATAATTCGCGCGCCGTAACGGTCAACTAATAAACCGGATGGAATTTGAAAAATAGTATAAGCATAAAAAAAGAACCCAGAAATTAAACCCAGTTGTGTGGCATTTGCATGGAATGCTTCCATTAAATAAGCAGTCATTGGCGCTGGAGCAACTTGCAGAAAATACTCGTAACAATAAAATAATGTACCGACAATAAAAATAAAAAGCGCTTTTGAAGTAATGGTTTTAGGTTTCATTTATGAACTTTTTTGTAATGCAGTGAAGGGGACAATCTGAATCAAAACGCCATATAATGGATGTTCGATATAATTTAATTCATTACTCTTCATGCGGCGTGTTTGATTCAAATCAAAATAAGCAAAGTTGTTAGCCATATTTTTAAAAGGATGATTATCAGAAATTAAATGACTCCATCCATTCGTAGGTTCTGCAAATAATAAATTTAAATGAACGTTAAAGTAACGATCTAATGTGATGCGAATTGTGCCGTTCATTTCCCAGTTAAATGAGTTAGGATTTGAAATTGGAAAAGCAGGAGGAGGGGAAATATTTAATGCATTGCCGTCTGAATCCCAAACTTGTCCGCCATAAAGATGAATAAAAGGCGGTGAAACATGAGAGGCAAAAGATTCAAGCCATGCCGTGTGTAATAAAATCACATAGCCATGCTGTGCTAATTGATTTGCCGCTGAAATTAATTGCCAATTTTTTTGTGGAAGAATTTGATTTGCTGCAGGAAGAGTTGTTGTGGTTGCTAAAGAATTTTCTGATGAAACGTCTGATGGAGCTAATTCAATAGACTTCGATGTGTCTGGCACTATTGGCGGAATTTGCCATTGTTCAGACAACAAAGCATTATCAGTGATTTTAGAAAAAATAATCATTTCTACTTGATACAAATTAGAAGAATCATGGGTAGCAGCATTAGCTAATGCGTTTTGAAAAAATATAAAAACTAAAAGTAAAATTGAAAATAAACGCAGGGCGATTCGTGAATCGCCCCTGCAAAATTTTTTTTTCACATCAGCATCCTTAATTGAGTTCACAAGCCCCGCCCGTGCAAGCTAATTCTCGTTTTAATTCAGTTTCATCTGTTTTTTCGTATAAAACAAGCGTTGAGAAATCGACAGCGACAAATTTTTTAAGCAGCTCTTCATAACGTTCTTTCGTGGTTTCTTCATAAGGCGCTAATTGATAAACGTGATTTGAACGCGGTAGGAATGAAAGCCCGCCGATAATTTCCCAATTTTCATATAGCCAATTAGCTACTTGAATCCATTCTTCTTCACCCACTGAAATCGTGACTGAGGGATTATGTTCAGTGTAATTTAGTTTAACGGTTTTCCAATGTTCTAATTGCTCCAAAGCAGTCAAATCATTTTTAAACACTGCATGTTTTGGCGCTTGCACTGGAAAATCTAAGACAAATGTCGTGGCATTTTCTTCATTTTGTCCAACTTCTGGATGATAAGGTACGCCTTGATCTTTTAACATTTTAAATAATGCATCTGTCGCTGAAATACGAATGCGGCGAATGTAATACGGCGCATGACGCGGATGCATGCCGGAAGCGCAATCCACTGTTTGTGAAACAGTGCCGGAAGGTTTGACGCAAGTAATGCAGGTGGAAGCATTAATACTTAAACGTTTGGCAATATCTTGATTGACTTCAATCGTATGTTCACGTAATTTTTTTAACACAGATGCTTTGCGTGAAGCAGGGCAGTCCCATTGTCCTGTGATGGAAACGCCAAGCAAACGTTCTTCTTCGCAATTTTTCTTCCAGTCTTTCGATAGATACGGAAAGTTAGTAAGCGTTGACTGATAAGTCCCAAGCATTGTCGCAAGACGAATTTTTTTCATCAAGGCTTCTTCGGTATCGCCATCGCGCGCAACGACTTCCGATAAATTACAAAATTGTTTAGACTGCAAAATAATTTCACCGCATGGATTAGTGCCTAAAATGCCGGTAATTCTGCCGTTTTTAATTAAGTCTCTTTTTGTCAGCACTTCAATTCGGCGATTAGGTAATGTTCGGATTAATCCGCCGCGGTAAAAAATACCGCGTTCGCCTGAACCGCTTTTCATCAACGCAATCCATTCATCCATAAATTCTTCATTAGAAGGTTTTTCATGATAAATAGCAGAATTATTTGCGATCATTCGCTGCGGCTCAGTGTAATAGAATTGTCCTTTTTTCGCATCACGCATTGCTACATCATCTAAATCAGATAATGAGATCATGGCGCTGCGGCGTACACCGCCGGAAACAACAATTTCGCCAATCTTGCATAAAATATCATGTACATCTAAATTATTGAGGCGACGTCCTTGGCGTTTTAAAATAGCAGCGCGTGTGAATTGCAATAAAGATCTTAACGGTTCAGGTCCCGAACTTTTACCGCCGATGGTTTTCAAGCGCGCACCGGCAGGGCGCAATTGTGAAAAATCAAATTCGATATCTTTACCGTCGTACCAAATTTTCATGGCGAGTACTAAGGCATCGCACCAGCCTTCTTTGCTGTCACCAATCATATGGGTTGCTAATTTTTCGCCCGTTTGAAATTCGATCTGCGGCAGTTTTTGAATCGTAGCGCTTTCCACTGAAAAACCAACACCGACGCCACACATTAATATATACATCACTTCGCCAAAATCTTGTAAGCAAGCAGGGGCAATAAAAGAACAATTATAAGCCGCTACATTCGTTGCACGTGCTGCCTTACCTGCAAACTGCAAGAGACGCATAGACGGCATGACTTCTTGTTTTAAAATAGCTTCACGTAATTCTTCATATTCTTTGTCTGTGAACTTGTTTTTTAACTGTTCTTTCATGAAATTCATATATCGGTCGATCGTTTCAACCCAAGTTTCACGGCGGTTTTCTTCATCAATCCATCTGGCGTAAGTGCGTAAGTAAACAAATTCGCTTAAGGGATTTCTGAAATACTGTTTACTTTCTTCTGCCAGCTTTCTCACGTGTTCTGGAATACTCATTTGCTGAGCGCGGAGACGCTCACGATCTTTACGATAAAGAATATAAGCTTTAGCTGTTTGAACGTAATCACTTTGCATTAATTCTTTTTCAACAGCATCCTGAATGCCTTCGACGGTCGGCACAAATTTTTTAAAACGCTTTTTAATTTTTTCTAATTCAACTTGAATTTTCTTTGCAATGAAATGCGCATCTTCTTCTGAGCCTTCACCGGTTGCGAGCATTGCTTTAAAAACTGCCTCTGCAATACGTGTCAGGTCAAACGGTACTAAAGTGCCGTCGCGCTTTTCAATTTTTTTGATCAGATTAGAAGTGGAATGAGCCATAGGTTTTTTAGTCGATTTTTTCATCTCCATAAGTAAATATCCCTTTTATACCCTTCGTCTTTTAGCTTTCAGCTTTGTTGGTTTCATCACTCGCAACAGTCATGTATTTATACACACTCCTATTGCTCGTTCTTCACCGCCTCGCTTCGGTCCCAAAATACTCGGGTCTATTTATGCCAACCCTTAAAAATTTAATTGTGATTGGTATAAAAACTGGTTAGAAAATAAGAGCAAGAAACATGATTCTAATGTCTGGTGACATTTATGACAAGAGGAGATTTGTGACTTGTTATAAAATTTTTCGATGGTGTTTCTTGGGATTCTCGTTATAATTTGAAATTTAGAAAATATGGATTTTATCCAGCATATGCATTTGAGGTAGAAATATCAATCGGAGTGTGGACAGCTTTTGGAAGACTCGCAACTTTACGAGATTATGATGCGCGTCCATATATTGTGACTAACGCAGATAAGAAATTTTGGCAAGTCATAACCCAGTTTCCAGAGATTAAAAACCGATTTATTCATGTGATACTAGATCAAGTCGGACTACTTTATTCCGCCGAGAAAAATTTAATTAACATGAGAAAGGAATTTAACTTAATAACTATTATGAAAAATTATCAAGTGATTTTAACAAAGTCGTACATAGTAACGATGAAAGCCGAAAGTGCCTCAAAAGCAAAGCAACTTGCTGAATTTTATACAGGCGATATTTCAGATATTTCCACTGACCAAGCTAGAAAAGAACACAATTTTAGAATCGAACAGATCGCATGTGGTATGAACGAGGGATTTGATATAAATGAAATTCATAATGATTAACCCCCCCCTATGCTATCTAGAGAGCAGAGAAACAATATTGAAAACACTTTAAAAAAACAGGGGCAAGCTTTGAAAAACGCTACAAACGGATCAAATCATACTCATCATTATCTGCGTGAAGTGTTGCTGATTATTACTTTAACTATTTCCATTTTTTTATGGGTGGCGCTTTTCACTTATCATTATGCCGATCCTGCTTGGTCTCATGCAGTAGCACATGCGCATGTGTTAAATTCAGCCGGTAAAGTTGGCGCATGGTTATCGGATTTTTTCCTTTATCTATTTGGTTACTTTGCTTATTTATTTCCTATGATGCTGATTTTTGCTGCTTGGCGATTTTATAAAAATACGTATGAAGGTAAAGCTGCTTTTATCCGCCGCAGTATTTTTATTTTAAAATGGATAGGATTTTTAGCGGTACTGATTGCTGGTTGCGGCTTGTTAGCACTTTATCTTTACCAGCCTTTTTCTCCTATGCCATTTGATACAGGCGGGGTGTTAGGTCAGGTTGCCAGTGTTTACTTGCTCCCAGTTTTTAGCACTGGCGGTACGACGCTTTTGCTCATTGCTTTATTTTTAGTCGGCATCACTTTGTTTACAGGGCTTTCTTGGTATCGTGTGAGCGAAGTCATTGGCAAGGGCTTTTTAATTGCTTTTCAATGGAGCTGGCAAAAAATAAGGGCGGCTTTTCAACATTCAACCAAAGAAGCAGCACTTCCTGTTACCACACAACCTGAACCTGAAATGATCAAACCAGTAAAAGCTGAAGCTGAATTAAAACAAGAATGGCTGCAAAAACCTGAAAACACTATTAAGAAAAAGATGAGCATTTTGCCGCCTTATAAAACACCTGCAACGGGTGAATTGCCGCCTTTATCTTTATTAGATATTGTGCCGCCTTCTCAACGTATTGGTTACAGTGAACAACAACTTAAACGGAAAGCAGAAGAAATTGAATTGCGTTTACTAGATTTTGGCATTCAAGTGAAAGTCGTAGCATTTTACCCTGGACCAGTCGTAACACGTTTTGAATTAGAATTAGCGGCAGGTACTAAAGTTAATAAAATTTCTGCACTCGATAAAGATTTAGCGCGCTCATTATCAGTGACCAGTGTACGTGTGGTTGAAGTCATTCCGGGTAAATCCGTCATTGGGTTGGAATTGCCAAATCCAAAACGCGAAATGGTTAGTACTCACGAAATACTTTCTTCACAAGTTTATCAAAATGCACATTCGTCGGTGACATTAGGTTTAGGTAAAGATATTTCAGGACATCCAGTGGTTGTAGATTTATCTAAAATGCCGCATTTATTAGTATCCGGCACAACAGGTTCTGGAAAGTCAGTGGCAGTCAATGCCATGCTGCTTAGTATGTTGTACAAATCAACGCCGAAACAATTACGTTTGATTTTAATTGATCCAAAAATGTTAGAGCTTTCTGTTTATGCAGATATTCCTCATTTGCTAACGCCGGTCGTGACTGATATGCGTGATGCAGCCAAAGCATTACGCTGGTGTGTGGTAGAAATGGAACGCCGTTATCAATTAATGGCAGCCTTAAGTGTGCGCAATATTAATGGTTATAATTATAAAGTCCGTGAAGCGAGCAAAAAATCCTCGCCGCTTTTAGATCCTTTGTGGAAAGCAGATTCAGGACAAGAGCCGCGTAAGTTAGAAGAGCTGCCGCAAATTGTCGTTATTGCCGATGAATTTGCAGACATGATGGTTGTTGTGGGTAAAAAAGTAGAAGCATTGATTGCGCGTTTAGCACAAAAAGCAAGAGCAGCCGGCATTCATTTAATTTTAGCAACGCAGCGGCCTTCTGTTGATGTGATTACTGGTTTAATTAAAGCCAATATTCCAACGCGTATTGCGTTTCAAGTTTCTTCTAAAGTGGATTCACGAACTATTTTAGATCAGTCTGGCGCAGAACAATTATTAGGTTATGGCGATATGCTTTATTTGCCGCCGGGTTCTGGATTGCCTGTGCGTGTGCATGGCGCTTATGTGTCAGATGAAGAAGTGCATCGCGTGATTGATTTCTTAAAGAAAACAGGCGAACCAGAATACTTGGAAGAAGTATTTGATGAAAGCATCGTTGAGCAAAGTACCGACCCTTATGTCAATCCGCAAGGCGCTTTAATACAGGAAGATGCAGAAAAAGATCCGTTCTATGATCAAGCAGTTGAAATGGTCATCAAAGCACGCCGCGTTTCTACTTCCAGTATTCAGCGTCAATTTAAAATTGGTTATAATCGTGCCGCGCGAATGGTTGAAGCGATGGAAGCAGCAGGCGTTGTCAGCAAAATGGAAACCAACGGTACTCGCGAAGTGTTAGCGCCGCCGCCACCGGGAGAATCGAAAGAATAAAATTCTTTATTATTAATTAGAAAAAAGAAAAAAATATAGGGTAGAGAACAGGTCGTGACCTGCTCATCTTTTAATAAATCAAAACTTTTCCCTTTTATCTTTTCACTAGGAGTATTCTATGTTAGATATCAAGCAATTAAGAAATAATATTCAAGAAGTCGCTGAAAAATTAAAGAAGCGAGGATTCACATTGGATATTGCTGCATTTGAAAAATTAGAAAACTTGCGTAAAGAATTACAAACTAAAACACAAACACTGCAGTCGCAGCGTAATCAATATTCAAAAGAAATCGGTATGAAAAAAACCAAAGGCGAATCAGCCAATGAAGCGATGGCAAAAGTGGCTGAAATCAGTAAATCGGTAAAAGAATGTGAAGCAGAATTGACTGAACTGCAAAATAAGTTAGACGCTTTTTTATTAACGATTCCCAATATTCCTCATGAAAGCGCGCCTTTTGGTCGCGGTGAAAAAGATAATGTTGAAGTTCGAAAATGGGGAGAGCCGAAAGAATTTTCATTTGCCGCAAAAGATCATGTGGATTTAGGTGAAACTTTGAGATTAATGGATTTTGAAACAGCAGCTAAAATTGCTGGCGCGCGTTTTGTGGTTTTATACGGTGCATTAGCAAGATTACAGCGCGCTATTATTCAATTCATGTTAGATACACATACCTCTGAACATGGATATAAAGAAATTTATGTGCCTTACATGGCAAATCGTGACAGTTTTACCGGGACAGGGCAATTGCCAAAATTCGAAGCTGATCAATTTAAAATTGCTTTTGATTTTGACTACTGGCTAATTCCAACGGCTGAAGTGCCTGTTACTAATGTGGTTCGCGGTGAGATTCTTGAAGCAGAAAAATTGCCGATCAAGTTTGCGTGTCATAGTCCTTGTTTTCGCAGTGAATCAGGTTCTTATGGAAAAGATACACGCGGCATGATTCGCCAGCATCAATTTGAAAAAGTAGAATTAGTGAAAATTGTTGAGCCAAAAACTTCGTATGAAGCATTAGAAAAATTAACGCACGATGCAGAAATGATTTTACAAAAATTAGAATTGCCTTATCGTGTAGTTGCTTTATGCGGCGCTGATTTAGGTTTTTCTTCGGCAAAAACGTATGATTTAGAAGTTTGGCTGCCGGGGCAAAATGCTTATCGTGAAATTTCTTCCTGCAGCAATTTTGAAGATTTTCAGGCACGCCGAATGCAGGCACGATGGCGAAATCCTGAAACAGGCAAACCCGAATTAATACATACGTTAAATGGATCAGGGTTAGCTGCCGGCAGAACTTTAATTGCGGTGATGGAGAATTATCAAGATGAACAAGGTCACATACAAATTCCAAAAGCATTGCAGCCGTATATGGGCGGAATAAGGGTGATAGATAGCAATTGACATAATTATTATAATTTATATAATTGATATAATCATAAGAGGATAGGTTATGCTTCAAACAATCAGTGCAATGAAACTTCGTCAAAATTTTGGAGAAATTCTAAATCAAGTACAATATGGACATGACTCTGTATTGGTTACAAAAGCAGGAAAGCCAACAGCAGCAATTATTAATATTGTTTTGTTTAATAAATTACAACAAATGCGTGAGCATTTTATTAAAGTTACAAAAGAGTTAGGACAAATTTATGAAAATGTTGATCTAAAAATTGCAGAAAAAGAAATAGCAGAAATTTGTCGAGAGATAAAAGAAGAATAATGATGCGCGCTGTTTTAGATACCAATCTTTGGATCTCTGGTATATTGCTGCCTAAAAGTAAAGCAGGTCAAATTATCAAAGCAGGATTTGAGGAAGCATTTACTATTATTACTTCAGAACATATACTCTCTGAAATTAAAAAATTACTTGCCCATCCTAAAATTCAAAAAATCCGAAAACGAACAGAAGAAGAGATTGATGCCTATATTTTTGAGTCACAAATTTTTTCAGAATATTTGGTTGAGAATCCTATTGTTTTTCATGTAGAACGTGATCCTAAAGATTCTGCTGTATTATCTACTTTGTTAAATAGTGATGCAGAGTATTTAATTACAGGTGATGAGGCTCTTCTTTCTTTGAGGAAAAAATTTTCAATTATCACGTTAAACGAATTTTATAATATAGTTTTTCATTTAAAATAAATGATTATGCATCAAACCTTCATGCAGCATGCTTTTGAGCAAGCACAAAAAGCAGCAGAGCAAAATGAAGTACCGGTAGGTGCGGTGCTTGTCATGCATGACGAAATCATCACAAAAAATTACAATCAACCGATTACTTTGAACGATCCAACAGCGCATGCAGAAATTTTAGTGCTGCGCGAAGCGTGTCAGAAAATAAAAAACTATCGTTTGATTGACGCTGTTTTGTATGTCACATTGGAACCTTGTGCGATGTGTGTGGGTGCGATGATTCACGCGCGCATCAAGCAATTAATTTTTGGCGCTTATGATCCAAAATCAGGAGCAGTTTCCAGCGGCATGAATTTAATTCAGAGCAAACATTTTAATCATCGTATCGCTTATCAAGGCGGTGTGATGGAAACCGAATGCGGACAATTGCTGAAAGATTTTTTTCACAAAAAACGCAAGCGATAAAGTTTTTTTCTAGCCGATTTTTAGATTTCTGAGTAAAATAATGTGGGTTGAAAATAATGGAACACTTCCATACAAAAAGAGGGCGCTATGTCACTACCATCCGATAATCCTGCGGGTTTAGATCACGAAAGTGATTTCACTTCTTTAGAAGGTGATTTTCCTTTAAAAAAAATACCATCACCCAGTATACCGCCGCCTAGTAAATTGAATATAACTAATTCAGATATGAAGGAAAATAATTCTAAGTCTGATATTGATTTTCCCAGTTCGCCATCTTCCGACTTTCATGGTTTTCGTTAAATGTGTCACTTGAGAAATATACCCATCGCGACTGAGTTCTCGGGGTTGGCACAAATAGACCCGACCATTTTTGCAGGAGTGCAAAAATAGTCCAAAATGACGTAGTCATTTTGACCCCGAAGGGGTTGAGTACACGGATGTACGAAATACTATTTTGGTTTCTCAGCGAGGCTTTGATACATGAGCAACAGGAGTGTATACATAATACATGACTGTTGCGAGTGACGATGCCAACAAAGCGGAAAACCAAAAGACGAAGGGTATAAAATCTATTTCTTAGGTAATGGATGAATAACAGGCATCGTTTCTTTTAATTGATGCTTAAAATACTGAATAATATCTTCATCGCCTGTAATGCATTTTTGTGTTGTTTCACCTGTCCATAAAACAGGAATCGGAATGCCTTGATTGACATCATAACCGCAAAAACGCATGACTTTTGCTAATTCTCTTACAGTGCTAGAACTAGTATCCAATTGTTTTTGATCAAACGTAATTTTTTTGTGGAGCTGTTGCGTTTGAATAAACGTCATGACTTTTTCACAATGAGGGCACTCTGTACTTTCATAGAGCGTCTCATTTTTCGGCAAAGCATGTTTCATGCGGTAAATTCCAATGCCTAATGCTGCGGCGATTAAAATTAAGATAATAATAAAAATAAAAGTAAAAATTTTAGTTTTCATCTCTATCCTTTTCATTTAGAATTCGTTAACCCAATTATAGCGCAACATTTTAACAGAATTATAGACAATGATGAAAATTATTTTAGGTTCAGCTTCAAAATGGCGGCAACAAATATTAAAAGAAGCAGGCATGGCATTTGATGCGCTCGCGCCAAATATTAATGAAAAAAATATTCGAGATGAAGATCCTGAAAAATTAGCGCTTGCTTTAGCACATGCTAAAGCAAAAGCTTTGCTGCCCCGCATTCATTCGCCTCATTTATTAATCACTGCAGATCAAGTGGTTTACTGCAATGGCGAAATATTTGAAAAGCCGCGCGATGATATTGAACTGCGAAAATTTTTATTAGCTTATGTTCAGCATCCGGCAAAAACAATCACCGCATTAGTGGTGACAAATACACAAACTCAAAAAAGTGCAGAAGGCATTGACATTGCAACCGTTTATTTTTCACCGGATTTAATTTATTCCATTGAAAATTATTTAGGCAATCAGGAACTTTATCATTGCGCCGGCGGATTTCAAATTGAAAATAAAACTGGCGGATTAAACCCTTTTATTTTAAAAATAGAAGGGGAAATTGACAGCGTGAAAGGATTGCCGATGATTTTGTTAAAATCTTTGATGAAGAAAGTAGAGTAGAAAAATAATATTTTTAATTTTGATTTTTAGTTTATGAATAAAATAGAAAAGATTGAAAAAAAATTATTGCATTATATCGGCAAAGCAATTGCAGATTATAACATGATTCAGCGAGGTGATCGTGTGTTAGTTTGTGTCTCCGGCGGCAAAGATTCTCTAACGCTTTTAAAACTTTTATATTTATTGGAGCTGCGCACAAATCATAAATTTACACTGAGCGCTTTAGTGGTTGATCAAGGTCAGCCGGAGTTTGATGTGAGTGAACTAGAAATTTGGCTGAAAGAATTAAAAGCGCCGTATGAAATTATTAAACGCAACACGTACTCTATTGTGATTGACAAAGTTTCAGCACCTAAAACTTATTGCTCACTGTGTTCTCGTTTACGGCGCGGCGTAATTTATACTTATGCCAAAGAAAATCATTTTACGAAAATTGCTTTAGGGCATCATCGCGATGATTTAATTGAATCCTTTTTAATGTCAGCTTTATACAGCGGAGAAATTCGCACAATGCCGCCGAAATTATTAACCGATGATAAAAAACATATTGTGATTCGTCCGATGGTTTACTGCCAAGAAAAAGATATTGCAGATTATGCTATATTAAATGCATTTCCTATTGTGCCGTGCGGACTTTGCAATAATCAAAAAAAATCCATGCGGCGTGAAATAAAAAATCTTATTGCAGAACTGTCCAAACAAAATCCTAAAATACCTAGCTGTTTGTTAAATGCCCTAAGTAATATTAAAATATCACAGATGATGGATAGGAATTTATGGGATTTTGAAAATCTGGAAAAACAATTAAGCAGATCACTTCTGAAAGATGAGAAATGATTATTATAAAATAGGGGTGTCATGATTGAGGGAAAAGATAAGAGAAAATTGAAAAATTAATCGCTAAACAATTATTTTTTCACTCCATTGTTTTAAATTAAAGGATGTTATTTATGAAAAAAATATCTGCTGCTTTCCCTTTTTTACTGCTGTTCATGGTTAAATCTGCCTGGGCAATTTGTCCGATCTGCACGATTGCAGTAGGCGCGGGTATTGGTTTATCTGAATACTTAGGCATTGATGATACCATTACAGGACTTTGGGTTGGCGCATTAGTTGTTTCAGTTTCATTTTGGACATCTGGCTGGATGAAACAAAAAGGCTGGCGTTTTCCTTTGATGGGTATTCTCATTTTAATTGCTTATTATTTAATTGTTGTGTTTCCGCTTTATTGGCCCATGCATTATATTGGACGCGTTGGCAATACGTTATGGGGAATGGATAAATTATTGCTGGGCATTATTGTGGGCAGTATTGTTTTCTTTTTTGCCAGCATTTTTCATTTTTATTTAAAAGCTGAGAACCATGATAAAGTTTATTTTCCATTTCAAAAAGTAGTGATTCCTGTCGTGCCGCTCATTATCTTTAGTTTTATTTTTTACTTGTTAACCTAAATAAATGTAGGAGCAATTCACGAATTGCCTATCAAACAAGAAGGATTTTCATATGACTCAAGAACAAAACATGATTAAACTAAAAGAATTTATCGAAAAAGCAGATCAGATGAAAAAGCAGGAAAAAATGGATTTATCTTCTGATCAGGATTTATCTTTTGCAGTGATGAATTTAATTTCTATTGAAGAGCATTTAATTTTTTCCGGCGCAAAAACTGGTAAAAAAGCATATTATCATTGGGTTGAAGATGTGCGTGAATTACGAAAGGAATTATTGAAAAAAATTGTGAAAGATCCTGAAGGAGAAGTCTGGTGCATTTCAAAACATTTATTAGCAGCTACCATGCGTTTAATGGAAGTCGGCACAAAACAGCAAAGTGCTGGACGCATGGATGAAGCGTATGAATTTTTTGATCGTGCTTATCAAATTTATTCATTATTTTGGGGCTTAAATTTAGGTGTTTTAAATACTAATCAAGTGAAAGCAATTAATCCAGAGTTAGCAGCTATTTCTGAAGAGGTGAGAACAGCGAGAAAAACTCAGCATATTCATAAAAACATGCTGGGTAAATTAGGTGAGTTGGTTAAAAAAGCCATTGATTGTTGTTTGGAATAATGCTAGAACCTGTTTAAAAGCTCGCTAGGTCGAGACAGAAAGCGTTGATTTTCGAGAACCGTAGCGCAGCATACAGAGGAGTATGTGAGCAACGGATCGCAGAAAATCAACGCTTTATGACCGACATAGTAGAAATTTTAAACAGGTTCTTAAAGAGGCGACAAATGACGCCTTTATTCTTTTATCACACTGCTTCTGCCTGACGTATCTACTTCTATCTTTGATGTATTGCCTTGATAGTGAATATGACTCATGCCGCTGATGTCACCATTTAAGATGCCGCCCGTCATGTTCAATTGCACATTGCTTATGCCGGATAAATGAACTTCCGCATTTTGTGTCGGCAATTGATTGAGATCTATATCAGCCATACCGCTTGATTCAATTTTTAAATTTCCAATTTTATTACCGACTATCTGCATAGATGTTATGCCGGACGCATGCAATTCTAAATTTTCAACATGGATATTTTCCATAAGGGTTTTCACCATGCCGTGCGTAGACACGGTTAACTTTTTTTGTGTCGGTAATTGTAATTGGATCACTGCATAAGCAGCGGGTGAGTTGCCGTTAGCACGGTGCATTTTAAAATAAACAGTGTCGCCATCTTTTGTGATAGAAATATGGCGCAGAAAATTTTCTGAAGCAGCAGTAATTTTTATTGAATAGTTTTTCCCTTGAATAATGCGCACATCCCATCTGCCGTTAAAACTCATTTGATTAAAATTTTTAAGGTCAGGTGACATAGTTGTGGTATTAAATGACAGCGGTTGACAATGCCCATGCATGACGTAAGTATCACAGGTTGCCAAATTATAATTGGGTGTGTGTTCAATATAAGCAACGGATACTCTAAAAATTACACCGATAATCAATATTGCTGCAAAAACACAGCTTAATACGATAAATAAAATTCTATTACTTCTTTTCATAAAGTCTCCTACGATGATTGTTTAAATTCATGATATAAATTTTTTAAATCCTGCAACGATAGTGATAGTAAATCCATTTGTTTAAATAAAAAAGGTAAATGTGTTTTTAAAAAATGCTTTTTCTTTAAATTTAAAATTTCATGATAAGCATTAGATGTCACGAAATAACCAACACCTCGCTGCGTTTCAATAATTTTTTGCGTTTCAAGCTGCGCATAAGTTTTCGCAACTGTATTAGGATTAACTTCTAACTGCATAGCCAATTCTCGAATAGAAGGAATTTTATTATTTTCTTTCCATTCTTTTTGCAAAATTTTTTCGCAAACATAATCTGCGATTTGCAAATAAATAGCTTGCTGTTGTGTGAATTCCATTTAAGCTTGAACCTCTTTTAATCGAACATAACCGATGATCCAGCAAATAGGCGCTAAAGCAACCCAGAAAAAAGCGGCTAATAAAGTCGGCATGCTTTTCCAAAGCGGGGCGGTATGAAATGCCCAATTTTGACTAATCATACCAACAACATCGGTTGAAAAAGTATCTGCAATGCTAACGCCGACAAGAATCATGAAAATAATTAATACAATATTTAAAGCGCCAATAAATAAAATTGTTTTAATAACAGGAAGTTTTTTAAAATAAATAGCGCCTAAAAAGAAAATGGCTTGAATGATAATATAATTTAACAGAGCAACAATTGTATTCCATTGAAAAGGGTTAAAAATAATTGATGTATGTCCTGCGATAAGTGCAGCTAAACTGCCGACAACTGCATAAAACAAAGTATAAAAAATTAATAACGCCATTGGATAACCAATAACTGTTAAAAATAATTTACTTAAAAATTTTTCAAACTGCGAAGCAGGGATCATTAAAAAATTAAATTGCTGATGTGTCTGATGCAATTCTCTAAAGGTTAAACTCGTCAACCAAATACCGCCTGCAAAAAGCATTATCATAAAAGCTGTCGGCTGATTATTAATAGAATAAATATTATTAGAATCTAGTAAATTCCAAAGCAGCAAAATAACACCCATCGTTGAAAATAAAGTTATCAAAGTGGCTTTTAAAAAGATGCAGTCTTTTTTAAGCAAAAGATACACTCTTTTAAATTGAAATGTGTGAGTTGTTATTGTATCAGTGTTCATCAGTTACCTCTCAATATAATTAAGTACGGACAGGTCACAGTCTGTCCCTACTTAATTTAATCAAATATTTTTTTCAACAATTCTTTATTTTCAATCACAGTATTAAACAATGCTTCTAATTCAATTTTTGTTTCTGATTGATCAGAATTAGGCGAAACCACTAAATAACCATTTAGATTTTTTTCAGAATATAAAATGTTTGATGCCGACGACAAAGTTGTTTGATAAGTAAAAACAAGTTTTTGACTAATTTCTTCTATGGAATGATTAAAAATAATTTTGCCGCTGTCTAAAATGACAAGGGGATCAATTAAATTTTCAACATCTTTTACCTGATGCGTTGAAATAATAAAAGTTTGATCTTCACTTAAAGAAGAGGCGATTAATTTTCTAAATTGACTTTTGCTTGGAATATCTAAACCATTTGTTGGCTCATCAAAAATAATTAACTTTGCACGTGTCGCTAAAGCAAATACCATTAAAAATTTTTTCTTTTGTCCAAAAGAAAGTGCTGTGAGCATGTGATTTTTAGGCAGTTCAAATTTTTCTAGAGCTTCTTGAAACAGTTTTGCATCGAAGAGAGGGTAGAACGGTGCAAAAATAGCCTTGTATTGATCAATGCTCACAGCAGGTAGATGAAAATCTTCCGGTACAAAATAAATTGATTGGAGAAAAGCAGCTTGACGATAGCGCGGTTCAAATCCCATTGTTTGACACTTGCCGTGCGAAGGGAAGAGGAGACCCGCAATAATTTTTAATAGTGTTGTTTTGCCCGCACCGTTTTTTCCCAGTAAGCCGTAAATATTGCCGGGCTTTAATTCAAGCGCTAAATCAGAAAATAAAAATTCAGCATGAGGATAACCGAAAGTAAGCTGCTCAAGTGTTATCATAAAAATTTCCCTGTGTTACTGTACTATCAATGTAGTACAGTATATCGGAAATACTTTCTTTGTCAACACAGGTATGAAATAAATTTAAAGATTCGTCCCGGAGAGGAGTTGAACCTCCGACCTGTCCCTTAGGAGGGGACTGCTCTATCCAGCTGAGCTACCGGGACTTAATTTTTGTAGCTGCCATCCATGGCGAAAGATTGTGCTTTCAACTTATTCCAGGTCGTACTCGTGAAGCTACGCTCGCTCGCTTCACTTCCCTGTACTCCCGTTCACCTAATGTTTGTTTCACAAACAAAATGGTTCACCCAGCTGAGCTACCGGGACTTAATTTTTGTAGCTGCTATCTACGGCGAAAGATTGTGCTTTCAATTTTAAGCTGAATGGAAATAATTAAATAGAAATTATAGTGTAATTTCTGCATGATACAAGTTATCCTATTTACATGAAAACGAATTCTCAACTTGCCAAACAGCTTGGCAAACTTTTGAAATCACGAGAATTACATTTAGTGACTGCCGAATCTTGCACCGGCGGCGGATTAGCTTATGCTATTACCAGTATTCCGGGCAGTTCAACTTGGTTTGATCGCGGATTTATCACTTATAGTAATGAATCTAAGCGTGCGCTCTTAAATGTTTCGCAAAAAACAGTAGATGAAAAAGGCGCGGTGAGTTTAGAAACAGCGCAGGAAATGGCAGAAGGTGCCCTTGCCAACAGTTTGGCAGATATTGCCATCAGCATCACAGGTATTGCAGGACCTGACGGCGGCAGCCGTGAAAAACCTGTCGGTACCATTTGTTTTGCTTTAGCACAAAAACAAAAATTAACGCAAACCTTTTCAAAAAACTTTTCCGGCAGCCGAAAAAAAATTCGTGAGCAGGCTGTTCAATTTATCCTTCATTGGATTTTAACCCATCTTCACTGATTTTTCTGTTCTTATTTCTTTTTTTGTTGTACTGTTATGAGAATACAAACTCTTTTTAATTCTTTTTAAAAAAGTCGCTGTTCTTAAGAAATCCTTAAGCTTCTTTAGATAAAATGTTAATTAGGGGGATGAGTTGTTAAATTTGAGTAACGACTTTAAAAGGAAATGATTATGCAAGAAACAAGTGTTATAAATCCTTTAATAAGGAGCTTGGAGAAAGAATCTCCAGTCACTTCAAGCCCAAGCAGTACATCGCTTGTTGATGAAAGCCCGGTTTCAAATACAGGAGACACTCCTTTGATTGAGCAACAAAAAAACAAACTTAACGAAGTGATGGCAAAAAGAATTCTTGTGCTGCAAGGCTGCCGCAATGGGAATTACCATCTCTATGTGTTGTTATACATCGTTAACGCTATGAATAATGGATGGCTGGCAACGGTTGGCACGCTCACGCTATCGACTTTTTCAGGCGCCGTGGCGGATGGATTAGCAGCGCCTGCTACCATAGCAGCTGGCTTTAATTCTTTTTTAGCAGGCTATTATTCTGAACTAGCTGTTTTTGGATTGCATAAAAACCAAGTAGCAATAGATGCGGCAATAGATGCTTTGCTTAATGAAAAACCAGCCGAAGAAAATAAGGAAAAGAAAAAAAGAGAACTTTATCAATTACTTTTTCCTGAAGAAAATTCATCTGAAGCAAAGAAAGAGGCACCTAGTGATCCTTCATGTTCTTGTCAAGAAAATAAAGTTGCTTGGTTCTTTGATCGTTTATTAGCTTTTGTGGGACAAGGTCTTGGCTGCGGCTTGCAAACTTTTGGTGGTATAGTCACTGTGTTGGCATGCACTTCAGCCTTGTATACTCAAGATTTGCACTTGTTGCCTCATCAGGCGGCAATTTTTTCTTTTTGGATTCTATCAGGGCTATTAATTCTTTTATCGTTAGCTGCGCTTTATAAGTTTATTAAACACAGTACCATTCTCGAAGAAAAAAGAAGCAAATTACAAGATAGTTCGGATGAAATTGTTCAGCAATTAAAGCAGCTATTAAATAAAAGAATACGCACTGCAAAATGGCTGAAGAATATATTTACCTTTTTATTCATGGGATGCATAGGAACGTCTATTGGCTTATATGAAAGTCATTTTGTTACGCCTCATATGGTAACTATCATGGTTTTTGCTGTGGCAATCATGCTTTCTCTATGCACCGCTTATATCAACTATTATTTAAGTCAAGGTGAAATGCAAAAACTTTTATTCACACCCGGTTTCATGCCAAAAATACTATTAGAAAATTCTAATCTTCTCAAGGTGAGTATTAAAAGTTCAGTAGAAGGTGAAAAAAATTATCAGATCAGCAAAACAAAACTTAATATCAGCAAACTATTAGGCATGGTATTAACCCTTTGCAATTCATTGGCTTTTGCTTCTTTGGTGGCAATGGGTGTCTCAATCATTGGTGCTTCTCAAGCATTATTCATCATTAGTATAGTTTTCTTTGTCAGTTTCTGCATTTCTAATGTTTATATTTATAAATCAAATAGAGATTTATTTATTTCATGGTTTGGTAAAAGAGAACTTAAAGAAGGAGAAAAAGACAAAACCCAATCAACACAAACCCTGTTTCAACGTATCAAAAAATATGCCTTTTGGGGGCTGATTACCTTTGGCGTAGGCATGTTATTGATGGATGCTGTTCAGGGTTCGGTTATCTCTTTGCAGCAATATTTGCAGATTTCTGCTTCGGCTGCTCATCCGATAGCTTGGGTGATAGGGATTTTAGCTTCGGTTGGTTTGTTAGTCTTTTTTATCAGAGCATACGCTCTTCGTGCAGAAAAAACTGAACAGAAAGATAATGCATCAGTGATTCCGAATGCGAATAGATTTTTTAAGAGTGAAGGAACAAACGGTGATGAACAAGCAGATGCAAATCCCGCTGTTGCTGCGTTGTTTTCTTCTACTTATTAAAAAATCCCTGTAATGCTTTATCTTATGTTATAAGTGCAGTATAGTATGTTTTTTTAAATTTCAAGGAGTAGTGAGTATGGCGACAGATAAAGAAAAAGCATTAGGCGCTGCGCTTTCGCAGATTGAAAAACAATTTGGCAAAGGTTCGGTGATGCGACTAGGCGATAACGGAAGCATTCCTAATATTGAGTATATTTCCACAGGTTCATTAGGCTTAGATATTGCGTTAGGCATCGGCGGTTTGCCTAAAGGACGTGTGGTTGAAATTTATGGTCCAGAATCTTCGGGCAAAACGACTTTATCGCTGCATGTCATTGCCGAATGCCAAAAAAAAGGTGGTACGGCTGCTTTTGTGGACGCAGAACATGCCATGGATCCTATCTATGCAAGAAAATTGGGCGTGAGAATAGAGGATTTATTAATTTCTCAGCCGGATACGGGCGAACAAGCGCTCGAAATTACGGACATGTTAGTTCGTTCCGGTGCAGTGGATGTGCTGGTGGTGGATTCTGTGGCAGCGCTCACACCCAAAGCAGAAATTGAAGGCGAAATGGGTGATTCGCACATGGGACTGCAGGCGAGACTGATGTCTCAAGCATTACGCAAACTCACCGCGAACATCAAAAAATCAAATACTTTAGTGATATTCATCAACCAAATTCGCATGAAAATCGGCGTGATGTTTGGTAATCCAGAAACAACGACTGGCGGAAATGCTTTAAAGTTTTATGCGTCAGTGCGTTTGGATATTCGTCGTACGGGCGCGATTAAAAAAGGCGATGAAATTCTAGGCAATGAAACACGCGTGAAAGTGGTTAAAAATAAAGTGGCTCCGCCGTTTAGACAAGCAGAATTTGATATCTTATATGCACAAGGTATTTCACGCGAAAGTGAATTGCTGGTTTTGGGCGAGCAAATCGGCTTGATTGAAAAATCAGGTGCTTGGTACAGTTATAAAGGCAGCAAAATTGCACAAGGCAAAGATAATGCCTGCCTTTATTTCAAAGAGCATGTGAAAGAAGCCGAAGCATTAGAAAAAACTATTCGCGATCATTTTTTAAAAATAGAGACGGAAAAGGCAGAAAAAATAGAAAAAGTAGAAGTGGAGAAAGAAATCACGAAATCTAAAAAATAATCTGTGGGGACAGACCTCAAGTGTCTGTCCATTATCAATTGTGATATCTATACCCATTCCACTTCAAAATGCGAAGTGGAAAAACAATCATTGAAAATCAAATAACATTGAATAGGAATGAGGATTGTGGATTGAGGGAAAGTATCGCCACGTGATATTATTTTTTTAAATAAAATACTCTGCGGAGATTTATCTCTTTTAAGTTCGCATCTTCATTGGCGAAGGATATATGCAAAAAAATCCCTACGAAACTGCTGTGGCGCTTCTTGCAAGGCGTGAACATTCTCGTTTAGAACTTTTTCAAAAATTAAAAGCAAAGAATTTTTCAACAGAGACTATTGAGCAAACACTTGATCAAGTACGTGATAAAGGTTTGCAGAGTGATCAGCGTTTTGTAGAATCTTATGTGCATTGGCGGATACAATCTGGTTTTGGTCCGCGTTTAATCGCGATGGAATTAAAACAGCGCGGCGTTTCAGAGGATCTTGTAACTCAATATTTATATTCACATGATCGCGCTTTTTGGAAAAATCGTTTACAATTAATTTGGCAAAAAAGATTTAAAACAAAAACAAAAGAACCCAAAGCTTATGCAAAACAATATCGGCATTTGCTTCACAAAGGATTTGAACCGGATTTAATTCAACTATTTTTAAGCGATAAAAACTATGAAGACGAATGAACTTAGAAAAGTTTTTTTAAATTATTTTGAACAAAAGCATCATGAAATTGTGCGAAGCTCATCGCTTGTGCCGGTAAATGATGCAACCTTATTATTTACCAATGCCGGCATGGTGCAGTTTAAAGATGTTTTCTTGGGAAAAGATAAACGCTCTTATGCGCGTGCAACTACTTCACAAAAATGTGTACGCGCCGGCGGTAAACATAATGATTTAGAACAAGTGGGTTTTACAGCGCGCCATCATACTTTTTTTGAAATGCTCGGCAATTTTAGTTTTGGCGATTATTTTAAACGCGAAGCTATTCAATTTGCATGGGAATTTATTACGCAAGTTTTAAAAATTCCCAAAGAAAAATTATGGGTAACTGTTTATGAAAAAGATTCTGAGGCAGAAAAAATTTGGCTGAATGAAATCGGCGTTGATAAAAATCATTTTTCTCGCTGCGGTGAAAAAGATAATTTTTGGGCAATGGGCGATACAGGTCCTTGCGGTCCCTGCACTGAAATTTTTTATGATCATGGTGAAAAAATTGCAGGCGGTCCTCCGGGATCAAAAGATCAGGAAGGTGATCGTTTTGTTGAAATTTGGAATTTAGTTTTTATGCAGTTTAACCGCGATGAAAAGGGTCATTTAACACCGCTGCCGAAACCTTCTGTGGACACCGGCATGGGGTTAGAAAGAATTGCTGCGGTGATGCAAGGCGTGCATGATAATTATGATATTGATATTTTTCAGGACTTGTTAAAAGCATTAAGCAGAATTATTGGCTATGACAATTTTAAAAATCCTTCGATGCGTGTGATTGTAGATCATGTTCGCGCAATGGCATTTTTAATTGCCGATGGCGTGATCCCTTCGAATGAAGGGCGAGGTTATGTGCTGCGCCGAATTATTCGCCGCGCGGCACGTCATGGAAATAAATTAGGCTGCAATGAACTATTTTTATACCGTATGGTTTCGTCATTGATTGAAGTGATGGGGCTAGCCTATCCTGAATTAGAAAAAAATCGAAGGCTGATCACTGATACAATCAAGCAAGAAGAAGAACAATTTAACCGAACATTGCAGCAAGGGTTGAAATTATTAGAAGAAGCTATTTTAAATTTAAAAGATAAAACCATTTCAGGCGAAATTGCTTTTCAGCTCTATGATACTTACGGCTTTCCGATGGATTTGACTGCTGATATTGCTAAAGAAAGAAATTTAGCGGTAGATATCATTGGTTTTGAAAAACAAATGTCATTGCAGCGTCAGCGTTCGCAAGCAGCACACCAATTTAAAAATACAGATATTCAAATTGAAGTGAGTCATCCGACTGAATTTCGCGGCTATGAAATGTTGAAAGAAACTTGTACTGTTGTAGCAATACATGATCAGCAGGTTGTTATACTCGATAAAACGCCTTTCTATGCAGAATCCGGTGGACAAGTTGGTGATAAAGGATTTTTAATTTTTAATAGCGGTTCTTTTCAAGTGGAAGATACGCAAAAACAAGGCAAAACTTTTCTGCACATTGGAAAAATGATTGCGGGCAATTTAAAAGTGGGTGATAAAGTATCTGCTGAAGTAGATTCAAAACGCGATGCTATCGCCGCGAATCATTCTGCGACACATTTACTCGACAGCGCTTTGCGTAAAATTTTAGGCGAACATATCCAGCAAAAAGGTTCATTAGTTGATGCAGGACGTTTGCGTTTTGATTTTTCACACCCAAAAGCCTTAATGCAAACAGAACTACATGCTATTGAGCAATTAGTGAATAAAAAAATTCGTGAAAATTTATTGGTTGAAACACAAATTTGTGATTTAGAAGAAGCCAAAGCGCGCGGTGCTATTGCTTTATTTGATGAGAAATACGAAGACAAAGTTCGTGTGGTGAAAATGGGTGATTTTTCTTTAGAACTTTGCGGCGGCACGCATGTGAAACGTACAGGTGATATGGGTACTTTTAAAATTATTAATCAAGATGCCATTGCAGCAGGTGTCCGCCGTTTAGAAGCCATAACGGGAGAAGCGGCAATTTTTGATGTGCAGGCAAAAGAACATCAGCTTAAGCAATTAGAAAATCAATTGAGGGAGCAAAAACGGGAAGCTGAAAAAGAAATAACGAAATTAAAACAGCAGATCGCACAAAAAGAATCATCTAATCTAACTGATCAAGTTGAAAAAATCGGTAATATAAATTTATTAGTCACACAATTAGAACACGCGGATATGAAAACATTGCGCGATACGATGGATGGTTTAAAACAAAAATTATCGCCTTGCGTTATTTTATTAGCAGCCATTCAAAATGAAAAAGTGCAATTGCTTGTCGGCGTTTCAAAAGAACTGACGCAAAAAATTTCTGCAGTGGATTTATTAAATCATGTAGCAGAAAAATTAGATGGAAAGGGCGGTGGGAGACCAGATTTAGCTCAAGGTGGTGGAAACAAAATAAATCTGCTATCATCTGTCTTATCAACAATCAAGGATTGGGTTGAACGTCAGGTCCACTAATTCAATTAATATGGAAAGGATTCCAAATGTCTTGCTTTTTATTCATTATCAAAAAATTTTCCTATTTGTCTGAATTTGTAATATTATATAAATATATATTTGCATTTAGTAAAAATAAAAGTAGAATAATATTCTTAAAAAATTGTTTGTTTATCTCAAGCATTACATAAGATTTCTTAATTAATAGTTTAAAAAAGGGCATAAAATTACAAGGAGGAACGATGCTTATTCTAACTAGACGTACTAATGAATCGGTCATTATTGGGGATGATATCAAAATTACTGTTTTAGGAACAAAAGGAAATCAAGTGCGCTTAGGCATTGAAGCGCCAAAAAACGTCAGCGTGCATCGAGAAGAAATTTATAAGCGCATTCAAAATGGCGAAGAAAAAGAAAAATAATTATAGCGCAACGACTGCCATTAATAAAAACCCAATAATGACTAAGCTGTAATGTTTTAAATCACAGCAGCCATTCATAATGGTTGCACGATCTAGCCCATGTAATGTACCTAAGTATAAAAAACTGCCTCCTGCCAATGCGTTAAAAATAGGCACTGCCAGTGATTGATTGATTGTGCCTGCTTGCAAAAATAACATACCTAATAAAATACCGGCGGGAGTCATTAAAACAAATAAACCAAAAAGCGATATCCCTGTTTTAAGCGGGAAATGATTTTTTGTTAGTTCAACAGCCAAAGCAAAACTGGCAGCCCATTTATGTGCTAAGATAGCAATCAATATGACAACGGTCAACGTAAACGAAGCGGCAAACCCCAGCACCATGCTCTCTAATAGTGAGTGAATAGATAAAATCACGGCAGCAAGAATAGGGCAGGTAATTTCATGAGCTTTTTCATCGTGATAATATTCCCGAACGAAATGCCCCATTAAAATGAGTATTAAAAAACTGATTCCCGCTATTAAAAAAGCAAAGGGATAGTAAATATGATGCAATTCAAAGCCGCTTTGAGCATCTGGCAGCATATGCATGATGGCGGCACCTAAGAAAATACCCGCCGCTAATGCTTCACCGCCAGTAAATTTTCGTTCTTTTCCAATTGATTGAAGATGCTTTTTAAACGGATACCAGCCAGCTATCAGCGCAGTGAATAAAATTAACAAAATGCTGAGAAATTTAAAAATAAATAAATGCACTTTTTTTCTTTATTTAAAGTAGTTAGTTCATATTTATCAACAAAAGTAAGCGTAAATAATAGCATAAAATCACTACTTCGTACTTCTATTTTTGTTAAAAAATAAAATCAAACCGCTTTATTCAGTATTTAATCTTATCCACAATTTCTGTGGATAACCTTGTGAATATCTTAATTTCCCTCGTGTGATTTTTCGAAAGAGCAGCAGCTCCTTACAAATTGCTTTCTTTTTAAACATAACTGAGTATAATAATAAAAATTATTATACCCAATTTAAATGGAAGATCTTTCTAAATGAGAGCAAAAAACTCAAAATCAATTCAATCGTGGATAGAGGCTTATTTTCAGCTGCATGTACCAGGCAGATCCAAGCATACACGCTTTGCAAAAGAGGCAGATTTGAAAAAATTTCTGATGTTCTATCAAGATCATTTAGGAGATGATAAGCTTTCTCACTGGGTACCCGCTTTAACTTTGCATTTTCACCAAAAACTTAGAAAAGAAGTTTCACAAAAAACGCATCGCCCTTATAGCGCGGCAAGCATTAATCGGCTGATGGCACATTTAACACCGATTTTCACAGCCTAGTTTAGCGTCATAATCGTCCACACAAAATCGACCTCGCGGCAGTCATTTTTTCCATCCGCCGAAACAATAAAAAA
>Ga0208373_1000976_pt1 | contig 42151 bp, 46 predicted proteins | sample RifOxyC2_FD_184036 | JGI IMG/M metagenome (GOLD analysis project Ga0208373, IMG submission 184036) | Soil microbial communities from Rifle, Colorado - Rifle Oxygen_injection C2 (SPAdes) | ecosystem: Environmental > Terrestrial > Deep subsurface > Rock core/Sediment | place: Rifle, Colorado...
TTGAGAAATCTCGTCGTCTCTGGAAAAACTGTGAACGGAAACTTTCCACCAGTCTTCAGATGGTTACCCTAGCTTTTCTTGTTTTGCTTATGAAAAGATTTTAGACAGGCTCTAAGGACACATTGGTCAAAGCTACGATAACCAAAGGTTCTTCCAGCTACTCGGTTACTTCTAGCAGCACAACTGCTGGCACCGTCTCTAGTCAGTTTTCAGGTATTGTAGGCGACTGGTCCCTTTCTGTTCGAAATGGAGGAAGCTCTGCAACCACAGGCGATGTCGTTGTGGTGGTTATGTCTTACTCTCGTTTCAAAAGCGATTGGGAAACAGCACGTCGTGGCGATATCATGCAGATGTATGGAGACTTCGGTAGCAATAAATGTGACGATTCCGGACTTACTCCGCACACCACGTTCGTGCAAGTTGATTACAACACAAGCCAAAATTGCTCAAACACAAGTTCATGCAGTCAAGACTCTTCCTCAGCAGGATGCAATTGGCTCGATGCCAATTGGGTTACCTGCAGCAATATGAAAAGTGTTGGTGTACACAATATGTCTATGGATAGCATGCTCAAATCCATGGCATACAGTCCTTCCTATGGATTTACGGTCTATCAGATCAACTAGCTCTACAGTTCTTTAGGCGGTACACTATGTGTGCCGTTTTTTTACAAAAATAAATACTATCATACTAAAAGGTGTTTTGTTTCTTTATTGAACACGAAAAAATATGAAATACTTTTCCTTTCTCATTTTTCTCACCATAGGTGTCGTTATCGGTGTCACGCTGACATTCTTTTTTACCAAAAATATAAAACCCACTGATCCAAATACGGGGGTACGTTTCTTATCTTATAAGAATGAGGAACTTGGATTTTTTCTTAATTACCCAGAAAATTTTTCTGAGATTACTTCAGGCAAAAATATCGTTAATTTTGAAGAAGTACATAATCCAGAAGATCTGCCTGATGGATTTTCTGTCTATGTTACGCCAACATCTTTTGCTTCAACCCAAGCATGGATCGCTTCACAGCCTATCGGAAACAACAATGCCCCTGGCATCAAACCTCTCGTACAGATTGACGGCAACGATGCTTATTTGATTAGTAACTACACACAAATAGATAGTGGTGAACAGAATAAACCTATTTACGGACAGATACTCAGTGGTGTGATAGTTACAAACAAAAAACTTTATGAAATAAAGTACCGAAATCAGTTTCCAATAGATGTTGTGCCGAGTATTAATCCAATCATGACTCAAGTTCTTGCAAGTATAAGCTCAAATTCTGACAATTTTGAAAATCCAGATCAAGCAAACATCGATAATGCACAAAGTGCTCTCATCGCGTTTCTTTCCAAACTCCATGACAAACAATACGAGGAAGCTTCTCTCTATTATGGATCAAATTACGATCAATTACGGGAATGGAATCCAACTGTTGATAAAAATGATTATGCGGAACTTTGGAAAAATGGCTGTGAACGAAATGGATTAAACTGTTTGGAAATCAAAAATCTAGAGATGGAACAAAAGGACGGCACCTACATTGCCAACGTCTGGTTCTCCAATGCAGATGGAACGGAATTTCGCATAAGTACTCCAGATGATTCCTCTACCGAGAAAACATCTCAAAACGTCTTCTCGTTTACTATTACCAAATCAGAAAACGACTCATTCAAAGTACAGACCATGCCGCCTTATACTCCTTAAAAAAGGATAGTTAAAAACTCTCAGCAGATACTGAGAGTTTTTAATACTTTACTTTTAACTCAACTCGTTCAAATTTAAACATTTAGACAAGAAGTAAATGATAATTGCCACCATGGATTCAAACGGTACAATCTAGACTGCCCTTTTTTCTACATATGACTTTTAAAAAAAATATCTTTATTCTTTCCGTATTCCTTTTGGGTTTGTTTTATAACCATAAGTTTTTGTAAAAAAGGAAAAAAGGATACAAAATGTCGAATATGGCAAAAGAACAAACGACACGACTACTCGTTCATGATAGCGACGGTATTCAAAGAAAAATTCTAACTATATTTCACAAGAGTAAGCCGGGAGACAACTCCATCTGTTTGAAGTTACCCAAGAACGTGGTTGAGGCAACAATTTATGAAAGTGCCCTATCAGAAAAACCGAAAACACTTCTTCAAAATGTTCATGAAATGCACTACACCTATCATGAAAGCGGAAATATAGCATTTTCATGTTACGACAAGGATGGAAAAAAGATCGACGAAACAATCGGAAAACTCACACCGAACTTACCTCTTTATGAACTCTCACCAGCCCGCTGTTTTTTGAAACTGAAACCATTCATATTTGAACGATTTCCTCAAGAAACTAGAAAGAAACGCGATACAGACATTGATCTCATTAGAGACTCTCACTTACCCGACGCGTTGGAAGGGCGAGTTCTTGAATTACATTTTTGGATCGGTGATGGCTCAGAAGAAGGTATCGGAGACAAGGCAAACGCAATCAAGTGGTTTCATATTGGACAGAGTTTGCGCTACGCCGATGTCTTTCCACTTCAACATGATAGTAAAAATCTCCAGCTTTTTGTTGCCGTGGTCTCTCCAAAAGATGTCACAGAATTTCCAGATGAAATCAACGTGCAAGTATATACAAAACATGAAGCAAGTTTTTTACATCCCAAAATTGAATAATGGAAAACCTCCCGCTTGAGGAGGTTCTTTGTTCCAAAAATACCGTGGGTACTGTCGTTACCGTTTTAGATTCATTCGACAAGTAACTTGGAACTTCCCATAAATATTATGGCAAACTCTCGCATGCCTGACCATCGTCATCACCATCGAGTTTGTGTATGTCATAACCAATCTGAGTCAGACAACATTCATAAACTACTTGTGCATCTGCGTGGGTTGAAAAGTTGGAACAGTTGTAACTATCTGACGAACACTCACAACTTGTTGCAGGAGATAAATCGGATGTTTGTGTCGAAGTATCGGATGTGTTTCCGGTGTCATTTGAAGTATTAACATTCTCTTGTTGGGTATCCTGACACGCTCCATCTGCCCATAAACCGCGTTTAGCGACCTGTGCCTCTTCCTGAGCCTTCTTATATTCCTTTTGATACCGGTATGTAGTCGAGTAAGTGTATTCATAGGCATAACCTTCCTCGATCATCGTTAAATTAAAATCTGTTCCGTCACTTAGGAAAATATAGCGAAGCAGTCGCCCATATTGATCGACATCTCCTTGGCTTTCATCTGATTCTAAAATAACTTCTTTTCCTTCCAACATCACATGCGCAAAGTTTGATGCCTCTATACCGAAACACTCAACCGGTTTTGTTGGATGAACTGTTTCAGGTGTGTCTATACCAATTAACCTGACATATCTCGATTCACCTTGGTAAGAAATTTTTATCGTGTCACCATCAACGACTAACTGTACTTTGTATAATTCTGTTTGATTAACTTTGTCCCCTGTTTCTGATCCTGTAACTTCTTGGTTGTCGGTTGTGGTATCAACCGATTCTTCTATATTGGTTGTAAGCAAAAACGGTGTAACCGAATCGACAACTTGATCATTATTCTGGTTATTAATCGGTTTCTCATTTATTTCATCGTAAACATCAGATTCTTTGCTGAGGATTTCAGGATTACCTTCTTCTATCTCAGGAATGGTTGGTGCTGTAAAACCGATCAGAACAAAGAACAAAAGCACACTTGATCCAAAAATTTTAACAATATTTTTTCTTGAAATCTCCTTCTTGAAAATGATTTGAAAAAGTTTCGGTTTAATCAAACCGATAGACAAAGCCAAAAAAGAAAACAGAAACAGATAGAAAAACAAGTCGGTCATATTCCAAACAGGTAATGTCTATTTTTTACCCTCCACCTAGACCAAAAATTGCTCCAATAAAAATCAACGAAACAATGACAACAACAATTGAAATCCATTCAGCCCGTCGCGCTTTCTTAATTACATCATTTTCAATGAGCAATTCCCGAACGACAGAATCACGAGAAAGAATGTTATATGCTTGCATTGCCCTGCGAGGATTTCCGATAATGGTGAATTTTCCGTCCGACTCTTTGTTTATGGATATCGTGTCAGATATAGCATTTGTTCCTCCTAGCAAAGCATAAATAATACCCAAAGGCAGGAAAAATATACCAAGACAACAACTTGTTCCGCATCCAGCTTTCTGAGCTTCTTTGTGATATAAAACGTGTAGTGTTTTATTATCTTCATGTTTGATCAACCAACTTGCGGAATCACTAAACAGTAGATCTCTTATTGGTTTCCATTTCGTGTGGTCACCTCTTTCCACTTGATTAAGTCCGATATCTTCTCGACAGTATTTACATCGAATCGCTTCGTCTTGAATTTCTTCGGCACATAATGGACATTTTTTCATACTAAATTCTGTTAATTATAACTTTCGACTATCTCATCATCACCACCGTAAAAACAGGAAGGGGTATAGTTATACCAACACCATTGCCATTGGGTTCCAGAACCATAATTTGAAGGATTAGCTGAGTTTGGCAATCCTCTTCTGTATTTCAACATATTGACTGACATGCCGATCCAAATCTCATTATTTGCTAATCTTTCACAATCATTTTTTGACCATTCAGGATGTGCTTTACAGATTTGACCGGCTTTAGATTGTTCCCAGGCTTTTTGCTCACCTAATTCTTTTGCTTTTTTCTCTTCTTCCATTTTCTTCTGTTCTTCAAACATTATCTCTCTTTGAGATTCCTCCTCTTCTGTTAATTGTTTTATAATTTTGACCATTGCTACATCTTTTCCTGTCTCATTGGAAAGCTGGAAAGTAAAAGTATTTTCACCTCCCACTAAGTCACCTTCAAAAATGAAAGTGCCATCTGTTTTCAGATATACTGTTCCTGTTCCGCTTGTCGCTTCAAATTTCGCGTCATCGGGATAGTAGGTACCGGATATCGTTGTAGTTGAAGTTGATGATTCAACCATCTTGTATTCAGTAGGATCAGTTTTGAACCAGTTGTATTCAGAAGGATCAGTAATGACCAAGATGGGTCTCGGAGGTTTATAAAATACAATGATTAGCAAAACAACTGCTAAAAATCCGAATGCGATCGAGATAGTCAACTTTTTCCACTTTGACCAGGTTGTTCTTTTCCAGATATACCATAAAACAATAACTGGTACAGATACATACCAGGTGAAGAGAATGATAATGAACTTCAAAATAGGAAATTGTATTTTTTTATCATTCTCTTTATTAGAACCCATTGAGCTATCCCCTTTCACGGAAACGCTGTCTGATGCAAAAATCTCACCGCCACAATGTCTGCACTTTATAGCTTCATTCTGAATTTCTTCCGCACAATATGGACATTTTTTCATATAATTTGTCATTAAAACAAAAAGCGACACCCAGTGGTGTCTAAGCCCAACCTAAGCACTGGATAGTGCAAAGATTGTTTTAACTGGATGCCGCTCACGGCGCGCTATCCAGAAAAAAGCAAAAAGCCCCTAAATTAGGTTGAGCTTAGACAAAAGCTAGTATACAAAAAACCTGAATATAAAACCAATTTTTTACTGGAAATTTGTTTAATAGGTCTGTATGCTTAAAATATTATGATTATGAACAATGAAATATGCTCAAAAAACCAAGAGCACTAATTCCACCATATAGACCAGAAAATTTAATGACTGTTTCAAAATTTATTACTTACTGCACAGATCGTGACGTCAAGATAAAAAAAGAAGATTTAGAATTTTTCGATGAAAAAAATATCGTCGTCCCTGCTATAGGGATTTATAGACCTATAATTAGACAAAAAAACTCAGCAGGACAACTCATCTACATGTTTGGAGGCATCGGAACTTCGATAGAAGGTGAGCATTTTAATTACTTTGGATTTGATGCAAAAGGATATCGACAAAAAAAGATTTTCAGAAAAAAAAATAGAGAAACCTGTCGGTCTTTTCAACCTGCTTTAACAGTATTTGTTCCATGGAAAAAATATCGAGATATAGAAATTAATTCAGCAAAACACAAAAAAGATTTAGGAAAATCTGTAGAACTTTTTTATTCGCCAGAACAAATTTTTGCAGTTACATATGCCCTACAATCATGGCACTTGAACATAAGCGGTGCTGCGTTATTAAAAAATGCCAAAGAATGGGAAAAAACGGTTAGAGTCACAAAAACATATTTCGATAAAAGAAATGGAGGAATTAACGAGACGATCGTAAATCATCATCGAATGATATCTCTTTTTTATGATGCTGAAGATCTTTGGTTTAATACGGTTCGCAAAAAAATCGGATGGTTTGAAAAGAATGCGGATTCTCTCGACCCGGTAGATTTTGAATCTTCAATGGAAAGATGGCAGGAATCTTATAAAATTGAAGAGGTTGAACAGCTTCTTATAAAACACAAAATTTCTAAAATCGAATTACGCAAACTTATCGAACCTTTTATTTACACAGGGTTCGATATTGATCCAAATATAGAAATTTGGGAATGTTATAGAGAACTAATATCTATTAGCTGGATCAAAAAACAAAAGGGTCTGGCGCGTTTTTGTGAAGATTACTATCGAATAGCAAGAAGACTTCTTTGGTTATTAAAATCATTTGAGAATCAACTCGTCACCATAAAAGATTATTATCAAACAAGGGGGTGGAAAATAGGAATCAACTGTCTTATTTGTAAAAAACCAATAATAAAAACAAAAACTGGAGGACGAAGACAAATAACTTGTGCCAAGAAAGAATGTGAAAAAGAGTTAGATAAAAGACGAAAAAAAACAATTAGAAAAAAACCGTAACGTCGGTTAGACGTCGGTTAGACGACTTAAACCGGTTCTATGTTTTACTAGAATCGGTTTTTGTTATGAAAAATGAAATCGTGAAAAACAGTGACCTTGGCGTAAGCGCTTGCTGGCTTGCAAAAGGTGGAATCTTAGAAAGATTAGAACCTATCGATCATCGACGGGTGGCTTTTGTTTTTCAACTTGAAGATTGGATGAAAGCAGATGAACAGCGTTTCTGGAACGATACCCTTCTGATCAACGCCAAAGCTTATTTTTCAGCAATCAAAGAATTGAAACTCAGACTTCACGCTTCCTCTGGTACCACACTATGAACCTTCCTGACCAAGCAATCGAAGAATTTCAACAGCTTTGGTTTGAGGCAACAAACGAATCGATAGATTTCGATTTTGCAAAAAAGCAAGCTGAATTTTTTCTGCTTGGAATAAGGAGTGTCTTTGATCACCCCAACTAATCAAAACGAATAAAAATATGCCTAGATCACGAGATGGTCCGAACAAAGATCAAAAAGATAATAAAAAAACAGACGTGATTACCGTCACATCTGCTCTAACTAAGAAATATGTCTGATAACCAAAATTTAACACAAGCACTGGAATATATCAAACTCGGCTGGAATGTTTTCCCTCTTGGATATAAATCAAAAAGACCTGATGGAAATGCCCTTATACATACTGGCCATAAAAAATTTGATGAATTCAAACAAATAGAGAAAGGAAGTTGGCAGTGTTTCCAAACAGAAATGGTTGATGAAGATCTGATAAAAAAATGGTGGGAATACTCCCCTATATCAAACATCGCCATCATTACAGGAATGACAAGCAAATTGATTGTGATTGATATTGATCCGCGAAATGGAGGTGATGAATCGATGAAAAAGCTTCATCTGCCTCCCACATACATTGTGAAGACTGGAGGTGGAGGTTGGCATTATTATTATGCCTGGAATTTTTCCAGACCCGCACCGAATATTGATTATCTGCCTGGAATCGAGATTAAAGGCAATGGAGGTTATATCGTTGCTCCGCCTTCAATTCACGATAAAACCTTTAAATCATATGAAGCGATAAATGATCCATCGGAGATCACAGAAACTCCTGAATGGCTTTGTGAGATTGAAACAACGAATAAAGAACAGCTTTGGAAAATGGGATTAGAAACCGTTCCTGATGGAATACGAAATAAAACAGCGGCAAGTGTGTGTGGAAAAATATTCTCCGTTTTGCCTCCTATTTTCTGGAATATTATTGGATGGGGCGGATTAAAAGAATGGAATCAACGAAATAACAAACCCCCATTGCCAGAAAAAGAATTACGAGCAACGTTCGAATCAATCTATAAACGTGCAAAAGGCAATAATCGTCTTACACGTTATAGAACTTAATCACATAATGATATGGCCATTCCAGACGACGAACTTATCTATCGGTTTAGTAATTCGCAACCACTCCCCTTCAGTGACCAGGCACTCTATGTGCAAAATCAAGCGTGTTTTTATCTTTGGGAAAAAAATGTATATAAAATTCTTCTGGACGAAAATATACGACAACGCATCTGGAATTTTTTAACCAAAGAAAAAAAAGCTGGTCTTCTGCCTCTTGACCTAAACATCACGGCAAATCGAGTAAACGGACTCCTTGAAGCACTCAGGCTAGATCATAAACGATGTTGCGAAAATACCTGCAACTCCCTCATATCCTTTAACGATGGGAAGATATTAGACTTAGAAAAATTTGAACTTCTACAAACATCTCCAAATATCCATTCATTTTTTTCTATAAATGTTCCATCTTCAGTTATACATGAGATACCAAACTGTCCAAGATTTAAAACCTTTTTGAATGAAATCCTCGTTCTCAACGATGGAATTACACCTGACGAAGAACTTATAGACTTCGTTCAAGACTTGTTCGGTTACTGTCTCACAGGCTCGATTAGCGCGCACGCCACTTTCTTTTTTCTAGGATCTGGAAGAAATGGCAAATCAGTGTTGCTAAACGTTTTACGTCAATTGATTGGTGAACAGTACATCAGCAACATGACAATCCAGACACTAACAACTAATCGATTTGCTGCTGCTAATTTAATGGGAAAAAAACTAAATATCGCTTCAGAAGAAGAATCAAAACATATTCGTTCAGATATCTTTAAAGGAATGGTTGCTGGTGATCGAATGACTATTGAACGCAAATATCAAGCCCCCGTAGAAATGACACCTGCAATCAAATTCCTTTTCGCAACAAATCAAATTCCTGTATTTGACTCAACAGATTCAGCGATAAATGAACGGGTTTTTGTCATTCCATTCAACAGATATTTCAAAGACTCTGAACGTGATCCAGAACTAACGAAAACTCTTTTATCAGAAATTGGAGGAATTTTCGGATGGGCATTGGAAGGGGCAAAGCGCATCATTGCGAACAAATACAAATTCAAGATCCCAAAGTCTATAAAAGAAACCAAACAAAAATTTTCTGAAGAACAATCAAGCGTCATGATGTTTCTCACAGAGAATTACACTGTCACAGGAAATCAATTGGATGATTTTGAAGTCAAAGCCGTCATGTATGGATTTTATAAAGACTGGTGTTACACAAACGGAAGACAACCAAAATCAAACGAAAACTTTTTCAAAGACATAAAGGATGTGAATCGAGATCTGGTGAACCTCAATGCCAAACGAATACTTCATGAAAAGGAAACGAGGGTCATTACCGGAATAAAAAAGACAGAAGATGAATCCGCGTTTGTAAATAATCCAATTCGATATGCCCACTAGGTAGCGACAGGTTAAATTCATAAAAGTAAATAAAAATAGTAGAGAGAGGGGGGAAAAATATCAAAAATACATGTCGCAACATGTCGCTATCAATTCCACTACTTGATATCGCTTTGAATAAACAGGGATCCACCTCCTATTGATTTCGATCTTATGGCGAAAAACATCTGCGAAGCAGCATGTGCACTCAAAATTAGTTTTCTGAAAAAGCACAATTACTTGAATGGTGAATATCACAACAACACAATTACGTGGACAAATAGCTCGTCCGGTCATAAAAGCCGTATTGGAATCGTAGGAGGTGTTTATGGTCATGAACCGCATTTCCGCCTTCAATACACCCACACTTTCATTGATGGAGAAAGAAGCGATCTGGACTACAGAATTGAAATGACAAGCACTCCCTGTTACTTCGGAGGAAAACGTTATTGGTTTGTCTGTCCGCTCATGCGAGATGAGAAGCCTTGTAGACGTCGTGTTGGGGTTTTGTACATCGTAGGAAAATATTACGGATGCCGTCTTTGCCATCATCTGGCATATCAAAGCCAACAAAAGACGCACACAGGACGCATTGGAATGTTTAACAAGTATCTCTTCAATGATTTGAGCGATCGGGAACAAGATATGCGAATCAAATATTGGAGAGGAAAACCCACAAAGCGTTATCGACGCCTGCTTCAAAAGATGAATAGAGGCATGAATAAAAAAGATACTTTCCTACTCCAAGAAACGCTTATGGAATGTTTAGCAGGATGAGTTGATGGATGATAAATATCCCGAACTTAAAAGCCTCTAATTTACGTGGAAAATAAGAAATATAAGAGGTAAGATGAGCAGTGCCCAAACGATCTCTGGATCGCTCCCGGAACACTGCTCCTTACAACTAAATACATGAACGCTTCAGACACAACACAACTGAAGATAAATGAGTTGATGACGGTAAAAGAAGTCGCAAACTTCTTAAAAGTCACACCAAATAGCGTATATCGGATGATCGAAAAACGGTTGGTTCGTTTCTATAAGATTCGAAGCGGTCTTCGTTTTATGAAAACCGATGTCGAAAGCTATTTGAATAGTTGTTGTGTTGAAGCAATAAATGAGAATGACTATGGCGGCACGAAAAATTGATGGTTTCTGGTATATCGATTTTCGATTTAACAGAACCCGTTATCGGAAAAAATCTCCAGAGAATTCACGTCGAGGAGCAGAGGCTTATGAGCACACTCTTGTACAAACACTCTTGTCTGGACAATCACTCAACGATACACAAGCAAAACAGAAAGAACGAACTTTTTCTGAATTCACCCATGAATGGTTCAAGATATACGTCCTGACAAATAACAAACTTTCAGAACAACAAAGCAAAGAGGCCATCCTGCGCCTGCACCTCACTCCATACTTTGGAAAAATGAAACTGAAAGAAATTACCTCGCGCGCGATTGAACAATTCAAACGTGCACAGCAAGCCGATGGTTTTCATCCAAAAACAATCAATAACCAAATAGCTGTCATCTCAAAAATTCTCCATAGTGCTGTCGAATGGGGAGACTTGGAAAACATTCCCGTCATGAAACGTCTAAAAGTCCCTACAAAAAAGATTCGATTCCTTAACGAGGGAGAATACAAAAACATCCTTTTAGATCAAGGAGAACCTTTCTGGAATAGAATGGTCACAGTCGCCATTTTTACCGGAATGCGCATGGGAGAACTGTTTGGCTTGCAATGGGAAGATATCGACTTTGAACAGCATCTTTTGCATGTCCGTCGATCGATCGTCAGAGGCGAACTCACCACCCCAAAAAATCACCAGTCTCGCATTATTCCCATAGCAAAGAACCTCGACGATCTCTTATACCGTTTTCGTCAAAAAAGAGGGCTCGTATTTGACCAAGCAAACGGACAACCCATTACTCCAAGACAAGCTGTCTGTGGACTATGGCGCATGTGTAAACGTTCAGGAATCGAAAAAATTGGTTGGCACGTTCTGCGTCACACATTTGCTTCCCATTTAGTCATGAGGGGAGTTCCTATTCGCCATGTCCAACAATTGCTTGGCCACTCGAGTATTGTAATGACAGAGAGATATTCGCATCTTGCCCCGGGTGTCTTGCATGACGCCGTAGCCGTATTAGAACTCACAAACGGAAATTTTGGGCAGTATGTGGGCAGTAAAAATCCAAAAGTTCTCCTTCCGATCTAGAAGGTCTCGCGTTCGACATTCTTTTCTTCGCTCAACACAAACAAAAACACCCAACGCGGGTTGAGTGTGTTTGTGGAGCGGAAAACGGGTATCGAACCCGCGACCTTCTCCTTGGCAAGGAGACGCTCTACCACTGAGCTATTTCCGCAACTAAATTGCGAGCAAAAGTGTAACATTCACGGTTTCTAGTTGCAAGAGCTATACTAACAGAACTATGTCTCCTAAAAAAATCACTAATAAAGAAATTATTGAAATCTTTCGAGAAATAGCGCTTTATCTGCGAGCCGAAGATGTGGCGTTTAAACCTCAAGCCTACGAAGTGGCGGCAGAGAGTCTTTCAAGTCTTCAACAGGAACTGAGTGACCTTTATCAGACATGTGGAGCAACCTATTTAGATCAAATTCCTGGAGTAGGAAAATCCATGATCGAAAAAATAGAGGAGATCATTGTCACAGGCAAACTTTCTTTCTATGTCGAGTTAAAGAAAAAATATCCTTTCGACATGATGGCACTTTCTCGCATCCAAAACATTGGTCCTAAAACCGCCATGAAATTATACAGAGAACTTGGAGTTAAAACGCTTCGTGATCTTGAACGCGCAGCCAAAGCAAATAAAATCGCAGATCTCCCAGGCATGGGGAAAAAAACCCAAGATATAATTGTTCGAGGCATTCAGTATCTCAAACAAGATACCGGACGACGACTAATCCATGACGTCCTTCCCTTTGCAGAAGAACTCATAGGGAAACTAAAAACAGTGAAAGGCACAACACATGTGAATATTGCCGGCTCTCTCAGACGCCGAAAAGAAACCATTGGTGATATCGATTTGCTAGCCACTTCTTCTAAACCTGAGGTATTAATAAAAGCTTTTAAAAATCTCCCCCAAGTCTATGAAGTTTTGGAGGAGGGTTCAAATAAACTGATGGTGCGATACATCAATGGTCTGCAAGGTGATCTGCTCATTTTGCCACCGGAGGAATATGGAGCAGCACTCGTACATTTTACTGGCTCACGCGAGCATAATATTTTTTTACGCGAGCGAGCGATCAATAAAAAAATGAAACTCTCTAAACATGGGCTTTGGAAGGGTTCTGTACGTATTACCAGCCGCACAGAAAAACAGGTTTATAAACACTTGGGTCTTGAGTGGATTGCCCCTGAGTTACGAGTAGGATCAGATGAAATAGAGAAAGCCGCAAAAAAACAACTTCCTGATCTGATTGAATACGGATCACTCAAAGGCGATCTTCAAATCCAAACCACTTGGTCAGACGGGATAGGTTCTATAGAGGAGATGGCAAATGCAGCCAAAGCTTATGGATTGAGTTATATGGCAGTCACAGACCATACCCATTCGCTTCACATTGCTCAAGGTTTGGATGAAAAACGACTTAAACAACAAGCAGAAGAAATCGATGTACTTAATAAAAAAATAAAAGGCTTCACGATCCTCAAATCTACTGAATGTGAAATTTTAAAAGATGGAAAACTGGATCTTTCTGACACACGGCTTAAGACATTAGATATTGTCTCTGTTTCTGTTCACGGTCATATACAGATGACCAAAAAAGACATGACTCAAAGAATTATCCGTGCTCTTAAACATCCTCTCGTAAACATTCTCTTTCATCCAACCGGACGAGTGGTCACAAAACGCGAAGGATATGAACTAGATATGGACCAGATCATCAAAGCTGCACGTGAATATCATGTAGCTCTTGAAATCAACGGTTCAGCAAGACTTGATCTTCACGAACACTACATCCGTCAGGCCATCGGTGAAGGCGTAAAACTCGTCATAAGTTCCGATGCACATGATTCAACACACCTTGAATATCTTGATTATGGTATTGCTCAAGCTCGTAAAGGATGGTGTACCAAAGCAGATATTCTCAATACAAAACCGCTTAAGAAATTCTTGGCGGCTTTGAAAAAAGAAAAATAATTTTTGCTGTATTTTTTATGTGTCGTCAAGACGATCCTCTTACAGAATTGGAAAATTCTTTGAAGAAATTAGTAACTCCTGATCCTGCATATAAGGCGTTTAGAGAAAAGACGACTCGTTTACAGGTATTGGGTTTGAGGCTTCCACTCATGCAAAAACGGGAGCAAGCAGGTTTCTCGTTTTATCAAAAAGAAAAGAAAGATATTCTGAAAGAATGGAACTCTGCCTGGAATCGTTCGCACATTCATGAAGTGTTGTCTCTTCCTCTTTTTTATTATCGAAGACATAAAAAAGAACTGACTTCTGTTCATTGGAAGTATCTGAAGAATTGGATTGAACGCGTAGAAAATTGGGAACATGCAGACTCTTTGTGTTACCTGTATTCATTTCTTTATGAGAGATATCCAAATCTTGTTGAACCAACTCTCAAACAATGGAACCGTTCAAAAAATCCTTGGAAACGACGAGCGAGTGTGGTATCAACCATTTACTATGCGAGCAAAAATCGGAAAGCCCCCTCTATAAAAACTGTCCTCTTACTTATTGAACCTCTTATCCAAGATAAAAATCCTTATGTCCAAAAAGCCGTCGGATGGCAGCTTCGCGAAGCGTACAAACTCTGGCCTGAAGAAATTCTGCTATTTCTCAAAAAACATCTTTTAGGCCTTCCAGCGATTACCTTCTCTTACGCAACAGAAAAACTCTCAAAAAAAGAAAAAGAAATATTAAAAAATCAACGATGGATGTATCGAAAAAAGAAACAAAAATAATACATCCATCATATCAAATAAACCTCACCTTTATATACCCGAATCCGCTCTCTTGATTAATTCGGAACACCTGCTACACTCTGACCTCTTTCAGCAATCCTGACATAGGAGGAAAATAAAATGTCTCACGAAAGAGTGCTGCATGGTTTCATACAGTTCTGGTCCGAAACGGAAACCGAGGGTGGATACTGGGCGTTTTTCCATAAGCGACGCGCTCTCACAAAGATTCCTCAAGGGCACTGCCAAACATGTGGTTTGTTTGTACAAAATATAACGACGGAAAAACTCAAACCATGTTCGAATGGACAACCCCACTGTGAGGAAACGAGTCTGGCTATTTTGGATCACGCGTGGATCCACGTCCTGAAAAATGGCGATCAGCTCACAATCTATGACAAAGACGGAACAAAGATCGTCTGGGAAGGAACCATCGAATTGATTCCGTACCCGATTTTCTCACAACAGGCTTATGACCAGTGGATCCATGCGGATCAAACTGGAATCGAACGTGAAACCTGGGCTCGCTGGTTCTTTGACGAACACCCGGCCACAATCCGCCTTGCCCAATAATCTAGGAACGCCCCTAGATTTTTCTTTTGTCATGCCGACCCAAAATATCAGTGTAAACTGATTTAAAAACTAAACGAGCGATCACCTTGGCGAATAGAAAAAAGTTTGTTACTCTTTTATCAGAAATTTTCTTATCGAATGAAATCGTCACAAAACTTGATTAAGATCACGAGTTTCGTAATTCACAGCAATAAGGAACTATTCCCAAATTCGATGAGATTGCCTTGAATGGGCTGCCAACTCAGCAAGCGTACCCAAACGTACGTTTACTGAGTTGGCAGGGCGCCCATGAAAGGCAAGATCGCGAATTTGGAAATAGTTCCGGTAGGGGCGAGTGGCGGAATGGTATACGCAGGGGACTTAAAATCCCCGGGGGGAAACTCCGTGCGGGTTCGACTCCCGCCTCGCCCACCAAAAAATACTCTGGATAACCGAGTGTTTTTTTATTTCATGTTTGATATATTGATAATAATCTTTTATGAAAATCACTCTTTGCGGAAGCATTGCTTTTATTGATGAAATGCAAATGACGAAAGACAAACTGAAAGCGTTGGGGCATGAAGTAAAACTTCCTCCTTCGGAAATTTTAGATGAGCAAGGCAAGACCATGCCGGTAAAGGAATATTACGCCCTACGAAAGACGACAAATGAAACGGAAGGATGGATTTGGGACGCAAAAGAACAAGCCATGCGCAATCATTTTGAAAAAGTCCTCTGGGCCGATGCTATTTTGGTCTTGAACCACGATAAAAATGGCGTTGCAAATTATATTGGCGCAAACACCCTTTTAGAAATGGGACTTGCCTTTCATCACAGAAAAAAGATTTTTCTTCTAAAACCCATTCCTGAACTTTCCTATAAAGAAGAAATCCTAGGAATGCACCCGATCGTTCTTTTCGGAGGCTTGTCTTCTATTGTTTAAAGAGGCAGTAGATCCCTTTACAAAATGGGTCTTTTATTTGCGGCAAGAGTCTGGCAAAGGCATAATACAGGCACTATGATTGAACGTGAGGAAGAAAACTTGCCGGGACGGATTGTGGAGGGAAAGGCTCCTCCAGAAGAGCAAACATTTGAAGTCGGACTGCGTCCGCAATCGTTGAAAGATTTTATTGGGCAAGATGAAATCAAAGACAACCTTTCTATTTTCATTCAGGCTGCCCAAAAGAGAAACGAACCTATTGAACATGTCTTGCTTTATGGAAATCCGGGGCTTGGAAAAACGAGTCTTGCTCACATTATCGCCAACGAAATAGGGGCTCAAATTCGTATTACCTCAGGCCCAGCCTTGGAACGCGTGGGAGATCTGGCGGCTATTCTCTCCAGTTTAAATCGGGGAGATATCCTCTTCATTGACGAAATCCATCGAATCAACAAAACGATTGAAGAAGTGCTTTACCCAGCCATGGAGGACTATGTGCTGGATATCATTGTGGGAAAAGGTCCCACGGCTCGAACTCTGCGACTGAACCTGGAACACTTCACCATTATCGGAGCCACCACCCGGCTTTCTCTTCTCTCATCCCCGCTTCGCGACCGTTTTGGTGTCACACATCATCTGAATTTTTACGAAAATGATCATATTGCTCAAATTGTTGAGCGTAGCGCCAAACTCCTTAATGTTCCTATTGATACAGAGGCGATCGATCTCCTTGCCTGTCGTTCACGTCGCACACCGCGCATTGCCAACCGTCTGCTCAAACGTGTGCGTGATTTTGCTGATGTACGGGCACAGGGTCATATCTCACACAATGTTTGCAAAGAAGCACTTGAAAAACTTGCCGTTGACCAGATGGGACTAGACCAAACCGACCGTCGTATCCTTTCCACGATTATTGAAAAATTTAATGGCGGACCTGTTGGATTATCAACGATCGCCGCCTCAACCCAAGAAGAAATTCAAACCATCGAAGAAGTACATGAACCGTTCCTCATTCAAATTGGATTTCTTGCACGGACCCCACGTGGACGCGTGGTCACGGAACATGGATACAAGCATCTGGGATTAAACGCTCCATCACAAACACTCTTTTAAACCTACCCCTTCGACTCCGCTCCCTCCAGTCGCTTCGCTCAGGGAATATTCGAATCTTATTACCCAAAGCAACTGAGACTTTTGTGATACAATTTACTTACTATGTTTGATTTTTCCGACATCAATATCCCCATCGCTGTTTTTTTGATTGTCTACGGAGCTTACATGCTGTTTTACGTGCTCTACGCGCTGTTTAACGTCTACCATCTCATTCGCTATGGAGTGTATGGATTTGGGATGTATCTCATCGTAACTCTTTTTGCCGGAGGAACGATCCTCTTGGTCGCAGGATCCACCTTTCTCCTGATGGAATACGATTGGACGTATCCTATCTCTTTAGATAAAACGGTAAACTATTACAATGAGGATTTGTTTCCTTCATTATGATGAATCTCCACCAGCTTCCAAACCAACGTCTTAACGAAAAGGTTGTTCTCTTTCTTCGTCGACAATGGTTTGCCATCCTCACGATCATTACCGCTTTTTCTATCCTGACAGGCATTCCCCTATTGGGAGGCTGGTATTTTTGGGATACGATCCAAACATGGCTAGATCATCCCGTCATAGGACCATTTCTGGTGATCTTGGGAAGTATCTATTTCCTCTCGATTTGGCTCTTCGCGTTTCTTGAATTCACCGATTATTACCTGGATACTTGGATCATTACCAATGAACGCATTATCAGTATTGAACAAAATGGTCTGTTTAACCGAACCGCTTCAGAACTTGATCTGTCTTCTGTTCAAGATACAACGGCTGAAATTCGTGGAATTCTTCAAACGGTCTTCACCTATGGAAATGTATTCGTACAAACCGCAGGAGAAAAAAGCCGATTTCACTTTAAAAACATCGACAACCCAGAAGAAGTAAAACAACTGATCAATCGACTCGTGCAAGAAAAACGAGCAAGAAAACTTACTTCATAAAAATAATAAAAAAGTGTGGAAGTTGTGACTCCCACACTTTTTTATTGTACTTTCTGCCATTCATGTGTCTCCCATGCCCAATCCGCGAGGCGGTTCGCATTGACAAACGAATCGGCTCGGGAATCTGCACCAAAGAGCACAATCAAAAGTTCTTTATCAGGATCTCCCTCCATGGGACGAAGCGATACGACTAAATTCCATCCTGATTCAATCAGATACCCAGTCTTTCCGCCGGTCACATACAGGTCATCGTATTCCGGTTTCCAAAGCATCCAATTGGTATTTGTCATCTTTTTGGTTGTCCCTTGAGATAAATCACTAATATATTTTGTCGCGGTCGTGGTAAAAGTTTGAAGATCTTTTTGAGCAAAGGCCATTTGTGCCACTCGAGCCATCTCACGCGCGGTTGAAATATTTCCTAACTCAATTCCGGTTGGATCAACGTAATGCGTGTGAACGAGATTTAATTCCTGCGCATACGTATTCATCTCTTGAATAAAATCTGCACGAGATAATCCGGTGGTTCGAGCAAGGGCATTGGCCGCGTTGTTAGCTGAACCAACGAGCGTGGCATAAAAAAGATCTTGAACAGTAAATTCATCTCCATCATTCACATACAGTCGTGCTCCTCCCACATTATCCGCATGTAATACCGAAGCTGTTTTGTTCATGGATACATCGTGATCTAACACAACGGAAGCTGTCATAAGCTTCGTAAGACTGGCAATAGGCCACACTTTATTCTCGTTTTTTACGGTCAATATTTTTCCGGTGGAGCGATCCATGACCAGATAAGCCTGTGCCTGAATAGCGGATTCAATTTCTTCTTTTTTGATTCGCACGGGGATTCCATCTCCCTCTTCAGGTCCGTAAGACTTTAGTTCGGGATGTTCTATCCAGCCATATTGTATTGCCCAATCCTCTAAATCAAGAAGGAACCCGGCGTTGGTCCCAGCAATAGCTAGACCCGTCTCACGATCAAACGCCTTTTGAAGATCAGGACGGCTTTGATAAATCAGAACCAAAGAATCATCTGCAGAAACCTCTCGTGCAAAAACAGCCGCAGGAAGTACTGCAGCTGTGCCTATAAAAAAACAAATAAAAAAATCTTTTATTCCCATCGCTTTGTTAAATCAACATCCGTATAAAAATAGTGCAAAATCTCTTCCCAATTACTTCCTTTATTTGCCATACATAAGGCTTCTGTGGCTCCTAGTCCTACCCCATGTCCCCAAAGGGTATATCCGCGTTCTTTATCGCAAGGTGCGTCTACTCCAATAAGCCAAGCAACACTTCCACCCCACACCTCACTCCAAGAGCGAGTACGACCATCGGATCGAGAAAAATAAGGAGTCAATGCGGTACGTCCTTGATAGCTCACCGTTACTCCTCGCGTTTGGTCCACTGCCTGTTTAATAAGAGGATGAATCTGTTCATATTCATAACCGAAGTAGACTTGATCATCAGCATAGGCATTCATATGAAAATAGCCTTTATGCTTTGTATTACGTTCCCAATGATAAAGACCGTAGGTCCGGGCAACGGTAATGAGCGTTTTTTTAAACTCTTGATGGGACGCGTTGGATGTCTCGCCTAGCCCATACAAATATTCCTCAATAGGAAGCTCATTGATAAGCCACGTTTCGTTTTTGTAAGGAATGTATTGAAGTTCAAGCGTATCGCGAAATTTATTCAATGCATACGCAGCTCCACGCGTCTTGCGACGATCAAAATTTTCAATCGTACACACACCATCTTTATCGTCTGGAACAAATCGTAAATATTTATACGTCTGTTCTATACCTTTTCCACGATTAAAATAATAGCGTTGATTTTTATAAAACGCACGAACAATTTGCCCTGAATTTATTTTCCCCAAAAATCCTCCTTCACTATCTTTCAGTTGCCAGGTCGTATTACAAGAAACTTCTGTTTGCCAATCTGTCTCTTCGTCTATCGTCAGTAATCCGATACGTACGATTGGTTGTTCGATAAGCCGATCCGATGCTACTTCTTCTTCTTTTACTGTGATGGGTTCGTCCTTAATTTTTACGGAACCTGTAGTCACGTCCACAGGGATATCAATATAAAAATCTGGGATCAGCGCATCATCCACGGTCATTTGATAGCGAACGATCTGAGAACCTTTGGTGGAAGGAGCTTTAAACGTAAAGGAAAGAAAATCTACTCCTCCAGGTTTGACGGTTCCTTTATCATTTACGACCAATTTTGTTGAAGAAACCCAGGAGGAATGTTGGGTATCTGAAGAAGCTATTTTTACACCCGAAGTGACCACCTCGCGCTTGGTCCAAGTTTGAGTACCTGTATTTTTAATTCCGACTTTATACGTAATAACCTCCCCGGCTTTGACCGCGAGAGATTTCGCCGAGCGTAACAAAATCGTTGCGGAAAGTCCATCGGTTTGGGGAGATGCCTGACCATCGTTTGTGATCTGTTTTTGTTCTTCTTGAGTCACCTGTTGTGAAGGATCTCCACCCGTTGAACCTTGCTGAACCGCTGAATCTTGAACATTGATGGTTAATGTAAACTCTCCCCCAGGAATCCACGCAGCATCTTCTGCAGCCAACTGAAAGGTCTCTTTATATGTTCCTTTAGATTTTGGTGCGTGAAGCGTGAGATAAATGGAACCAACGGAACCTACAGGAACGGAAGATTCTTTCAGCAAAGCCGCTTGTGTGTAATCAATCCAATTATCTGCCTTAAAATCACTCACTCGATATTTTGGATTGTAAGTATAAACGGATACATAAGCGGTTCCGCTATTGGTCCATATTTTCTGACCGATATTCTTAAAAGTGATCAACACCTCTTTCGTTTCTCCGGCGTTTATTGTGAATCCTTGTTTGGGGAGACTCACTTGAAGAGCCTCAAAACCATTTTTTGAAGCCGCTTCAACAGACGTCGGAAATAAAAAAAATCCTGCAATAAACAGGAATGACAAAACAAATAAAACCAACGAGACTTTCGCGGCTCTTGAAGAGAAATTTTCTAATCCTCTCAAGAGAAATGAACGCATATATTCTATGAAAAGAATAACATTTTTTAAAACATTCTTCAAAGACTGATACACTAGGATCATCTATGTCTACTGCTAGATCTATCGCATCAAACTTTAGTATTCAGTTGTTAGGAAAAGGTGTGTCCGTTTTGGTGGGTTTGATCTCAATTGCGTTAATTACCAGAGCTCTGGGAACTCATGCGTTTGGAGAGTACACAACGGCGATGACATATCTGCAAATGTTTGGCGTACTGGTTGATTTTGGGCTCACTCTGACGCTTATCGTGATGATTTCAAAAACGGGAATCGATGAAGAACGCGTCGTGGGAAACTTCTTTGGTCTGCGACTGGTGTCTGGTTTCTTGCTGTTTTCTTTAGCCCCTTTGAGTGTTTTACTCTTCCCCTGGTCGTCAACGGTAAAAACCGCTGTGCTGGTAGGGGCTCTGGCTTACTTTCTGATGGGGGGAGCTTCCATGCTCGTTGGTGTTTTTCAACGGCATGAATGCATGTGGCGCGCGGCTACGGCAGAATTATTAAACCGCGGAATACTCCTGATCCTCATCACTATTTTTGTCATTATCTCTCCAGGAGTGACTGAAATGTTTATTGCCATGGTTGTTTCAAATGCATTCTGGTTGTTCATCATGGTCCATTTTGCAAAACCATTTGTTCGAATACGTCCATTGTTTGAATGGTCCCAGTGGATATTCATCTTAAGTCACTCTTGGCCTATTGCTGTATCGATCATTTTCAATCTTCTCTATCTTAAGGGAGATATTTTATTTCTCGCATATTTCCGTGATCAAAGTGAAGTGGGACTGTATGGAATGGCTTATCGTATTATTGATGTCATGACCGTGCTTCCAACCATGTTTATGGGAATTGTTCTTCCTTCATTGGTGGCTCTGTGGAGTTCCGGGGAAACAGAAGGATTCCGTGTACGAATAAACCGTATTTTTGATCTTTTTATCCTTGTTGTCGTGCCCGTAATCGTTGGAGGACAACTCGTTTCAACAGAATTAACGGTTTTTATTGCAGGAAATGATTTTGCTTCTGCGGGTCCAGTACTCTCCATACTTTTACTGGCTTTAATCGGCGTATTTTTTGGAACTCTGTATGGACATCTGGTGGTGGCGTTGGACAAGCAACGAGTCATGATGTTTGGATATCTCTTTGTGGCGATTATTTCTGTAGGAGGATATCTGTGGCTAATTCCTGAATATGGAATGTGGGGAGGAGTCTGGGTAACGCTCGTCTCTGAAGGATTGATCGCTCTGATCACTTTCGTAGTTGTGTATCGGTTTTCTCAAGCTCTACCAAATCCAACGGTTCTTCTTAAATCTCTGGTTGCCTCACTGGTTATGTATGTCATTCTTTCTCAGATACAGGTTCCTGTTATGATTGATCTGGTCGCGGGAGCGGTACTCTATAGCGGATCACTCTTGATCCTAAAAGCTGTCACAATAAAAGAGATTAGGGGTCTCCTCTCTCGTCGATAATTTATGCTCGTTGTTTTTCTCCTCATCAGCACTGTGTTCGCCATACTTACTTGGAGTGATCTTCACAAAGGGTTGTTTCTGTTAACAGCTCTTCTTCCGAGTTATTTGTTGCGAACGCATATAGGATCTGTCCCAACCACGCTTTTGGAATTGTTGATTCTGACGTTTATCATTATTTGGTTTATAAAAAGACTCCCGATTGCCCCACAGCTTATATCGGAAATCTTCACAGACCCCTCCAAAACTCGCGATCTCTCGTCTGATGGAGTCCTATTGACTCATAGAGGTACTGTTACATACAACGAATCTGTCGCCAGTTTCCCCATTCGACGAAATTTCAGCGAGTTTTGGAGGGGTCCGTTCATCACCGCCATATCTTTTCTCTTTTTAACCGCCACAATATCTATCGCTGTTTCCCCCCAAATCGTTGCAGCGGTGGGTATCTGGAAAGCGTATTTTATTGAACCTTTTTTGCTCTTTTTGATTATTTCTTTTGAATTTCAACAAACAGATCGACTGACGTTGTCTCAAGGACTTTTTAAAGCGTTGGGAGTAAGTGCGATCGCTGTTTCAAGCGTGGCGATTATTCAATGGATTACAGGCGCTGGTCTTCCAATTCCTTGGGATATTGAACGCCGGGTTACAAGTGTTTTTGATTATCCAAATGCGGTGGGATTGTTCTTGGGACCTATTTTTATCATCGGATTCCAACAAGTAATCACTGAGAAAATCACGATCCTATTTCTGAAAAAAAATCTGTTTTGGATCAGTGTGTGTGTACTCTCATTTATCGCGATTGTATTCGCACAATCTGAAGCCGCGATCGTGGCGGTTGTGGCGACAGTGGTGCTTCAAGGACTCTTTTATAAATCTTCCAGAAAAAAAACGCTTGTCTTAAGTTTTCTTGCTACCGTATTTATCTGTGTTTCCCCTTGGCGAGGAGTCGTGGTGCAAAAACTAACACTCCAAGACTATTCAGGAGGAGTACGTATCTCTCAGTGGACAGAAACGGTGGAACTTCTCAAAGATCACTGGCTGTTGGGAGTTGGGCTTTCTGGATATCAAACAGCGTTGATTCCTTATCATCAAGCAACGCACTTTGAAATTTTCCAATACCCGCACAATATCCTGTTGAACATCTGGGTAGAGCTGGGATTATTGGGCATTGTGGCCTTTCTCTTGCTCGCCTATCATTTACTTACAACTCCTCGTGATCCTTTTTCCACCATCGCCTTTTTTGCCCTTGTTGAAATGACCATTCACGGACTTGTCGATGTGCCTTATTTTAAAAATGATCTTGCTGTGCTCACCTGGATCCTTATTGCTATCACGTTAAGTTATGTTTGCTCGACTTCGTCCCAACAAAAAAGATCCGTCTAAACAACGGCTCCCAAACAAAAAAATCTTGTTGTTTTTAACGGTGGCTATTCTTGGAATGGTGATACTTTTGCGTTTCTTGGGGTGGATTTCCTCAGACGAACGATCTTTACTTCCCAATGTTCCTGGTCTGGCTCTACTGGAAGACTCAACCTCTCTTGTTCACACAATTCCACTTCCCTCTCAAACCTTTGGAGCTGATTTGTTTACTGCAGGGCTTTACACACAAACCCAAGGTGTGTTTCCCAAAGGGACGATCGTGCTTGTGTATACCAAAAACAACAACCGTTTTGTTGAGATTGATTATCTTCCACACGTAAATCTTCAAGAATATCTCTCTTCGTTTACCTATCCCCGTGAAGAGATTCATCTCACGAAAGATCAATCCGTATGGATGTTAACCATAGACACCAAACCGCGCTGTATCGATTACGAAGACGACATCCCTAACCGCTGTGAAATTTCGAAGCAACTGATCTTCGAGCTTGATGGTCGCTTGGTCGTAATCGCTATAGACGGCAAATCCGCTACCCAAGGAGAAGTCCTAGAGATCGCCAAATCTATTCTTTCCGTTGACGGTGAATAAGTGCGATGATACGGTTTGCAAAATTTCTTTATGAAAAAAATCGAGTGTAAAACGTCCAAAATTGGATGAGCTGCGCCGGGCTGGAGGAAAAAAATATGTGAGTCGTAGCCAAATCTACGGCGAACAAATTTTTTCCCGAAGCCCAAGCAGATCGCCAATTTTGGACGTTTTACCTGGAGAGGTGGCAGAGCTGGTCGAACGCGCATGACTCGAAATCATGTATGCCTGAAAAGGTATCGGGGGTTCGAATCCCCCCCTCTCCGCCAGTAGTTTTGAAAAATGAGCAATGAAATCAGACTATTTTACGGCACATTTTAAAAACTAAATTTATAAAAACAACTGAACCCGCAAGGGATTCGAACTATATGAATAAAATCGTAACAATAGGGGGTGGAGAAATCGGAAGACCAGGATATCCGGCTGAAACCACAAAAATAGATAAGGAACTAATCCGACTAACCGGAAAGAAATCTCCAACGGTACTTTTTATTCCTACCGCAAGTTCTGACTCCGAAGGTTATTACGAGACTGTTAAAAAACATTTCGGCAAAAGACTAGGATGCAAAACTGATGTTCTCTGGCTGCTGAAAGAAAAACTATCTCGAAAATCAATTGATGAAAAAATTATGTTAGCTGATATCGTGTATGTCGGCGGTGGGAATACCCAAAAAATGCTTCGAGTTTGGAAGCAAAATGGTGTAGATAAAATTTTGAAGAAAGCTTGGGAACAAGGGATCGTCCTATCCGGAATAAGTGCGGGTTCGATCTGCTGGTTTCGTGGAGGCACTTCTGATTCAAGAAGGTTTAATAATCCGAAAGCTGATTTGATTAAGGTAACAGGTCTTGGTTTTATACCTGCTCTTCATTCACCACATTATGACGTTGAAAAAGATCGACGTCCTGGATTGAAAAAAGTAATGCAGAAGACTTCGGGAGTCGCGATTGCGATAGACAACTGCTGTGCAATTGAATTTATCGATGACACTTATCGCGTCATTTCTTCAAAGCCTCAAGCAAAGGCATATAAAACGTATTGGGAGACTGGAAAGTACTACGAAGAAGTCTTACCAAAGACTTTAGACTTCATGCCGCTATCTGACTTACTAGCCAAAAAGTCTTCTATAATCTCGCCGAAGCGTTTGGCAAAGCTTCGTCGAGCTACCCTTATAGCTTCTGCTGGTGCATCTACCCGCCTTGCTGGTTCGACCTTTCCGACGAAGAAGTAGAAGCAATCAATAAATCTTCCGGGCAAAAGTAGGGATATCGAAAAGCGCAGGGTTTTCTTTGTAGATCCGCCTTAAATCTCGTACAATTTTATCAACACTCCTGAAATTAAGCCGCTTTGGTTCTAATTTCGGGACATCGCCACCGCCAGGACAATTTCTTATCGGAAGACCCGAATGCCTCAAGTATGAGGGGCGACCCATAAGCCTTTGTCGATACAAAACAACCCTTCGCGGGGTTGTTTGTTATGTTAAGCTCAAAGCACATGAAAAATCCTTGGAAAAAATTGGGTTCAAAATTTGTACATCAAAATCCATTCTTTTCAGTCCGAGAAGATAAAGTACTGAGGCCGGATGGTGAGGAGGACATTTACAGAGTAATCGAAAAATCGCCATCCGTTTTTATCGTATCGATCACAAAGAAGCGGGAAGTCTATCTGATTGGTCAATATCGATATACGACTAACGTTTACTCTCTAGAAGTCCCCGCCGGTGGCTCTGATGGTCAACGTCCGCTCACGGCGGCGAAACGGGAGCTGCAAGAAGAGACAGGGCTGATAGCAAAGAAATGGACGAAGCTTGGCGTTATTCAGTGTTCGAACGGCTCCTCCAATCATCTCGGACACATTTTTCTCGCAGAGGATCTTCATGCGACTGGATCAAATAGGATGCAAGAGGACGGAATCGATAAGTTAAAAGTTGTGTCGTTCGATAAGGTCTTAAAGATGATTGCGGACGGAAAAATCACCGACGCCATGAGTATCACGCCAATACTCATGGCTGAATTGTGGTTACGAAAACCAAGTAGATGATCCCGTTAGAGACCGACCCACATGCCTCAAAATTGCCACAACAGAAGTCATCGAAAATCCCTTCAAACACCCTCCTAATTTTGGTACTAAACTCACAAACACCGCCAGGACAATTTCTTATCGTGCAACTCACTTGCCTCAGGTAAGTGAGGCGACCGATGAGGTATAGTCCAACGACAAAACGACCAAGTGATTGGTCGTTTTGTTATGCGGAAAAACATCATTTTTGAGGACTATACGTTTCCTCTCGAGGCGACGGTTTGTACTCTAGGCCGGGCCCATTTTTTTGAATAGATTTCAACGCGTCGACTAAACGATCAATATCCTTGCGCGTGTTAAAGATGCCGATACTTGCACGAACTGCTCCATATGAAGCTAGTCGATCGCCGTTCTTTATACGTTCCTCGATTTCTGCTTGAGTATCATCATCTACATCGAACCAACGACGAACAAGACGGTGATTACAGATGGCTCCTGCTCGTGTTTCGATTCCGTATTCGTGATCGAGAATTGCTGCAAGTAAAGCATGGTGATACCCCTTTAGAGTAAACGGAAAAGTACCAATGCGATCCTCTGACAAGAACTTTTCAAGTGGCACGTGGAGGGTCAGATCAGGAATCTCGGCAAGATTTTTTGCTGTATATTCGACAAGTTCTCGTTCGTGGTCGAGGATTATTTTCCACCCTGTTGCCATCATAACGCGGCAACTTTCTGCCAGTGCAACGATTCCTGTTACGTTCCATGTTCCCGTTTGATGACGTTCGGCACTAGGTGCCCAGACAATATCTTTCTCAGAAATCATGTCGATTGATCCGCCTCCGGGATCGACTGGTGTGCGATCAAGCATGTCTTTCGGCAAGACAAGCACACCCAGTCCAAACGGCGAATAGATTTTGTGTGCCGAGAAAGCTAAAGCGTCAATTCCTTGCTCCACCATGTTGATTGGCCTATGTGGCGCAAGTTGTGCCGCGTCAACGAAAAGCCGCGCACCATACATATGTGCGATTTCGGACAGGCGTTTCATATCAGGAACATACCCCGTCAAATTCGAGGCTCCAGTAATAGCAATCCATTTGAGGTTTGCACCATTCAATTTAGCTTTTTCTCTAAAATCCTCCATGTTGAGCGAGCCATCACTGAATGCGGCGACCTCAATAATCTTTGCTCTCGTGTTATAGCGCCATGGCAAGTTATTCGATGTGTGCTCAATACATGAAGTCAGAATTACGTCCTGTTCACTGAGCGTCATGAGTCGTGCAAGGAAGTTAATCGCCGCACTCGTGTTGGAAGTAAAGAGTAGCGTCTGTTCTGGCGAGGCGCCAATGAACTCACGAATTGTTCCGAGAGCTTTTTCAGTTACCTCGACGGTTTTATTTGCATGAGGACCAGCCCCTCGATGGAGTGCGCCATACGAATCGAAAAACGTATGAAGAGCGTTTACCGTTTGCACAAACGGAGGAGTCGTAGCGGCATTGTTTAACTTTACAACTCGCACGTGTTTTTCCGTCACTAGATCGACAAATGTACTTGTTCCGGTAACGATTGGCATGTTTTTTTCCATAAAGTTATTGTTTAGTGGCGAGGAGGAGAACCGTATTCCATTTGGAGAACAATCGTTTTACGGTACATCCGGCATCTCGCAGCCACTTTTCTTGGTTTTCAACCGTTGCTAAGTTATTCAGAAACATATGATGGTGCGCCCAGTCACGGAGCATCGCACGAGTAGTCGTGTGTTCGACTAAATGGTGATAATGCAGTGCACTATTCTCTGCCGCATTCTTTTCATCGGCGCACGTCATGAGATCGCCAAAAAGAAATATTCCTCCTGGTTTGAGAAGTCGAGCAATCTTTTCAAACAAATGACGCTTTCCGGAGTGAGATAGGTGGTGGATACCGATAACAGCAATCACAGCATCGCACGGACTGTGAAAAAGGATTTTAGAAAAATCACCGAGTCGATACGTAATCTTCTTTGTCCCCAAACGCTTTTTAGCGTGCGCTAACATAGTTGAAGAAAAATCGACTACCTCAAATTCTGCATTTGGAAATGCTGCACGAATAAGAGATGCAGTAAGCCCAGTACCAACTCCTAGTTCTAAAACACGAATCGCCTGATCTGGTCGAAAACGACGTCGCAGTTCCTTCAGTATCGATTCGTGTATTTCTCGGTGGAAAGGTATGGCGGAAACAATATCCTTATCGTACCTGTTTTTACCGTAGTAATGGTAATTCAAGTCCGTTGGGGTGGCTGGTTGTTTTTCTCGCTCCTTCATATTGACTAATACTAGCTTAAAATTAGCATTTAGTCAACAATTTTAGTCATATCGTGTTGACTAATTGGCTAATATAAGATATAATTCCTAGTATATTAGGAAGTGTCGATAGTTTTTGACAACAATATGAATGCAAAAGAATCACTTATCTCACTTGGATTGTCGGTTCAAGAAGCTGATGTGTATACGGCGCTACTCAAGCAGGGCGGAGCCTCAGCAAGCGTGCTTGCCCGTGATATCGGTATGAAGCGCACGACGGCATATGCCGTTCTAAAAAATCTCACTGAAAAGGGATTCTCATCAGTTTATTTTCGAAGTGGTAAGCGGGTTTACCACGCGCAAAAACCACATAAAATTGCCTCGCTAGTTGAGCAAAAATTGCAAAACTTTAATGAAGCGATTCCATTTTTTGAATCGATGGATCGATCTCAAACACAAAAACTCGGTCTCCGTTTTGTTGAAAGTAAAGGTGAGCTTCAGAAGTTTTACGACGAAGTTTTGATCGACTATAAAAATAAGGAATATTGCGTTATCGGCAGCACCCCATCATGGGAAAGCATCGATCCTGATTACTTCGTGAAATTTCGAGAAAAACGCGCAAAAGCCAATATTCAAACAAAACTACTTCTTACGGCTGATTCCAAAAAAGATAACCCACTGGATAAAAATCTTCTTCGTCAGGTTCGCTTCTTGCCGAAGCAATACAGCTTCAAAAGCACTTTGGATATTTTTGACGATAAAGTACTCATTGTAAGTCCAGATCTAGCATCGCTCGCTGTGATTGTTGCTGTTCCAACAATGGTTGATATTTTTAAGTCGATCTTTGAGATGCTGTGGGATAATGTTAGCGAGATGGATTAATGCTGTCCTCCTGCATGAGAGTCACTTTCTTGTGTAGATACATCAATCTGCTACGTAAATTCCCCAACAACTCCCGCTTCTCTGAAATGCTCCCTTGCCGCAATAGGTATTTCGCATACGCTCGGATATTTATCTCGGCCTCGTCAGCTTCGATACCGTTAAATTTTGGGTGCGTGAAACGTTGTTTTCTTCGCTAGAGTATGTGAAAATCTGACTGTTTAACTAGTTAGTTTGCATATTGTGGCAAAAAAAACAGAACCCTGGGTGTCCAGGATGTGGTGGAAAAGAAACCATTAAGCGAGGAAGTCGACGAGGATTAAAAAGATATTTTTGTAAGAGCTGTCAAAGCTCTTTTTCTGTTAATCATAGTCGTCACCAGGAGGTGTTTTGGATTCCTCACATTGACGGGATTCCATTTCGTAAGCTCGGAGACGAACATCATCTCACTGGTGCACAAGCGTACAACCGGGTCTTTGGTGAACTCACGTCGTTACCAAAAAATTTGGAGATCACGCAACAATACTGTGAGTACACGAGTGGCATTCTCATCATGGATGGCAAGTACATTAAGGTGAGAGGCTATAAACAAAAGATTCCGTTCATCTACGGGATTGACTACGAAACCCACGACATCTTGTTTGGAATCCTCTCTGCGGCAGAAGATGAAAAAACATTTCTCACATTCTTTCAGACACTCAAAGCACTCAACTACCCACTCAATGTGGTTCTTGCGGACGACCGAACATCGCTGCCTTTAGCGTTAAAACAAGTATATCCAGAGGTTCCGCTCCAACTCTGTCTCAACCACTACCTGGAGAACATCCGTGTGCAACTCCATGTCCGTACAGATCCAACATATCGTTCGTTCTTCCACGCGCTGAAGAAGCGCGTATTCGACTCATACAAGAATACTGAGCAGCTCACGGTCGAGCTCGAATCTGTTTGGACACAGCGCGGTGAAAACATCCCGTTGCGACAAACCATACTCATTCAAATCTACAAGCGTCAAAAAGCATTGTTTGCCTTCAAAGATATTTCCAATTGCCCCAACAACACCAACCTCATTGAACTCTTTAATTCGCATTTCAATGCACGTTTGAAGTCACTCAAAGGATTCAAAACCAAAGAACATGCGGAGCTCTGGCTTAATGGCCTGCTCATTCGTAGACGGACAAAACCGTTCACAGATTGCGGAACAAAATTTAGACATCTTAATGGAAAATGTTCACTACAGATGAGTATCAAAAAACAGGCTCACTGGCCTGAAATTCTTGGTGTCCACGCACCCAAAATTTAACGGTAACCTACACCGCCACATAAAAGCGATCAACGTGATCGCTTTTATGCTAGACTGAACAACACATATGGATGCTAAAACGATTTACGCATACAACCAGATGGGTCAAAAATACAATGAAGAAACATACGACTTTTGGCAAAGATTTCCCAGAACCTTTCTGGACGAATTTGCGAGACTTACGCAAGGAAAAATCCTTGACGTCGGCAGTGGTCCCGGTAGGGACGGTCTGTTATTGCAACAATGCGGTCTGAAAGTCCTATGTTTTGACGCTTCGGAAACCATGGTGAACATTTGTAAGTCAAAAGGACTTGAAGCAGTGGTGGGTGACTTCACCACGCTTCCATTCGAAAATGATTCTTTCGACGGGGTTTGGGCTTACACCTCATTGCTTCATGTCCCTAAGGCCGAAATAATGTTCCCTCTCCAAGAAATGAAACGGGTTTTAAAAGCGAACGGATTTTTCGGTCTCGGTCTTATCGAGGGAGAGGGTGAGGAATATAAGGAAACCTCAAAAGTTACACTGCCTCGCTTATTTGGCTATTATCAAAAAGACGAGGTTGAAATGATACTGCACAACTTAGATTTCGATGTGGTGTATTTCGAACAGTTCAAACCAGGAAAACACAACTATCTCAATTTCATCGCTCAGAACCGAAAAAAATAGGACGACTCACCCGCCTCAAAATTACCAAAACGTTAATCTTCTAAAATCCCTTTAAAGGCTTCGCTAATTTTGGCACTTAACCCCTGCGTCCCGCTAGTAGTTTTGAAAATTGATCGTTAAGATTCTCTTATTTAGTAAACCTTAAAGGGATCCAAACTATGGCAATCAAAAATATTATTCTCATAGGTGGTGCACCTACAACTGGAAAATCAACCATGGCTGCTTTGATCGCCAAACATCTGAATCTCCCATGGATTTCCACTGACCAAATACGAGAGACTATGCGGCTTGTTGCTCGTCGTGAGGATCATCCAAAACTATTTAATCCTGAAGGATATGATGCACAAAAATTTCTAACCGAATTTTCCGCTTCACAAATAGCAGATATGAAATTGGAACAGGGTGAAGCGGTATGGCCTGGCATCAAAAAGTTTATTGAGGATGATTACACTTGGAAAGAGGGATTTATAATTGAGGGTGTAAATATCTTGCCACACCTTGTAGCAAAGGATTTTGCTGATAACAAAAAAATTAGAGTTATCTTTTTAGTGGATGAAGATACGGATAGAATAAAGGATGTCGTATACAATCGTGGTCTGTGGGATGAAGCACGCGAATATTCTGATGACCTTAAACCTAAAGAGATCGAGTGGGTATTGGATTTCAGTTATAAGTTAAAAGTTGAAGCTGAAAAGTACGGTTATCCTATAGTGAAAGTACAAAAGAAGTCTGATGATCTTCGTGCAGTACTTTCACATATACCCATCTTGTGAGATCAAATCTCTCCAATCAATCTCTAAATTCTCAACACTCCTAAAATTAAAAAATACGACCTTGAAAAAGGTCGTATTTTTTAATGTAGGAAAACATCCTCTTCTTTTTTTAACATATCGTCTCCTAATCTGAGACTCAATTCTTCAAAAATGACTCTTTGTCGTTGCGAATCCTTCTCCTTAAGAGCTCCCAGACACAGATCACGAAAACCTTCTCCACCTTCTTCAGATATTTTGTTCTCAACCCAAAAATCTCGAAATTTTGCAGAAAATCCACCCATAATCCATTTGGTTATTCCTTCTTCAGCCTCTTCCTTTGAAGGAAAAAAGGTATCTATATACTTGGTTTGGACAAGAAAAGAAAGTTTATGGAGCTCTGCTTCTGTTAAAGGTCCCCCCTCGTTCAAAGACTCTAAAGCAAGTTGAAATTGGTCGAGAGGTCTTTCTTTTGGGGACGATGGAATCCTTGATGCTTCTTCCATTGAAGGTTGCATATCTTAAAAAGAGTTAAAATAATTATAAAAATAATTGTATCAAAGACTCAGATCATTGGCGACAGGACATATCAAGACCTATCAAAAACCATTACAATGGAAATATCAATCTATGTTTAATCATAAAAAAGAAACAATTTACGCCGATGATGACACGGAAACACTCAGTCTTTTGATGCGACTTCGACTTCCCCCTCTGATCATTGGACTTTTCTTTGGTATTGGAATCTCCTTTTTAACTTCTCGATTTGAAGAAGTTCTTACAAAAAACATTCATACAGCTTTTTTTATTCCCTTTGTCGTTTATCTTGCCGATGCGATCGGGACTCAAACGGAAACAATCTTTTCTCGAGATCTTAAAACCGGGAAAGCCTCCTTCCACGGATATCTCATCAAAGAAGCTTCGATTGGATTGCTTACAGGCATTCTTTTTGGAGGAGTCTCTTTTGGAATTGTTTTATGGTGGTTTTCTGACGTGCGACTTGCATTAAGCGTTGGAATTTCTACGTTCTTGGCCATTTTTATCGCCCCTCTTATTGCATTATGTACCACACAAGTTTTGAGTGATTTAAATATAGATCCCGCAACAGGATCCGGCCCCATTGCCACCGTGATTCAGGATGCGACCAGTATCATCATTTACGGAATGGTCTCAAGTATTTTTTTCCTTTCGTGATGAATGAACGCCACAAGAGGTTGTCCCAAAACTCGATGAGATCAACTTGAACGGGCTGTCGAGCCGTACGAACCCTATTCAAAATAGGGAGAGTGCGGTCGACGGGCGCCCGTGAAAGTTGAGATCGCGAGTTTTGGGACAACCTCACAAGGGACGTTTTCTGATCTGTTCTTTTTACGATACAATAAAACAGATCTCAATATTCTATGAAAATTCGAAAAGCAATTATCCCTGTTGCAGGAATGGGAACTCGTTTTCTTCCCGCCTCTAAAGCTCAACCAAAAGAAATGCTTGCAGTGGTTGATAAACCCGTCATTCAATATATTGTCGAGGAAGCCGTTGCCAGTGGCATTGAAGAAATTATCTTTGTTACAGCCATTGGAAAACGTGCCATTGAAGATCACTTTGATCGAAACTTTGAACTCGAATATCGACTGGAGCAAAAACACAAAGAACATGAACTTGATATTGTTAAAAAAATTGGAAAGCTGGCTCATTTTGCCTTTGTGCGACAGACCAAACCCTTAGGAGATGGCCATGCAGTTTTATCCGCTCTCCCATTTATTGACCAGCATGAGCCTGTCGCCGTCTTGTTTGGAGACGATATTATCGATACAGAAAAACGTCCTGCATTGGCTCAACTCATTGATGTCTACCAAACCTACGGAGACCCTGTGATGGCCCTACAAAAAGTTTCTAAAAAAGAAATCTCACGTTTTGGTGTGATCGGAGGCAAACGATTGAATCCGAATGTTTGGGAAATCAATCAATTTGTTGAGAAACCGGAAATAGACAAAGCCCCATCAGATCTCATTGTGATTGGACGCTATATCCTGACTCCGGAAATTTTCGATCTTCTTCCACAACAAGCCGCGGGCAAAGACGGAGAGATCCGCTTAGCCGATGCCTTTATTACCCGTCTCAAACAAGGCAAAGCTCTTTATGGCTGTAAATTTGAAGGAATACGTTATGACTGTGGAAGTAAGCTTGGATTCTTAAAAGCTCAAATAGAACTCGGGCTCAAACATCCTGAAATTGGTTCGGAACTTAAACGTTATTTAAAACAAACAAAGAAATCTCTTTAAAAAAAGTTTACTTTTTCAGAGTTCTCTTAAAAGTCTCTATGAAGACGATCTGGCGCAATCTCTCTCTTATTTGTCTCACCCTCCTGCTTGTTGGAACCGGCTGTGGCGGTGATACGCAAGCACAATTGCTTGCAACAAAACCTGTCACCCTTACGATCTGGCGAGTTTTTGATGATGACAACACCTATTCAAACATCATGAATTCCTATCAGGCTCTTCATCCTAATATCTCTTTTAATTATCGAGAGCTTCGTTATGACGAGTATGAGGATGAACTCCTGCGAGCTTTTGCAGAGGGAGAGGGACCAGATATTTTTTCCATTCATAATACATGGATTGGAGAATACAAAAGCCTCATTAATCCTCTGCCAGATTCGTTAACCATTCCCTATTCAGAAACCAGAGGAACAATAAAAAAAGAAACCATCTACACAATCCAAGAAGAACCAACTCTTTCACAAAGAACTCTCAAGAATGATTATGTCGATGTTGTCGTCCAGGATGTTCTTCGTTCCTACCGAGCAAGCACAAAAGCAGATATAGAAGAACGTATCTTTGGACTTCCGATGTCTGTAGATTCCCTTGCTCTTTATTACAACAAAGATCTTTTGAATGCAGCAGGAATTCCTGAACCCCCTTCTACCTGGACAGAATTTCAAGATCAGGTAACCAAACTCACAAAAATTGGTGTTGAGGATAAAATCACTCAAGCGGGTGCCGCTATTGGAACAAGTCGAAATGTAGAACGAGCCTTTGATATTCTCTCTATTCTTATGATGCAAAATGGAACTCAAATGACCGATAGCCGCAACCAAGCCACCTTTGGTCAAGAAACAGAAGTGGGTTATCTAGCTTCAGAAGCAACCCGTTTCTATACAGATTTTGCCAATCCACTCAAAGCTGTCTATACATGGAATGCAGATCAGCCCGATTCTTTTGATGCTTTTGTTAAAGGCAATACTGCATTCTTCTTCGGCTACAGTTATCACGATGCCTTCATTCGCGCAGCCAACCAAAAGCTCAATTTCGCGATAACCGCTCTTCCACAAATCGATGGAGGAAAAACAGTCAATTACGCAAACTACTGGGTTGAAACGGTTGCCAAGTCTTCAGATGCCGGCGATTGGGCCTGGGATTTTGTCCAGTTTGCCGTCGATGCCGATCATGTAGAATCCTATCTCAAAGCTGCTAAGAAACCTGCAGCCTTGCGCTCACTTATAAGCTCCCAATTAGAAGACGAGATGCTTTCCATCTTTGCAGGACAAACCCTTACGGCTGGATCCTGGTACATGGGCAACAATGCCAATGTGGCAGAAGAAGCCTTTTTAGATCTTATTGACGCTTATGTCAGTGGAACCGATCAAGAACGATCTCTCAAAGATACTCAAAATAAAGTGAACCAAACCCTATGAGAAGACTTTACTTTCTCATTGTTGTTTTTCTACTCATCTTTCTTCCTCAAATGGGATTAGCCTATGATTCCAGAATCTGCCAACAAAGCAGCGTTTGTTTGGAAAAAGAAGTGGGAGTCTTTATGCAAGGCATTTCTAAAGGCTGTGGAAACTCTGGAAATTGTTCACTTGCGGACATCATGACCGTGTTTGTGAATGTAGGGAATTACGTCGTTGGAATTATTGGAGGGATTGTTCTATTGATGTATGTTATCGGAGGCTTTTTCATGCTCGTTTCAGGAGGCAATAACGAGCGCGTGAAAAAAGGAAAACAATACATGACCATTTCAACGATAGGACTCATTATTGTCATGTTTTCTTACTTAGGAATCTATGCCTTAAGAGGAGTTCTCCAATACGGATCTGTAGCACTCACGGATGCAAAAAATGAATATGTCGCCTGTTCAGGACCAACAGTAGAAGGAACATCTTGTGATCTGAATTCAACCTGTACCAATGGAGGTTACACATGTGAGTCTGTGTGTCGACAAAATCATCCTGATTCAACAAAAACGACGAGTGGAAATTTAACCATTATCCGTGGGTACGATTGTGTTGACACAGATACGCAAGCAAGCTCTAGTAGTGAGGGAAATCCATTCTATAATCCAAGTACCTGTCAAAAAAAACTCTGTCCAGGAGATGACAGCGTGCAATGTTGTCAGATAGAATACTCTTATGTTGAATAGAATTTTCTCAAAAAACCTCCCGAAAAAAATGTCCTCTATGCGCAATCGATTAGCTCTCTTTCTCTTCTCACTCTTGTTGCTTCCCTCTACAAGCTTTGCCGCGGTGCTGACAAACCCGCTCTACACAACAGACATCCGTGAAGTGATCGCTCGTATCATTCAAGCTATTTTGGGTATAACAGGAGCCGTTGCTCTTCTCATGTTCGTCTATGGAGGATTTCTCTTGCTCATTTCCGGCGGAGAAAATGAAAAAATAAAAAAAGGAAAAGAGACAATGAAGTGGGCTGTTCTGGGTTTAGCTGTCATCATTGGTGCTTATATGATTGTCAGCACCATCATCAATGCACTTGAAAAAGGAGTAGTGGCATAGTAAAATAAAATTGAATATTTTTTCTTAACTCAACTAATCACAATACTTTTTTAGGCTTCCCTACAAACAAAGGGAAACAGACTAACAAAGGAGGTTACATTTATGTCAAACATTTTATCTAAAAAGCATATTGGTTATTTCCTAGGAGCTTTCATAGCTCTTTCTTTTGGAGCTATTGCCCTTATGGGTATCCATAACGTACAGGCACAAGCTCTCACACCCGATGAGCTCTTTGGAGGAACAACAACAGGAGATCAATTTGCCTCAACAGCCGGTCTTGGAGAAGCTGATCTTGTGGATACGATCGGGTCTATTATTCGTGTTGCTTTAGGATTTTTAGGAGTGATCGCTGTGGTCATTATTCTCTTAGGTGGATTTAAGTGGATGACAGCCGCTGGAAACGATGATAAAGTGAAGGACGCGAAGAAACTCATTTTTTCAGGAATTGTCGGTTTGGTGATTGTCCTTTCTGCCTACGCTATCGCAAGCTTTGTGATCAATTCCCTTGTTACAGCGACCGCTGGTTCTACAACAACCACAACGTCTTCCAAATAGTTTCAAAGAAACTTCGTTTACTTTCAAACCACTGTCGAATGCGACAGTGGTTCACACAAGAGCATGAATTTTGTGCCCTTGTGTGAACCCCTCAACTTATGACCTTAAAACGTTCGACCGGTTTAGGAATCGTTTTCATGTTCTTTCTTTGTTTACTTCTATTTATCTTTCTTCCTGACTCTGCTTTGGCGCAATCTGCAACCTCTACAATTTCACAGGGGTTACAAAATACGGCTGGTACCACCTATGACACCAACTTGACAGCTACGGTCTTTATAGGGAACCTCATTCGAACGCTTATCGGAGCTACGGGAATTCTCTTTCTGGTGATTACCATCTATGCAGGAATTCTGTATATGACCGCCGCAGGAGATGATACGAAAATCAAAAAAGCAAAAGGAATGCTCACAAGTTCTGTCATCGGTATCATCATTGTTGTTGGAGCCTATGCTATGACAAGCTACATTGTCAGTGCCCTTTCTACAGCGGCTGTCCCAACCACAACAACAGCACCTCCAGGATAAGCAGCTAACTCTCAATCAACTTTTGAATTCAATCTATTCATACGATTATGAAAAACCTCTCTCTCAAAATAACCGCCTGGCTCTGTGTCCTTCCAACTCTTTTGCTCCCGGTTGCAGCTTTTGCTCAGCTCTCTGAAGCACAAACAGATCTTGAAGAAGTAGGAACAGCTATTGGAACAGACGCAACCAGCAACGATCTCCCAACACTCATCGGTAATATTATTTCTGCTCTTCTTTCTGTTCTGGGTATTGTTTTTGTGGTTCTTGTTGTTTATGCCGGTTTCCTTTACCTCACAGCTGCAGGTGAAGATGCAAAGGTAAAGAAAGCTAAAACCCTTCTCACTCAATCCGTCATCGGTCTGGTGATTATCGTCGCTGCCTACGCAATCAGTTCGTTCGTAATCGATGCATTGGTGGAAGTAGCTGGTTCCTAAAAAATTCTTTCAAAAATTTTAGAAACACCCGATCAGAAATGGTCGGGTGTTTTTTAGTGTGGAAAAATATCGCAAAATGAAAAACCCTGGCTTCGACTCATCCCCGCGCGTTTGGCGAGAGTGAGTGAAACCAGAGTTCGTCTCAATACGACCATCTCGGAGTCATCTGATAGGCTCCAATTTGAAGGTGTCCACCGGGTCTTGAAACGCGTCCCATATTGCAGGACAGCACATCTGAGTCCTGCTTGCTGGTGGGACGATAAACCACTCGATATACACCTCCGACTCTTATCTGTAACGAGGTGTGGAGATAAACGATCCCCGGTTCATCTCCAGCCCGCCAGGTCATCCACACATCCGTCTGAGTATTCAGATCAAGGGCAAAAACACTCCCATCGATCTGGCCATCGCCATCGCTGTCATAATAGACTTCAACAAAACCTGAGGCTTTTCCGAGCGGAGCATAGACCCCAGTGACGGGAACCCCATGATCGGTAAAGATCACCAACGGAGACCCTTGTCCCCCACAGCGCATACGTGCATGATTTTGATCCATTGCAACAATGTGCAGGGTGTTGGGCTCCATATGTTCGATGTTATAAATCGAGACAACAGTAGGCCCAGAAATGACCTCTACTTGAGCAGAGGCTGACCCAGACAAAATCCACAAAACCATCAAAAAACCCCAGAACAACGGCTTCATTCTTTCTCCTCCTTTAATCTGTTTGATTTTTTCAGAAATCTACCGTCATTCCCGCTCTTGCACGAGTGTCTCCCCAATCAACATCGCACAGGCCGCTTGCTCAGCAACAGTACTTGGTGCACGATCCTTCGGACACTCGACGATCGGATCTGCTGCAGAGGAACCGGCAGTAGGATGAATCACGGTTCGAGTTGGAGTCACAAGAGGTGGAAGCCCACTAGACCGACCCGTCTGGATAAAACCACCATTCCCGTAAGTTACGGTAGGGGCAGCATAACCACCGACCAAGCTTCCATATTCTCCTGAAAACACTCCGGCAGTAAACCGAGTGTCTCCATGATGAAGCGTCATCGGCATTCCCTTATCTATGGCCTTCTCAGCCAGTGCATAAGGATGACTATCGGTTGCTCTCACCAGATCAGCGGCTCCATGGGCAGGACCGGTGTAGTTGATTTCCAATCCGGACTGAGAGTCCAGCTTGGTCAAGGTTGCGCATCCCATCATCGACAAGAAAAAAATGGGCACGAGCTTCAATCTCAATCTCATGGCTTCTCCTTATGATGACCACTATCTGACTTCAAGGAACAAATAAGGCATTGAGGTAGAGGGGTTACAAACGTGCAAATGCATGAAAGTAGCACATCAATGCCTTATGTATTCCTTCAAATCATACAAAAGAAGAAAGGACTCTAACAATTTTTGACTCTTTTGTCAATAGATTAAGCCAAAATGTCAACGGGAAATAGAAATGTCCTACCTACAGGGATTTAGAAATGTCCTAGTGAGTGAGTTGTGAGAGGGCACAGTCTTTGGCGATTTGTTTTCTCCAAGGATGGTCGATGGTTGGTTTGGTAACCTGTTTGTTCGTAAGAACCCAAGTAGTTGTTTTTGTCTTCATTGGTCGTTCAGGGAGAACTTTGTAAGCAAGATATTTCCCACGAAGACGAATATAGATAGATCCATCAAGTCTCTCTTCGACCGTAACCTCATCACGCTTAGCGACAACCACGAGTTGTTTTTCTAGAAATTGATACCAAACATTTTTGTAAGAGACAGTGAAGTCATTTTGAACCGTTCGTTTTTCTTGACGAGAAAATACAGAAGAAAGACTGTCGAGTTCTTTCTTGGTAAGTTGGCTATGTAAGTCGGAGTCGTTCATCGCTTCAACACCAAATTGTTCGTTGAATTTCGGAAGGTATGTTTCAAGAAAGATGTTTCCTTCTTCTAACGTGGAAACGTTTGCAAGTCGGAGTTCTTTAATGAGACGGTCTTGGAGTGTTTCAAATAGTCGTTCGACTCTTCCTTTCGCTTGAGGACTGTTTGCAAAAATGAGTTCAACATGAAGCTCTTCTGCCGCTCGTTGGAACTGTGTCTTCAAATCTGGATTGTCTTTCGCTTCTTTGCAATTCATCTTGTACGTGCTGAATTTATCAAGGTAAATGGAACGTGGTTTGCCGTGTTGTTCGAGATATTCCTTCCAAAAGGTAAAGACGGGGACAACTCCTTCGTGAAATCCAAACGTTGCTTTTGTAATGCATCCTGTTGCGTCATCGATGGAAGCAAGAAGACAACACTTCGGTCCTCTGTTTTCAAACCAATCTTCATAGGAACCGTCGAACTGTTCCATCTCTCCCTGGCAGGAACGTCTCTGTCTCCACGAACGATGTTTAGAGCCAGCTTTCTTTCTTCTTGGTTTCCACAAACCTTCTGTTATTTGAATCGCTCGAATGGTCTTGGGGTCATGAATAATTTCGTGACACTCTCTTAATTTCTCACACGCAAACGTTGGTTTGAAATCTGGATACTTCTCTTTCAGAAGATTGATAATTTCGTTTCGTTTCTCTTCAGACAAACGACGATTGCCAGGCTTACCACGATTCCCGTGAACCAAACCTTTTGCCCCTTTTTCAAAAACAACAGACTTCAGTCGACGTACCTGACGTGTTGAGATTTTAAGAAGCTTTGCTGCTTCTGTTCCATTAATTTTACCATCAATGATTCGCTTTATGATTCCGTGTCTGTCTACTTCTTTTTGAGACATAGAGATTGTTTCCATACCTCACTATTGTAGCGAGGTAGGACATTTCTATTTCCCTCAAGTAGGACATTATCATTTCCGTGTGACATAGATTAAGCCAAAAAATAGCTAAATATCGCTCTAAAAATCTTCAAAGAAAAAGCAGCTCGTGTTTAAACGGCTGCTGTAAGCGTCTCATTTATAACCCAAAGCCTGACAGGTACTGAAAGGAAGCTTCTCTTCATCGCACAACTGTTTATTTGATGTTTTGGGAACTGGAACAGGCCGTTGCTGTACTGGAGTGGAATTCACCTCGACTTGTCCTTTAATCTGGGTTTTAGTGAGTCCATCCTCGTATATTTGTTGCTTGACCCGAACGTCGCCGTTGGGTCCTTTATACGTTAAATCTGTGGACTGAACCTGCGAATTCCACGCAGGAGGGATATCTTTTTTAGGCGGTTCATTAAACCAGATGGCAATGAGCCCGACAATGGTTAGAATGCCTATGGCCCAACGAGAACCGGGGATACGTTCTTTGACAGCGTATCCATCAACCACCCGAGCTTTTTCCACCAGTCGAACAAGAGCTCCTAATCCAATCACTCCCAAAAGGAAAAGGAGAGACTGAACCATTTTGGATGACTGGATGTAGTTCCAGGCTGTTGTAAGACCACCACCAATCGCCGTGCCAGCTTCTGGGTTCCCCTGATACGTGCCGTAGACGTAGGCGATCCC
>Ga0208373_1000983_pt1 | contig 41919 bp, 45 predicted proteins | sample RifOxyC2_FD_184036 | JGI IMG/M metagenome (GOLD analysis project Ga0208373, IMG submission 184036) | Soil microbial communities from Rifle, Colorado - Rifle Oxygen_injection C2 (SPAdes) | ecosystem: Environmental > Terrestrial > Deep subsurface > Rock core/Sediment | place: Rifle, Colorado...
CCCCCCCCCGCCTCTCCGCCGGCTGGCGGATCGGCACCCTCCCCTAATTAGGGGAGGGATGGGGAGGGGTGTTGTGCGAAGAACAATAATACTTATTCTACTGTCACACTCTTAGCGAGATTCCTCGGCCTATCCACCCCGTCATCCGACGGGGCAGGCGTCCTTACTCCACGGTAACACTTTTGGCGAGATTCCTCGGTTTGTCCACATCCCGATCGTTCAATGCCGCGATATAATAAGCGAGAAGCTGAAGCGGTACGGCGGCGAGTATCGGCGTGAGCATCTCCAAAGTAGGCGGTATATAGATAACGTCATCGGCGATCACCTCGATCTCGTTGCTGCCCTCGGTCGTTATCGCGATGATCCGGCCGTCGCGCGATTTTATTTCTTCCATATTGCTTAAATTCTTTTCATAAACCGAATCCCGGGGCGCGATAAAGACGCTCGGGAAATCCTCGTCGATCATAGCCAGGGGTCCGTGCTTCATCTCTCCGGACGCGAAACCTTCGGCGTGGATATAGGATATTTCTTTAAGCTTCAGGGCACCCTCCCGGGCGGTCGGCTGGTTGTATTTCCGCCCCAGATACGCGAAATGCTCCGCGTCCCGATATTTGGCGGCGATCGCGGCGATATAGTCGCTTTGTTTCAGGATTGTTTCTATTTTAAAAGGCAAAAGCTTTATTTCCTCAAGTATTTCCCGGGCCGCTCCCTGGGTCATGCGCCTTTGCCGTCCCAAGAGAACGGTCAAAAGGGCCAGGATCGTTGCCTGCGACGTAAAAGCCTTGGTAGAAGCGACGGAAATTTCCGGACCGATATGATTGTAGATGCCGGCATCAACTTCGCGCGCGATCGTTGACCCGACCACATTCACGATCCCTAAAGTAAAAGCGCCCCTGGCCCTCGCCTCGCGTACCGCCGCCAATGTATCGGCCGTCTCGCCGGACTGGCTTACCGCCAAAACGGCCGTAGACGGGCCAAGTGCCGGAGAGCGGTAGCGGAATTCGCTCGCCCACTCAACTTCCGCCGGCACCCCGGCGTGCTCTTCGAGCATATATTCGCCCGCGAGTCCGGCGTGATAAGCCGTGCCGCAGGCTACGATCACCAGCCGGTCTATTTCTCTTAATTTATCTATAATAGCGTCGAAACCGCCGAACTTGACCAAGCCCTCTTCGGCGATAATCCTCCCCCTGATACTGTCTTCTATCGCCCGCGGCTGCTCAAATATCTCTTTGAGCATAAAATGCGGATAGCCGCTTTTCTCGGCGCGTTCTATATCCCATTCTATTGAGTGGATATTTTTTTCTATAGCCCGCGCCTGGCCGTCGAATATCCGGTAACCGCTGTCTTTTATTTCCGCGATCTCGCCGTCCTCGAGATAAATAACGTCGCGGGTATAGCGGATTACGGCCGCGGCGTCAGAGGCCACGATCATTTCTTCCGGCCCGATGCCGAGTATGAGCGGGCTGCCGCGCTTTACGACCACAATCTTATCCGGTTCATCGGCGTGGATGATCGCCAGTCCGTAAGCCCCCTCCAGCATGCCGACCACAGCCATAACGGCCGAAATTATATCGCCGTCATAAACCTCTTCTATAAGGTGGGGTATTACCTCGGTGTCGGTCTCCGAGATAAATTCGTGACCGCGGTCCCGGAGGCTGGTCTTTAAGGCCTGGTAATTTTCAATAATGCCGTTGTGGACCACCCTGATCTTGCCGGAACAGTCCAGGTGGGGATGGGCGTTTTCTTCCGTGGGACGGCCGTGCGTGGCCCAGCGGGTATGGGCGATCCCTACCCGTCCGGCGATCGGCCGGCCGGCGATCTTCTTGTCTAATTCGCAGATCTTCCCGACGGCTTTAAAATCGGAAAAGTCGCCGTCCCAAACGGACAAACCCGAGGAATCATAGCCCCGGTATTCTAATTTTCTTATCCCATCCAAAAGGATAGGCGCGGCCTCTTTCCGGCCGACATAACCCACGATGCCGCACATATTTATTGAAGTTATCCGTCCAAGGTTTATTCGCCTCGGGCGGGGAAATATAAAATAAAAAAAATATCAATTTGCCGCTGGATATCTTACGGCGATTTACGCGCCGGCCACGCGGCCGCGAAGCGTCATGGCGGGCTTATGAAATTTTCTCCCAGAGCGCCAGAAATATGATCCTCTGCGTCGCATAGATCATTTCGTTCTCGATAATAACGCCGACCGGCGCGCCTTTCTTGTCGCGGGAAATAAAGGCGCATTTTCCGCCATAAATGATGATAAAGGTTGCCGAATCCTTTCTGGTTCCAAGCCAGCGGCGCTCGTCCAATCCGCTTACCTTCCCGCCCGATGCCAGGGAGATCGCTTTGACTCGTATCTCTTTCTTTATCCGGTTGGCCGTAAACTCCGGATAGGCATTATTAATATCGCTTGACGCCTTAGTGGCCGAATAAACGTAATATTCCCGCTCCTTTTTGTCCGCGTCTTTCATGGCCAAAAGTACATCGTCAAGGATCGTGCGTATGCCGGCCTTGCCTTCGTAGAATTTCGTGGTTGGCTGGCTCGTCTCGCCCTTATCCTGGATAGATCTAAGCTCCGGGATCGCTTCTTTTATCTTTTCCCTTGTCCGGAAAAATTCCCGCTCCTGCTTCCCGATAATATCGTTAAGTTTTTCCGGATCTTCGGCGACAAATCTCTGTTTCGTGTCATGATGATAAAAACTTACCAGCCCGTCTTCCTGCAATTTTTTCAATATATCGTAAACCGTGCCGCGATTAAGGCCGGTAAGCTCCGCCAGTCCGCGCACGGAAACCGCTCCGCATTCCAGAAGTCCGAGATATACTTTAATTTCCTTGTCGGATAAACCTATTTTTTTAAAAACTGACAAATCCATAATATTTAAATATCTTTAAAATATATTATAAATATACTGCTTATTCATAAATGTGTCAATAATAGTCCTACAGTATAAGTAAATATATATTATTTTTATCTAATTTTAAATAATAAATATATAATAAAGTGTCATAAATAAAATAACAAAATTATAAAAAATAAATAGTTATCCACAAGGGCAGGCAAAGATCGGCATTGCCGTCCGCTAAATACAGTATTTAACGATCCCGTACGCCCGATCAAGTCCATTGACATCGAGTAAAGTATGATGTAATATGAAAATATGTAATGTTGATAACTTAAGCAGATGCATTATGGAAAAACGCGATCGTCTTACCGTTACTTTAAAAAAAGAGGTGCTTAAAAATCTGGATAAATATATCGACGGCTCACGCATACGTAATCGTTCGCACGCGGTCGAGTATATCCTAGAGAAGCACTTCTCCCCCAAGGTTAAAAAGGCCGTAATCCTGGCCGGCGGGCGCGGGCTTAAAATGCGCCCCTTTACCTATGAGATGCCGAAAGCCATGATCCCGATCAACGGCCGGCCCGTACTTGAGTACATAATAGAAAATCTCCGGAGGAACGATATCCGGGAAATAATCGTCTCTATCGGTTATCTCGGAAAAAAAATCGAGGAATATTTCTCGGACGGAACCAAATTCGGCGTAAAGATAAGGTATCTTAAGCAGGGCAAGGAAAGCGGAACCGTGACGCCTGTTCTGGACGCCATGAAACTCGTGGAAGACGGGCCTTTTCTCGTTTATTACGGTGACGTCCTCTCTACTATCGACCTTCTGGACATGGGAGATTTCCACTTAGCCGGAGGCGCCGTCGCCACTATGGCCATAACCTCGGTTAAAAAATCCTCCGATTGGGGAGTGGTCAGGATGCAGGGCAACCGGATATACTCGTATCTGGAAAAACCGGATTCGCGCAAAGACCTGTCGCATCTGATAAACGCCGGAATATACATTTTTGAACCGGAAATTTTCAAATACCTGAAGCCGGGCATGAAAAAACTGGAACACGAGGTCCTGCCTCTTTTAGTCGAACACAAAGCCTTGAACGGCTATCTGTTCGCGGGAGACTGGTTCGATGTCGGCAATCCGGAAATATACAAAAACGCCGTCCAAAGCTGGGTCTAAGATCCGCTTACAGCAAAAATCGCACGATGCGCAAGGAAAACTTTCTCGAGAGTTTTTCTGGCCATTCTTTTTTCGTGCGATTTAAGAATGGCGGAAAAACCCTCTAAAAAGCCTTCCTTGAAAAAGGAAGGCTTTTTGTTAAACGTTCGTTCATTATCAATACAAGGGAGGGCTGCCATGTCCGAAAAAATCCTAAAGGAACTCGGTTTCGATGAATGCGTATGCGAATTACCTTCGGGTTTTCACGCTTCGGTCACGCTGGTTAACGCGCAAAGCTGCCAAAAAGTAGTGAAGATCATTAGTAAGTCATGTTTGGACGAGGAAGCGGCCGCTTTAGAGCTTCAAAAAGACATCATCGCATATTACGATGAACTGAAAAAAATAAATATTCCCACTCCCGAAAACGATATAAGGATCATCCGCAATGACCGGGGATATGACCTTGTGATCATAAGTCCTTTCTGCGGATTCAACCTAAGCGAAACCATAAAACACGGTTCCGAGGCTGAAAGTCTGGAGGCGGCATCGTCGATCCTGTCGGTTATCGGCAAATTTTTCACGAACCGTATCTGCGAAAAAAGCTTCGAACTTATCTGCGGACTCGATCCTAAACCGGATAATTTTACCCGTGATCAAAAGGGTAATGTCCACTATATCGACCTGATGCCGCCCCGGTGCCGCAAAAACGGCCGGGCACTCGTGGAATTCCCCGCCCCCCGATCGAAAAAAGGATACGATCTCGCCTATTTTCGGCATTTCGACGCCCGCGGGATAATTCTGGTCTTCCGCACTCAGCTCTGCCGCTTAAGGCCGTCGCTCCGGCCGCAGATCCTCGGGCTTCTTTACGCATTTTACGAAAAAACCCTCGGACCGGAATGCGTCGAATATTTCGAATCTTTCGCCGGCAATATTTTCAATCGCGCCGATCGGTCCCAAAGGCAAAAGATCATCGCAGAAATAAAAGAGGACGATATGTACCTCTTCCGGGATATCGCCACCCAGCTAAGCTTCGAAAATCCTGATCGATGCGGAAAAAAATGGTTGGAAGAAATATTCCACCTCACGCACTTTTACGACGACGTGCCGGCTTTCGAAAACGCCAGAAAAATAAAACAGATGCTAAAAAGCGTCTGATCGGAAAAAACAACCGGTACGAATTACCGGTTTTTTATTGCCTTCATGAATAATCGATAATATTTTTCCGGAAGCCAATTGCCCCCAAGCGGGATTTCCGGATGATGCACCGGGCCGTGCCAATCGGAGCCGCCGGTAACGGCCAGGCCGTTCTTTCCGGCTATGGCCAGCAATTTTTCCGTCATTGATCCGTCATTCTTGGTAGAAAAACATTCCAATCCGCGAAGCTTACCCCTGATCAACAGACCAATAAAACCGAAAAAGATCTTTCCGCCTTTTCCTTTTCCGTATTTTTTCTCGAATTTATGGATCGTTTCCCCGCCGTGGGCCAGAACCGCCAGGCCGCCAGCTTTTTCGATCAGGCGAACGGCTTCAAGGGGTGTCATGGCCCAATTCCCATAAGGCACGCTCTGTTCTTCCACTGTCTTTTTCGCTTCCCCGTATTCCATTCCCGAACGCTTTATGAGCTCCTTTATTACGTCGTGCTTGGTCAGGCAGGCTTGCGGGGGTTTGCTTTTTAAAATATTGGAAAAATTCAAATTATAATATCCGTGTTTGACGAGATTGGCCGTGATCCGGCGCATCCTCTCCTTATTGCCCGCCAAAGTCTTATCGAGGCCTTTCTTAAAAACATTACCGTCGAACTTTTCGGCATATCCGAGAATATGCAATTCGACGCCTTCGTGTTTGGCGCTTATTTCGATCCCCTGGATCAATTCGATCCCCTTTTTCTTTGCCAAACTGGCTTTTTTATCTAAACAGAACCAGGTATTATGGTCGGTAATAGAAATAGTTTCTAATTTCTTTTCCCGCGCCAGATCAATAACTTTGGCGAATTCATAATCGCCGTCGGATAGGCTGGAATGAAGATGTAGGTCTATCTTTTTCATAGAAGACATATTTCTTGTGATAATCTTATCCCTGGTTATACTTTACAATTTCAGGATAAAAAAAGCAACATCACAAAACCAAATAACCGCCGGATTAACATGCTTTTCCAATAAAAAACCAGGTGTTCTGCCTGCCCGCCTTGGGCGGGGGGGCGACCTACCCCGAAAAATGCTGCGCATTCCCGGGGCATGCTTTTCCAACAAAAAAACACCATTGTTCTGGCGGCGACCTACTTTTCCAGGGTTAAAACCCAAGTATCATCGGCGCTGGAAGGCTTAACTTCTGAGTTCGGGATGGGATCAGGTGTGACCCTTCCGCTAGAACCACCAGAACAATGGTGTTTTTTATATTTGTATGTAACGTTAAAACCAAAAATGTGGGAAAATCAAATGAGTTATTAGTACTCCTCGGCTGAACCCCTTACGGGGCTTACACCTAGAGCCTATCAACGCGGTAATCTCCCGCGACTCTATGAAACCTTATCTTGAAGACGGCTTCGCGCTTATATGCTTTCAGCGCTTATCCTAACCGAAGATAGCTACCCGGCAATGCCCCTGGTGGAACAGCCGGTACACTAGAGCTTCGTCCTTCCCGGTCCTCTCGTACTAGGGAAGGTCCTTCTCAAGTTTCCGCGACCATAGTAGATAGGAGACCGACCTGTCTTACGACGGTCTGAACCCAGCTCGCGTGCCGCTTTAATGGGCGAACAGCCCAACCCTTGGGAGCTTCTACACCCCCAGGATGCGACGAGCCGACATCGAGGTGCCGAACCACGCCGTCGCTGTGGACGCTTGGGCGTGACCAGCCTGTTATCCCCGGAGTAGCTTTTATCCGATGAGCTTCCGCCGTCCTATATCGAACGGTCGGATCACTAAGTTCCGCTTTCGCGACTGCTCGACTTGTAGGTCTTGCAGTAAAGCCGGCTTGTGCCTTTACACTATCTCCCGGGTTTCCATTCCGGGATAGCCGACCTTTGTAAACGCCTCCGTTACCTTTTGGGAGGCATCCGCCCCAGACAAACTACCCGCCAAATACTGTCCCCCGACCCGATAAGGGCCTAGAGGTTAGAATTACGAATATACAAGGGTGGTATCTCACTGTTGTCCCGATTGCTCGGGACTCCCACCTATTCTGAACATGCATATACATAACCCAATATTAAGTTATAGTAAAGCTTCACGGGGTCTTTTCGTCCCACTATGGTTAACCAGCATCTTTACTGGTCTTGCAATTTCGCCGAGTTCTTCGTTGAGACAGTGCCCAAGTCGTTACGTCATTCGTGCAGGTCGGAACTTACCCGACAAGGAATTTCGCTACCTTAGGACCGTTATAGTTACGGCCGGCGTTCATCCGCGCTTCAGTTCAAGGCTTCTCCCGAAGGATAACCTATCCCCTTAACGTTCGGACACTGGCCAGACGTCACCCCCTATACATCCTCTTACGAGTTAGCAGGGAGCTGTGTTTTTGATAAACAGTCGCTTGGGCTCTTTAGCTGCGGCCCGCCTTGCGGCGGGCAGGCCTTATCTCGAAATTACGGCCGCTGTTTTGCCGAGTTCCTTAACGAAGATTCTCTCGTACACCTGAGGCTACTCGCCTCGCCTACCTGTGTCGGTTTACGGTACGGTTACCGCCAGTTTAGCCCTAGAGGTTTTTCTAGGCAGCTTCTCCGCTTGAATTGACTCGGCCGGAGGCTTTGTCTTCTGCCAACCGCTCAGTTCTGGTGATCCGGATTTGCCTGGATCGAACCGAATGATCAGCAACGCGCATACCATAAACGCGCTCAAACCTTGAAACTGCGTCTCCCCATTGGAAACTGACAGTAGTGCTGGAATATTAACCAGCTCATCCATCGGCTACGCCCGCACTACACGGGCCTCGTCTTAGGACCGACTAACCCTGGGTCGATTTGCGTTGCCCAGGAACCCTGAGGCTTACGGTGGGCGGGGTTCTCACCCGCCTTTTTGCTACTTATGCCAACATTCTCGCTTCCATACGCTCCACCGAACCTCACGATTCGACTTCAATGCGTATGGAATGCTCCTCTACCGTCAGCTATGCTGACAAACACGAATTTAACGAAACTTGAACGAAAAACACGAATAAACTTTCGTTTATTTCGTAAATTTTTCGTTCGTTTCGTGTCTGTCAGCATAGCTGACCCGCGTCTTCGGTAATATGCTTAGCCCCGTTAAATTTTCGGCGCGCGGCAACTTGACTAGTGAGCTATTACGCTTTCTTTAAAGGATGGCTGCTTCTAAGCCAACCTCCTAGTTGTCGCAGTCGCGACACCACCTTTTACACTTAGCATATATTTAGGGACCTTAGACTGCGGTCATGGGCTGTTTCCCTTTTGACTGATGAACCTTAGCGCCCATAGTCTGACTCCCAAGCTACACCTACCGGTATTCGGAGTTTGGTTAAGGAGGGTACCTTGCGGCCCCAACCTCATTCAGTGCTCTACCCCCGGTAGTCAGCGCTTGAGGCTAGCCCAAAAGCTATTTCGAGGAGAACCAGCTATCGCCGAGTTCGATTGGAATTTCACCGCTAACCACGGCTCATCCCCTAGTATTGAACGGCTAGTGGGTTCGGTCCTCCGCGCCGATTTCTCGGCACTTCAACCTGGCCATGGTTAGATCACCCGGCTTCGGGTCTTGTCCATGCGACCTTCTAAGTATTTTGCCGGAACACAAAGCAAGTGTTCCAACAAAATAAATAGAAACGCCCTATTAAGGCTCGCTTTCACTTTGACTCCTTTCCAAGCGGAAGTTAGTCAAGCCACATAGAACAAACTCGTTGGCTCATTCTTCAATAGGCACGCCGTCACCCCGATTGCTCGAGGCTCCGACTCTTTGTAAGTATATGGTTTCAGGTACTATTTCACCGCCCTAACCGGGCTGCTTTTCACCTTTCCCTCACGGTACTTGTTCACTATCGATCATAAGAAGTATTTAGCCTTGGGTCATAGTCGACCCGGATTCACACGGGGTTTCTCGAGCCCCGCGATACTTAAGATTGTTGCCGTAGAGTAATAACCCCTTTCGCCTTACAGGGCTTTCACCTTCTCTGGCGGAGCTTTCCAGCTCGCTTCAACTAGGGAAGTTATTATTCGTGGACCCTACCTCACTTGGTCTAGGAAGTGAACGCAATAATCTTGCAACTCCCTATAAACATATGGTCCTAGAACCTTCAGCGGCCATCATCCTCGCGTATTGCTACGCTCGAAATCCGATCGCGTGGTTTATAGAGTTTAGGCTGATCCCTTTTCGCTCGCCACTACTAAGGGAATGTTCCCGATTGCTCGGGACTTTTTTTCTTTTCCTCCGGCTACTAAGATGTTTCAGTTCGCCGGGTATTCGTCTCACCGATCTATGTGTTCAATCGGCGGACTCCCGCACTGCTTGCGGGAAGGTTTCCCCATTCGGAGATCCCCGGGTCAAAGGTTGCTTGCCACCTAACCGAGGCTTTTCGCAGGCTGCTACGTCCTTCATCGTCTTCTTATGTCAAGGCATTCACCATATACTCTTGTTGAGATTTTCCCACATTTTTGATTTAAAAACGTGTTCTCGTCCTGAATTTGCCTAGTTCCCGCCCTTACCGCTAATTGCAAAAGCGGCAGAAATCCCCGTAAAATTCCGATCGGAATAACGGGGCAAACGGGAATTCAGGATATTTTTGGTTTACTTGATTGATTCTCTATCTATTTATTTAAATTGTTAAAGTTCTTTGTTCAGCTTTAACGGCTGACAGTTAACTACCAAATATTGATAATTAATTGTTGGCTGTCAATTGTCCCCCCGGTGTTGTTCAAGAAGTAGCAAAAAACCGCCTAAGCGGTTTGATAACAAGCCAGAAAGTCGGTTTAATGTTATCAAACGCTTTTTAATCTGATCGTTATGCTATTCTTCATAAACATTTTTATCTAAATTAACGTATTTATATTATACAGCATTAAAAAATAATGTCAAGACCGTTGCGGCCCTTAAAATGAATATTTTAGCCTATTTTATTTTATTTAATATAAGTCATTTTATTAAATTATCATTCCGGGCGTTTATCGCCGCGATTCCGGTCATCAACATGATTTAAAACTTTAAACCACTGCCGGCCTTGCCGGTTGCACGGACTTAATCCCTAAGAACCTGATCGCTCTTTGTCATCCCGGGGCTTTAGTCTTCGAGCGAAGCGAGAAGCTAAAGAACCCGGGATCCAGGGTTTAGCGGTACTTCCATGATATTTCCGTTGACGAGTTAATTATCGCCCAACCCTGGATTCCGGATATTTTTTCCTCCGCTTGGAAAAAATTCCGGAATGACAAAAAACCGACTTCGCCGGTGGATATCTTAAAAAATTAACACAAATATTCAGGTAGGATATTTCTATAAAACCTTTACACATAAACAATACTTCTTGACACCCCCCCCATAAGTATGCTACGTTGACTTGATTTCCGGATCGCAAAATCCGGAAATTACTTGTTCTTTCACAATGACGCAGACATAAATTACGCGGAGCGGATACTCGCATTTGTACCGGAATTTAAAAGAAGCGAGGAGGTGATCATTCCGAAATAAAGAAACATGGACCAAAGGTTGGTATAGAAAAAGAAAAGGAGGGCAAAGAATGAAAAAAGGTTTTATCGTTTTCTGCTTAGCGACCCTGATCTTAAGTATCGCCGGTTTTTCCCAGGCCGGACAAAAAATCCTGGCTGACGATGGAGAGGCCAGCGATAATTTTGGTAGCAGCGTGGCTTTTTCAGGAGATTATGCCGTTGTTGGAGCTATACATGACGACGACAATGGTTTAAATGCTGGGGCCGCTTATATTTTTAAGCGGACAACAAATGGTTGGGAGCAGCGCCAAAAACTTCTTGCTTCTGATGGCGCTGTCGGAGATTATTTTGGTGTTAACGTTGACATTGATGGTGATTATATCGTTATCGGAGCGTGGGGAGATGATACTGGTACTGGCGCCGCCTATATCTTTAAAAGAAACGGGGAAACCTGGGAGCCGCAGGCGAAAATAATCGCTGACGATGGCTACGCGGGGGATTATTTCGGCTGGAGCGTAGCGATCGACGGCGATCGGGTTGTTATATCGGCCAATTATGATGATGACATGGGCGTTAATTTTGGTTCGGCTTACGTCTATAGATGGAGCGGCACAACCTGGTCCCAAGAGGGTGATAAGCTCTTGGCCGAGGACGGCTTAGCTAGCGACTTTTTCGGACGCCAGGTTGGTATTGACGGCGATTATATCGTCGTCGGCGCGGACGGGGATGACTTTAGCGGTAAATATAATGCCGGTTCGGCCTATATCTTTAAATGGGACGGAGAAAATTGGGAGCAGACGGCGAAACTGACCGCCGAAGGCGACGCGACGACTAATGATTATTTCGGATGGAGCGTGGCGATTAAGGGCGATTATGTCATAGTCGGGTCGTACGAGGACGATCTTCCGGGTAAAGCCAACGCCGGTTCGGCCTATGTATTTAAACGTAACGAAAATCAGGAGACCTGGTCCCGGCAGGCGAGGCTGACCGCGGGCGATGCCGCCATCGCCGATTATTTCGGCTGGAGCGTAACCACGAACGGCGATTATGCTATCGTCGGCGCTTACGGTGACGACGACAAGGGGAGTTACTCCGGCTCGGCTTATCTTTTTAAGAGAAGCGGGACAAGCTGGAGCCAGGAAACAAAAATGGTGGCTCTTGACGGCACTACCTATGATTATTTCGGTTATAGCGTCGCGATCTCCAATACCGGCTTTATGGTCGGGGCAATGAATGACAATGCTACTGCATATGGCGCCGGTTCAGTCTACACCTCACCGCCCCATATCTCAACGGCGGGCGGCGGGGATGTAATTACTGGCCAGTCATTTACCATGACGAACCGGAAAGATACCTACGTGTTTACGATTCAAGTTCAGGCGACCTCAGTCGCTTTCCTCTCCGCCGGCAATCTTGATCTTAAAGGCCGCTTGCTGGATTCGAATGGCGACCCGGTGGAGGATTATAACGGGAATACGTCGAATAGCGGGTATACCGATATTGGTTCCTGTACGTTGGCCGGGATACCGCCAAATGAATACCAAGTAGAAGCTGGGCATACACAAACCAATTTCATGCTCCGCTACGAAGATTTGCCTGTCGGCATCTATACGCTTGAAGTCGAACCGGAGACCGAACAAACATCTATCCAAGGTACTTACTCGATCGTCTTCCTGAAAAAACCCGGCGGCTCTGATATTTTCTTTGAGGGCATGGATGCCTTGCTAGCCGACGATGACACCGCTAACGATTATCTGGATATCTACGTCAAGGCGCTCTATCCCAACTATTACGACACTGTTGATGATAAAACTTCCTCCAATTATGGTGGTAGCATATATTATTCCGGAGTTTGTAGAGAAAGGCAATGTAAGGGGTTGACCAATTTTTACCTCCATGATGTTTTTGGCACCACGTTCATGCTCTTGGATGAGGATATTCGATCTATGTGGTCGCAGTTTGATGACAGTAATAGTGATTGCACCATCGATGATGATAGGCACTACATGATCGGAATTCCAGGTGAATATCCCATGGTAAATTCTCCGGGAACATTGATTTATCATAGCAACGCTTTGTTCGGTTCCCCTCCCTGTGATTCTGGACAATATTTCTATGATCCTATTGGAGGAGTATTTCGGGGGTCCGATTATCTCTATAACTACGCCCTAAGGGGAGATATTTTTGTCCAATATCTTACATCGATAAACCACTATGGATTAATCCATAGTTTATCGACAGTGGGAGAAGAAACAAAAATATTGATTCTTGACGCTAATATAAACGCGGACGGTATGCTCCTTAAGGAAAATTCCGATGATGATATCAGGGATATTGATGATTGGAAGCTGGTAAGACCGGAATAATCCAGAAAAACTGTTCTTTTAAATTACCCAACTAAATAAAACCCCGTTCAATTGTGAACGGGGTTTTTATGTTTCTACGTGTTATTCATCATTACCAATAATTCGTATCGATTTAGTATCAATGTCCATTGGGTCGTATGCACCTTTCATTGTTACAAAAATAAATTTTGTTTTTGAATTATTGGGTTGATATATGAAATAATCTCTGGGTCCAACTTCGGTGGAGGCGAAAGAAGAACACATTTCATTGGTTTTATTCTCTATCGCTATTGCTTTTATTAAATTTGAATAAACACCTTTAGCGCCAAATTTATCTAATTCTTCTTGAGTCGGCTCATAAGGTTGGGCTAATACAATACGGGCGCTCTGCGAACCGTCATTAAGATCGTATAAGATAATTTTACAGTCATCAGAATTCTTACCATCCGTAACGATTAATTTTTTAATAGCCGACTCTAGAGTTTCATTAGCGGACTTATTTAAAACAGTTATCACGCCGACACCAGGCAACATCTCAATTTTATTACCGCTTTCGTTGGGGGTCCCACCGTGATAATCGAACTCGATACCCAGATCAGAGCTTTTATAATGGTGTTTTTTTTCTCTATCCGCCGTTTCTTTCTCGCTTTCATCTTTTTTCATCTCATCAATTTTATTCTGTAAATCCTCGGCCTCGCTTTTTGCTTTGATAATCTCGTTTTGCGCCTCGCTTCTGACGCTAATCGCGACCGCCGCCCGGTCTTTGACCATTTTCTGCATGAGCGCGAAATAGGTCCCGCCAGCCGCGACGAGGGCGGTAACGATTACGGCGAAAAGAATTACCGGCCAGTGCTTATGATCGGCGGCCTTCGCTTTTTCGCCCGCCGGATTAGCGGACGTCGTTTGTGTTTGTTGTTCTTGTTCCATGTGTTTAAAAATACGTTTTAAAAATATATTTATATTATAACATGGAAAGGGGGAAACAAAAACAGAAAAATAGAATAGCGATATTCCCCTTCGGCTACTCCTCTCCGATCTTTCCCTCGCCCGCCTCAGTCCACCCTCCGTACTTCCCTCACCCCCTTACCCCCTCTCCGATTCCCGAGAGGGGGAAACGAATATCGTCGTCCCCTCCCCAGACTTGGGGAGGGATAGGGTGGGGAAAAATTTACCCAACGAGTCCGATTGAGGAATTAAAATCAATAAAATAATAATATTTTGTGGAACATTTTTGATAAAGAATCTAAGCGCCTCAGAACAAAAATTTATAAAAAAGTATATACTATTGTTTTGAGTGATTTATTACCAATAAAAGCGTACCCTTGGGCGCGCTTTTATCTTAATATATACAATTCTTTTGCTTTATAAAAACTTAAACTTCTCCAAAAGCTCGGGACTGATCATATGCGCCTGGGCGGTTTCCTTCGAGATCTGCTTTTCTTTGTATAATCTCTGCAGATCCTGGTCGATCGAGACCATGCCTTCTTTCGAGCTCGTTTCGATTACCGTCTTTAACTGGGCTGATTTCCCTTCGCGGATCAGGTTCGCGATCGCGACCGTGTTGATCATGATCTCGCGGGAAGAGACGCGGCCGCCGTCGATCTTCGGCAGGAGCCCTGCGATTATGACGCCGGCTAAGGTCGTCGAGAGCTGCATCCTGACCTGGCTTTGCTGGTGCGGCGGAAAGATATCGATGATCCGGTCGATCGTCTGGGACGCGTTATACGTATGGAGCGTGGCGAGGACCAAGTGCCCGGTCTCGGCCAAAGTGATCGTCGTGGCGATCGTTTCAAGATCGCGCATCTCGCCGACCATGATCACGTTCGGATCCTGCCTAAGCGCGTGCTTTAAGCCCTCGGCGAAAGAGACCATGTCGCTCCCGAGCTGGCGCTGGATGATTATGCTTTTTTTCGGCTTAAATAGATATTCGATCGGGTCTTCCAGGGTTATGATGTTGCAGAACCGGTTCTCGTTTATGTAATTGACCATAGCGGCCAGGCTCGTCGATTTGCCGCAACCGGTCGGGCCGGTCAAAAGGATAAGCCCCTGCTGCAGATCAAGGAGCTTATAGATAACGTTGGGCATCTCGATCTCTTCCAGGGTCGGCATCTTATCGTTGATCACGCGGGCCACCAGGCCGATGTTCCCCTTTTCAAAATGCAGGTTTATCCGGAAACGAAAATGCTCGATCTCAAAACCGATATCGAGCTCCCGTTCACGCAGGAATTTTTCCTTTTGGGCCTCGTTTAAGAGAGAGTATACCATCTGCTCCATGTCCTTGCCCGCGAGGCTTTTCTTTTCCTGGATATAGGTAAGATCGCCGTCGATCCGCAGCGCCGGCGGCAGGCCGACAACGAGGTGAAGATCCGAGGCTTTTTTATCCGCCGCGATCTGGAATAGATCTTTAATATTTGTCATATTGATTTTTACTAAAACTAATACTTAATGCTCATACTTAAATAATACCACAAAAAACGAAAAATAAAAAACCATCCCGTTTCCGGAATGGATTGTCTTTTTAGCTGAAAAACCAATGCCAACTGATGGCCGGCAACCAGTCTATCGCCGCCCGGTAAATAAACAAATAAATAATGTCACCCAATAAAAAGCCGAACGCGAGCGCCCGCCAACAAATAAAAAGGGCGACATCTCCGGCTGTACCCATGCTGCCTCTTCCTTTAATATACCACAAAACAAAAATGACCACGGCCTGCAGCCAGAGCTTAAGAAAAAATCCGCCTATGATGCCGATAAGCCCCAATAATGCCAAAAGCCACATAAACTCTTCTCCTCCCGATCGAAAGAACTTTATTTTTAAAGAAAAAGCTTATATCCCTTGATAATATTATTTTCCTTCCTTCTTCATAAACTCCATTTTCAATATATCCATGGCTCGGTCGATAATCGCTAAATTCTTCCGGCCGGCATCATCGTTTCTGACCCACTCCAGGCTTAACTCATAATATTTTTCCCTGATGGTTTCCATCAAAAGATGGTCGTTCGGCCCGAAGCCGAAAATTTGGCGCGCCTGCTCCAGGGTCATGTCTTCGGGGTTTTCGACTCTTCCCTCCAAAATAGCCGGCGTTAATTTTATGTTTTCTTCCCCTTCTATCATCTTTGGATGAAAATTATAGCTTATTGACTATGTTATACGCCATTCGACAATCGAAAATCGGCAATCGCCAATCGCCTTACCACCCCTTCTCTATAATCCCGTTCCGGGCGGCTTCGACCTGCGCTTCCTGTTTGCTCGATCCCTCGCCCTCGGCCACGAGCTCATCACCTAAATAAAGCCCGACCACGAAGATCTTGGCGTGATCCGGGCCGGATTCTTTCAAAACCTTGTAGTACGGAGTGATACGGAATATCTCCTGCGCCTTTTCCTGGAATTTCGATTTCGGATCGAGATAAAGCTTGTTGGTAAGAATATTTTCAAGCTTGCTTAAGATAAAGGTCTTAATGAATTTCTTGGCGGCCGCGATCTTCTGGTCGAGGTAGACCGCTCCGATCAGAGCCTCGACGGCATTGGCCAGGATATACTGCCTGGCTTTGGAGTTGGAATCCTTGGATTCGCCCCGGGAAAGATAAAGATAGTCCTCGAGCCCGATCTCCTGGGCGATGATCGAAAGCATTTTCGAGTTAACGAGGCTGGCCCGCCAGTTGGTAAGCTCCCCCTCCGGCGTATCCGGATAATTCTTGAACAAATATTCGGTAACCACGATCTCCAGGACCGCGTCTCCCAAAAACTCCAGCCTTTCGTTATGATAGAGTTCGAATTGCGGATGTTCGTTCAGGTAGGAACGATGCACCACCGCTTGCTTTAAAAGATCGATATTCTTGAATTCGATACCGATCGTTTTTTCCAGTCTGGAAAAATCCCTCATAAAATTTCCATTGCTAGATTATTGAATTGCTAAATTGGGAACAATATAACAATGCAACAACGTAACAACTAATATTGATTTACCGGCTCTGTCGCGGACGCGCAACTAAAATAACGCGTCTTTCCTCTGTCGACAGCCGTGTATTTGCGCTATGGTATAGCGGTTATTTTTTAATTTCCTCTTTATTGACCTCCTTGTCGGCCTCCGGTTTTTTCTCCGTATCCAGGTCCTTGTAGATCGCGCCCAGGACCCCGTTTACGAATTTGCCGGAAGAATCAGAGCCGAAGGTCTTGGCGATCTCGATCGCTTCGTTGATCGCTACTTTGGCGGGGATATCGCGGTTGAATACAAGCTCGTAAACTCCGATCCGCAGGATATTGCGGTCCACGATCGTTATCTGGTCCAAGGGCCATTCGGTGGCATATTTGGTAATGTACCGGTCGATAGCCGGCAGGTTTTCCATAACTCCTCCGATAAGCTCGTTGACGAAACCGCGATCATCGAATTCGGGCGCAAAGTTCTTGAAAACCCCCTTGACCACGTCTTCCAATTCAATCCCTTCTTTGCCCTGGAAATCCCATAAAAAAAGGGATTGCATGGCAATGGTTCTGGCTAGATGCCTGTTTGACATATTTATTAGCTTTTAGCTATGGGTGTCCCGATAATGACGGGACTATTTTGTTATTTAGTTTTTTTAGCTTTTTTCGGCTTGATCGCGATGACTTCCCGGCCTTTATAAAAACCGCAGAACAGACAGGTTTCGTGCGATTTTACGGCTTGGCCGCATTTAGGGCATTTCGCTAAATTGCTTTTTTTAAGAGCGAGATGCGACCGTCTGCGCCGTTTAGCGCTTACCGGTCTTCTTTTTGGCGGAACTGGCATATTATGATCGTCGATTTGTGAATGTCAAATAGCTCGCTAGCTTGAACATTTCCAAATCAGGACATTTTATTATTAAAATTACTTCTAATATACCTAATATAACGGAAAATTTATAAAAAGTCAAGTATTTTAGATTTATACGTAAAATTACGGATATTCCTTCGATTTTATCTTTCTTATCACTCTTGCTTGTCGGCGCTTTTATCTCCTGTCCAAAGAATAAAAAAGCCGCATCAATCCGGCGATATTAATAAACACTGATCTGCTCTTTTTGAAAAAACAAAACAGCAGGGTTTTAAAGCCCTGCTTTTTATTTTTGCTTGGGAATTTCTATTTTCGTTCATTTCGTAATTTTTCGTTATTTTTCGTGTTTTTGATTTTAAAACCTAAACACGAAATAAACGAACATTCACTAAATTTAACGAAAAACCGAAGGTTTATTTTATTTTTACCGGCTGATAAAGCCGCCCCATCCGCGGCCGCATCTCGGACAGCGTTTATAGTATACCCAGCCGTTTTCGGTGTGATTATGGATCCCGCGCCAATGCAGGAGGGCGCATCTTAAGCTGCCTCTCTGTATCCATCGGACCAACAGGTATATACCCAGATAAACCGAAAGGATCGCAACGAGCGAATACATGAACCGCCTCCTTCTTTTTAAACGGATTTTTTAATCCTTAAGTTCCACCCGCCTGATCGCTTCAAGGGGAACAACCGTACCTTGGTCGATCTGGCCGGTTGAGACGAGCCAAATTTCAAGACCATTTTCTCCCGGCCGGGCCCAGAGAGCCTCTTCCGGCTTAAGCTCGATCGGTTCGGCAAGCCGATGCACGAGACCGGGACGAAGAAATTCACTGTACGGGCTCATTGCGTCCCTCACGAAACGAGGACTTTTGTCGTCCAAATCGATGATGATCTCGCTAACCGTGACGGTCTGGCCGGAACATCGCATAACCCCCCCCCTCTTCTTATTTTGTCTTTTAAAAAGTTCAAAATCAATAAATGAACATAGCATCGCCGTAGCTGTAAAAACGGTATTTTGATTTTATAGCATGCCCGTAGGCTTTGTCAATTTTATCCTTGCCGGCGAACGCGGAGATGAGCATAAGAAGGGTTGATTTCGGCAGGTGGAAATTCGTGATCATGGCGTCGACGATCCTGAATTCATAACCTGGATAGATGAAAATATTAACAAATCCCTGAAATCCTTCGAATTGTTTATTGAAATCGGTTTGGATATTGGATATTGGATATTGGATATTATTTGGAAATTGGAAATTGGAAATTGGAAATTGTGAAGCAATAGCTTCCATAGTTCTGGCGGAAGTGGTACCTACGGTAATAATGCGTCGTCCCTGATGCTTCGCTAAATAAACATTGGCCATTGTTTCAGCCGTTACCTCGACCCATTCTGCGTGCATCTTGTGCTCTTTGATGTTATCTGTTTTAACCGGCGCGAAAGTGCCGAGGCCGACGTGGAGCGTTATATATTCGATCTCCACACCCTTGGCTTTTATTTTTTCGAGAAGCTCGGGCGTGAAATGAAGTCCGGCCGTCGGCGCCGCCACCGAACCGGTTTTAGTTTCATCGGCATAAACGGTTTGATAGTTTTTCGCGTCCGTAGAGGCGCATACTGCAGAGACACGATTGGTCGCGTCTCTATCTGTCGCGTCTACGCGTTTTATGTACGGCGGCAGGGGCATCTGCCCGATTTTCTCCACGATTTTCATCATCTCTTTGCCAGTCTTATTGAATTCAACGGTAAAAGTACCGTCCTCGTTATTCTTTATTACCCGCGCCTTAAGTCCTCCGTCAAATTCCACCTCTAAACCTTCTTTGCGGCGATGTCCGCCGACCAGGCATTGCCAGGCTTCACCCGCGTTGCCGTAGAGACGCCCCGTTGGGGCGTCTCTATCCGTGACGTCTCTACCGGGAATGTTATTACCGCCCTTCCGTACCAAAAACACTTCAACCTTCCCGCCGGTGCCGAAACGCGTTCCGATCAAACGCGCCGGAAACACTTTGGAATTATTCAAAACAAGAACATCGCCTTTGCGTAGATAATCTATGATATCATAAAAATGCCTGTCTTCAATTTCAACTTCTTTTTTCTTATTCGCATGTCCCGCATTCGTAGGGACGGGTCGGCGAAGCCGAAGACACAAAAGCCGCGAGTGGTCCCGCGGTTCTACCGGCTCCTGAGCGATCAGCTCTTTGGGTAAGTTGTAATCAAAATCTTCTGTTCTCATAATCAGGGGGGGCTTATCTTTAAGAACCGTGTTTCTCAAAATATTCAATCGGCTCCAACGGAATCCCGGCTTCGGACTTAAAACGCATGGCTATTCCGTATATTGTTTTTAAATCCGCTTTTTCTTTAATGGCCTTTTTCAATTCATCGACTAAATTTTTTATTGTTCCGGAAGTTGTTTTGAGCGAATCGCTTAATTCGGTGGGCGGTATTTCGTGATGCTTATCGCACCATCTTTTTATATAATCATCCAGATCATAGATTATTTCCGGCTTGGTTATTTCATAAAAATAATCGTCTGTTAATCTCCCTTTGCTGCCGATGATTAATTGCAGATTAATGAGGACATAAAGCGGCGCGTGCTGGGGATAATCACCGTGCAATAAAAAATTTTCTAATTTTTCTGAAGTAAGTTCTCTTTTCGGTTTTTCGAAACTTTTCATAATTTACTATCGCGCAATTTTATATTTCATGATAAGGGTTCTCGCTTCGGTTTTTCTGCGCCAACTTAATGATTATATCCCGGATGTGATCCGGATTCGGCACCTGGCGGAAACTGAAGCGCTCTTCGGCGGTGCCGGCCGTCTGCACATGCACGTCGCCGAATTTTAATACGGTCGGAATAAGGCCGTGCGTTTCGCTCGTCACGTCCTGGATGCGGAATATCTTGTGCTCGGCCACCACCCGCGAAAAAAATCCCCGCTGGTCGATATAGATTATCCGGCGGTTGGTGATGATCCAGGAATCAAGATAATAATCAACGAAAGAAAAAAAGAAAAAGAGCCAGACGAAAAGATAATAAGCGCTCGTCCCTAGGGTAATCAGGGGAAGGGAAACAGTACCGACCAATGCGGTAGCGTCATTACTTATCATCAGATAAAAAAATCCGACCGGCAAGACCAAAAGGACGGCGAATATGACGACGCGTTTAAAGATGATAAAAACGTCGCGCCGGACCACTCGGACGATAGATTCATCGGGTAATTTGTTGGGGAGATAATTTAGGGATAGCATACGGGATATGATACGAATTTATATGCGAACCAGCAAACATGCGAATAATACGGTTTCGCATGTTCGTATTATATAATTTATTGAAACGGCATCGGCCTTTTAAAGGCGCCGAGAAATCCTTCGAATAAAATTATATTCACGTCCCATTCAAGCTGGTTTATATAATAAAACGACACGGAAAGCATCATAACGGCCACGACCAAGAAAAAAAACGTCGACAAAAACGTAAAAAAAGTCTTGAAGCCGAATTTGAGCATATGATAAAACCCGGCCAGGAAGAATATAACCCAGAGCGCGAGGAAGGCGTAATAAATGTATAGAAGTATTATGAGGGAAAATGTCATAAAGTCGTAAATTTCTGAAATTTTACTGCAACAAGGCACAAGGATACAAGATACAAGCCACAAACAAACCTCAAATTTCAACTCTCAACAACAAAACTACTTAATATTTGTAATTTGGATTTTTTGAAATTTGTTTGTATCCTTGTATCTTGTTTCTTGTATTTGAAAATTATCTAAAAACTAAAAATTATACTAAAGTATTTTGCTGATTTTTATTTTTTTGTTTCCCCAAATGTTCATACGCCAGGTCGGTCGCGAGTCTTCCCCGGGGAGACCGGTCTAAAAACCCGAGCTGCATAAGATAGGGCTCGTACACGTCTTCGACCGTGGCCATATCCTCGCCGGTAGCGGCGGCGATGGTATTTAGACCCACCGGGCCGCCTTTGAACTTATCGATGATCAATTCGAGGATCTTCCGGTCGATCCAGTCAAGCCCGAGTTCGTCGACATCGAGCATCTCGAAAGCGTCGCGGCAGTGCTCCGGGTTGATCGTGCCGTTGCCGCGGACGTCGCAATAATCCCGCGTCCGTTTTAAAAGGCGGTTGGCTACCCGGGGGGTGCGGCGGGACCGGCGGGCGATCTCCCGGGCCGACAGGTCGTCAATGCCGATAGAAAGTATCCGGGCACTGCGGTTAACGATCCTTTCGATATCGTCATGCTCATAATAGTTAAGATGATAGACCATGCCGAAACGGTCCCGGAGCGGCGCGGATAATAGGCTCATCTTCGTGGTCGCGCCGATGATCGTGAATCTGGGCAGGTCGATCCGGAGCGTGCGTGCGCTTGGTCCTTTGCCGATGATAATATCGAGGGCGTAATCTTCCATGGCCGGATACAGTATCTCTTCGATCGTCTTATTTAATCGGTGGATCTCGTCGATAAAAAGAATATCACCCTCGGCAAGATTCGTGAGGATTGCGGCTAAGTCACCCGACTTCTCGATGGCTGGTCCGCTCGTGATGCGGATATTGGTTCCGAGTTCGTTGGCTAAAATATGCGCCAGGGTGGTTTTTCCGAGTCCGGGCGCGCCGTAAAGAAGGACGTGCTCGATCGGCTCGCCCCGCTTTCGGGCGGCCTCAATCGCTATGCGCAAATTCTCCTTGACCTTTTCTTGGCCGATATATTCTTCAAGTATTTTCGGCCGCAAAGTCAAATCAAGCGCCTGATCGCCGCCCGTTTCTTTATTGGTTATGACACGCTCTTTATCTTTTTCCATATCTATATTGTAGCTATTTAAAGGTTTTTTGGCAAATTAAAAAACGGACCAGAGGATCCGCTCTTTTTATATCTTATTCCTGAATTCTTTAGATCGCGGAATCGCTGTTCGTTTTCCCCTTGGTCTTTTCCAGGGCCAATCGGATCATGTTTTTCGTCTGTTCGGTAAAATCGGAATCAAGTATCCATCTTAAAAACTCCGGGTCGTTCTCCGCCACCCAGGACAGGGATTTCCCCTGATACTTGGAAAAAGCGAAACAGGCCTCACCCTTTTCCCAATAGAATTTCCGGATATTATCCACCCGGAATTCGTCATCCGGCTCGTGTATGCGGTTAATGAATCCCCAATCCCTGACCTCGTTATACCGTTCCATCTGTTTCATAAGAACTTCCGCCGCCGCTTCGGCGTATTCCATAATATTCTTCCGGACGGTCAGGCGCTTACGGCAATAATAATCGTAAGCCGAAGCCAGGTTGGACGGGGCCATGTAGTTATATATCTTCTTCGAATCGATCACCTGCCTGCCGCTATAATCGAAATCCATGCCCACCCGGACAAATTCCCTTCGGAGGACCGGCAGGTCGAAGTCGAGGATGCTGAATCCTCCGTAATAACAACCGCTAAAAACATCCCAAAGCTCCTGGGCCTTGTCCCGGAAGGCGGGTTTTAGAGCGACGTCTTCGTTCCTGATGCCGTGTATAGTGGTCGCCTCTTCAGAGATCGGCGTTTCCGGATTTAAAAGCACATTCTCCTTTTTTATTTTGCCGTCTCCCCAAATCTTAATATAGGCGATCTCGATGATCTTGTCGGAGCTCATCGATATCCCGGTTGTTTCAATATCGAAAATAACCAACGGCTTATCGAGTTTAAGCAGTTTGTGGATCTTTTTATATTCCCCGCCCATCGTGAACATATTATAAAAATTTTAAAATATTTTTAAAACCGCGTATCGCAATAACAAAAATATATTTTATTTTTATTGGATATTTTATTCTTACTGCACCATCCGCCTAACCGTTTCAAAACAACAAGGCGTTGAATACTATAAAAACAATTTATGCCCGTAGCGTAATATCCGATATCTAATATCCAATATCCGCCAAAATACAAACGAACTATTAATCGGCGAATAACTCGATAGTCTTTCGCACTTCTTCCCTTACCCCCAAAATGCAATCATAGCTCTCTGCCTCCAAGGCGTTAACCCAGGCGTAATCCGTAAAAGCCCCGGCCTCTAATTTTACCTCTCCGCTTTCATGCTTGGCGGCGAACTTCACGAGAACGACCGGTATTCCGTCCGGACGGACGAAAGCAACGCTGTTTATGTAAATCAATCGGCCCCCGATCCTGACGCCAGCCTCTTCCATCGCCTCCCGCTTCAGGAGATCCTCAATGGCGTTTTCGAAATCGAAAACGTCGCCGTTCATGCGGGTCGGGTTGGCGATGTCCAGGTTGGCCCATTCCAGCTTTCCCCCCGGCACGCAGTATTTTCCCGGATGGACTTTCTCACTGGCGCTTCTTTTAAGTATCAGGCAGCGTCCGTCCTCTTCGCGATAGATCACGACATTGGCGACAAAATAAAAAAGCTTGTCGGGCTTGGCATTGTCCAGGCTTATTTTTTCCGCGGGCATGATTTTTCTTTTTCATTAAATAAATTATATTAACATTATAACATATAAAAAAACAGCCCGCCAACGGACAGTTTTTCAATCCTTGCCAATTCGGTTGCCCCGCCATACGGCGGGGTCTCCGTCCCTTCAGGACTACGAGAATCTGGTGTGCTCTCGGTTGGAATCGAACCAACATTACAAGTTCCGGAAACTTGCGTCCTATCCATTGAACGACGAGAGCGTAAATCGATTTTACGTTTTGGTTTTACTGTTTCTATATTATATCTTACGCTTGAATTTGTCCAGAGTTCAACAAAAAAAGATTTACTGCTATAATATAAACAGCCTTAAATAATAATTAAAAATAAATCTATGCCCCTCTTAGAGTGGAAAGACGACTATAGCGTCGGTGTCGAAGAATTCGACCGCCAGCACAAAAAAATGTTCGGGCTGATAAACGGCCTGCATGATAAAATGCGGGAAAAGATCATGGATAAAAACGATCTGGAAAAACTGCTGGCCGAATTGTCCGCCTATGCCGAGGAGCACCTCAAAACGGAAGAAAAATACTTTGCGCTTTATGATTATCCGCAAAAAGAGGCGCACGCAAAAACCCATGACACCTATCGCGAAAAAATCCGGGATTTCATGGCGGCAGAACAAGATCATTTCGCTTCTTTCGAAATCATGGATTTTTTGGAGGACTGGTGGCTCGGGCATGTCATTACTATGGACAAGGCCTATGAGCCGTTTTTTAAAGAAAAAATAAAACCATGAGAATCATATTCGCCACTCAAAATCCGGGCAAACTTGTCGAGATGAAAAAAATGCTCGCCGGCTTTGACGTTTTAAGCGCGGCCGAGGCCGGCGTCTTGGAAGACGTGGAGGAAGACGGGGAAACTTTCTCCGCCAACGCCCTGAAAAAAGCGCGGTTTGTCGCGGCTAAAACCGGCGAGTGGGCGGTAGCGGACGATTCCGGATTATGCATTGACGCCTTAAGAGGAGAGCCGGGGGTTTATACCGCCCGCTGGGCTCACGGCCGCGATTTAGTAGAATATACCCTGGAGTGCATGAAAAATATACTTGAAGGAAGGCGCGGAGCGCACTTCGAAAGCGCGGTGGCGATAGTATCGCCGGCCGGTTTAGAAAAAATCTTTACGGGAGTGATCCGGGGAGAACTCGCCCTCGCTCCCCGCGGACAGGCGCTCCCCAAGCTCCCTTACGACGTTATTTTTATTCCGGAGGGATATAAAAAAACCTTCGCCGAAATGAGCGAAGACGAAAAAAATTCCTTAAGCCACCGCGGCCGGGCCTTTCGGCTGATGCGGGCTTATCTGGAAAAAATTTCTGATCAAAAAAAACTGGCTTGATAAATTAAGAGACTAATTCTTCGGCCCGGACTTTCTCCTGAATTTTTTTATTTTCTTTATCTCTCTTTAATTGCTCCTCTAGTCTTATAATTTTTTTATACTTATCGCCCATAACCTGCGCAACTTCCGGCAACTCAAAAAACTGCAAAGCGTTATTAATATCATGCATTCCCAAAAACCTTGAAGTTCCGGTTTTAACGGCGCAACGCACCATCTGCCTCAACCTATATTCCGGCAACATATGTACAGCTGTTAATTCCCTTTGTTTTTCTGAAGAATATTTTTCAAAAGACGCCAGACCCTTGGGGGATAACCCCTCTTTAAATCGGAGAATATCTTCGGGCGTGATATTTATTATAAAATTTGCCAACTCATCGTTAAGATCTTGCGGCCTGATTTCTTCTTCTCGGTATTCCTCCTCTTGTTTTAAAACTGGACCATGAATATTGCCCTCCCGCCATTTTTTTACGAATTTTTTAAGGCTCTGATATTTCCCGTTTCCACCCAAAATACCCTGATCTAAAAAATCCAGAGCATCGCTTATAGTATTCATGGAAAATGTGTAGTCTCCCCCTGAACTTAAAAACGGTATCAGCCGCTTTAGCTCCTCTTCCGGAAATTTAAACAAAACCGCGTATTCGGCCTGTACATCCGGGTCAATACTATTAAAATGTTTCTGGCGCCGGGGAGTTAAAGATGTTCTTAGGTTTTCAATATCCTCAGATGTCACCCTGGCCTTAAGAAGCGCAAAATCAGGCGCTTCATGCGGGGCCGGTTCCTGGCTATTTAAAGTTAGTTCTTTTATATTTTCCATAAATTTTTATATTATTTTTTAAACCATTCCAATTTTTAATTTTAGCAAATTTTACTGATTTTGTCAAATGATTACGGATATTTAAATTGACACTTGTTTAATTTTATGATACTTTGTAATATTATAAATTATCGGGTGGTTCCTTAAATCAAATCTTAAAGAAAGGACAACATTAATGAACGTTGCTTATATGTGGCTCATGTGTTCAATTACCGCGGCCGGCTTCGCGGGCTGGGCCATAGTATTCCAAAAAGCCGGAATACCTCCATACTGGCGCCCGCTCTTACTCATGCTTAGCGGCTTGTTACCGGCGCTCATACCTCTTCTAATGGCGCGAAATATTTCTCCGTTATTCGATAAATGGTCGGTTTGGAGCGTACTGGCGATCGTTATGGCCCTACTGAACGGCATCGCCGTAATAACGTACGGCTATGCGGCTAAAAACTGGGAATTATCGCGAGTCGTGCCGATCGTCCTGACCCTTACCGTTATCTTATCTATTATCGGCGGACGATATTTACTGGGCGAACCGATCACGATCAATAAGATAATCGGCCTTTTCGTGGCTATTTACTTCTTTTCTAGATAAGGAGAATAAACATGATCGCAAGATGGCTGATCTATTCACTGGTCGTTTGGGGCGTATGTTCTCTACTGCCCGGAATCAGCGTCAAAGATTTCTGGACAGCGATGCTTGTAGCGGCCCTTATGGGGGTCATTAACCTGTTTGTTAAGCCCTTGCTCATTCTCATAACCTTGCCCGTTACCATTGTAACAATGGGCCTGTTCTTGTTCGTAATAAATGCCTTGATGCTTATGTTGGCATCCACTATTGTTAATGGTTTTATTATAGTAAATTTTTGGGCGGCGCTTCTTGCCTCACTGGTAATTTCGATCGTTTATAACTTTGTAATTGATTAAACAATAACCCTTGAAAAATCAAGGGTTTTTTATTTAGTATTAGCTGTAAAAAAATATTATCTTGACAACTTTTATAAATTATGCTATAATTATATTATTCAAAATATAACCCCAACAAAAGGAGGCCAAGATGGCCGAAGAATTCAAAAAAATCAATGTGAATTTTGTCCCGGACCATGGCGGTCCGGTAAAGGTCAAGGTTGTAGATCAAATCTTCGCCGGCCCCACTGCCCATATCTCGTTCCCCATCTATAACGGGGGGCCATACCGAACTATCCCCAACATGACTGGGCGCGCTATGTGCGCCTAACCCATCCGTCTCCAAATCAAAACCCCCGCGAAACGATCCTAAAAAAGGAAAGCTTCGACGGGGGCTTTCTTTTTTTACTTGCCCTTGACAGAAATGTTAGAATAATATAACATATAAATATAGTTAGAAATATATAACTTTATAAAATAACCGGAAAAATTATGACCAAAAAACAATACTCGGTCTTCCGCCTGATCGTGATCATGATCCTCTCCGCCTCGATAAGCGCGGCCATTACCGCCGAAAATTATTATCTGCCGATCGTCCTCATCGTAACCGCTATGGCCGCGATGTACTACGGCAAAAAACGGCTGCCGAAAGATACCGTCATGGCCGACGAGCGGGACTATAAGGTCGCGGGCGACGCGGCGCGATATACGATCTATATTTATAGCTGGATCGGCGCTATTGCCACCTTCATCCTTATGGCTCTTTCGGATAAAACCGGCATGCTTTATGCCTTAAGCCAATTCTTTGCCTACACTGTCTGTTTTATTATGCTGCTAAACGCCTTTGTATTCAGATATCTGTCTAACCGCGGAAAATAATATGAAAAACCGGATCAAAGAACTGAGGATTCTCCATAATCTGACCCAGGAAGAACTCGCCCGCCGCGTCGGCGTCCGGCGGGAAACGATTCTTTTTCTGGAGCAGGGCAAATACAATCCTTCGCTCAGGCTGGCGCACGATGTCGCCCGCGAACTTAGAACGAAAATCGACGAGTTATTCGATTTTGAGGATTAGCCGGGCAAACGGCAAAATAAAAAGAACGCGTTTTTGGCGTTCTTTGTTTTATTTCCATTTTTTATCTCCGCGCGCACGCCTGCCTTAAAAATCGTCCAGCCAGCTTTTACCGCAACGCGTGCAGAAACAACCGAACATGAACTGGATTATGTGCCGGCCGTTGCCGTGTTTTTTCTTCTCGCATTTTTCCTGGCACTCCTCGCAGGCCTGATCGTTTTTGTTATCAATCGGACGGCCGCAAAAACAACAATTTCCTTTCAGGCTCTCCATTTTATTATCTTCCCCCATTCCTCGTCGCCTGATCAAGACGACGGGATCGCTTAAGAACCGTATCATGAGGCTTGTTATTTTATGGTCTTTTTACAATCCTCAAAAATAACCTGCCTTAATAAAGATAATTTTTCGGACACCTGCTTACTTGCCGCACGTAACCAGGCGTTTTTTTCATACTCATCCATATACTCGATTTTTTTTCTGTTCCGCCGGTAAACCGGTTCAAGACCATAGCCCTCTATAATCTTATCGCGCCAATCGCCTGTCACATGTTCCGGTTTTAAAGTTTCAATTTTAAGCTCGGCGATAATTTTAGCCGCGTTCAATTCGTCCAGGTGATCAATAAGTTTCACGATATCGCTATTTAAACGGGCATCCAGTTCGCCGTTTTCGCAATCCACTTCTACGGTACAAAAGGGACCATTGGCCCGGCCGGAAGAAAAAATCATCCAATAGCCCTCCCGATAGGCGCGACCCTTGGTCGGGGAAAAGCCGCCGCGCCCATCCGCCATTAACGCTAACCAGGGAATTCTTTGCCACAAACCCTTCTGCGCCCGGCAATAATCCCTGATTCCGCCCTCGACCTCCTTTTCCGCTTCTTTTAACTTTTTTCGGGAACATGATAATTCTTTTTTTGTAATTCGTTTTTTCATTTTTCCTCCCCGGTTTTATCCGTCTGTATAAAAAATTATTCTAAATTTTCAAAGTTCATTATCAATATAGCTTAATTTTATAATTTAAAAATGTAATAGTAAATTTTTACGTACAAAAAGAAGCAATTTATTATTAATAATCAAATTATTTGTTTATTTTTAGGTAATTTGTTATACTATAAGTAGTAAATATTTTACGACAATAATATTCGCATGTGCCCTCCGCCCTGGGCTATAGCGGGCCGAGCGAAGCGAGTAACATATGATAGATTTTAAGATTATATCCGATTTAGGATTATCTGATAAAGAAACGGCTCTTTATATGGCCTGTCTCAAGACTGGGCCGTCCGGGGCTTCCGAGCTCGCTAAAACCACCGGTATCCAACGGACCCATATTTACGATCTGGCCGAAAAACTCGCGGACAAAGGCTTCCTGACTCAGACCAGGAAAGAGGATAAAAAAATATTCGCGGCCCGGTCCCCGGAAGAAATACTCGCGGTCAAAAGGATCGAACTGAAAAAATTCGCCGACAGCATTCCCGAACTTGAGAAATTGGCGCGCCAAAAGAATAACCGGCCGAAGATCTTTTATTACGAGGGCGGCCGGGAGCTTAATAAAATGATGGAGGGGTCGATCTGGGGCGAGGGCGAATGCCTTATCTGGGGCGATGACCTGTTCTACACCAAAGACGAGAAAGAATATCAGAAAAAAAACATCGCGCAAAGACTTAAAACCAATACCCGCTGCCGGGTCCTGGCCGCCGTGTCGAACGCGACCCTTGAGTCGCAAAAAAAGGACAAAAAAGAGTTAAGGGAAACAAGGCTCCTGCCGCGGAATTTGTTCGAATCCAGGGTCAATCTGACCGTATACAAAAATAAAACCATGGTCGCCAACCATGCCAAAGATTTCGGCTTCGCCGTTGAAGACGAGGATTTCGCCGATACCCTGAAAGCGATCTTCGAGTTGATCTGGAAAAGCGGACGGGTTATTTAAAACTACCGTATATTTTCAATTGATTTCTTGATCTTCGGCAAAAATGCTATAATAAAAAATATAAAAATTAACAGACGATCTATGGCAAAAAATAAAAAACGCGTGGCAATCTTCTCTTTTACCTGCGACGAAGGTTGTTCCATTTATCTTATAGAAATATTCAACAAAAAACTTATGGAATGGCTCGAAAAGATCGAACTGGCTTATTTCCTGTCCGTCAAGGATAAGGTCGAAATAAAGGATTTCGATATCTCCCTGGTCGAGGGGGTCATCAGCACGGCCAAGGACAAGAAGGAAATCGAGAAGATCCGGGCGGAGAGCAAAATCCTGATCGCCATGGGTTCCTGCGCCGCGACCGGCCAGCCGTCCGGGCAGAGGAACCTGTTTGGCGCCAGTGAGGCCGCGGAAATAAAAACCGAGCTTGAAGCGAACGATTATCTGCCCAAATGCCTTTCGATCAAGGAAGCGGTCAGGGTGGATGACGAAATCCTGGGTTGTCCGATCGACGAAAATAAATTCATCGAAGTGTTCGAGAAATATCTTATTTAAGTTTTAGTTTATAACTACTAGCTTTTGGGGAATCGGGATATAAAAGCTAAATAGCCTAAAGCCTAAAGCCTAAAGCCTAAAATATGCATACCACCAATCTAAACGTATCAATCAACAAACTTTCCAAGATCGAGGGGCACGCCGATCTTGACATAAGGATCAGGGACGGGAAGGTCGAGGACGTAAGCCTCCGGGTCATGGAAAATAAACGCTTTTTCAACCAGGCCGTCAAGGGCAAGCCCTATAATGCCGTACCGCAACTCGTATCGCGCATTTGCGGCACCTGTTCGATCGCGCATCTGACCGCCTGCATCGAAGCGGTGGAAAAAACCCTCTCTATCCGGCCGAGCGCGCAAACCATGCTCATGCGCAAACTGACAATGTATTCCCTGATGATCCGCGATCACGCGCTTCATCTTTATTATTTCGTGCTGCCTGATATTTTCGGCGTGGACTCGATCCTTGATCTGGCCGAAAAAGAGAAGGAACTCGTGCATCAGTCGCTTCACGTCAAAGAAGCCGGCAACAACCTGTCGAACCTGATCGCCGGCCGGGCGGTTCACGCTCCCTTCGAGGCCGTCGGAGGCTTTAGCCGGATTCCGGACAAGACGAAATTCCCAGCCATGATAGAAGAGTTAAAAAGCATCCGTCCTTATATCCTGGCTCTGGCGGAGATACTTTATGCCTGCGATTGGGTACTAATCCGAAAAACCGATTTCGTGGCCATAAAAACGCCGGACTTTTCTTTTTTGGAGGGCTTCATCGCTTCTTCGAGCGGCGCCTCGATAAAAGAAGAGGATTATTGGGACCATCTTCACAACGTCGTTCTGCCCTATTCCCAGGCTTCAGGATTCGAATTCGAAGGTCATCCTTATGTAGTCGGATCTTTGGCGCGGGTTAATCTTAATAAGGATAACCTCTCCGCCCCCACGAAGCGCGATATGAAAAAATATCTTGATATCTTCCCGTCCGACAATATCTATCACAATAACCTGGCCCAGGCGATCGAGATTATGCATTCGATCGATCATGCCATCGAGATACTTTCCACGGCGGAATTCAAAGAGGAAAAACCGGCTCAACCGGAGTCGCTCGACGGCGAAGGCGTCGGCGCGATCGAAGCGCCGCGCGGCACGCTTTATTATTGGCTGGGCATAGACAAGGGAAAGGTGCGATACGCCAACCTGGTCATTCCGACCGCCCAGAATCTTATAAGCATGCGCGAAGACGTGCGCGACGCGGCCACGAAAATTTTAGCCTGCGAAAAAAACGATAGATCGTGCGAGGAAAAGATCCGGAAAGAGGTGGAAAAGATCATCCGGGCTTACGACCCCTGCATGTCCTGCGCTTCGCATTTTTTACGGGTTAACTGGGTGTGACAGGCAATTGTTTTTTTTGCGCGATTAGTATACAATAAAAACAGGTAAATCTTATTTTAAACTCAAAAAATATGAAGTTCGAACTCCCAAGTATCGACCAACGAACAGCCGAACAGGAAAAAGGATCTTATAATAATCCTTATGAGGCGAATGAATATTACGCCAAGATAGCCGGACAGGAGGAAGCCCAAAAAAACGACGGTTTTGTGGTAAAAAAATTTAAAGGGCATATCCGTTTTCCCGAGAAAAACAAAGAGGAGAGCACGATCCGTTATTATGATTATTTGAGCGTCGGCAATATTCCCTCGGAACCGGTAAACTTCGAAGAGCTCAATGATTCTTTGGCGGTTTCCGTCAAACGGGGAAATATAAAAGGTCTGATGGCCGAGAGCGCCGAAAAGGCAACCAATATTTCGATCGAAATTACCATCGGCTCCGCCCATTACGACCTGGTTTTTCCCGGATCTTACGCGGGTATAGGCGCGTTGGGGGACGACCGTTTTCGGCAGATACTCGCCACCGAAATCTACGAAACGCTTAAAACGCAGAAAACCGTAAAAGATAAACTGGACATAAAAGACCAATTGCCCGGGATTTACCGGATAATTTCCGAAAAAATGAACGAAGAAAACGGCAGGAACCCTCTCGATGAAAGAGCCGCTAAAAAATATACCGAGGAAATAATTTCCGGAATAAAGATAGTGGAAAGAAAATAACCGTTGAATTTTTAACATAAAACCCCGCTCATATCAGAGCGGGGTTTTTTAACGGCGATTATTTTAATTTTTTTATCATGTAAGTATCTTTCAGCCGGTATCCCGTCTTCCGGTAATAACTCCTCACTCCTACTCCGGCGATAACCGCTATTTTTTCATATCCGTTTTTCCGCGCGATTATTTCCGCCTCGGACATTAATTTTTTTCCCAATCCGGTGTGCTGGATTTTCTTATCTTTCCCGACCGGCACTAATTCTCCGTAAACATGCAATTCACGAATCAAGGCGCAATCATCCAATGCGTTATGCGTTACGCGTTCCACGTTATGCGTAGGCAGCCTCAACCGGCAAAAACCGAGCAGATTATTTTTATCGTCTTTATTTTTTGATATAGCCTGTATAAAACATTCTTGTCCGCCCGATGCTTCATATTTTATAATTTCTAATTTCCGATTTCTAATTTCCAATTTCCCGTCTTTTATTTCCCGGCATCTTATGCAGTTGCATTTTACGCCCTCGGCGGCAAGCACTTGCCGCAAATTCGTTACCATATTCCCGGCCACGATCGATTCCCCCGGAATATCCCGGATCAGACGGATGATGCGCACGTAGGGCGGCACGATATTTTTGCACCTTATTATCAATCCGCGCAAAACCTTATCTGAATAAGGCTTATATTTACCTTGCTTCCACCAGCGGTATAAGAGGCTGCCTCGCGTGACCACAGTCGGGTAGAACTTTATCTGATCCGGCTGGAACCGCCCGTCGTTGAATAATCGCTTGAACATCCTGAGATCCCGGGCCGGAGTGGAGCCCGGCAAGCCGGGCATAATATGATAAGTGACCTTAAAGCCGAAATTCTTCAGAAGTTCCGTCGCCCGAGCGATAGCCCCCACGCCATGTCCGCGCCGGTTCAGCTTTAAAATTTTATCATCGATCGCCTGCACCCCAAGCTCCACCCGCGTGCATCCCAGCTCCCGCATCTCCCGCAGCTCTTTCTCGTCTATATAGTCCGGACGCGTTTCCAGGGTAATCCCGATTATTCTGTATTTGGCGCTTTCATTCTTTTTCTGCTCCTTTTCCAAAATATCTTTTAGTTTATCGATATTTTCGTTGCGCGTTTTGCGTTTTAAGTTTTGTGCTTCATGCCTCATGTTTCTTGTTTCATAGAATTCATTCGCTCCTCGGAAGCATTCTTTGATATACCAGTACTTGTATTTTTCCGGCAAAACCGACCAGGTGCCTCCGATCACGATCAATTCGATCTTCGTCGGTTCATGTCCGTTAGCGACCAAGGCCTTGAGCCGGTCCCGTACCTGGACGTACGGATCGTAATGGCAGCGGATCGCCCGCATTACGGCCGGTTCGTTCGATAAGTAGCTTTGAGGAACGTTTTTTTCGGTGGGGCAATATGCGCACTTGCCGGGGCAAGCGTAAGGCTCGGTCAGAACTGCCACCGGCGCGATTCCCGATAAAGTCCTTATGGATCGTTTTCGCAGGAGTCGCCGAACCCCCGGAAACGGCTTTATCGTGAGGCTGTTTAACGCTTTAAGTATCGAAGAATTTTCCAAAATCCTGATATGGTGTTTTTTCGCTAATTTTCTTTTAAGCAGCATAAGCTCATTGCCGTCCTTAATATCCGAAGAAAGGAATTCTTCAACCGCTTTTAATTCCGTTTTATTTAATTTCATCGTCATGTTTTTGTGATATGATTATATTTATGATAGAATATAGGCAGATCGTGAATTATTAAATTAAAGCATAAAATTATGAAAAACACAAGGATTATCGCGTTTTTCGGTTGCACCGCATTTTTACTGATCGCTCCTTTGGCGGTCAGAGCTTACGCGGTTAAAACCGATAATTCGATCTATGTCGGACAGGAGGAAACCATAAACGGGAACTTATATGCCGCCGGTAATTCGATCACCGTTGACGGCACGGTAACGGGCGACGTGTTTTGCGCCGGCCAGACCGTCAATATAAACGGCAAAGTTGAGGGCGACGTGTTTTGCGCCGGTGAGGCCCTTAATATAGCCGGCGAGATCGGAGGAAGCGTCCGGGTCGCCGGAAACGCGGTAAATATCAGCGGGATGATAGCGCGAAACGTCCAGGCCTTCGGTGCGACCGTTAACCTGGGACCGAACGCTCGGGTAGACTGGGATATGTTCATGGTCGCGGGCTTAGGCGATATCCGCGGCTATATCGGCCGCGATCTCCATGGCGCGGCCGGCAATACCGTTATCGCCGGAAAAGTCGGAGGAGACGTTAAGCTGCGGCTGGACGAACGGATCAAGGGGGAAAAATACGGAATAAATTACAGCGGACCGAAACCCCTCCGGGTTCTTTCGGGAGCGGAAATCGGCGGTAATTTATTTTATACGGCCGGCATTAGGGGGGATATCTCGGATAACGCCCGGATCGGCGGAGAAACCGGATACGGTTTGCCGAAAAATACCGGCCAGAAAGATATGGCCGCAGCCGCGATCTGGAGCAGGATCGTCCTTCTCTTTGCGGCGCTGGTAGTCGGCTTGGTTCTTATAAGCATCGGGCGCAGACAAATAATAACCTTGACCGATCTGATGCTTAACGAGGCCGGTACGGCGGTCGGGTGGGGCATAATAATCTCTTTATTAACACCGATCATTTGTCTTATCCTGGTTCTTACCCTGATCGGGATACCATTGGCGCTTATACTGCTGGTTTTATGGCTGATCGCCTTGTACTTGAGCAAGATCGTATCCAGTATCGCCATTGGACGGGTTATTATGAAAAAGATCCGGGAACAGGAAAAAGAATCTTTGATCTGGGCCATGGTTCTGGGCATAGTCTTGGGCTATTTAGTCTTTTCCCTGCCGATAGCCGGCTGGCTTGTTTCCCTGGCGGCCGTCTGGTGGGGGATCGGGAGTTTATGGCTCTATCATAAAAAGGTATAAATAATATACAAAACAGCGGCCGGCCGGCCGCTGTTTTTATTTTGCTTTATGGGAATTTTTTGTTAAAATGAATAATAGATAATATTAACTTGAATTTATGAAAATCAACCCCAATATTTTTCGCGGCTACGACTTAAGGGGCGTGGTCGGCAAAGATCTTAACGCGGAAATAGTCGAGCATATCGGACGCGCCCACGGAACCTACATGAAACGCCGCGGGATAACCGAGGCGGTCGTCGGCTACGATTGCCGCGCGACCAGTAAAGAATACGCGGATGCCCTGATCCGCGGCTTCGCTTATGCCGGCATCGATACCGTCAATATCGGCATGAATCTGGTCGGTACTTTCTACTGGGCGCAGTATCATTTAAAAAGAAAAGGTGGCGCCTTCGTGACCGCTTCGCATAATCCGGCCGAATACAACGGTTTTAAATTCGCGATCGATTATTCCGAAACCCTCGTGTCGGACGGCATGAACGAACTTAAACGGATGGTAATCGAGGAGGATTACGACCGGGCCGGGATTCCCGGCAAGATCGAAGAACGCGATGTCCGTCCGGCCTATTTCGATGATATCTTCAGGCGTTTGCCGGTAAACAAAAAATTCAAAGTGGTGGTGGATCCGAGTTGTTCTACGGCCGGCGCGATCGCTCCGGATCTTCTGCGGCTCTCCGGCTGCGAAGTGATCGAAAGCAATTGCCGGATCGATCCGAGCTTCCCTTTAGGCACCCCCGATCCGACCGAAATGGCCGTGGCGGAAAGACTCCGCGCCAAAGTGCTTGAAACGGGAGCCGATATCGGTTTTTCCTACGACGCGGACGGGGACCGGATCGGGATCGTCGACGACCGAGGCGGCATTATCTGGAACGATGTCTTGGTGGCTTTATTCGCAATCGATGTTTTACATGACCACCCGGGCGCCAAAATCATGTTCAATACGCTTTGCTCGAAGGCGGTGCCGGAGACCATAAAGAAATACGGCGGAGAACCGTTCATGTGGCGGACCGGCCATTCTTTTCTTAAGAAAAAGAACCAGGAGGTAAAGGCCGCCTTCATCGGCGAACTCTCCGGCCACTTCTTCTTCTCGGCCGATTTTTATAACCACGACGACGGCCTGTACTCCGCACTAAGGCTCTTATTCTACCTGGCACGGACTAACCAGTCGCTCTCGGAAGCGGTCGGCAACCTGCCGCATTATATTTCGAGTCCGGAGATCAAAGTCGGCTGCAGCGACGAAACGAAAGTCGCCTTAATGGATAAGATCGCTGAAAAATTAAGAGCCGATTATCCGGACGCGGAAGTGATCGCGGACGAACGGGCCGGCGACGGGGTCAGGCTGGATATGCCGGACTCGATGTTCATCATCCGCTATTCGCAGAACGGTCCTTACTTAACGGTAAAATTCGAGGCCGAGGACCGGAATAAATATGATAGCCTGAAAGTATACATCAACAAACTCCTGCACGGCTACGCGGAAGTGGATTGGGGTTTCGGAGTAAATACGGAAAGTTTAAATTAACGGCAAAATATCCGCAGAAGCTAAGCTTCCTATAGGAAGCTTAGCTTCTTTAAAAAATTAAAAATCCCGTTCATTCGCGAACGGGGTAATAAAATATGTTTCAAATCAAACGCCAAAGGCATTCAATATATTCTCGATATCATCCAGATCCGGATCATCCAGTCCGAGTTTTATCCGGTCTCGCCGCAAAGGGTACATTTCGCGGCGGATAAGCTCTGAATTGATCGTATAACCGCGCTTAAGATACGTGCGAAATTTTTTCAGAAGACTTAAAACCAGTTGCCGGTTCTTCTTGTCCAAATTTTTATAATTGCCGTTATTTATGATAAGCGATGTCAACCGGCGGTCCAACTCATAGTCGGTAAGATTACGCGCGTCTTTTACGAGATCCTGAATATCCATAATTTTAATTGATGCCTAGTTTTTCCTTAACCCGTTTAAGCGTTTCCTCGGCTATCGGCCGGGCGCGCTCCGCGCCTCCGCTCAGGATAAAATAGACGTCTTTATCGCTGATCGCGTTGTATTTTTTCTGGAAATCGGCCAGAAATTTTTTTACGATATCAGCCAGGTCTTTCTTGAAATCGCCGTATCCTTTGCGCTTGTATTTTTTCTCAATATCCCGGATCGGCATTTCGGCAAGGATAGAATACATGGACATCAGATTGGTTATTCCCGGCTTGTTAAGCTTGTCGTAAAGAATGTCCTTGCCCGTGTCGGTCACGGCCCGCATTATCTTTTTGGCCGCCTTCGCCGGTTCATCAAGAAGCTCGATACGGTTATATTCGCTGGATTCGCTTTTCCCCATTTTCCTGGCAGGATCATCAAGGCTCATGATACGGGCGCTTTCTTTATTTATCTTCGCTTCCGGCACTCGGAACGTTTCGCCGAATTGGCTGTTGAAGCGCTTGGCCAGGTCGCGGGTCAATTCCACGTGCTGGACCTGATCGTCGCCGACCGGAACAACCTCTGTATTGTAAAGAAGGATATCCGCCGCCATCAAGGCCGGATAGTCGAATAGCCCGACACTGACATTTTCCTGGTTTTCACCCGCCTTGTCCTTGAATTGGGTCATTTTTTTAAGATCGGACATCCTGGCTACGCAGTTCATTATCCAGGCCATTTCCGTGTGGGCGCTGATATCCGACTGTTGAAAAATAATGGATTTCTTGGGATCTATTCCTGAAGCCAGATAAACCTTAACGATTTCGAAAATCCTTTTCTTAAGCATTTTCGGGTCCTGCTTAACCGTTATGGCGTGATAGTCGACCACGCAAAAAATGCAATTATGATCATCCTGCATTTTTGCCCACTGTGTTATCGCTCCCAGATAATTACCGATATGAACATTGCCGGAGGGCTTAATTCCGGAAAAAATGGTCGGTTTTTTATTAATTTTAGTCATGTTCTTATTGTAAGGCAATTTAAGCGTAAAATCAAGGGCTTGGTTACCTTTATTGACTTTTTCAAATTTTCCATGTTAATATCATTTAAACGATATCATATTGTTTTCAAGAAAGATCATTCAAAATTAGCGGGAAGCGGGAGGAAAAATGGACAAAGACCAAAAGCCGGCGAAACCGCCGATCGAAAAGCCGTGGTGCCTGTACGGCGTGTTTTACCCCTGGGGATTCGGTAAAATCACAGATGAATCTCCGGATGGAAAAACCGTTCATATTCTATATTCAGCTAACCAGGCTTTTCCGGCGGAACTCTGGTACGCTAAATATGTCCGGAGATTTTTTACCCTGCAGGAAGCCGTTGAGGCCTATTATCGCTCCGCTCCCGATTATCCACTTGCGCATTACGAGCGCCGGGCCGAAGAATCTTTCCCCAACGAACTTGGATCAACTTCCCCGGAGTAAGCTGACGAGACATAAAATACATATCCTTGTCTCGCAAACTGCGGCGAATTAATGCTCGTCCCGAAGCCTCGATATTAAAACAAAAAATAAACCAGGAAATAATTTTTTCTGGTTTTTTATTTGACTTTAACGAGAAAATGTAGGAAAATGTAAATAGATTATCAATAATATTCGCGCATTACGGCCTAAAAAATGCCCAGTGCGCGTAAACAAACTTATGCGCCACCTCATATCTTTAAAAAGACAAAGCAGGGAAGATATTCTGACTATGCTGGATATGGCCCAAAAGATCAAGGAAAAGCGGAATGCCGGCGAAAACACGCCCTATCTTCGCGATAAGACGCTTATCATGCTCTTCGAAAAAACCTCGACCCGTACGCGATTGTCTTTCGAGGCCGGCATGACCGAACTCGGCGGACATGCGATCTTCTTGGACGCCCGCACGAGCCAGTTTTCCTTAACCGATTTCGGAGACGAGATACGGGCGGTAATGCGCTTCGGAGCCGTGCTTATGTACCGCGCTAAAGATTCGGAAAACGTGAAAAAAGCGGCTTCCTTCAATCAGATCCCGGTCATAGACGCCTGCAGCGAAAAATACCATCCGGCCCAGGCCCTATCTGATGTCCTGACCATGGCCGAACATTCGGGCGGAATCGATAAGGTAAAAAAAATCACCTGGCTCGGAATAGAAAATAACGTGTCCAACACATTGATGCTCGCCTGCGCCAAAATCGGGATCGAAGTTGCGATCGTGGCGCCCGAAGCGGATGCCGCCAGCGTCGACCCCGCCCTCCGCGCTCAGGCCGAAGCGACCGGCCTGGTCCGGCGCACGCTTAACCTGGCCGAAGCTTTAAAGAACGCGGATTATATCCATACCGATACCTGGATGAATATGGAATTCTTTGAAAATGGCCGGGTCAAAGATGAATATAAGGAAGAATACGAGAAACGCAAAGAAAAATTCATGCCTTATCAGCTAAACGCCGACCTTGTCAATATTTACGCCCCGAAAGCGAAGATCATGCACTGCATGCCCTGCCATATAGGTTATGAGATTTCCCGGGATGCCGTCGATCATCCGAACGCGATCATCTTTGACCAGGCGGAAAACAGATTGCATATGCAGAAAGCCATGATCATGTGGCTATTGGAAAAATCTATATAACATATCAACATCCACGAGACAAATACCTTATTAAGCATGATCTAACTGGTAATATTGGATATTAGACATCGGAACCCAATATCACGCAACGCTTTCAATGCCCAATATCTAATATCCGATATTTGTTGGGATTTAAACGAAAATGCTATTCCAGATAATAAAAATAATAATTTCAGCGATTCTCATTTGGGCTATTTCAGAAATCTCCAAAAAATTCTCTTTCTGGGGCGCGGTGTTGGCGTCTGTTCCGCTCATTTCGGTTTTATCGTTTATCTGGATGTACGCCGAGAACAAAGACATAGCGAAAATTTCCAGACTGTCATATTCAATTTTCTGGTTAGTCATCCCCTCGCTGGTTTTATTTGTCGTCTTTCCGGTCCTGCTTAAACTTAGGATCAATTTTTTCTTAGCCCTGATCTTATCTATCGGCGCCACTTCGCTTTCTTATTGGCTGACGGTCTGTATACTGGGGTGGTGCGATATCAAACTGTAGCGGCGCGACCGAACACTTAACGCTTTATACTTAATGCTCCACGCTTTTTATGTTCGATTTTTTCCACACTTTTATTCCTGACCCGATCCTTATTTTCATCGGTCCTTTCGCGGTCCATTGGTATGGGCTTTTTATTGTGAGCGGAATCCTGGCGGCGACGGTCGTTACTTTCAAATTAGCGGAAAAACACGACATCCGCAAAGACACCGTTATCGATATGATCTTCTACCTGATCGTCGGCGGCATAGCGGGCGCGCGGCTTTACCATATATTTTTGGAATTTTCCTATTATCTGAAAAATCCACTTAATATTTTTAAACTTTGGCAGGGGGGGCTGGCTATCCACGGAGGGATCATCGCCGGCGTTGTCGTTATTTATCTATTGGCCAAAAAATATAAAATAAATCCCTGGCGGATGGCCGCCGTATTCGCGCCCGGCCTGGCTCTGGCCCAGGCGATCGGGCGCTGGGGGAATTACTTTAACCAGGAAATTTACGGACTGCCCACCGCCCTTCCCTGGGGAATACCGATCGAACCGACCAACCGCATCGCCGAATATTTTAAATTCGAATACTTCCACCCAACCTTCCTTTATGAATCGATTGGAAATTTCCTGATATTCCTTATCCTTATAGCCGGCCACTCTTATGTTATAAAAAATAAGAAATTCAACGACTATTCCTACTTGCTGCTTCTGGTTTTTTATCTGGTGCCATATTCCATTCTCCGTTTTACCCTCGAATTCATCCGCATCGACCGCACGCCGGAACTTTTCGGTTTACGCTGGCCGCAGATAGCGAGCCTGGTTATTATATCGGTTTCCGTGATTTTTTTATATAAAATGCGGACAAAACCAGCCGCCTCTTGATTTTCTTTATATTTTATGTTAGGATTATTCCAATGACTCTCACACCATTACCAATCTAAAAAATCTAGTTATTAAAAGCTAAAGTTAACAACAGTATGCCTAATAAATTATCGGCCAAAAAAGAATTACGCAAAGGTAAAAAACGGGAAGCGAAGAACCAGAAAGCCCTCGATAACCTTAAAACTTTGATCAAAAAAAGCCGTCAGGCGATCGA
>Ga0208373_1000986_pt1 | contig 41842 bp, 43 predicted proteins | sample RifOxyC2_FD_184036 | JGI IMG/M metagenome (GOLD analysis project Ga0208373, IMG submission 184036) | Soil microbial communities from Rifle, Colorado - Rifle Oxygen_injection C2 (SPAdes) | ecosystem: Environmental > Terrestrial > Deep subsurface > Rock core/Sediment | place: Rifle, Colorado...
AGACTTTGCCGCCGACTTCTTTCAGATTCCGCTTCGCAACGGACACCCTTGTCTTTAGCTAACGATTCCCACTATCAAGGCTCGTTCGGGACTTTCACCCTGTAGTTATAGTTCATGCCAGGCACACCAAAAAAAACCGCCTGACTTTCGCCAAGCGGTTTTTAATTATTCTGTCAATCAGATAATTATCTGACTATCGAGAGTGATTTCGTGCTTACTCCATTTTGTGTACGCAATACTATGAAATATGCCCCTGAAGGCAGATTGCTTACGTCCACTCCACGGATATAAGAGCCTTGCTCTATTATTGCATTGTCGAGCACCTTGAGGACTTCAGTGCCCTTCATATCAACGATGCTCAATTTTGCATTGCTTTCCGTTTCGTTCAAAGCGAATGAAATCGTAACGAAATTCTTCGCAGGATTCGGAGCTACGGGATTCAGTACTGTTCCGTAGTTTAAACCTCCATTGCCATCATCTACTGCTGAAATTGGATTCGACAGGGTAAGAGTTCCCTGGGAAATCTGCTGCATATTATTATCGAATGTAGTGAATTCGACATCAGCATTAGAGGCGTCAACTCCGGAAAGAGTGAGGAATATCGGTTTTGCTGTTTTCAACGGCTCAAGTCCGGCTGTGCCCTGGCTTGGAACGGTTATTATATAAGAACCATCCTCCTGCACCTGCGGGATTAAATAGGTCTTGCCATCATCAGAGCTTGGCGGTCCTACTGCCAGGAGCTTTAAGCTGCCAAGAGGCTTGATGCTGATTGAAGAAATACCTTCTTCATAACCGTTTGAATTGCTGATGTACAAAGCATACGAAGCAACATTAGCCGGCTTGGTTTCGTTATCAATTGCCATTTCATCCGGAGCGGCACCGGGAACTCTTGCATTATAGAGTACCGGTTCGGAGAAGAGAATCTCATCGAAACCATCCATCTTGTATGCAAACCGGACATAAACGGAGAATTTCATTAACTGGCTCGAATTATTGAAGAGCAGGCTGATTGGAACATTGTCTCCCTTCTTGATATCTGTTTCGACAAATCCAATCTCACCCTGAATAAATCCGTTCGTATTTCCGTTTTTGATTTCGGAAAGCTGAACCTGCTGGGAATTGACCTCGACACCGGTGATTGTAACATCATTATCCGGGTTGTCGGGACTTATTACCCAGAGACTGCCGTTGTTTACATCATCCATTAACAGACTGGTTGCTGCGGGTTGTTCGCTTTGTGGTTGGTTACCCTTCTCATTACCATCGGCACTACCCCTGATAATATGGATGTCTGTGGGGTCCCAAGGAATCCATTTCCATTTACGGACAATCGTATAGTAAACCACAGTATCGCATGTTAAGCAGTTGCAGTCGGTAAAGCTGTACCTTATGGCAAACCTTAGCGAATCCTTGTACAAAATGCCTCCGACAGGAGGGAATAACATCTTCAGAATAAGATTAGCACCCTGTCTCCAGTCAATACACTGTCCTTCACCCCATACAGCTTCGCGGCTGAACAGGCTAAGCAACTGAGGACCCGGTGCGGGAGCTACAATCAAACTGCCATTTAAAATATCTCCGAATATTCGCTGCCATGGACCGCTTTGTCTGCGGAGCTGGGCAGAAACTATCGTTGCAGTAAATTTCTTGATTGGAGCCGGTCCGGCAGACATGCCGACACCCAGTACGACTGCTCCGGCACTTGTCCAGGCAATTTGCGGCTTTTCAATTTTGTGAATGAATTTATCACAGCATTCTTCAGGTTCCTGCTGGTCGCAAGGAGGCAGATCCAGCATTAAACTGTCACGGCATACCAAACCATTGCAGAGAATAGCGTATTTAATCTTAATAGGATTATTTGCCGAAGTATGAGTGAAAGTCGGATTAATAGTCCATGGGCTTGATGCCAAGCTGAATGTTGCAGGTACAAAAGTACCATCAGGTGAATTCATCATCAATGTAGCAGGGAAACAACTCGAAGCTGTAACTTGTATCGCGTACTGATAATTTCCTGCTGCATCTTTACCAATGCACTTGATTTGTATTTTTACGCTGTCAATGCAATGAGTCGGCTGTTGAACTGTATCTATTGTAACACATACAGGACTCGATTCCGACTGGCCGGCAAGCTGGTAGTTTACAATATTACTTTGTATTAAATGCTTAGTCCAGCCGCTTGCGGCGAATGTGTTACAAAGGCTTCCCGATGGTGGTACAGGACCGTTTATGAGGTTACCTGAGAATTCAACAGAAGCACCGCCTACACCTATTGCAGAAGGACCGAAATGAGCTCCCAGGTTTTTATCCAATGAAACCCATGCCGAACTCCATGTTCCACCGGTTCCGCATCCATTAGTGAAAGCATTGCCAGGAGCACCCGGCGGGAATAAATTGTTCACATTAGCAAGACCTGCATTAAATGGATTTTTCCACTGCGTAATGACAGGATTTGCATTTATTAATGCATTGTATGCAACATCAAAGTTGCCTGTACTTCCTCTCGAGCCGCACAACTGCAGAATTTTCTGGTCGGCAGGAGATGCATCTCTCGGCAATAAATCGGCAAATGTTACATACCTGAGTTGTGCTGTTCCCGACGAATTCATTTTTAATTTGTAATCAACTGTGGAACCAGCAGAAGTCGTAACACTCGTTCCATAATTCGGGTCAGACGGCTTTTTCACTCCCTTATCGAGAGAGAATCCAACAGTACCGACAATTAACACATAATCAATATTTGATATATATGATGCAGTGCCGAGAGAGCCGCCGCTTAATTTAAATGAATTGGGAACGTTGCCTAAGGCTGATGAATCGCGGACTTTGACGTCAAATTCAATAAAGTAATAAGGCACTCCCGAAGTTCCGTACATACCGCAATTGACATAGAATATGTTCTGACATACCGCAGGAACAGTATCAATTGTAGCAGTTATAATATTTGTTCCGGAATTATACGCTAAGCCAATAACCCCTGTCCACGGCGTTGCCGGAGTGGTTGTGCATGGAGTATTCCATGTACTACTAACATAATATGAAGGATTACCGGCATATTCCAAATTCGGGTCAAGCTGGTCAGTCAAAGTAGCATTTGTTAATGGCATTCCCCCGATATTCTGGATTCTTAATCTGTAACGGAATGTAGAACCGGGAGTATAGCTCGTCTGCTTATTACATACCTCTTTCCATAAACATGGAGTTGCAGCGGGTGCGTCAACAACGAACGATGCACAGGCGCTTTGCGAACCTCCTGTCGGAAGTACCAGCCAGGCACAATTTGTTATTGTAGAGCCAACAGTAGCAGTAGCGGGTATTGTAAAATTAACATAAACATATCCACATTGTCCCGGAGCTAATGTACCTGTTACAGTAACAATTCCGCTGCTCAGTGAGCCTGTTAAATTCCACTGCGGGCCAAGGCTGTAACCCGTCAGAGTAACCGGGAGAGTATCCAATACTGTTACCGGCAATGATGTCGTTCCGTTGTTACAGACATAAATCACATACTGTCCTGCACATCCGGGCTGACGATTTGTATAAACCCATTTATATAAAGTTCCCTTAGTAACAGATACAATTTGGACACATGTTTGCTGGCTTTGTGTAGTGAAATTTCCGCAGGGCTGATTCGGACTTCCTAATTGCCCTGATAACGTAGCTTGATTTAACAATGGAGTACCTGCAGGGAACAGACCACTGGGATAATAGACTTTAATCTGACAGCATGCCTGGTTATACATTTGATTTGCACTCATGTTCCCTACGAGCCAAGTAACGACATTGCCTGTTTGTGTGGCACCGCAATTAGAACTTACTAATACAGCACCTGTCGGCAGAGTATCTGTAACGACACCGTTAACTAAATTTAACTGGCAGGTTGTACCAACATCTTTATAGACACAGATTTGGTAAGTAATAGTATCGCTGGCTGAAGCATAGGGGCAATTCCCGCCCTGCCATGCAACTCCAAGAGGATATTTATTAACATGCCAGGGATTGTTAGCTATTGCTGTTACATTTACATACCCGGTACAAAATTCATATAATTTGTTGTCCAATGTGCCCATAAGACACACATTGTTTCTCAATGTTGTTCCCGGACAGGTAGTGCCATTGGGAAAAGCAATACTGATAGTAAATGAGCCTGTACAACTCGTCGGCACACTTGCCCAGCTTAAAGAATAAGTTCCTCCCATTTGATTAATTGTTGGAGCAACAACAGTCGGAGTTCCGCAGGCAATACTATAAGATGCGCCTAAGAACATGCCGCCGGGTGCCAAATTGTCAATAATAGTAACATTTGTAGCACCAGCCGGTATTGTGTAATATATTGTATAGCTGAACGGCTGACCTGTGCAGACAGCCGTATCGCTAACAACTTTTTTTATAATAAATCCGCCTTGAGTTGCTTCCTGCACCCAGGATTGAGCCTTAATATTCTGGCTAATCCCTAATAGTGAAAGAAAGACAACAAGACAGAAAAGTTTTGTCTTGAAAAAAATTGAGAACTTTTGCATAAACACACCCCAATGGAAATGTAAAAAAATACTTGTATTATTTTCTTGGAAAATTACAAGGTCATCCTAAAATATAATATAAAATTACATAATAAAATATTAAAATACAACTAATAAATTATTTTTCTTTAATTAACATTGGGAAATAAGACTCACATCTGAACATTATATTTGAAGGAATTAGAAAAAAAATTTAAATGTTTTTAAATTTTAAAATCATTTTAGCTTTATAATTTCATTAACTTAAATTGATATGAATTGTGAGATAATGAAAAAGACTAATTAATCTTGTAAAATAATTTTTTCAATTTCTGATACAAACTGGAGCATATCGGAGTAATTACTTTCAATTTCTTCTTTTGAATATTCTACAAAGTCAAGGTAATCACTTTCCTGTCTATTTTTATATGTCTTAGAATATATATCCCAATATTCTGATTTTACAATATTTATTTTTACAAATTCCTTATTAAACTATCCCATTAACTGTTTGTGTTTTGAAGTAGCAAAATTATGCTTTGCTGCAAGTGCAGATACAATATAAAATACAGCATAATAAATTCTGTTTAAGGTGCTCCGGAATTGATTGTTTGTAAAAGCAAGCTTGGCCTCATCAATTGTTTCTTTTGACTTTTGAATTCTTCTCTAAACGATAATTTTAATTAGTTCAGGCTCCATACAAAATACCTTTAGTATTTAGCTCATAAAAAAGTAATTCTTTAGGATTTATAATATCATAAGTATTAATAATAATAGAATCAATTAGTGATTCGTATTTTGTTTCTTTAACTGAAACTAAACTCCTAATTTTATCTTTGAATCTCCAGTCAATTTCCCTATCAAAAAGAATAGCCAGGTCAATATCAGAATCATCATTTGCTTCGCCACGGGCATGGGAGCCATATAAATAAATACCACGAAAATCAGGATAAATGGATTTCAATTCATCGCGAATTTCAGATATTATTATATTTACTTTTTCATCTATCATAGATAATCACATAATTAATCTTGTAAGATAATTTTTTCAATTTCTGATACAAACTGGAGCATATCGGAAAAATGAGATTCTACCTGATTTTTATCAAATTCAAGGACATCATCATAATCACTTTCCTGCCTTCTTTCATAAGCACGTTTGTATATATTTGAAAATTCGGGTTTTATAATTCCTGTTGATACATAATTTTTAACAAACCAACCCATTAATTGTTTGTGTTTCGAAGTTGAAAATCCATTCTTAAGAGAAAGTGCAGAAACCATATAAAAAATAGCATAATAAATTCTGTTTAAAGCATTTCTGAACCTCTCAGATTCAAGAGCTATTCTTGCATCTTCAATAGTCTCTTTCGCTTTAATTATTCTTATATTTATTATTGAATTTATATCATTGGTTTCCATAAAACATACCTTCTTTTAAAATATTTTCTCTGAATGGTGTTTTTGGATAATCAATTTCATTATAGTTCAGTGTAAAAGAATCAATTGGAATAACATTATTTACCATCTTGAGCCAGATATAATTACTAATTTCATCTTTGAATCTCCAGTCAATTTCCCTATCAAAAAGAATAGCCAGGTCAATGTCAGAATCATCATTTGCTACGCCACGGGCATGGGAGCCGAATAAATATATTCCACGAAAATCAGGATAAATGGATTTCAATTCATCGCGAATTTCAGATATTATTATATTTACTTTTTCATCAATCATAGATAATCACATAATTAATCTTGTAAGATAATTTTTTCAATTTCTGATACAAACTGGAGCATATCGGAAAAATGTTGTTCAGCTTCGCTTTTTTCATATTCAATAAAATCCTCATAATCGCTTTCCTGCCGTGTATCGAATGATTTTGAATATATTTTATATAATCCACTTTCAATTTTTCCGGTTGATATGAATTCCCTATTAAACCAACCCAAAAGTTGTTTATGTTTTGATGTCGAAAAATTATGCTTCAATGCCAATGCAGAAACAATGTAAAATGCTGAATAATATATCCTGTTAAGAGCATTATTTATTCTATCATTTTCTATAGCAACCTCTGCATCCTTAAGTGTTTCTTTCGACCTTTCAATCCTATATTTAATTAATTCCTTTAATTTTTCATTTTCCATGGAATATACCCTGTAATTTGATGTTTTCTCTTAAAGGAGTTGCCGGTTCAATAAAATCTTGAGTATTATAAAAATGAGAATCAATTATTAAACTATATTTAATTTCTTTTTCAATAATAACATCCCGAACAGAGTCTTTGAATCTCCAGTCAATTTCCCTATCAAAAAGAATAGCAAGGTCAATATCAGAATCATCATTTGCTTCGCCGCGGGCATGGGAGCCGAATAAATATATTCCACGAAAATCAGGATAAATGGATTTCAATTCATCGCAAATTTCAGATATTATTATATTTGCTTTTTCATCTATCATGGAAATAAAACATTATCAATTATTTATTATAACGATATTGATTGATTATTATTAATTACAATATCCAGCTCTAACTCCTTAATATCACAAGTTTGATATACAGCTCTGGTTCTTGGTATTAATAAACCTAAACCAAACTCAGTAAATTCTTATTCCTTTTTCTATTACTTCGGATTGAATAAAAAAACCATCTAAGCTTTCTTCATTGAGAGGAAGGACGGATATTCTTGAGTCAACTTTACGCGATATACCAAGAATTTTTTCTATATCAATTAGAATGTTTCCCTCGAATGAGTTTGAAACAATTGCCAAATCAATATCACTCAGTTCGTTATTGTCGTTTCTGGCAAATGAGCCATAAATGTAAGCCGAAATAATGTCAATATTCCTCTCTTTCACTTGCTCAAGGTATTCCAGAGCCTTTTCTAATATTTCAGGTTTGATTTCAGCCATAAATATAGATTATTTATTTCATTAAAATGCAATTCGGTATAATCTTTAGTGCAAATTTGATAGAATTTTAGTTTTTCGTCAGGATATCTTGCAGACATATTAAAATAATTTGCTCTCTCCAAAACCCGGAACTGTTCTTCAGTTAACTTCAGATTAACTTTTTCCGCCAACCGTACTAAATCGTGTATTTTGTGTGGGATATCATTATTATTACGAACGTAATATGGTTTTAAGATTTTTTCTAAAACAAGATGGGAAAGGAACAAGCACCAATCAAAATGTTCAATATTAAATAAGCCCTTAGCAGTATTTAAATCGTGCTCAGCCGTTTTGAGCCAATACTCAATTTTCTCTTCTTTTGTCATAATTTAAATTACGAAAATACCAATTAAAATAAAATCAAATTGAGCATAAATTTTGTTTATTTTTTCTATTCCAATTATGTTTTTCATTATTAATACCGACTAGAATAACAACACACTCAAGCTCCTCAAACTCACAGGTTCGATTGACATAAAGAAAATTTAATTAATCTCGATTCCGGTTCTAATAATTTCTTCGAGAAAGCCTGAAGGGTCTTTTCCCCGCTCGAACATTACCGGCTCTATTCTTGGGTCAATATCAACTCGTAATTTCCAAAGCAGAGGAGCGTACGTGAAAAAATCTTCTTTTATTTCTTTAACCACAAAGGCAACATCAATATCACTGTACTGTTGCTGAGTTTCACGGGCATATGAACCAAACAAGTACATTTTCTCAATATTAAAATGTTTTGATACTAGTTTTTTGTATTGAATCAATTTTGCTATAATTTCTTCTTTATCCAATTTACTAAATCCTTTGTTGAGTTAATAACTAGTACACATCTATCATAGTTGAGACTTTCAAATATCTTTTCTTTGTATGATGGATAACGGGATTCAATGTTTAATGGCTCAATCATTTGAATTATTTCTTTCTGCACATCATTAAATTGTTCATAAATACCTGTTTCCTTCGATAAAAAAGTTAGGTTATGAGTGTAGGGAGCTGTTGTTGATTTTAATTTTGTAAAATAGGCTTTCAAAATCTTTTCAACTGACTGATGACACATAAATCCAACATAAAGAAACCGATTGGTTTGCAACATGGCTTCGGCTGTATCCAAATCATACTCAGAAAGACTTAACCAATATTTTACTTTTTCATCCATATTGCAAAAATAATTAATTAAGGTTCAAATTTACTATAACAATTTATATTTTAAATTATCCCACTCAAGCTCTTCAATCCCACAGGTTCGATTGAAATGAAAGGTTCGGCATAGCGGCAGCCAATCAATGTACCGAAATATATGGCTCTCGCTTCAAGCTCCTCGAGGAACTCAGGCCTGGAGAGGCGTGTTACAGGTCCATTCGGGTCTGATATACCGGGAACATAGACCTGTGACGTGTATGCCTTAATTGCCTTCATCTTTGTTTCGAATGTGTCGCTGATGTCAACGATTAAATCGGGCTTGCGGGTGAAAGCATAAGCCTGCTGATAGCTGATAATCTTTCGTGTGCGGAATGGCTCTTGCAATCTTCCATTCTCTTTGGTTTCGATTCGTAACAAACCAGATTTGAACATAGCACTCCTTATGATTCTGTGTGCGGCTTCGTGGTCGGGATGACGCTCGTACTCTGGATTGAGCACAACAATTTTCGGGCGGTATTTTCTGATAACATGAATAGCTTTTTTAATGGTTTCATCATCTGATTTAAGGAATCCATCGGGCAAACCGAGGTTGATTCTTTCCTGAACGCCGAGTATTTGAGCGGCTTTCGAGGCTTCTTTCAATCTTCTTTCGCCCGAGCCGCGTGTACCAAGCTCACCGCGGGTGAAATCAACCATAACAACTTTCTTTCCTTCACGGGCCAGGTTTGCAACCGTTCCGCCGGCACCAAGCTCGACATCATCCGGATGAGCACCGACAAAGAGGGCATCTATTTCAGTAAATTCTGTTTTTTTCATCAGCAATCCGTCAGCAAGTGAATTTTCTCTACCCTGTTAGTATGCCTTCCTCCTTCAAACCCGGTGTTGAGGAAAGTCGTAATAATCTCTTGTGCCAGGCCTATGCTTATCAGCCTTGCTCCAAATGTGAGAACGTTTGCATTGTTGTGCAGTCTGGCTAAGCGAGCCATTTCAGGTGTCATGCAGTTAGCCGCTCTTATGCCCTGTACTTTGTTTGCAACCATACTCATACCTATTCCTGTGCCGCAAATAATAATTCCATAGTCCGTCGAATGATTGACAACTGCTTCTGCGGCTGGATAGGCATAATCAGGATAGTCACAGCTATCGGCACTGTTAGTACCGAAGTCTAATACATGGTGTCCTTGTGATTTAAGCCAATCAACAAGCTTAAATTTATAATCAAATCCTGCGTGGTCAGCGGCAATTGCTATTTTCATAATGTTGTCTCCAAAAAGACTTTAAGTCTGAGATAATTTCAATTATGTAATTGATTTAACATAAATCGTAAAAGTTATCAAATTGTTTTCCACAATTTTTCTATAATTATATTTAAAACATCTGTAAATTTTGTCTAATTAAAAAAAATTATTTTAAGTCTAAAATAATTTATAATAATAAACTAATATCCGGGGTTGATAAACTAAGACTTTTCCACAATATTTCATTCCGTTATTTTTCTATTATTTTATTATGATTCAATGAACTACCTTATATCGCCCTAAGTTATCAACAAATGAACATCCCTTATAATAATAACTAATAAGAAGTATATATAATTAATCTATATCTTATCAAATTTAAGAAATGGTTTTAAAGCATCAGGAATAATAATATTTCCGTTTTCATTGATATAATTTTCAAGCAGAGAAATCATAAGTCTTGGAGTTGCCAAGCCGCTTCCGTTGAGTGTGTGAACAAACTCAGGCTTTTCATTCGGTGCGGGTTTATATCTTATCCCTGCCCTGCGTGCCTGAAAGCTTTCGAAGTTTGAACAACTGGAAACTTCAAGCCATTTTTCATCTGCGGGTGACCATACTTCGATATCATAGGTTTTGGCTGACGAAAAGCTGGTGTCTCCTGTGCAAAGCAAAATTACACGGTAAGGAATGTCGAGTGCCTGCAATACTTCTTCGACATCAATGACAAGTGATTCAAGTTCATTATATGATTTTTCAGGCTCGACAATTTTAACAAGCTCGACTTTGTTGAATTGGTGAACTCTCTGCAAACCGCGTGTTTCCTTGCCGTAACTGCCTGCTTCACGGCGGAAGCATGGAGAATAACCGCAGAACTTAGAAGGCAATTGTTCAATACTAAGAATTTCATTTGCATAGTAATTTGTCAAAGGAACTTCTGCCGTAGGAATCAGGTAAAGCTCGTCTTTTTCGGCAAGGTACATATCTTCGGCAAGTTTGGGAATTTGACCTGTGCCCTGCATAGATGCTTTATTGACAATAAATGGTGAATAAATTTCAGTATAACCGTGCTTGCTGATATGAAAATCGAGCATGAAGTTGATTAAAGCACGTTCCAAAGCAGCGCCCTTGCCTGTGTAGAAATAAAAGCCGGAGCCGCTGACTTTGGCTCCACGCTCGAAATCTATTAATCCAAGTTCTTTTGCAATTTCCACATGGTCTTTTTTAATAGCTTGTTTTTTCGGTTCGCCCCATGTGCGGATGACGGCATTATCCTCGGCAGTTTTGCCGATGGGAACGCTTTCGTGTGCTATGTTGGGAACGTACAGAACAAGTTCATCAAGTTTTTCTTCGATTGTGCGGAGTTCATCGTCAAGCGATTTAATTTTATCCGAAACCTCTTTCATTGCAGAGATTTTTTCTTCGGCATCCTGTTTATCTTTTTTCAGCTTTGCGATTTCTGCTGAGACTGTATTGCGGAGATTTTTTAGTTTGTCAACTTCACCTATGACTGAGCGGCGTTTCTCATCGAGGCTTAATATTTCATCAATGTTAGTTTTTTCGTTCTTGTTTATTATGTTCTGCCTTACTTTGTCGGCATTTTCACGTATAAATTTCAGCATTATAATTCTTTCAATAGCATAAGATATAAAATACAAAATTAGGCAAATATTGGGAAAGAGAAGAAGAATCGGGATTATTGAACAATTCTTATGAAATAACAATCATTCTAAAACGTGTCAATTATCGTATAATAATATTCAGGGAAGAGGCACAAGTGAAGGATTTACAAACGAGGGACCGCAAAAGAAGAAATATTGAAATTTGAATAATCAAAAAATAATATAAATTATCGTCAAATATTTTTGGTGCCTTATGAAAAAGATTTTATTGATTGTATATTCAATTATAATTTCTGTTTTTCTATTCCAGGGATGCTCCCAGCCAAACGAACCAAGTGATGAATTTAACATGCAATCCTTTTTTCCCTTGAAAGTCGGCAACTGGTGGATTTATGAGTTTTATTATCTTGATGCAAATGGAAACAGGACTTATAAAATCCAGGCTGATTCAATAATAGTAACCGGTTTGGATACAATTAATGGAAAACCATGTTATGTTTTGGTGGAAAAATGTGTTGAAGGTTCGTGTTACCCGGATACTGAATATTATTTCAACGAAGGTGGGAGACTTTACCATTATACAGCCCCCGGCATGCACGGTAAAAATCCCCGGGATTGGTATATACTGGCAAATTTAAAATCATATAATTGGGATATGTTTAGTGTATATGATACTCTTCCGCACGGGAATAATCCAAGTTTTCTTCATGCTGTTGCTAATATAAATAATAATTTTGAAACAAAAATATTATTCAATGGCGACACAATTAATTGCAGGAATTTCTCGAGGAAATATAAATATACAAACAGATTTATGGGTCTAGATGGTGACACCATAGAGAATACGATAAGAAGGTATGAAACGCAATTCTATTATGCCAAGTATATTGGAATTATAAATCAAAAAAACATGTATTTTGAGGGTTATAATAGTTTAACAAACAAAGGTGTTGAAAAAGTGTTGATTGATTATGGACCGAAGTAATTACTAATTACGAATTACTAATGAAAAAATATAGTTGAGCAATTAATTAAGAGATACAACAATGAAAACGAAACAAATACTTATATTCTTAGCAAGTCTTTTTTTCACATTACTAAGTTATCCAACTTATATGGAAGCTCAGGATAATCCACCGGATAGCTGTCTGAAACATCCTTTTGGAACATTAGAATATCCTGTATTTAATCCTGATTCTGTAAAAATAGATTCTTGTCCCTTATCCAACACTTATGGAAAAATGTATGCTACTAAATATATTTTACAATTTAATAAATGGGTTTACATTTTCAAAACAAAACCTTTCTTAATGGATAGTTTATATTCATGGAACGATATTGATTCCAACTTTTATGAAATGAAATCAATTTTCAGAGATTTGGAATTTGCCTTTGGTAAATACTATTTCAAACGAGATCCTATATGGTTAGATGATAGTAGTTTTATAGAAGTTCCTACAGTACAATTAATATTTGATAAATATATTTGTGGGGAAAAAATAATAAACTATATATTATCACATTTACCTGCCAATTCGTTTATTTTTTTTGATATTAACCAAAAACCAGTTCTTATTTCAGTTATCGAACCAGAGAAACCTAATAAAGAATACACTATTACAATCACCGACAATGACAAATTAAATATTAAAAGAAAAGTAATTGAAGTTCAAGGTATAAATGTCTTTATTTATGATTTGATGGGTAATTTAATTGCTAAACACATAGAAAAAAATGATTACGAGACAATTCAAATTGATATATCAAATTTACTAAACGGCTTTTATTTTTTGATAATTAATAATAGGTATGTGTATAAGTTGATGAGATATTGAACCAACTCCATAGGAGTTGAACATTAGTAACAGAGTGAGGCAAGGTTAAGCGACAACTCCATAGGAGTTGAACATTAGTAACAGAGTGAGGTATGTATAAACGACAACTCGGTAGGAGTTGAACATTAGTAACAGAGTGAGGCATGTATAAACGACAACTCCATAGGAGTTGAACGTTAGTAACAAAAAAATAAGAAAGTATAATATGGCAAACACATATTCCCAAATCTACATCCATCTTATTATCGTTGTCAAGAGTCGCGAAAATATATTATCGAAATCCTTCAAACATGATGTGTATAAATATATCACAGGTATAATCCAAAAGAGAGGACATAAACTTTATACTATTAACGGAATGCCCGACCATGTACATATCTTTGTAAGTTTTAATCCTGATGATTCATTGTCAGAGTTAATGAAGGAAGTAAAAAGGTGTTCATCAAATTATATTAATGAAAATAAGTTTTTAAAAGGTCATTTCAGTTGGCAGAATGGTTATGCGGCTTTTTCTTATTCAAAATCACAAATTGATAAAGTTGTGCAATATATAGATAATCAGGAATTGCATCATAAAAAGAAGACTTTCAGAGAGGAGTATGTTGAATTGCTGAAAAAGTTTGAGATTATGTATGACAGCAAGTATCTTTTTGATGAAGTTGTCTATGATAAAGAATAGACGTTCAACTGCTACGCAGTTGTGATAGGAGGCAAGTAACAGAGTGTTACTGACTTTACTAACGTTCAACTCCTCTGGAGTTGTGATAGGAGACAAGTAACAGAGTGTTACTAACTTTACTAACGTTCAACTCCTCTGGAGTTGTGATAGGAGACAAGTAACAGAGTGTTACTAACTTTACTAACGTTCAACTCCTCTGGAGTTGTGATAGGAGACAAGTAACAGAGTGTTACTGACTTTACTAACGTTCAACTGCTACGCAGTTGTATGAAAATTTAAGAAGAATTGTTGTAAATAAGATATGGTAGGTGAATGAAAATACAATTACATTATATTACTTATTTGTTTGTTTTATCATTATTACTTTTTTATCCATTGTTGAATATTCAGGCACAGCCAAATGATTCGACTATCGTATTTACAAGCGGATTTGAGGAAGGGAATAAGGATATTTGGGATGATTATGATGATAATGCCGATGAGACTAACCTGCAGATGCTAGACCCGGGACCGTTCGGTAAACAGGGGAACCATGTAATGCGGCTCAGAGTGCCGCCCGGCAGAGGTGGTGCCGATATTGTGAAGGTATTGCCTGGAACATACGACAAGCTCTATCTTCGCTGGTATCAAAAGTGGGAGACAGGCTACGACTTCAATGCAAAAAATCACGGAGGCGGTTTATATGCAGGACCTCGCTACCTGCTGGGCAGGTCTGATGTACGTCCAAACGGCACGGATTTATTTTGTGCATATCTTGAACCATTAGATAAAGTGAAAAGGTTGAATTTCTATGCTTATTACAGGGGCATGTACATGGACTGTGTTGACCCGAACGGAATGTGCTGGGGCGACCATTTCCCTTGCTGGTTCGACGAAGGTGAGCATATCTGCACTAAACCTGAACACCGAGAATCAATAATGCCACCGTTGATGGAAACGGGAAGATGGTACTGCCTTGAAATGACAATTGATGCAGGAACGCCTGTGCAAAACGATGCCGATGCAGACGGCTCGATGAACTTCTGGATTGACGGAGTTGAGTATGGTCCCTTCGAGCATCTGTGGCTGAGGTCAACAGCTGCATTGAAATTGAACATTCTCTGGCTTGAACTTTTTCACCACGAGGCTCACAGCGTAGAAGGAATTATGCTTGATGAGATAGTTGTAGCGACCGAAAGAATCGGATGCGGAATAACGGAAGTACCATCTTCTTATTCGGGAAGAGATTTAAAATTGAGTATTTCACCAAATCCCTTCTCCGAGTCGTCAGTCATTAGTTGGCAGTCGGCAGTCGGAGGAAGGGTGAGGATAGAAATATACAATTCAATCGGCAATAAAATTACAACACTTGTGGATGAATATATGGATGCAGGAAAACATAATTTCCTGTTATCAATTAACAATTATCAATTAGCAGATGGAGTTTATTACATTCAACTGATTAGTAATGGTGAAAGTATTGCAAAGCCAATATGTATATTAAAATGATTTAAAGTTATGTTATGAAATTTTATGTTTTGATTGTAAGTGTTTGTTTTGTGTTGTTCATTGATGCACAGGCACAAAACCACAAATATGATTTATGGAAAATCCCTTCATATTTTCGTGGATTTAATGTGCTGCCATCGTCAACGCATCAATTAAAAGATTACCAGGATTTAAAGGCAACAGGAGCAAATCTTGCCCAGCTCGGCATTGACGGACTCTATTTTGTTGACCCTCCTTATGAAGTGAACACCGACGCAATAGTAGCAGCTGACATAATGGTAAGATATTGCGATTCAGTAGGAATATATTATACAATTACTGTTCGTAGTGGTCCCGGCAGGAGAGATGTTTGGCGGGAAAATGACCTTAAAGAACCTAAATCAACAATCTGGAAAAATAAAAATGAGCAAAATAAATATGCACAAATGCTTAAGGAAATTGTTAATAGGTACAAGAATGATTCACTGTTCGTTGGTATAGGGCTTATGGTTGAACCAAATCCTTTGTTCGACCAACTTAACATCAATGCAAAGGCTCTGAAAACGAAACTTGAAAAAGATTCTATAGATTTAAAAGCGATAAATCAGTTATTCATAGAAGAGGTGAGGGAAGCGGATAAGGATATACCGATAATTGTACAAAATTTTCAGTATTCATGTCCTGAGTTTTTTGCGATTACCGATACATACGATGATGAATACATAGTATATGAATTTCACAGCTACCGTCCGATAGGCTATGCTTCGAACAATGAACCGAAGACTGTCACATATCCTGGTAATTTTCTTAGTGTTAATGATTTGGCTATGATTGATTTTGATAAAAATGTTTTGAAGACAAATGTTTTTAAATTTGTGGATTCAGTTCAAAAAGTTACAGACAAGCCTTTCTTCTTAGGTGAATTTGGAATTATGTATGAGCAAGGCGGCGGCACACTTTTTCTGAAGGACATGTATGAAATATGTATGGAAGAAGGCTGGCACTTTGCTTTATGGGATTTCAGAACAGACCGTGGACCAACAGGACCCTGGGATTACGAAAAGAAAAGTCCGGAGTATTGGACTACGGTTCTGAATATGTTTAAATATTCCGGCATCGGGGATGAGCCAAATTCAGAAGAAGATTTAATGATGATTTATCCGAATCCTGCAGATGACTACCTGTATTTAAAGATTGCTGAATATAAAATTACTGATAGGATTGAAATATATTCTATAATTGGTGAAAGATTAAAATCAATTGAATTTGAAAACAGTGAAAATCAGAAAATATTTGTCGGGGATTTGCAATGCGGAATATATTTATTTAAATTGGGGAAAGCAAGTGAAATATTCTTTCTGATTCATTAACATAGCAAATAATTTAATAAAGTGTATCACTTTTATTTTATCTGATTCAAGATTATCTTTGCAAAATAAACAAGAAGTTTAATTAAGATTATTATTGAATATTTTCAATAATTATATTTTTGTTATCTCAAAGACAATAATATTTAAATGTTAAAAATAATACTATTGTGTTTATGTTCTTGTCTTCTTTTCTCAAAAAGCACAACTGACAGCTTGATTGAAGAATATAAGAAAAGCGAAACAAAAAACCATAAATATAAAATACTGATTGAAATAATCGGGAAAAAGCTACTTCATCTCGATGAAGATAGTAATTATTATATCAACAAAGCATATCAAATAGCAAAACAAGTAAATGACAAAGAAAGGATTGCCGATTTAGATGTTATATATGCAAAATACCTGAAGATTTTTGGCAATTATTCAAAATCTTATGAATATCTTCACAAAGCAAAAAGCTATTATGAAAAAACCAATAATAAACGAAAGATTGCAGTTACATATCTTGGATTCGGGGAAACTTACAGAGTTTCAGGAGATTTAAGGCAATCACTTAATGTATTGGCAAAAGCAGAAAGAGTTTTTTCAGAATTAAAAGACACTCTGGAACTTGCGAAAGTGTACAATCAGGTAGCTTCGGTGAATTATGAATACAGCAATACAGAAGGAATGGAAAAAGCAAAGAAATTTGCTGAGTTATCATTAGAGTTAATCAAAAACAAAAAGAATACAATAGAGCTTATTGTTAGTAATCTGAATGTACTTGGTGCTGCTATTGCCGGTTTGGGTGATTTTGAAAAAGCTGAACGATATTTGCGGGAGTCTTATAGTAACTTGACACCTGAATTAGAAAATACATACAAACCTCTTATTCTTATTCATATTTCACAAACATATTTAGAAAGGAAGAATTATAAATCTGCTTTAAGATATGGGCTTGAGAGCTATTACTTCACAAAAAAAACCGGTTTGAAATTATATTTGTTCTGGATTGAATCCATTTTATCAGATTTATATGCTGATATTGGAGATTATAAAAATGCGTATTTTTTCAGAAATGAATCGAATAATCATTATGGCTCGATATACAGCGAAAAACAAAGACATAATATGATGAAAATTAAATATGATTATGAAAAAAGAATTAAAGAAAATGAAATTCAGAAAAATAATACAATTCATACATACCAGTTACTTGCATGTCTGGTTTCAATAATATTTCTTATAGTTCTTGTATGGGTTTTCTATTCAAAGCAGCAAGTTCTAAAAAAGAAAAATAATCAAATATCAGAAGCCAATGAAAAACTTAATGAGATGAATGTAACTAAGGACAAATTCTTTTCGATAATAGCACATGATTTGAAAGGACCTTTATATACCTTTTCAAGTTCTATGAATATGTTGAATGAAGATTACGATAATTTAAGTGATAATGACAGGAAAGAGTTTATCTCTTCTATTTTTGAATCATCCAAAACACTAAACAGGCTGCTGGAAAATCTTTTGACCTGGTCAATGTCTCAAAGAGGAACAATTAGTTATGAACCTTCTGTGTATAATCTATCAAAGCTGACTGAAACAGCAATTGCTTTTGTGAATCAACGTTCGGAACAGAAAAATATAAAAATAATAAAAGATATAAATCCTGATATAAGTGTATTTGTAGATGAAAACATGATACTCACGACTATCCGGAATTTATTATCCAATGCAATTAAGTTTTCCTATCCCGAAACTAACGTCAGAATAAAGGCGATGGTTGAGGAAAATAGCAATATCAATGAAAAACCGGAATTTGTTGTAATCTCTGTGGAAGACAATGGTACTGGTATGGATAATGATAAATTAAATAAAATTTTCAGCCTGAAATCAACTGAATCGAGCAAGGGAACTGCCGGTGAAGCAGGAACAGGACTCGGATTAGTGCTATGTAAAGAATTTATTGAAAAACATGGAGGAACAATCAGAGCTGAAAGCAAAATTAACTCAGGAACAAGTTTTATTTTTAAACTTCCCTTAGGAAGTTCATAACTCTAAATTAATTACAGGGAAGTAAAATATGGAGTGAAAGGTTTAAAAAGTGTGTGTGTTTAAATTTGTCGTTTTTATTTCATACACTGACTAATATTTTTGCAGATTAAATTTATTAAGTTTTACGATATTGAATAATGGACATTAGCGGAATTTTCGATGAATCGTCGGGTAGATTCACAGAAGAATGTATTGAGTTATTATTGAAATCGGCGAGAAACCTTGTGGAGCCTGATGATGTGCGGGAGATAGTGTTGTTAAAGACAATGCCTTTTTCTGCGGAGAATTTTCTTGAAACGAAAGAAAGCATCATCAATGGCGGTTTTGTGTTTAATAAGATTGATTATAAATCCACAAATGATATACTGTTTTTCTACCAGGTGTTCACATCAGGCGGTAAGTACTACGTAATCGCTCACCGGGACCCGTTTGAACTTTACTTTAACGAAGCAATAATATGGTACAATGTACTGCCTGATAAAATCACTGTAAACGGTCAGGGCCTTATGATTTATTCGGGAAATAATAAGTGAGAATTAGCACCCCTTAAAGGTTTTCCCTTTTTAATTAAGGAGGTGAAGAAAAGGGGAGGTTTAATTTAACCCAGATTATTCAATAGAAATTGATATGGTATAATTTAATGTCATGCTGAGCGAAGTCGAAGCATCTTTCCCCCTTTTTCAAAGGGGGATTAAGGGGGTTTCAGAATCTTCGTCGTTACACTTCTCAGAATGTCAGTCAGGCACTTGCTTTTAGGATAATAATAAACTTCTAATGAATAATTTGGGTTTAATGAGAATATACATTGATTCTTGAGTGTCAGAAGAATAATTTTGTAAAAATATGGCACAAAAAAATTTGTTTTGGAAATAATAATTTTTATTTATCTTTGTAGCGGTAACTGGATTATAGACTATTAAATTTATTGGACTTGCCAAAATTTATATTTTACAACCCATCAAATTTATTAGATTTGGTTCATCGCTGATGAAATAATCCGGAGTTTTTATTATTTATTTCATTTTGGAGTAATTATGAATATTTATGTTGGCAACCTGCCTGCAAGTGCCACAGAAGACAGTCTCAAAGACATGTTCACCGAATTCGGTGAAGTTCATTCGGTAAAGATAATTATGGACCGCGACACTAATTTATCACGAGGTTTCGGGTTCATCGAGATGAGCGAAAACGCTGCCCGTAATGCAATGGCAGGATTAAACGGGAAAGAAGTCGAAGGCAAGGAATTAATCGTAAACGAAGCACGCCAGAAGAAGAGAGGCTACGGCGGCGGCGGTGACCGCAGAGACAGTCGCGGCGGCGGCGGATACGGGGGGGGCAGCAATCGCAGGTCCGGCGGGAATTATTAATAGATTTTCTATTTTTATTTAGCAAACAATCATTTATTGAATTAGATTTTATTGAACAACCTACGGGCATCAGCCTGCGGGTTGTTCTTCGTGTCTATAAGTTAAAAGTTCGTAAAAGTCGTAAAGTTCGTAAAGGTCGTAAAGTTTGTAAAGGTCGTAAAGTTTGTAAAGTTTGTAAAGTTTGTAAAGTTTGTAAAGTTTGTAAAGTTTGTAAAGTTTGTAAAGTTCGTGAAGTTTGTAAAGTTTGTAAAGTTTAACTATTCAATAATTTAAAATTTTCAATTTAAAAATTTAAAATTTAATAAAAATTTGAAATTCATAGCTCAAATATATAATTCCTTTTTTCTCTATATCAATCATAATGATACCTGCAAGCATAAATCAGCAATTCATTTTTGGTGGCCTGATAGACGAGGCGATGCTCCCTGTCAATCCGCCTCGACCAAAAACCCGCCAAATCGAATTTCAACGGTTCGGGCTTTCCTAATCCTTCAAAGGGATGTCTCTGAATGTCCCGGATTAGCTCATTAATTTTTTTCAGAATTTTCCTGTCTTCGCTGAGCCACGAAATATAATCCTCCCAGGCATTTTCTGAAAAAACTATTCTCATTCGGCTTCTATTAATTTCTTGCGAACTACTTTGCCTTTTTTCATCTGTGCGATGGATTCGTATAGCCTGTCGGCGTTTCGCTTAGACTTCAGGAGGTGCATAGTTTCCATTATTGAATTGAATTCATAAAGAGAAATCAGTACAGCACCTTTGCCTGAACTTCTTTTGATGATTAATGTCTCGTTATTATTCTCGACGGTGTCAAGAAACTTCCTGAGACCGGTTCTGAATTCCGTAAAATTAGCCGCTAACATAATAAACACCTGTTTAAGTACATAATTAAGTACAAATATAGGGAGATTACATAAAATTTTCAATTTTTAATTTTATAATTTTCAATAAATTTTCAATTCTTAAATTTTAAAAATTAATGAATAGCCACGACTTTTAAGTCGTGGACATATTGAATCGCCACGATTAGGGATTTATCCGCTTAAAATAAGTGACTAAAGTCAGCGGTTGGGTTTGTGATACATCCCACTATTTAAAAATAGTGTCTATTCATAAAGATATTTGTTCTACATATATAATTCCTTTGACAAAGCAAAGCAAGTATTATTGAGGAAAGGTGTGAACAGAACAAGAGCCAAGAGAATGTTAGAAAAGTGGGTAAATTGATTTTATTCAAGATTTAAATGTATACTACGCATTCTCAAAGGCTTTTGCTTTGATATACTTTTTTGGTTTTCCGTAGATAATGCTTTGAATATGGGCTAATGTATCACGTGAAAAACTCTCATCGCCGCATTTTTTACAAATCTTTGCAGGGACATTGTCAACGACAATTACTTCGCCGTCAATATTAAATACCTTGTTGACTTTACCTTCAGTAAATTCAGACGAGCCGCAATTTGTACATTGTTCCATAATATCTAAATTGAAATTTATACTTTCTTGTTTCTTTTAGCATAAATTTTAGCGGCAAGTTCCTCAACAGTTTTTTCTTTTAAGATTTTATGCCTGTCCTTTGTATAATCGCCGGAACCGGAATCATAAATTTCAAGGAATCTCAGCATTCCTGAAACTCCTAATTTTTCACGTAATGCTTCTAAACCTAATTTATAAATTTCATGGAGTGTTTGCGTTTGTGTATTCATTTTATTTCTCCTCTTACAAAATTAAAAGGATTAATTATTTTAATATGAAATAAATTGGGATTTTTATTATATTTTCTTAAGATATTATCATCAACAGTTAAAAAAACATCAGCATTTCCATATTCTGCAGATGCTATGTGTAATGAATCATGTGGTTTTAATTTAAACATTTCTAATTCTTTACCTCTAATAATAATTTCATTATTCAATTTAATAAATATGGTTACTTTTTTTAATAATTCAAATAATTTTATTCTTTTTTTGGTAACAGGTGTCTGTTCAATTTCATCATCTAAAACATCACTACCTATTACTTCTATTTCGCCATTGTCTATACGTCTTAAAATTATTAAAATTGCATTTGTTTCAAAGATTACCCTGTCTGACCTTTGTTCGTCAAAAGGGCGATTGAAACAACATGCATCTAAATAAATCTTCACAACTATCTCGAATTTTTAGGAAATTAATATGCAAATATAATTCCTTTGGCGAAGTGAAGCAAGAGGGGAAAATTAGTCTATAGGTGTTTAGTCTTTTAGTCTGATAGGAAAAAAAGTATTGTTTTGATACCCTTTAGAAATGGGAGAAAAGTAATCTGTCTGATTTGCTCTTGTATAGACCTATGAATAATCCGGCATCTTTTAAGTGAACGGTATAATTCATTTGATAAAGCAAAGCGAGTGTTGGTGGTGGGAAGTAATGCTGAATTATGAATGTTGAATTTTTTTTCTGTTTTTAGTTTTAAGTGTTGAGTTGTGGTTATATATTTTAATGCAAATTGTCGGAACAGGATTTACTTGATTAAATGATGGACATGATTTAATTAATACCTTATTTTTTCAATTTAACCTTAGTAGAAAAAAGTACCAAAAAGTTAAACCTTATTAGGATTTGGATAAGGTAATAAGGTTGGGTGGAGCTGGGATGTGTTTGTTACTAAGGTTGTAGGTTTAATTTGTTTTATATAAAGTCTAATTGAATATCTGTCATACTGAGCGAAGTCGAAGTATGACTACATTGTTCTACACAGTCTTCGACTACGCTCAGACTGACAAAATGTGTAATTAACTAATAGACTCTATATAAGGTAAAAAAACCACACCCTGAATCCCTTTACGAAGGAGAGAGATATTTTTATACCCTCACCCTGAATCCCTCTCTCTGAAGGCGAGGGACTTTTATGGAAATTTGGAAATTCATAGCTCAAAATACCTGTTATGCTCAAACGTAAATGACTATAACGAAAAATTTAACGGATTTAAATATTTTGCATTGAGTTTTTAATTGCATTATTTTTGCATCATAAATTGGAGTTATGAGATGATTACAAAAGAAATAGCTAAGCAGACAATTGATAAACTTCCGAATGAAGCGGCTTATGATGATATAATTCATGCATTATACATTAATGCAAAATTTGAACATGGATTGAATGAAATTCGGGAAGGAAAAGGAGTTACTCACGAAGAAGCCAAAAAAAGGTTAGAAAAGTGGGTAAAGTAATTTGGTCTCCGACTGCGTTAAAAGATGTTGACTCGATTGCAGAATTTATTGCAAGGGATTCTGTTGACAGAGCATCACTCTTTGTCCTAAGGTTGATTGAATCTACAGACCGTCTTCAGGAATATCCACTCTCAGGCAGAATTATTCCTGAATTTGATGACCCGGACAAACGGGAAATTATTTATGGTGCTTACAGAATTATGTATCAAATCGAAAAGGATGAAGTTTGGATTACAGGAATATTACACGGTTCCCGCCTTTTGTAATATTATTCCTTAGGCGAGGGGAAGGAAAATTAAATTATTATTTTTAATTATTCTATACTAAATGGATAATTAATACCAATCTTGCCAACAACAAATTCTCTGACTTCGTTTGCAATTTGTAATGCATGATTAATATCTTCGTCAGACAATTCAATTTGCTGGTCAGGGTATCTGATTTCTACTGAGTATTCCTGAAGCATTGCTAATTTATTGAACCATGAACTTTCGATAGATTCTTTTTTATTGATTATCTCAAATAAGTAAACAAGGTCATGAGTTTTTATTATTTCGGTTCCTAACTTAAGCAAATAAGTTTTGAGATATTTTTCTACTGCCTGCTGACAATGAAAAGCAATTGTATCGCGGTATTTTGGTATATGCTTATAAGTAATAATTGCCGTACCGAGGTCATGGTCTGCTTTTTCCAACCACTTTAGTATTTGTTCAGTTTGTTCGCTCATACAACAATTTTGAATTTTTTACTACTGAGTTTAAAAATGAATACTTATATTTCAATTCACTGTCAAATTCCAAGGGAGTATATACTTTCAAATCCATTGGAACGAGTGACCCGAACAGAAGACGCCTAAGCTCGACTCCCCTTTTGTGTTTTGGGAGGTCGGTATTCTTAACGATGATGAAATCGAGGTCGCTGTTTTCATCGGGTGTACCATGGGCGTAGGAGCCGAATAAAATGACTTTCTCCGGAGCGTAAAGAGTCGCAATCTTATTTACAATTTCATTTATTTTTTCTTGTGTTATCATAATGCAAATATAAGAGATTTTCCAATAATTCATAATTCACAATTCACAATTATACTGTTAGCTGTTTAGACTGAAGACTGTTAGACTGTTATGAACGGGGAAAAAATTTTAAGTGTTGGGTGTTGGGTGTTATGTTGTGGTTATATATTTATTACGAAAAATTGTCAGAACTTTGATTTGTTTGATTTATGTGATTGGGATGATTTTTATTTTGTACACCTACTCCCGATGAATCGGGATTTCCGTTGCACTTCAACCTTGCCCTTCCTCGAGGAAGGAAATTTTTTTTTGGTATCAGACAGAGACAGAAGGGACGGAAAGGACACAAATTGACATTTGAATAATCCGGTATCTTTTAAGTGAACAATATAATTCCTTTGACAAAGCAAAGCGAGTGGTGGAGGGGAATTTAAGAAAGTTTATTTTTCTATTCACCGCTTTGTAGTAAAATGTTATTGATTTCTTCCTTTAACAGAACCAAATGCTTTTTAACAATACCCCAAATTATTACATCATCAATTTTATCATACTCATGGATTAGTTTGTTTCGCAAATCAACAATTTGCCTGGCATTGGTAATTTGAATATTAGATTCTAATTTGAGAATAGTATTCAGGGATTCACCGATAATTTCAAGATTTCTTTCGACGGCTTTTTTCAGCATTATATTTTGCTGGAATTCAAAAAAGTTGTTTACTTTTCCAAGAAAAGTTTCAATTTGCGAAATACTTTCCTGTATATCTGCAAGGTGTTTGTTAATTCGCTGATTCATAGAGCAGGACTTTCGTTCTATCAATTTCTTTCTTGAAATATTTATTGCTTACATTGGTTTCCGAAACCAGGTCAACTTCTCTTTTCAATAAATCCCTGAGAGAGTATAGAAAATTGAAATATAAATCGGCATATTCTTCGATTGGCAGAGCATACAAGTCAAATGTATAGAGGAAATCAATATCACTCTGGGCGTTAAAATCATCAGTTGCGGCAGAGCCAAACAAAGACAGCCGTTTAATATAATGCTTTTGTGCAAGCATTTTAATATTTTCAATATTTTGTTTTATTAAAGTATTCATTTTTTTTAGTATTTCAACTGAAATATATATTAAATCTACGCATACTCAAACGATTTTGCTTTGATATACTTTTTTGGTTTTCCATAGATAATGCTTTGAATGTGTGCTAATGTATCGCGCGAAAAACTCTCATCGCCGCATTTTTTACAAATCTTTGCAGGGACGCTGTCAACGACAATAACTTCGCCGTCAATATTAAATACCTTATTGACTTTACCTTCAGTAAATTCAGACGAGCCGCAATTTGTACATTGTTCCATATTATCTCCTAATTTCAAAACCATTAAATAAATCTTCGTCAGGTTCATAGACGGTAATTATTTTTACATAGTCTATTTCTGCACGGGAAACTACCAAATGTATTACTTTTCCTTGTGTGGTATAACCAAGCAACAAACAACTTGGCGAGTACTTGTCATCGGGATAGTCCTCGATTATTTTAACATTATTGCCTGCTTCTTCAATCTCGAAAAACAGTATCTTTTTTTCAACGGCTCTTTTTAAGGCATGAGCAGATAATTCATACTTGCCTGTTGAAAGATGTTCTCTTATTTTCTCAATTGATTTCAAATCTATCTATATTAATTTTCAGTTGAAAAAACCACAAAGCAATGCAATTTCTCATCAGTAAGTATTGATATGCAAAAATAGATAATTCCTTTGACAAAGCAAAGCGAGGGGTGTTGGTTGATGAAATGCTGAATGCTGAGTTGTGATTATATATTTTACTGCAAATTGACTGAACTTTGATTTGTTTGATTTATGTGATTGGGATGATTTTTTGTTTTGTACACCCACTCCCGATGAATCGGGATTTCCGTTGCACTTCAACCTAACCCTTCCTCGTAGGAAGGGAATTTTTTTGGTGAACGATATAATTCCTTTGAGAAAGCAAAGCGAGAGGTGTTGGTTGATGAAATGCTGAATGCTGAATTGTGGTTATATATTTTACTGCAAATTGTCTGAACAGGATTTACTTGATTAAATGATGGACATGATTTAATTAATACCTTATTTTTTCAATTTAACCTTAGTAGAAAAAAGTACCAAAAAGTTAAACCTTATTAAAATTTGGATAAGGTAATAAGGTTGGGTGGAGCGTGGAATTTGTTTGTTACTAAGGTTGATGGTTAAATTTGTTATAAGGTTAAAACCCTCACCCTGAATCCCTCTCCCGGAGGGCGAGGGAATTTTTTTGGTAACTCAGAGACAGAAAGGACAGGAAGGACACAAATTGACATTTGAATAATCCGGCATCTTTTAAGTGAAGAAATATAATTCCTTTGACAAAGGGAAGGATATTATAATGTGGAAAGAATGTTTAGATAAATCATAAATAATTATATTATATAATCGTAATAATTATTGATATTATTTATTTATTGAAAGGATAAAAATGGAAAATAATTTTATAAATAATTTTACAAGTATAGGTTCATCAATTATCGTGTCAGTAACAGGACTTTTTGAGGCAACAGAAATAGATGAATATAATGAAAACAAAATTATTGGGTATAATGACAAACCTGGTTTTTTTGTAATAACTAATAACGGACATACACATACAGAAAACAATAATACTGACCCACTAACCGAAATAGCAAATGCCTTAACTTCGCCCATGTTTTTTAGTGGATATAATCCAAATTATTATTGGAAAGATAATTATAGATTAGAAGAATAAGGCAAAGACTTAATATAATTTTCCATGAATTGCCAATCGGGGGAATCATCTGATTTAACTGGAAGTTTAATTTTAAAATGTTTTAATCTAGATACTTTCGCAGTCATACCATAACTAAATCTATATTTTTCTAAATTTAATAATGTGATGATAAATAAACCAATATATTTATTTAACTTATTATTTTTTAATGTTAAAACATTAACATTATCTGATGCCCAAATATCATAATCATGATAAAAAACTTCACCTATACTACCATAACAAGCTATAGTAATACAGCCTTTTTTATTTGTTGTATCATTACAAATATAAGCAATGATACCATTATTTGAACTACCCGATGCTATATATGGGATATCACCGTCTTCCATTTCATATATTGTTAATCTTCTTCCTTTTTTTATATTGAATATTTTATCATAACTAAACCACTTCCAGTTATAAGATTTTAATTTTAATTTCTTATTAATTATCGGATTAATTTTAAATGTGTTAGACCATTTTTCTCTGGCATTTTTAGGTAATTTAGGTATTAGTTCTTTTTTTACATAATTTTCAATCCATTTCCAGTCAGGTGTGTCATTTGATAAAGAAGGTAATTTTATAATAGTTTCTTTCATTCTTTTCGTTCCAAATTTTCTACCATATGCATAATGAAATTTTTCTTTTTCTATTATAGTAGTAAGAAATATGCCAATATATTTATTAATTTTAAATTTTGGTCTTAATACTCTTACATCATCAGGAGAAGCACAAAAATCATATTCATGATAAAAAGCTGAGCCAACTGAACCATTTCTAGCAATAGTAATAGAAAATTTTTCTTGAGTAGGTCTATCACTGATAAATCTATTAACACCGTTATTAGACATTGTTGATGAAATATATGGTGTTTTACCTTCAGAGGATTCTACCAAATTATGGTCTTTTGAAGTATAAATATCAAAGAGTTCATTTAATTTATATCCTTTCCAATTATTAGTTTTCATTTTGATCTAATCCACTTTTAATTAAAAAAGCCGCATAATCTCTCATTTTAATTAAGAAATCATGTTCAGATAAATTAAAATAATCTGTTTCTAAATATGCTTCTGCACACCATTCATCTGACGATGTGACTTCATGTTTTACAGAAAATCCAGCAATCTCATCCAAGTTATTATAAGCTTTAATCCAACTTTTTTTTATATCTAACCACTTTTTTCGTGCATCAATTCTGCCTTTATATTTGCGTTTTTCAAAACCATCATCTTTAAAATAACCAAACCAAGTTTTACCTTCATTTTTTTTATTCGCCTCAAATACCATTATGCAGGTTACAACACCAATGGGATAAAATAAATCATCGGGCATAGATAATACTGCTTTCAATTTATGTTTTGATAAAATTCTTTCTTTAATAGCAATTAATTCTTTTTGATTTTTAATAGCACAACTCATTTGTACAATTGCAACTACCATTCCATTTTGAGGTGAAACAACATCCAATGCATGTTCAATAAATTCCATTTGACCTACAGGTTTAACATCATAAGGGGGATTTAAAAATGCAATAGTTGGTTTATGATTTTTAATAATTTCATCTTTTAAAATAAAACAATTACCACAATAAATATTTGACTTACCATCTCCCCTCATCATCATATTAGTGCAAGCATAAGTAAACATTGATGGTCTTAACTCAACACCAATTATCTGATCATTTTTAATTTTTTTTATTTTTGTTGTATTAGAACCTGCTAATGAAAATAAATTCTTCATTCCTGCAATAAGAAATCCACCAGTACCACAACATGGGTCATATATTACACTATCTTCATTAATATTTGCAAGTTCACAAAACAATTCTGTGATATGAGAAGGTGTTAAAACTAGTCCTTGTCTTTGTTCGCTTCCAGCATACCTAATAAATTCAGTATAAAACCGTCCCAAAATATCAAAACCATTACCTTCATTTTTAATATATGGAAAAATTTTCTGCTCAAGAAAGAATATCATTTCCTTAATTACCATTATAGATTTTTCTCTCTTTTGTTTATTTTTGTGTTTGATTTCATCGTATCTGAAAATTGGCTCATTTAGAATCTTTCTAAATTCTTCTAACATTACCGTTTTGTTTCTAACCTTATGCTTAGTCAAAACACCTTTAATTGCTTGAATCATAGCTTCAGCTAATTCTTTTACGGTTTCATATTCTTTATAGCCTTTATTAAATGCTTTATATTGTAATGATAATAACATTGCACTTACAATAGTACATCTAGTTAATTCTACAATTGAATAAGCATGGTACTCTTCATTTAATTCAACAGCAATTTTAATAATATCTTCAATTTTAATATCACTAAATTCTTGCTCGTCTTCAAATATTTTCAAATATGATTCAATAGTTAATAATTTCTTATCATGTTTTTTTTCAATATAATTTTCACTTCCTTTTTTAAATAAAAATTGGGATACCAAAAGTTCTTTTTTATTTTGTCCACTTACAGCAATTGCAATTACATCGAATTCTTTTGATAAATATTTACCATAATGAATTACTCCATCAACAGCATATTCATTAGGTTTATTTAATAATTTGCTTAGATGTTTTTCAATTGATGCTTTGCATTCAATTATTATTAAATAATCAATATTTGATTTAGGAAAAGTAATTATAAATTCTGGTTTACCTATACCTGCTCCAGATTTTGATGCATTTTTTAAAAGTTCATTAACTCTTTTATGTGAAGATTTTTGTTCTTCAAATTTAATAATATGATAAATTGGATCAGCTTTTAAATGATTTCTAACTATTTCTTCTGTTATTCTTTCATTAGCCATATATACTCCAAAATCAAGAATAGTTTTATTAATTCAAAAATATTAAATAAATTGGTAATAAACAGAAATAATAATGGACCTTTATACATCATGGTTTATATACTTTTCGATTTTTACAAATTTTAGAAAATATATTAATATTCTCCCTCAATATTTGCATACTCGCACAATGTTAAATAATTTTGAATAAAATTCTTTCACTCTAATTCCAAAGGATAAAAAAATGGCAGAGAAAAAACATTATCTGAATCCGAAAAGGATTGTCGAACACATAGATATTAAGAGATATAATTCTATTCCGCTCGTTGACGCAATGGGTAAGATGGCTTTCCAGGCGAGGAACCTGAACCGTGCCGCACAGATTTACGTGAAGATGCTGAGCGAAAGTAAATGCACGGTGTTCCTTACTCTGGCAGGCTCGCTGTTCAGTGCGGGACTGAAGAACGTGGTGGTGGATATGCTCCGTTCGAACATGGTGGATGCCATCGTTTCCACGGGTGCGGTAATGGTTGACCAGGACTTCCTCGAGGCATTAGGTTACAAGCATTACCAGGGGACTCAGTGGGTGGACGACAACGAACTACGCAATTTGATGATTGACAGGATTTACGATACATACATTGACGAGGAAGACCTTCGTGCCTGCGATATGACTGTTGCAGAGATTGCAAATTCATTAGAGCATCGTCCCTACAGCTCGCGTGAGTTCATACGAGAGATGGGCAGATGGCTTGTGCTGAACAGGAAAGGCAAAGACTCTGTGATTCGCACTGCTTATGAAAAGGGAGTGCCGATTTTTGTTCCGGCATTTTCGGACTGCTCTGCGGGATTCGGATTTATTCATCACCAGTATAATGCAAAGGGTGGAACGGTCTCGATTGATTCTGCGAAGGATTTCTTAGAGCTTACCAAAATAAAAATCAAATCAAAACAAAGCGGACTCTTCATGGTCGGCGGCGGCGTTCCGAAGAACTTCACACAGGATGTTGTGGTTGCATGCGATGTGCTGGGTGTGGAAAAGGACATGCATAAATATGCAATCCAGATTACGGTTGCTGACGAGAGGGACGGCGGCTTGTCGGGTTCCACTCTGAAGGAAGCAAGCTCCTGGGGTAAAGTGGAAACTACTTATGAGCAGATGGTTTTCAGCGAAGCGACGATAGCACTGCCACTCATATCATCCTACGCATGGCACAGCGGAGTGTGGAAGAAGAGAAAAGAGATGAGATACAATGACTTCTTAGATAATTAACAATTAAGAAATAGGCTATTAGGCTGTTAGACTGTAGGCTGTTAGGTGTTTAGGTAATTGGAAAATAATAACAATTTTATCTCGTAGAGATTATATATTAGTAGTATTTGAATAAATGCAACAATACTTATCCCGTAGGGATTATATATTCAATTACGAATTGCGAATTACGAATTACGAATTGTGGTTATATATTTAATAAAAATTCTGAATGATGAATTGAGGTTATATATAAATAGATAATGCAAAATGTAGAATGCAGAATGCAAAATTGAATTAATATAACAAATTTATCACATAGCGATTAAATATTAGTAGAACTCGAATTCCCGCTACCACGCTTATCTCGTAGAGATTATATATTAGTAGAAAATGACCTATACCACCCATTTGTTATCCCGTAGGGATTATATATTCAATTACGAATTGCGAATTACGAATTACGAATTGTGGTTATATATTTAATAAAAATTCTGAATGATGAATAATGAATTAAAATTTGAATTATTGTATAATAAATCATTTAACAAATTTATCGCGTAGCGATTAAATATCAGTAACAAACGAATTATCGCCACCACCCTTATCCCGTAGGGATTATATATTCAATTACGAATTACGAATTGCGAATGTTGGATATATATTAATCGTTAGTTAATAACTCACCTTACGCATAAATTTTACAAACCTTAGTCAAAACCTTATTTCACCCTTTTTACCTTAGTAACAAAACTTATTATTCTACAAATCAAACCTTATTACATTATTTTGAATTTGATTTTTGGTTGAATAAGCTAATTAGGTTAATATAGCCGGTTACTTTACTTTTTACTAAGGTTAAATGTACTTGATAAGGTTTTTAAAATTACAAAGGTGTAGAATAAAGTTTTCAATATTGCGTAACGTGAATTAATAATTCAAAATTCAAAATTTAATTTAGACTTTCTTTTTCCGTTCAATACGGCGAATGGTTTTATAAAGGGATATGACAAGAATAGTAATAATAAGAGTTGCCACTCCCAAGCCGTAGCGGCGGTAGTAATAGTCATTAACGGCAAGTTCCGCCTCGTGATTTACAATGGAGGCAGTGCTGAAGCCCTTCCTGACGACTCCCTGGAATTTACTTAAATTAAATGAATGAACCATAGTGCGTGCTTCCAATCGTGCCTGGTGAGCATCTCTCAACTTATATTTTGCCTCGCTAATTTCCATGCCTTTTTGTTCTGCTTCATTAACTAATGCTATAGCCCTTTTTTCCGAATTTTCGAGGCTGTCAATCAGCATTCTCATGGTTTTTGCTACCTTGAATCCTTTAACATTGTCATTTTGTTTATGGCAGTTGCCGCATACTGCACCTTTATCTACACCAAGCAGCCTGTCTGTTGCAGTGATTATCTCATGGTTGCCGTGGCAGGTTTCGCACTCGGGATATTTTCGCTCGTCAAATGCCTTCTTATGAGGGCTGGACGAAAACAGTTCGGAATTCAATGCATGGCAAGTGCCGCAGACCTTGGAAATTGACTCTATGCCGGGAGGGGTTGCTCCGTGGTTGCCATGGCAGTCGTTGCAGGCAGGTGCAGAAACGTCATGTTTTTTGAGCAATGCAATGCCGTGAACGCTTTGGGTATATTTTTCAAATTGATTAGTTGGTATTTTATATTCTTTCATATATTCGGAATTGCTGTGGCAATGTGCACAAGTTGAAGGTAGATTTGTTTTATATACTTTTGATTTCAAATCGTTTTTTTGTCTAATGTCATGCCCGCCATGACAACTTGTACAAACGGCAACTTTATTATCTCCTTTTGCATGGAGCATGCCATGTACGCTTGTGCGGTATTTCACTGCCTGGTCAATGGGCAAAGATGGATTATAAGTACGCATAAAGGATGCGTTGCTGTGGCAGGAGCCGCAGGTTTTGATTACGTTTGACGGATGCACAGGCGATGCCTTGTCTTTAACATGAGCTATGCCATGAGCATTATGGCATGAAATGCACTGGAGCATGTTTTCTTTGCCGGATGTAGAAAGTTTTCCATGAACGCTCATTTGCAGGAGGCCAGCCTGATTAGTTGGTAAAACAGAATTATACTTCTTCATTATTTCGGGATTAGAGTGGCATTTTTTGCAGGCTTTAGATATGTCATCTCCTTTAGGTACACCAATAAAACCAGAACGTTTGCTCATTGCTTTTTCCATATCATCCGTTCTCGGGTCGCCGCCGTGACAACCGGCACATGTAACTCCGGCTTTAAAATGAATATCTTTTTTGAAAAGCAACGATGCTTTATCTCCGTTTGACTCGTGGCAAATAAAGCATTGATTTGCAGAGTTCAGCGACTTTGCATAATTCAGATTGAACAAGCACAATGAGCAAATAAAAATAAACAATAAAGCTTTTCTCAAACTATCCACCCGACAATTGTAAATACAATAATGTATATGATGACAAATAAGCCGATATAATTTACCATTCGATTTTTTTCACCCCTGTTACTTTTTCTGTCCCAAAAAGGAATCATCAACCAAACCAGGCCTGCAGCACCAAAGAGCAGGATGCCAAGAATCTCGCCGTCAATCAGCCACAATTTGCCGGGAATATATTTCAATGTTTGAAACATAAACAAGAAATACCACTCAGGCTTTATTCCTGCAGGTGCGGATGCAAATGCATCTGCTTTTTTCCCTAATTCCCAGGGGAAAAATACTGCGAGAATAGCGAGTATGTTTAATACAATGAGCCATAATAGTAAATCTCTAAGAACAAAGTTCGGGAAAAATGGCATCGTTTTCCGCTCCCAATCTGGTTCATCGTGCGTTCTGAATGGTTCGCTCATGCCCTGACGCTGTACGAGTAAAAGGTGAATACTCAGAAGAATAGTGAAAATTCCCGGGAAAACAGCAATATGGAATCCGAAGAATCTCGATAATGTTGCACCCGTAACATCTTCGCCGCCGCGCAAGAATACCATAATGGGCTTTCCTATAACAGGAACTACACCTACTATGTCAGTGCCGACTTTGGTAGCAAAAAACGCAAGCTCATTCCAGGGCAGAAGGTAACCGCTAAAGCCAAACCCAAGTGCAAGAAAAAACATAAGCATTCCGGTGAGCCATGTGATTTCGCGTGGTTTCCTGTATGCCTTTTCGAAAAAGACACTGAACATGTGAATCATTGCCGATAAAATAAATAAATTAGCAGTCCAGCTATGAATTGACCTGATTAACCAGCCAAACTCGACTTTAGACATAATGAACTGAATGCTCTCGAAGGCAAGGTCAGTGCTACCTTTGTAGTAAAGCAGGAGAAGTATCCCTGTTACAACCTGAATAATAAATAAGAAAAGAGAAACACCGCCGAAATAATACCAGACAGAGTGCCTGTGAACAGGGACATATTTCTTCCCCATGAATTCAACGAGTTCCGATAAATCAACTCTGCTGTTAATCCAATTATAAATATTTTTCCAATATGATTTCATGAGTTCTTTGAAATTAATATTTCTTCATTCTGAATTACAACCCGGTACTCAACCAAAGGCTTTGGCGGAGGCCCGGCAATATTTCTGCCTGAGAGGTCATATCTACCATTATGGCAGGCACACCAGATAAGCCCCATATCCTTGCGGTATTGAACAGTGCAGTCGAGATGTGTGCATGTTGCCGAGAAAGCGCGGAATTCCCCATTAGCAGTATGGATAAGTATGACCGGTTTGTTTCCGAATTTTACAATTGCACCGCTGTCCTTCTCCATATCGCTTACCTTACCGGCTTTGACACTGTTGACCTCGACTTCGGCCTGCTTAGGCGGTATAAGAAAGGAAAATATTGGGTATAATACAGATAATGTCCATGCGACAAGACTGCCTCCGAATACATATTTAAGAAAATCACGCCGTGGTGTGCTTTCGGGAAATTGTACTTCTCCGTTATTGTCTTTATTCATTCGCTCGTCGGAATATTTTTGGCTAAAATCGGCTAATCAGCCGGAATTATTAACATAAGAATTGTAATTCTTAGAAGGAAATTTAAATGTTTTATTTAAAAATTAAAAAATCAATTTTCATTTAAATAATTTTATTGTTAAAATTACTACTATCCACTTCTTACAAAAAATAGGGATATAAAAAATTCCTGATTCTCACTAACGAACTACAATCTTAATATTCCGTCTTTCAAATTTGTTGTGTGTATTATTACTAAAATAATTAATAAAAATCAAAATAAAAATAAATTAAGAATAAAATATCTGATTTTAATTTTTAAATAACTATCAAGAGTGGTATTCGGGATAAGAGCGGGAGCGATAATTCGTTTGTTACTGATATATAATCGTTACGCGATAAAATTGTTATATTAATTTAATTTAGAATTCAGAATTCTCTGAGAAACTCCGTGCCCCCTGTGGTAAAATTTTAGCATTGATGCGGATTATACGCAATGGGTGCTGAAATGAATTCAGCATGACATTATTGCGTTCCCCTATTTCCCATTTCCCATTTCCTATTTTATATATAACCACAATTCGTAATTCGTAATTCGTAATTGATTATGTAATCCCTACGGGATATGAGCGGGAGCGATAATTCGTTTGTTACTGATATATAATCGCTACGCGATAAGATTATTATACGATTATTTATTATGCGATATTTACATTCGTAATTCGTAATTGATTATTATCACCTCCCTATCAGTTTTATTTCTTCATCGAGGTTTGTGGGTTTAATTTTAATAAGCCAGCCCTTGCCGTAAGGGTCTTCGAGCATTTCATTGGGATTGTTATAAATATCATCATTCACCTTAACGACAATTCCTGATAAAGGCGACAGAAGCGATTGAGAACGCAAATCGGCTGAGAACACCTGGAAGTAAATACTGCCCTGCCTCAACTCATCTCCTTCGGAAGGCAGGTAAACAGTTTGAATTCTGCCGATTGTTATAAGAAATGTTCTTTCAACACCGATGAGAACGCTGCCGTCATCTTCGTGCATGAGCCACGAATGTTCACCGATGCCTTTTATCGAACTCATGATTTTTTCGGCTTCGGTTTGCCTCGGATTAGCGGATAAATCCCCGGCATTCATTATCGTAATGGCAAGGTCATAAGCTCTTTTCATCAGCTTTTTCAGTTCTTCCCGTGTGAACGGTTTTGCGAGGTAATCGAATGCACCCAACTGCATTGCCTGTAGAGCAGTGTTGATTGTAGCATAGCCCGTAATCATAACGGCAATAATGTTTGGTGATTTTTCACGCAGTACTTTCAGAAATTCCAAACCGTCTATTTCGGACATCATTAGGTCTGTAAGGATTATATGGATACTCTCTTTTTCCATGATTGAATAAGCATCGGGAACCGAAAATGCAGTTAGAACATTGTATTCGGGCTCATTTCTTAGAAGTTTTTTAATGCTGTCGAGAATAATTTGCTCGTCATCAACCACAAGAACATTAATTTTAGTTTCCATATAAAACCCTTGTCAATTTATTTGACTTTTTTGACTCCTATAAACCGGTAAAATTAATTTGAAAATAGCTCCGCCGCTTTCGGCTATATCAACTTCAATAGTACCATGGTGCCTTTCGATAATACCCCAGCTAACTGCAAGCCCCAATCCGTTTGTGCCTTTAGTCGAAAAGAAGGGCTCGAATATTTTATCAATCAAATTCTCAGGTATGCCGGGACCCGAATCTTCAACTGAAATTACGCATTTGTCATTCTTTTTGTCGTATTCGGATTTGATTATGATTTTCCCTTTATATTTCATTGCATCGCCTGCATTCAGCAGTAAATTCAGAAGCACCTGTTGAATCTGACGCGGGTCGGATTGAATCAATGGAATATTATTATTGAGAATTTGTTGAATATTTATATCCTTAAATTGTGGCAATCTTACAAGCAGGTTAAGCGATTCCTCGACTATTTTATTCGGTTCGTTGATTTCTAATTTCGGTTTATCCTGACGTGCAAAATCGAGAAGATTTCTTACAATATCCCTGCACCTTAATGTTTCTCTTAAAATAACTTTTAAATCTTGATTATGCGGGTCGTCCGCAGGAATATCCTCGATTAAATCCTCTGTATAAGCCATAATACCCGTCAAAGGATTATTTATTTCGTGTGCGACACCTGCGGCGAGTTTGCCGAGAGCGGCAAGCTTTTCGCTTTGGACAAGCTGTTCCTGAAGCATATACTCTTTCGATGTATCGCGCGCAATTGTGCATACACCGATTAATGCACCGCTGTAATCGAATAACGGGAACCTGATTGTGTGAAAGTGGTGGTCCTGCCCGTCAATCGGATTGATTTCATCATAATGGCGGTGGGTTTTCAGCTCGAGGACTTCAGCATCATGTTTTATGATTGTTGCCGCCATTTTGGGAGGCAGTATATCAACTGCTTTTTTTCCGACAAAATCATCAGGCACAAGGTTAAAAGGTTTGGCTATAGCAGGATTGACAATAACATATTTGCCATCCAAATCTTTTATTGAAATCCAGTCCTGAGCTGAGTTGATAAAGCTTTTGAATTTAGTTTCGGCACTTTCGATTTCCCTCATAAGCATGACTTTTTCAGTAATCCTGTGCCAGGTTGCCAGAACAGCTTCAACTTCGCCTTCCCAGTTTTTTATAGGTATTCGTGTAACCTCCCAGTGGGATTCTTCGGGTGGCGGAGTTCGCCTGATATTTGTTTGGGTTGTTCCATTAAAAACAGCATTATAAAAAATATCACAATATTCGTAATTTCCGCAATCGAGCTTAGTTCTGTTTAATGCTTCATAGCATTTTTTCCCGATTATTTCGGAATGAGGTTTGCCGGAAAACTCAATGAATTTATTATTGGCTCTGAGTATGTTTTTCTCTGTATCCATAACGATTGACATGTCGGCACTGCTGTTGAAAATACTTTGGAGAAAATATTTTTCTCCTTCGAGTGTTTTTTCTAATTTCTCCAGCTTATTATACTGCCATAGCTGATTTTCCTGGGCACTCAACAGGTCCCAGAAAATTCTGGCTACCTCATGGTCAATAATCTTAATACCCGGCTTTATTTCTTTATACAGTTCCTGCAATACTTTTTCATTGCCTGTGAGTTCGATAATAAGTTCAAATTCGAGTTCCCGCAGTGCGTCGGGTAATCTCTTAAAGGTTCTGAGGCCAAGCTCACGGGCATAAGCGACACCGGGAGCATTAGTGTTAACATCCACAACGCCGACAACGTCAATCCTGAACTCTTTCAGGGTTTTTCCCCTCGTTAGTTCAAGCAATGAGCGGCATCCTTTGCCTCCACCTATAATTACAGCCTTCATATTAAATCTTTGACAGGTTTATTTCAACAGTCAAACTTCATTTAGTACAAAATAAGAATGAATTTAATTAAATAAAAAAAGTTTGAAGATTGATTGGCTTAATATAGTTAGTATGATTTATTTATAGTAATAACACCACACTTAAGTGTGGTGTTAATATATTACAATTAATAATTATTTCAAAAACAAATCCGCCACCTTGACTATTTTCACTTTGTCAGGTAAAACCTTTAGAGGAAACACCTCGATAATTTTATCCTCATCCATCACCGATTGCGGCTTTGGCGTTGGATAGACGATTGGGCTGGGTGTGTTATTCACAAGCTCATCTTTGAATTTGGCGGCATCCTGCGTAACAATCCCAAACTTGATATTGTCACATTGAATATACTTCTTTAATGCCTTATTTACCTGTTCAAGTGTAAGGCTGTTAATCTTATTCCGGAAATATTCGATATAATTCCCATTATCCTCGACGATGTAAAAACGGCTGTCAATCTGGTATCCGAGCCTTATAGAAGTAGTCGGTGCATAATTGAGTGCATATTTATAAAGGAATCTCTTTGTCGTTTCGAATGCTTCTTTAGTCATTCCGTTATCAACAACCATTTTCAATTCACGCAGTGCGGCACGCAATGCAAAATGTCTTTGAGAGTTCGGAACGGGCCTTAGCCATACTTCAAAGATTTGCTGTCGCCGTGCATTGTTCGGCATCGGCATCTGTAACTGGCTGCCATTCAGGAAAGCCTCCACATAAGCATAGTCGCCGTAATTCATACCTCTTATTTCCCTGATAACATGGTACAAATGGCTGGATGAATTCCTGTGTTCACCAAACCATGAGGCAAACAGAGCCATAGCATAAAAATCTTCATCACTGCGTGTAAATTCAACCGGAAAGCCAAAGCTGATTGCAGTTGCATCACATTCCTTATCAACGAGAAGGAAGTTCAGCCCGTTGATTTTCTCGAATTTCGGTTTTGCAACTTCTTCCGCTTTTCCGGCAGGAAGCTTATTCAATTCGGTTTCAAGTGACCAAAGAAATTCATCATCATAGCCTCCGCCAATCCCGATAACAAGGTTGTCCTTCGTGAAATATTTTTTGTAAAATTGCTTCACATCACCCGGTGTGATTGATTTAAGGCTTTCAATTGTTCCATCTGTTACGTGTCCATAAGGTGTACCTTCGAAGACATAATTATATAAAGCCGCTTTACCAAGCTCTTCATCATTTGCATAAGAAAGTTCCTTTTCAAGATAGTTGAGCATCTCTTCTTTGATGCGTGTAAAATCCTCTTCCTTGAAAGCGGGTTTCAGGATTGCTTCGGTGAATAACGCTGTGTAATCTTTGAGATTATCCTTGTGTGTTCTGCCGCTGATTACGGTCATTTCCTTGTCAACTTTTGCATCATAACGAGATGCCATCGGGTAAAGTTTATCGAGAATTTCCTCGTAAGAATTAACCAGTGTACTGCCCGATACGAGCATCCTCGCAGTCAGTTCTGCAAGCCCTTCTTTGCCTTTGGGGTCATTTTGAGTTCCGAATTTGAACCATATCCTGAATGAAACCGTAGGGTCATCCTTAACCGGAAGAAGGACTGTATCATCTGTTCCTGTGTTACCAATTCTACCGCATGAGTTCATAATAAATGCACAAAAAATGAATAATGAACTTATTAATATTGTTAATTTATTTTTCATTTTATTTACTCCCTGTCAATGTTAATACGGTACGTTTCTCAGGCACGAAGTATTTCTTCGCCGCATCCTGAATGTCCTTTGGAGTTATTTTATCAACGGTTGAAAAGTATGTATCAACGGCTTCAATACCACCAGTCAATGCAACTATTCTTGCGAGCCTGCCTGCAACATTGTCGGGTGCATCAAGCGACATCAGGAATGAATACTTCATATTTTTCTTTTGTTTATCCAATGCTTTTGCATCAACGGGTGTTGTCTGGAATTTAGCAATTGTGCTGTAAATTTCATTTTTGATATAATCAATGTCTTTTTCATTTTTTACCATAGAATTGATTGACCAGAGCGTAGGGTCTCTGTTTAAAGATATACCCGGCTCGATGAATTGAACCTTCTGTTCTTTTATATAAAGTTTTTTATTTAAATCGCTGTTGCTTCCGAATGCAATGCCGCCGAATAAAATTGCAGATACTGCGGTAATATCATTCGGATTGTATGCCGCACCTTTATAAGCGATAGTAAGTATAGGTAATGTCTTGCCGGGGTATTTGACATCGGCAACACGTTCGCCCTTCTGCTCAGGTTCTTGCTGAATTGGGGGGGTAACATATCCTTTCTTCCAGTTTCCATAATACTTCTTCACGAGATTAAAAGTTTGTGCGGCATCGAAATCACCGACAACCATTACTACTACATTTTCGGGACGGTAATACCTGTCGAAAAAGCTTCTGCTGTATGCGAACATAGTCGGCATAGCGGCAATGTCTTTCTCGAAACCCATAGTTGTATGCTTATATGTGTGTTTGTCGAATGCAGTCTCGCACATCTTTTCTTCGAGCAGGAAGTAAGGACTTGTCTTGCTTTTCCTGTATTCACCGTAAACCGCACCGGATTCGGTCTGGAATTCACGCTCCTCGTAGAATAAATTTTGAAACCTGTCGCTTTCGAGATTCATCACCTGTTCCAAATCTTCTTTAGCAAAGCTGAGATGGTAGCAGGTGTAATCGTCCGTTGTGTATGCATTGGCATTGGCACCCATAGAAGTAACCAGGCTGTCATACACCCTGCCCGGATAACGTTTAGTACCGCGGAACATCATGTGTTCGAAGAAATGGGCAAATCCCGTGTGTCCCGGTTCCCACTCATCCCTGCTTCCTGTGCGGACAACAGAATAATAAGCAACGATGCCGTTGCTCTGCATAGGAATCATGATTAATTTAAGCCCGTTATCGAGTGTCTTTACGCTGTATTCGTAAGGAAAAGTCTTATTCACAGGGCTTCCCCCCATAATTGGTAAAACAATTATTGCTATTATAATGAAAAGAATAAATCTATTCATAATACAATCCCTCTTAATTGGAGAAAATAATTAGACTTTAAAATTACGAAATAATATTTAAAAAAATAATTCATCCCCACTGTAACATTTTGCCATTTTTATTGTTATTACATTAAAATAAAAGCTATTTCAAATATTAATATTCTGGAGTTGTTATGAAAAATTCATTCTTCGTACTTGTATTAATTTATTTTTTGCTCTCAATTCATTTTAAAACTTTTTCCCAA
>Ga0208373_1000989_pt1 | contig 41742 bp, 54 predicted proteins | sample RifOxyC2_FD_184036 | JGI IMG/M metagenome (GOLD analysis project Ga0208373, IMG submission 184036) | Soil microbial communities from Rifle, Colorado - Rifle Oxygen_injection C2 (SPAdes) | ecosystem: Environmental > Terrestrial > Deep subsurface > Rock core/Sediment | place: Rifle, Colorado...
ATCTTGTAAAGAGAAAGATGCAAAGTATTCAGATGAAGAAACAGTTAATTCATTCTTTCTTCTAAGATATGTTATGAGACATAAGTAACGCAGTTATCTATAACTTTAAACCTTTCGCGCCTTCAGATAGAGTGAGTTCTAGTTTCTCTGGTGTTTGTGCATATTTCATTGATCTAATCATTTGTAAGTTTTTCTCTATTGCTTTCATTGATTCGGGAGAGTCGAAGAAAGCATAGGCCACTCCAGCTTTGGCTACTTGGGTTGTTCTTCCCCCACTTGAAGTTTTTTGATGATGATTTGTACCTCTGTTTGTCATATTATCTAGGTGTAGAATTAGTATATAAACCTATGTATTTGTTACTACTTTATAATTACATTATACCTAGAGGTATTTTGCCCATGGGAGAATTAATTTAAATAATGGGTTTGATTAAAAGAATAATGGGCAGAAAACTCTCCAAGATTTATATTATTGGAACTTCTGGAAGCGGAAAGTCCTTTTTGTCTAGGAAATTGTCTGAGAAGTTGGGGATTCAGAGATATGACCTTGATGATTTGTATTATTCTAGGAAATATACTGTTGAGAGAAGTCCTGGAAAAAGAGAACAAATGTTAAGGAAGATTGCTTCTAGGAAGAAGTGGATAATAGAAGGAGTTTATGGTTCTTGGATTGAAAGTGCGTTGAAGAAAGCAGATTTAGTTATTCTTTTGGATATTCATATTGCGAGATTGGCTTGGAGGATATTAATGAGGCACATTGGAAGAATGGGTGTAGAGAAAGAGACGTGGAGAGATGCAATAAATCTGGTAAAATATGCTCACAGATACAAACATGGAGAACATTCCTCAGGGTATAAAAGTCATATTTCGCTCGTGAAGAAACATAAACTAAAGTATGTTGTGCTGAAGAATAATAGACAGATAGCTCTTTTTCTTGAAGGAATATAAAAAGAGAATTACATAAATCCTTAAAAACCCTTTAAATCTTCGAATAAAATGGCCAAGATTATTAGAAACATTGTAGCACTGAGTGCGGCATTGGCAATAGGGTTTGGACTGGGTTGTTATTATGAAAAAGACTTGAGAAGATTTGTAAATAGACAGCCGATCATAGAAAGCTTTCTTTCTTTTGTATATCCGTTGGATAAAACATTCCAGAGAGGGTCAAATTTTGAGGTTAGATTTAATTATAAAACTCAAAATGAGCATAGTATATTTGTGCTAAAGGGTGATGGAACAAATTCAAGCTATGCTCTTGTAACTCCTGAGACGATTTCATATGGTAAGGGGAAGATAAGAACAAACGAGATTCCATATATAACTAGTTTATTGGAAAAAATGACAAAAGAAATAGCGGAGAATGTGAAAAATGAGTAAAAATTTTGTCTCCGTGAGTGGAATTTCAAATAGAAAAGAACTTGAGGAGATTGGGAAAATATACAGAGATGAAAAGCTGAAGTTCAATTTAGCAATTGGATATCAAGTTTCTGGTTTAAGTATAAACAGAGGAACAAGAAATCCAAGGCAGCCTTTCTTTTCTGACCTTGGGGAATTGTGCAGAAGCACCGAGGAAATAGGATTTATACCTGCAGTTCATTATTATGCCAAGAGCAATGATGGAGTTAAGGAAGATATTGAAAAGATTGCGCTGCAACCAGGAGTTGATGCCTATTGTTCTTTGATTCAGTTTAATACTCTGCCATTACCATTGAGCATTTTGAGAGATACAAAAGATTATGGATTTGAAATTATATTTAAGGTTGCAGTTTCTAACAAACAAAGTCCTGGGGGAGGATATAAGGTTTGGAAGGGTGAAGGAGTAGAAGATGTTAATGAGGGAGATGCTTCTGTACTTGTTAGACAAGTAGAAGATAGGTTGAGTTATATTGACTATGCAATGTTTGACCCCAGTCATGGGACAAATCTTGAGCTAGATTTGGATGATGAGAGTATGGCAGTAAGATTTGGAAATGAGATAACTGGAAATGAGCAATTGGTTGATGTTAATATCGTGTATGCTGGAGGGATAAAACCTGGAAATGTGCAGAGAATAGCGGGCAGGTTGGATTCGTTCTTTAGCGGAAGATTCTGCATTGACACTGAAAGTGGGGTTAGAACGAATAATCAACTTGACCTTGGACTAGTAAGGGAATATCTTATTAATAGTGGTTCTGTATTTAGATAATAGAAAGATTTATAAACTATAGCCTCTATGGTTGCTATAGAATGGAAATAACAACAATACAACTGAGCAAAGAAATGAAGAATAAGATATCCTCTTTTGGAGTTAAAGGAGAAAGCTATGATATAATTTTAAAAAGAATTTATTCATTAGCTGTGAAAGAGCAACTTAGACAATTTTTGATGTCCGATGAAGGATTTATTCCTATTGAAGATGCCATAAAAGAGGCAAATAAGAAATGGCCTGCCAAGTAAGTATTGCTCTAAGTCTGAAAGAAGAGGTTTTTAAGAAATTTAAGCAAGAATCAAAGGATATATTCAAACAAATGTACTCTTTGAAAGATAGTCCAAATAAGGGAAAGTTATTGGGAAATGTTGGGGGAATTTTGATAAAAGAACTGAGATATAACTCATTTAGATTCTACTTTATAACTGATGGATATAAACTGAAATTGATGAATCAGTCAGAAATTGAAGATATTTTGATACGTTTTGTAAGAATGTCGGATAAAAAAGACCAACAAGAGACAATTAACGAAATAAGAGAGGTTTTAAGAGAAGTGGGAGAGCAGGGATTTAAAGATATTATATAAATAATTAAATAGTTCTTATGGCAGATTATAATATGGATGAATATGTGGAAGATTGTTTGAAAAATAGAAAGGACTTGCCCAAAGGATATAGGGAGAATCTTGAAAAGAGTGTTGTTCTGTTGGATAATATAAAACAAAAACTTCCTTTTCTTGAGAGTGTTTTAGAGAAATCAACTGAGCATTGGGGAGAAGAGGATTTGATATATAGGTTTTATCATGAATCATTTAAAGTATATAGAATTCAAAATGAGACAAAGAAAATTTATTCTGCCCTTGAAAGCGTGTCTCCTCATGAAGAGAATAAGATAAGAGACTTACATTATTTGAAAATTATTTCCGAGGGAGCTTCTGGGAGAGAATGGAAATTGGAAGATAATAAAAATTGGGATAAAGTATGCCGGCCTTTCCTAGAAGCATTCTTTCATTCTAAATATTTCCTTGAAATGGCAGTAAGATATGGAAAGAAAATGGACAAAGTTCCATTAAGAATGCCTTCAGGGTGGGCGTCTTTGCTTGAGTTGTATGGGATAAGATAAAACACTTTTGCCTCTTTAACAAAGGTTTAAGAGGCGAAAATCCTCGATTTTCTCATGAATGAATTGAATAAGGGAAGCGTTGTGTTTAAACACAAACCTGAAGACTTTATAGTTGAAGAAATAGCTGAAGATGGAAGAGTATCTGAAGTTTCTTCAGATATGAATGCTTTTGAAGGAGCGAAGGTAGATTTTGGAAGTTTAGATGTGAATGATAGAAGAGATTTTCTTTATTGTGATGTTGAGAAGAGGGGCATTGACCATTTCAGCATGCTTGGAATATTGGGGAATGAATTGCATAATTATCCCCATGAGATTGGATATGCTGGAACTAAAGATAAGGCTGCATGGACGTGCCAGAGAATATCCATATTTAACGCAGACATTGAAAGAATAAGGAATTTTTCATATCCTGGAATAATATTAAAGAATTTTAGATGGGGGAAACATAAGATTAAGACAGGGGATTTGAAAGGGAATAGATTTAGAATTGTATTGAGGGATGTTGATAAGGATGCGATAAAAATACTTAGCAGAGTAAGAAATAGTGAATATCTTCCTAATTTATTTGGAGGACAAAGGTTTGGTTCTCTGAGGAAAGAAAATGTGATGATTGGGAGATTAATATTGAAGGGAAGATATCAGGAAGCAGTATTTGCATATTTAACTGCGTTTGGAGAAGGGGAAAGCGATGAAGTCAAAAGTGCGAAGAAAAAACTGAAGAGTGAAAAGAAATTAATGAAAGCAAAAGAGTATTTTCCTAAAGAACTTAGGATAGAGGGTTTAATTTTAGATTATCTTGATAAAAATAGGGAAGATTGGCTTGGGGCATTGAAGATTATTGGAGAGAAGACATTATTGATAATGTGCCAGGCGGTGCAGAGCAGATTATTCAATGATATAATTGAGAAAGCTGTGAATGAGGGGATAAATTTAAGCAATCAGAGCATTTCGTTGATTGGATATAATTCTAGGTTTGCTCCTGGGAGACTTGGAAGAATAGAGCATGAAGTCTTGGAAGAGAGTGGACTTGAGCTTGAAGATTTTGACAACGCAGATTTGCCTTTTCTAAGTTTAAGTGCGACTTCAAGAAAGGCATTGTTTAAAGTTCAAGAACTTGATGTGCAAACTGCGGAGGATGAGTTATTTCCATTGAGCAAAAAGATAATGTTATCGTTTGTTTTGGATTCTGGAGTATATGCCACAACTTTTCTTGAGCAGTTTTTTGAACTGAGATGAACGCCCCAGGCTAAGGGAGTTTTCAAACAAAAAAAGGACAATCCGAAAACTATAAATAGACTAATTTATCACTATTATTAATTAACTCCATGGGATCTGAAAGGATCTCATGTTTTTTATATGAATTCAGAAAAAGAGAAAGTTGCGATTTACATTGATGGTAGTAATTTGTATTTCTCCATTAAAGATACATTTAATTGTAAAATAGATTTAGAAAAATTCTGCAAAAAATTAGTAGATGATAATATTCTAGTTAAGATTAATTACTATATTGCTCCGGTTGACCAATTGGAAAATCCTAAGACCTATGCTCAACAGCAATCGTTTTTTGATAAATTGAGAAAGATTGACAAGCTAAATATAATTTTTGGTAGGCTAGAAAAGAGAAGAAAAGATGGAGAAATATATCATGTAGAAAAAGCTACGGATGTAAATCTTGCCCTTGATTTAGCTTTAGATGCACAAAAAGGAGAGTATGACAAGGCGTTTATTATTTCAAATGATGGTGACTTTTCTGGTGCGGTATCGGCTGCAGTTGGATTTAAAAGAAAAGTTGTTTATGTTGCTATTGGTACCAACAAATCCATTTCTTATCATTTGAAGAAAGTTGCATCGACCACCTTCAGAATAAAAAAGGAATTCATTGATGAATGTAAATTAGAAGAATAGTTTTCGATGATGGATAATAAGGTGAAAGTTAAAGAAAATTATGTTTTGCACGAAGCAAATGATTATGGAATAATCAAATAGTTTTCCTTTTAGCAGATATTAACCGACTTTCTTTAGAAAGCGCGAGTGTGAACGAAGAACCTCGCGTATATCAAACTTGTTCTTATAATTGATTTGGAATGTAATTGTCAGCTATTTGAGGAAGTTGTAGGGTGGGAAGGATTAATTTGGCACGCGCTACTTTTCAGCAGATTTCCATAAAAGATTAAAGTATTTTCTAAAACTGTTTGATACATCTTCATTTTCTATGAGGATTACCATTGGGCTATCTTTTGATAAAATAAATATACTTACTTTATGGGCATAGATTTCTATACTAGTAGGCATTTCAAGTTCTTTTGGTAGAAATCTAAAATTAGTATAGGGCAGTTTCTTTCTTTCTTTGTATAGACTCAAATATTTTTTGTTGAGTAATTGCTTTTGAATTATTCCTTTTGCTGCTCTTTCTTTCTGTTTGTGATTAAAATAAACTTCCCAAGATTCTGGCTGTTCGGTTAATCCCATACTAAGCCATTCATCGCCTCTTTTTAGAGTGTTTAGAATATCTTCAGTAGCAGTTTTCATTCCTTCAAAACCTATAAATATTTGAGCCTGACTTTTTTTTGCAGATTTTTGTTTTAGGATCAATTCAGGAATAACTTTTTGGATTTCTATCTTTTTATCTTCAATTTCTTCGCTTTTTTCATTCAGATATGACAAAATTTTTTCAGGACTCGCCGCTTTAAAATATTTAACCTTATTCTGAATAATAAAACTAGCTAATCCTTTCGATATCAATCTTTCTAAAATTTCATATACTTTTGAACCAGATATTTTAGATTTTTTAGTTAGCCCCCAAGTGGTAGTTGAACCTAGTTCGAGCAGTGCTAAATAAATCTTAATTTCTCCATCGCTTAACCCGATTTTCTTCAAAATGTTGTCTATCATGATTTTAAAGGAAATCCTATATTTTTAATTCTTTCTATTGTTACGTATATGGGGGGAAACTATATTTAAGAACTGATTACACACCAAAAAAGCATGCCGAAAATATTAAGACAAAATAATGAATCGGGAACATTCCTAGAGTTAACTTTACTTATCGGGGGTGCTGGTGCATTAAGTATTTGGGGTGCGGGTGAGATGGGCTATAGAGTAGCAAGTGGACAAAATATAGGATTTATAACTCCTGCCTTGAGTATGATTATTCCCGTAGCAGGTGCTTGGATTGGATACAAGTTTAATCACCTTTCTGCTATAGGAGATCCTCTCTCGAAAAACCCTCAAATCTCAGGAAATTGCAAAATCCCTAGCCCTCTAGAGAACTCTGTAAGGAAGTTTTTTATTGCATCATCTATACAATCAGCAGTATTTGGTATTGGATATGCACTAGGCTCAGTTTTAAGGTAGTATGATTTTCTGCGCGCGCCACTATTGGGTGGGTAAACAACTTCTGATATTTATTATTTCTTAGAAATTGCGTTTAAACAAAATTAAACGCCGAATGGCGTAGTTTCTTTTACGCCGTTTAAACGGAAGGAGGGAAATGGCTTGAGAATTGGAGTATATTTGGATTAATTTTATTTCCAACCGTAAGGCACATATAAATTGCGGTTAATCGCTCAAGCTAAAAGAACTTTCAACCCGTTAGTAAGTTGTTCGTATAAGGTGAAAGTTAAAGAAAATTATGTTTTGCACGAAGCAAATGATTATAGAATAATCAAATAGTTTTCCTTTTAGCAGATATTAGGCGAGTTTTCAGAATGAAAACCTCTTGCTGCGAACTCAGAGCCAAGAGTTGTTAAACCTCACAAGATTTGCTCTTGAGTGTAATTTCTAAGCTATTTTATTTAGTAGAAGTTGTTGGGAGGGAACTTATAATCTGGCACGCATTTTTTAGTTCATTAGGGGGCCTGACTGGTGTTTTTGGTTCTTTTTACAAAAAGAAGGAAGGCGGGAGGGAATTTAGTGTTTATACTCTTCTATATACTTATCAATTATCGCTTTGGTTGTTCTACTAATCTTTATATCACTTTCAGGTTTCCAATATCCTACATAGCTTACGTCATGATAATTTGGTTTGGGATTTCCTTCAGCTTTAATCAGAAAAACTTTATGGAGATTTCTAATTTTTCTACGTTTTCCATCTGAATTATATTTTGGTTCGTGCCAAGTAAACAGATATTTCCAAGAATATGCTTTTAATCCTGTTTCTTCTTTTAATTCCCTTATTGTGGCTTTTCTTCGACTTTCCCATTTTTCTGCTCCTCCACCGGGTAATAAAAACAACTTATTTCTACTTGCTGTAACTAAAATACCTTTTGTAGTTTCAACAATAGCAGTGCCTCTTCTTCTGACTATCATTTTAATATTCTCCCAAAGAAAAATTTTATTTTGTCTAAAATGGTATTTTTACGAATGAATGTATCTGCTCTTTGAGTTTCATTATTTCTTATTCTTGAATTGGTGTTGTATCTTTCTTGTATAAAGGATTTAAGTAAACTTTTACTATGTCTTAATAAATTTCTATCAAGTGCTTGTCTTCTGTTAAGTAATTTTCTTTGCAAAAAGTCATATTCTCTTAAAATCTTACCATTTCTTAATAAAGTTATTCTCATCACTATTTGAGTAAAATCAGGAGGCGATTTATTTTTAATATATCTTTTTATTAAATCAAATTCTCTGGGATTTAGATTCATGGCTAATGTTGAGTGATAACCAAATCTATCTTTTTCTTCTCTTTTATTATGCGCGGGCAATTTACAGTACTCTTTTAATGTTTTGGAAAGATTTACTCTAAATTCGTTAAATCTTTCATTAGGTAGAATATTAACAAAAACAACTCTATTGGAATCGAAAGTTCCGAATTCTTTTCCCTTAAACTTCATCATTGGTGATTCTGAACATATTCTTCCAAAATCTGAAAGTAATCTTTTTTCATTAGTCGTTGTAAATGGTCCAACAAGAGAGATATGGGGGATATGCTTTCTTTTTCCTACGTGAAATTTTCGATTTACTTCATAAATCATCGCTTTTAGATAAGTACGAATTCTTTTCGATTGAAATCTGAATTCAATTAAATAATTTGCCATTTTTTAATGTATTCCTCAATTTCTTGCTTTATTTTCTCTTTTGATTTATTTCCGTCAATAATAATATCTGCTTCCTTTCTCTGCATTGATTCATATTTTTTAGATTCAGGAATAACTACATTCATTATATAATCTGCTCCATTTGTATTTCCATCTCTTAAAGTTCTACGCCATAGTATATTTTGGTCAGAAATATTAACCCATATTTTTTTATCAAACAGTTTATTCAGTTCTTTATTTATGAACAAGAGATATCCTTCAACAATTATCACTTTTTTAGGTTTAACTTTTCTATCAAATATCTCAGTCCATCTATGAGCTGGAATAAATGTGTCTTTACCCTCTTTTAAGAATTTTACTGATTCCATTAATTTGTCAATTCTTAGAGATGATGGACTTTCCCAATTATCTGCCTTTACTTTGAAAAATTTATCTTGGTTTATGTGTAAAAATTCTCCTTTATATTTTTCTTCTAATTCCTTAACAACTGTAGATTTTCCAGAACAACTTCTCCCACAAACGCCAATTATAATTGGTTTTATATTCCTTGTAAAAATTCCCATTTTAATTCCCTCTTTTAAAAGAAAATTTCCATCCAGAAAAATAAAGAATGAGTATTACTGCTAATGTAGCTAGTAACACAGCTATAATTGTTGAAAAAGAAACAACAATTATTTGAATAACTGAAAATAAAGAGCCCTTAAATAAACCAATTATTATATTCGAAATCAACGAGACACAAGTCGCAATAATTATAATTAAAATGTCATACCCTTTTATTATTTTGTTTTTCATTTTAATCCTCAAACAATTTCTTAGGGATATATTCTTCTTGACTTTCTTGATTTATTTTATTTCCCATAGTGAGATATCCCAAAATCTTAAAGCCATGTACCCATGCGACTATATTTCTAGGGAATCTTTGGACTCTCTCATTGTATTGTTGTGCGACTCTATTATAAGATAGTCTAAATTCTCTTAGCTTAGACTCCATTCTTGAAATATTTCCATGTCCTAAAATACTATGATGTAATGCATCTGCTTTTAGTTGAGGGTATTTCTCGAATACTGCTTGTATTCTTAGAAAGCTATTATCTATTTCTTGAACTGTTTTAACTTTTTCATTCAAAGATGCGTCCTTTGTCCAACGACTTCTTGCTTCAATTACATCTTTTAGTGCCTTATATTCATGAATATCATATTTTTTAACGACCTGAGCGAGTGCAGGAAGCATGTCAATTCTTTGTTGCATTACGACATCTATATCTGCAAATTTTCTTTCTGCTCTTGTCCTCCAATAAATAAATTTATTGTATATAACAGCCCAACCTTTACTTAGAAGAATTAAGATTACTGCTACAAAAACCAATACCCCTATCCAAATTATTGTTGATATTTCCATATTATACCTCAAAATAGTCCTTGTCTTTTAAATTTTTAGGTTTGACGTCGGCTTCAAAGTATCTTACCATTTTCTTAATTGCTTCTTGCTTTGTATTTAGTTTGTTTACAAGTTTGTAGATTTCTACAATCCTGTCTTCTTCTGCATCTAAGTCTATCTGTATTTTTGTCATTTTGAATCATCTTGTATTCCCATATAATACCATGATATATGGTACTATTTAAATGTTTCGTTTTGTCGTCTATCCGTGTCAGCCCCCCTCGTAAGCGTGCCCTATTGGGTGGGAGAACAACTTAATTTTATATCTTAGAAATTTCGTTTAAAAATAATTAAACGCCGAATGGCGTAAAGTTTGCCTAGACTTTTAAACGGAACGAAAGAGCAAGTCCTAAAATGAATTGAGGTTTAACTTTTGCGTAATAGTCCTTAAGCGAACCTTTAACGGGGAGTTAAGGACTATTAAATGATATGAATAAATGAGCTAGATGAGATTAAACGGGTTAAAAGAGGGTTTTATAGGGATCTTAGGGGTTTAAGATGTTCTTGATATTGTTTAAAGTCCGAATATTCTCTTGTACCAGGGCTTCTTCTCTACTTCTGGGACAGCTTCATAGGTAATTTCGGGTCTTGTGTTTAGAACTGGAGCTTCCTGGGAGAGCTCAGTTTCTACTCTTTCTATGGCTTTTACAACTTCCATTCTTGAATGTCCCTGATTAACAAGAGCCCATTTTAAAGACTCTAGAGTATACCCCTTTCTTAGATTTCGTTTAACATATTCAGATAATCTTGCGATGTAATCTTCCTTCTTTCCCATCTTTTTCATAGGAATAAGGTGTTTATAAAATTATTCCTTGATAATTTTATGGGTTTGGAGTGATGAATAAGAAGATATGATAAATAATTGTTATCTCTTAATACGCTATCCTCTTCAGACAATAGATATTGATATTTTTTATATTTTAGAAAAACACGTAGTTGATTTAATGATTGTTTATCTCAGTTTATCTTGATAACTTTTGATTTTCTATATAAATCAAGTGCTTCCCTAAGTTTATTGGGGGATTCTGCGTAAAGAGTCATAAGTATTTCTCCTTTCTTTACTCTATCCTTGCAGTGTTTGTAAAGATAAATTCCTGAGGAGTCATCTGAAGGACAGCCGAGAACACGACCTATAAGATTTATGAGTTTGTTATTTATCTCCTTTATCTTTCCGGAAGAAGAGGCGTTGATGTCTCTGGAGTATCTTGCAGGTCTTAGCTCTCTATCTTTCTTTCCTTGAGCTTCTATTATCTCCTCGAATTTTTTGTAGGCTTTTCCAGATTCTAAAATCTCCCGAGCCAATAATTGGCCCCAGCCCTTGCCTGCTTTTTTTGTCATTTCCAAAATTGTTCCTGCAAGAAGGACTGCCTTTTCCTTCAAATCTTCTGGATGAGGGGCATCTCTTCTCAGAACTCTAAGGACATCTTTCATTTCAAGTACTGGACCTATACCATTTCCTATTGGTTCGTCTCCCTTTGTGAGGATTACCTGCATTTTAAGTCCGAAATGATGCCCTACTTTGAGGAATTTTTCCTTTAATCCTATGGCTTCTTTTTTGTTTACTTTCGCATTTTTACCATAGGGAATGTCTATGAGAACATATTTGCTTCCGACTGAAAGTTTTTTGGAAAGAATGGAAGCAATGAGCTGTGATTCGGGGTCTAGGTTGAGAAGACGCTCGACACGAATTAATTTGTCATCTGATGGAGCAAGACCAAGGGAACCGCCCCAGGCAAGACATGCATTTGTTTTTTTTACTATTTTCTGCAGGTCTTTGGATGAGAAGTCGACTTTTGTAATTGTCTCTATTACATCTGCTGTTCCTGATGCGGAAGTTATTGCTCTGCTACTTGTTTTAGGCATTACAACTCCTGCTACTGCACATATTGAGACAACTATTGGAGTTGTTCTGTTTCCTGCAATTCCTCCAATGCAGTGCTTGTCAACAATGTCCTTTGTATGCCAATGTAAATTTACTCCAGTTTTGTACATTGCTTCTGTGAGATAAAATGTTTCCTGCATGGACATTCCATGCTCGTAATTTCCTGAAACGAAGTAGGCTATTTCTGCTTCTGTGAGAAGATTTGAGGAGATGTCTTCAATTATCATAAATATTTCATCTCTGGATAAAGTTTTTCCTTCTAACTTTTTCATTATAAATTGGGTGCTTTTTGGAGGAAGAACAAAGTCCACATCCACAAAGTCTTTAGGAGAAGTTTTGAGATAACCCATTATTTCCTCAGAAAGAGAGACTTCGTCTTTTTTAAGAAATCCTTTTACTATATCTGCTATGGCAATTATTTTTTGTCCATCATTTGAAATCTGTACTCTTTCGCCTATATGAATGTGAAGTTTCTTCGCAGTGTTTTCATTTAGAAATGCTATGGGCCTTCCGGCATCTAACTTAAGTGGTTTTATCTTTAGCCTCATCTTTTTATAAAGTATATTGGAGAAGGGTGTTTTTATATCTTGCCAGACAAGATGTAAACTCCTTTGTTTAGAGAATTATTATCTTAATCCTATGAATTCTAGGATGATAGATAATGATAGATAAACGTAGAATTTATTTTCTTTAAGACTATTTTAATGTATAATTTAAAGTCATTTATCTAGTCTACAAACAAACTTGAAAGAGCTCTTTCCTTGTACATCTTGAGAATTTCAAGGAAATAGGCAAGGATAAGAGGGCCGAGGATAAGACCCATTATTCCAAATAGGAAAGTTCCACCTATCATACCTACAAAGATTATTATTGTTGGGACATTTGAACGCCTTGAAACTATGTATGGGCGAAGGATATTCTCGAATCCTGAAACTAGAACTAGGTTGTATAGGATGAAAAGGACACCTGAAGTCACATTTCCTGATGCGAAGAAGAATAGAGATACCGGTGCCCAAACCATTATTGGACCAAGGACAGGGATTATACCGAATACTATTGCGATTATTGTTAGAACTAATGCATTTGGAACATCAAAGATTAGAAAACCAATGCCTGCAAATATTCCCTGGATAACCCCAACGATAATGTTCCCGTAGATAATCGAGTCGGTTATTTCCCTGAAGTGATTTACCATCATTTTTTCCTGAGTTTTGTTAAGAGGAGATATTGAATTTACAAAATTTCCTAGTTTGTCTCCATCTCTTAGAGAGAAGAAAAATACAAAACCTATGAGAAATAGGTTAAGGATTATTGAAGAAAGATTGTTGAAGGATTGTTCCACAAGGGAGTTCAGGACAGAGGAGCTCATTTTACTTATTGCAGACTTTATTGAAGTAGTTGTTTGAATAATAAACTGATCCGATGCACTTGGGAATACGGACTGAATGGCCCCCTGAACATTAAAATTCTGGGCAGAGGTGAATATCTGGAAGGTTTGATTAATCATAATAGGGACTATAAACCAAAGAGGAATGAATATCACTAAAAGAGCAATAACACTTACTATTGCAGCGGTTGTGTTTTTCTCTCTTATGAATCTAAGAATAAAATTGTAAACGGGAGAGAATAGGTATGCAAGAATTAAACCTGCGACAATTGAGATGAATATGGGTTTAACAAGAAGAAATGTAAAGACCCCAAGGGCGAGAACTAGAAAAACAACCATAAATCGCCTTACGTCTTTCTCTGTAAATTCCATGTCTATTAATAACATGAAGGATATATAAACTTTAACTTGCGTCAAGAAGCTTTCAGTATTGCTTCTTGAACGTCCAAAAGACGAATACTCACATCGTCTTTTTGATGTTCAAAGGGGATTGAAGTTAAGAAGAATTGCAGTTATAAGAGAGGGTAATTCTTCATTCTCTTTAATATTATCAAAAAACATCAGGAGGTGTATTAAGAAGGTTTATAAATCAAAATATTTTATATTTAAAATGAGCGTAATAAAAAAAATATTTTCTGGAGTAAAAGACGAGGAAGTCCACGGAGATTTTACAAAGTATTCTAGAGGATTATTCACAAATAAATATCTTGTAAATGCCAAAAAAGTAAAAGATAAGTGGAATATAAAGACAAGCGCAGAGTTTGTTAATTATATTGTCAGGGAGTGCTTGAAGGAAGTAAAAGGAGAATTTGATGTTAAAGGAGTTATAGTTGCCACATTCGATGTTTCAAAGGAAGCGGGATTTCCAGTTGTTAGAATAAAACAGTTTATGGGAATAAAACAGGCAGTTATTGAAACTAGGACTACCCCTGATAAGATATTGACTTTGATGGATAAATATCCAAAGGCGTTTTTTGCACTTACATTTTCAACTCCAAATTCTGATTTGAAGGTAAAGGCTAAAGCACCTAAATCAGCAAAGCCTGCGGCTGCTGGAGATAAGGAGCCTGCTGCTGAATTTTTATCCGTTAAGACGACAAATAAAGGAATTGCGGATGATTTGTTGTTTGGGATTGGAGAGTTTAAGGAAGTCGCAATAAAGCATTATCTTAATATAACTGATATAATCCTTCCTAAGGGCGAGAAGGACCCATTGAAAATGAGAGAGAATGCTGTGAGAAAGGGAACGATAAAGAGAATGATGATTGTTGATGAAAAAAGTAGCGAGAAAGAAGTTGAGTTTGAGGCTTAGAAAGAATTAATGTATAATATTACTCTAAACCAAATTCTTTTTTTATCTTATTAAGATTTTCCCGGTACTTCTTGACTGAGTCGTCATTGCTCCCGAGAATTTCTATCTTGCGTTCTAATGCACTGATGAGGTTTTTGTCTATCTCATTGGCGTGATATCTACCGCGGTCCATATTTTTTTCTTTAATATCATTATTCAATTTATCAAAATGTTCTTCTATCTGCTTTTTCAAGCTTTCAATGCCTTTTTCTAGCCTTTTAGCTCTTTTAGCCATTTTTCAGATAAATCTAATAATCCTGCGACTTCACTAGGCAAAATATCATTCAATTCTTTTTCGTCCCTTTTTATTCTGAGATAAGCTGAATAGTTTTTTTCACCTATTGTTTTGATAAAATATTTTTTATTATATCTTTCACTTGACAAAAGACATTTTATTAAATATAGTTCCCTCATTCTAAGAACAATAGAATAAACTGTCCCATCAAGAATATTAGATTTGTATTCCTTATCCGTTTCAACTATTTCTTTATTTATCTTAATCATTCTTTTAATTTCATTTAATAAACTATTAAAATTTTGTTTTTTCTTTTTATTTTGATATTCCTCGATTAATTCTTTGTTAATAATAACTTTAACTTCTTTTAACATGCTTAAATAAAGTAAGTTCTTGAATAAGTTATCTGAAAATTTATCTTCTGAAACCAAAGAAATTTCATAATTACCGTATTTTATTAATTTATTAATGTTTTTCGTTATAACTAGCACGTCGATATCACTATTAAAATCGTAATCCCCCCTTGCATAACTTCCAAATAGGTATATTCCTTTAATCTCTTCATTCAGTCCTTTGTCTATAAGAATATTAAAAACATCTTTAGCTAAATCATTTAATGATGGGGAGAAGAGAGTCACAACTACCTGCCTGTTTAGCCAATTTCTTGGCAATAAAACTCCTGCAGAAGTGCCTACTTCCCTTGTCTGCTTTATTATAGTATTCATATTATAATATATTATAATGCCCATATATAAATGTTATGCTTTCGAATAGTGTTAACAGTCAGAAAGAAGTTGAGTTTGAGGCTTAATCCTCAAAGTGGAGTATATTGTTAATAATATAATTATTTATAAATAACAGAGAATTGTTATTGTTATGGTATCAGATGAAATAAATGTAGACTCTTTTGCTAAGGGGCTTGTGGAGTATGTGCAAAAAAGAGATAGGGAATCCAAAGAATTCTTTGGTTCGGAGGAGTTTAACGGTTTAATGAAAATTATCAAGAATGCTGGAGCAATAGACGAAGAGGCTCTGCGCTATAAAACACAGATAGTTGATGGATTGACTTCTGAGAGATATACAAAAGTGTGTGATGTGATATTCCATAATTTGGAGAATCAAGCAAAGCAGGATTTGGAATGTTCTTTTCCAAAATACAGTATAGATTATCAGGGAGTAAGATTTCATTTAATGATTGGGCAGGGATCTGCATATTGGAGCGAGCCGCTTAATTAAAGTTCAAACTCATCAGTAAATTCTATAATTGTGCTATATTTGTCTAGAAATCTTATGCCCTTATCGGAAAGGGAGATGAATTTATCTCCATTGGTTGTTGTTTCATTTATAAATCCTTTTTCAAGTCTTTTAGTTCTTTTTGCCATGTTCCAAAATTGCTATTCTTTTTTTAGTTTCATCTAATAAGGCTACTGCTTCTTCGGTAGATATGATTTGTTTTGTCTTTAGGTCATTCTTAACTCTGAGGTAGGCATTATAAGACTCTTTACTGGAGACTTCAGATATTAAGTTAATAAAATCTTTAATGGAAGGATTTTTATTACGTTTAAAACACTCAATTAAATACAATTCTCTTAACCTTAGCACCAATGAATAAACTGTTCCGTCTATTACTTTTTGATTATCTTCTTCGAATATTTTTAGGAGTTTTTCATTTGTTTTTGTCATTAATTTAATGTCGTCAAGAGAATCTTTTGTATTTATTTTTTTAATTTCATTTTTGTAATAATTTAATAAAGTATTATTAAGAATCGTTTTTGCTTCGTTTACCAAAGAAGCAAGAAAAAGACTCGTTCTAACTAATTTATTCATTCTTTCCTGGGAAATAAAAACAAGCTCGTATTTTCCTATTTTCACCTGCTTGTTTATGTTGTCTGTTATTATTAGAATGTCAATATCACTTAATTCTGTTTCTTCGTTTCTCGCATAGCTCCCAGCAAGAAAAATACCAATTGTGTTTTTAAGCAGGTCTTCTTCCTCCAAGATTCCAAGCACCTCTTCAGGAATAGACTTCTCAATGAGCTTAATGGCTACTTTTTTACCTTTCCAGCTAATGGGGAGCAAAACACCGGCAGAGTTGCCGAGTTTAAATGCCTGTTTAATTACTTCATTTTTCATGTTTAAACATGTTTAAACATATATATAAATGTTTTTATTACCTTTTGACTTGGTATAATTCTGTTAAAGAAGTTGAGTTTGATGCTTAGGAAGTTTTGAGAATAATTAAATTTCATTACATAAATTATCAATAATTTCTTTTTTAATCTGTTCTCTTAACTTATATGTGTTCCCCCATTTAGCATATGCTTGCCAGCCCCGATAACTGTCTTTGATAGAACTGAAACTAATAATTCTATCTCTGTAAAAATCATTTTTTCTCCTAATATTTCTTATGTTTCTCTTTCTTAATAATTTGTGATGATGGAAATTCCTAAAGCCGACAAAATCAATTCCCTTAGATAATAAAACAATTCGAGATTTTTGAGGATGCAATTCTAATTTTAACTTTTCCCTTAAAAACTCGACAATCTCCGTCTTCCACTCTTCCAGTTGTTCTTTGCTTTCGTGCAAAATAACGAAATCATCAACATATCGTAGGTAATATTTTGCTTTCAAAATGTGTTTGACAAAATAATCCAATTTGTTAAGGTAAATATTAGCAAAAAATTGTGAGGTTAGATTTCCTAAAGGCATTCCCTTTTTATCTCCTGAAAACCAAAATGTTAACTCTCTCTCTCTCTCTCTGCGTTCCAAAGTTCGCATTAATCTCATTGATTAATTCCAAGACTTTTCTATCATTTATCTTCCTGCTTAAAATTCCAATCAATATTTCATGATTAACTTCCTCAAAATAATGTTTTATATCTGCTTTAAGGCAGAAAGCAGGAGAAGTAAAATTCTTTGTTACCTTTCTCTTGAAAATATCAAATCTCTTTATGGCAAATAATACTCCTTTTCCTTTCCTATTGGCGCATGAATCGTAAATAAAAGTCCTGTCAAAAATAGGCTCCAAAATGTTAAAAATTGCATGATGGACAATCCTGTCCCTAAAATCTGATTTTGATATTTTTCTTGTTTTGGGGTCTCTCAGGATAAAATTTATCAAGGGTTTTGGCTTGTAAATTTCTCTTTTTAGTTCATCCTCTAAGTCCAATAAATTCCATTCCAAATTTTTTTCAAATTCAATTACGTAATCTTTTTTTGTTTTTCCCTTTCTTGCTTTTTTCCATGCTAAAAGCAGATTATCAAAAGAAATTATCTTTTCATATAATTTATTGTATGTTTTCATATTGATATCTTGGTCTACCAAGGCTATTTCGAAAGAGTACCAATTGTCGTTGTTGTCAAAGTTGTTAGCATTGACATGAAGCCTGTTGTCATTGGCATCCAAATCAGGAACTCAATAGTCAGTTAATCTTGCAAATCACCATCACTTCAATTTTCAGAGACTTACTAACTGTTGTGATTGAATTTTATGGCTTAAAATAAATCTTAATGATGCGCTGATAAACTGGCGTGTAGCCTTGGCAGTTTTTAGCCAAGACAATTAGAAAGCGAACTTTATCTTTAAATATCCTCTTAAATTTTTTGCGCGCTGGCTTCGCCAGTTTACTGCCCCCCGAAAGAGAACCAACCGTCGTTGAAGCCAAAGTTGCCAGCATAGACATGAAGCCTGATGTCACTGGCAACCAAATCAGGAACTCTGACTGCATATTTTGCGTCAGAAGCCCAAAACTTTGGATTTGCTGAATATTTATCTGCTAATTTTGAAGTTAAATCTGCATTTTCAAGACTTCCCGATAGGACAATATTTCCTCTATAAGTTGCTAGAGCAGATTTTGAACTTAAATCTTGAGTAAATATTCCTTCTCTTTTAGTCCATCTAACTCTTCCATCATCACTAAATACTACGTCATTATCTTCTCTCTTGCCCAATCTTGCCTTTAAACTTTCTGCTATTCTTGTTATATTTTCTTTAGAATCGTTGCCAAGTTGTGCGACTATGCTTTCTTCAGGAAAATCAACTCCAATAAAATCTTTAGGAGTGTATACAACTAAACTATTTCCTGTAAGCCAGTAAGAATTAACTGCTTGAATAACCGGTTTTGTCGCCAGTTCAGTGTCATTGCTAAATGCCCAAAATGCTAATCTTTCGTTTTCTGGGAAAGATAATTGTCTGAATGGAGTATCATTTTCTGGATTTTTGCCGTAATCGGCATTTCTTAAATTTCTCCATTTAGAAGGACCTCTCCTACTTTTTAAAGAATAAACTACGTTTCCATCTCTCACAACTGGAACTCTGACTATTACTTCTTTCTTAAGTTCATCTAATTTCATTTCATTTTTCATAGTTTCTCTAAAAATAATAGGTATTTAAATCTTTCTATATTGTTGTGTCTATATAATAGTAACAAAATCAGTATTCAATACCTTTTCTTGCTTGAACTCCAAGGTCATAGGGATGTTTTATCTTCTTGACTTCTGTTACAAGGTCTGCATGTTTGAAGATATTGGGAAAGGGAACATGTGAACCTGTTAAAATAAGTTCTGTGTTTTTTGGCTTGGATTTTATCAAATCTATAACTTCTTCTTCTGATAATAAGCCAAGTTGGAGTGCATAGAGTATTTCATCTGCAATGATTAGGTCATAGTTAGTATTTGATAATGATTGCTTAAGATGCGAGAGGGCTTCTTCTGATTTATTTCTATGTTCTTTGTCGTTTTTGCCTTTGATATACCAATCTCCTAGACCGAATCGTTTATATGAGAAGTTGGGGAATTTTGATAGTGCTGTGATTTCCCCTGGAATTTGTTGTTCTAGGCTGTTTGCTCCGTTTTTCATGAATTGAACTAGATGCACAGAGAAATTATTGCCTAGTGCCCGAAGTGCTGTGCCTAAAGCAGCAGAGGTTTTACCTTTTCCATCTCCGTAATAGATATGGACTTGTCCTAAATTGGATAAATTTGGATTATTTGAATTGATTTTTGCATTATTTTCTGAATTATTTGTGTGTGAATTTTCCATTTATTCGGTAAGACGAACGAAATTTATAAACTTAGTGATAGTAAAGTTTAAATACACGTTCATAGTAATATTGTAAGGAGAATAGGTATCTATATAGAGAGTAATATGGCTATGCACATTCATAGAGAAAAAGTATTTGAGTTAATTAGAGCAAAAAGAATTGTTACGAGCAGAGAGGTAGCTGAGATGTTGGGCGTTTCTTGGAATACTGCTGATAGATATCTTACTGAACTTCTTATTGAAGGTAAAGTTGACAGAATAAAAAAGGAGAGAGTGACTTTATGGCTAAAAAAATAATTAGTTGTGAATATGATCTTTCAAGGTGGTTTATCAAAAATCATAGATTGCTTGGATACGATAAAATTGTTAGAAATAATAATGGACGATTTCCTGATTTCACCATGGAAAAGAAAGGAAAGGCAGTTGGTGTTGAACTTGAGACATTATCCTCTAATTTTATATTACACAAACATAATAAAAATAAAGTAGATGAAGTAGTTTGTGTAAAAAAAGATAAAGAACTTGGTGTTGAAATAATTGAAGCCTCTGAACTTGAGTTTATTCCCAGAATGACTAGAGTTTCTGCAACAATAAGTCAAAGCACTGATGAAATTTTTAATGAAATGATGAAAAATGGAAATTATAGAAATAAGTCTCATGCAATAGAAAGTGCAATTAAAATGTTCTGGGAACAAGAAAATGATAAATAAAAAAGGGCAGATAGCAATATGGATAATACTTGGAGTGGCAATTGTCGTCGTGGTTTTACTTCTTTTTGTTTCTCTTAGAAGTCCGGAAAGCAGTGAGACTAAAGTATTTAGTGTTCAGGAGTCAATTGAAAGTTGTGTAAAAAAAACTGTAAATGATGTTGCCGATAAAATGATGCTGCAAGGAGGTTTTGTAAATCCTCTTAATGGAAGAATGTATAATGGAACTGCAGTTGCTTATTTGTGTTCAAGTAGAACATTGTACAAACCGTGTGTGAATCAACATCCAATGCTTTTGGAAGAGATGAAAAATGAGATTATTAATTATTCTAAGAGCAAAATAGATTCTTGCTTTGATTCCGTTAGACAGCAGGTTGAAAAAGGAAATGGAAAGATTGAACTTGGAAATATGGATTTAGGAATTAATTTTATGCCTGGAAAAATTGAACTTGTGATAGACAGAAATGTGAAAATTGTTCAAAATGGACAAACAACAAATTTTGATAAATTTAATGTTGAAGTGCAAAATCCATTGTATGATTTAGCTAATGTTGCTATGATAATAAGCAATGAGGAGGCGAAAAGATGTTATTTTGAATATCAAGGATACAATTTGTTGCATCCAGAGTTTATTGTGACAAAATTTACACAATCAGATTCGACGAGCATTTACAGTATTAAAGACCAGCAATCTGGAAAAATAATGCATATTGCAATAAGGGGGTGCGTCATTGGCGCAGGATTTGGATGAGGATTATGAACAATAAAATAAAAGCAGTTTTTGAAATATTTATTTTAGTTAGTGCTATATTTGCTATTTCTTATATTTTGCATGAGGGATATGGGCAGAATGTTGAAGTTGAAAAGCAGACTGGAGGAGTTAGAGATTTAGTTAAATTATATAAGAGCCTTATTGATTTTATATCTGGAGATAATTTAGTTTCTGCCCTCGGTGTTTCAACTTGTTTGAGAAGCAAGATAGGAGAGATATGTCAGCAGTATGAATCTTCTGACTGCACTGCGAAATGCGATGGAGAGTGTATTCCTGCTAAGATAGAAAATGTTGCAGATTGTGAAATTGGAACATGCTATAATTCGGTTGAAGGAACTTGCCAAGCTGGAAGTCCAAAATATACTTGCTCGGCTCTTTCTGGGCAATGGTTTCCAGATAAATATACAAATAATGTTGCACAATGCAAGCAGGGATGTTGCATTTTAGGCGGAAATAGCGAGATTGCAAATCTTGCTACAGAACAGCAGTGTAATAAGATGGCTTCTTCTCTTGGAACAACAAAGCAGTTTAAGTCGAACATTCAAGATGATTTGAGTTGCAGAGCTTTGGCTTCAGTTCAACCTGAAGGGGCGTGCGTTTTTGTATCTGGTGGAATTACAAGTTGTAAATTTATAAAACAAAATGAATGCACGAAGCTTAGAGGAAGTTTTTCCCTTAATACATTATGTTCTAACCCTAGTTTGAAAACTGGATGTGCTAAGCAAACAAGCACAAATTGTTACAATGGGAAAGTATATTGGTATGACTCCTGTGGAAACAGGGAAAATATTTATGAAATGCCCAAAACGAGAAGCGATAACAATGGAATGTTGTTAACTCCTGATTTGAGCTGCTCCGTTAATTCTGCAAATAGAAATAGTTGTGGAAATTGTGATTATTTCCAGGGAACAAAATGTGCATTAAAAAATAGTGGAGAAAGTGTGTTGGTTGGAAATTATATTTGCAAAGATTTATCTTGCACAGATGAAAATGGAAACAAAAGAGATAACGGAGAGTCATGGTGTGCATACCAGGGAACGATTGGATTGGATGAAGCAAAGAACAGAGGGACAGACACTCCGGGAAGCAGGAATTTTAGAAAATCTTGCATTGATGGGCAAGTAACAACTGAACCTTGCCAAGATTATAGAAATCAAATTTGTGTTGAGGATAGAATAAATAAACAGAGTGGGGGGCAAATTGCTACGGCTGCATGCCGAACCAATTTATGGCAAACATGTTTTCAATATAATCAGGGAAAAGATGTTTCCAGTGAGATGCAGGATGCTATGTCGTATGATTCTGGCGAAGATGAAAGTTTAACTGGGGCAGCTAAGAGTGCTAAGGTTTCTGATTTGTGTGCTAAGAATCCTGATTGTTTTATGAAAAATGTTAATGTTGCAGATAATTTTGCGTTTAGCATGTGTCTGCCCAAGTATAATCCTGGATTTGATACAAAAGATTATGGAAGTACTGCTAACTCCGTATGTAAAATGGGAACTAGAAGTTGTACTGTTAGTTTTGTAAAAGAATTTGATGTTGGAAGTTTATTTGAAAGTGGAGGAGCAAAATGGAGTTGTGTTTCAAACTGCCAGTGCTTAACTGATTCATTCGCAACGCAAATGAACGATATGTGCATTTCACTTGGAGATTGCGGGACTAAAGCAAATTATATTGGAGACATGAGTGATAATGGAAAGATTACTAAAGATAAAGGTGCTCCTATTGACGACCACACTCCTACTTTAACAGCAGGATATCTTTCTGATGTAAAGAAATATTCTGATAAAGTTCCAGGACAGTATGCAAAGCCTGAATGGGATGGATTTAGTTCAGTTCTTGGAGTTGGCTCTGGACAATTTGGAGGAAGTGGTTATAATGCTAGCGATCCAAGTGATTTCGGAATGGCTGGGATGCTAATTCCTGGAGTTATTGGAATTGCTGCTTTGGCTGCTGTTAACTATCTTGGAGCACAGGCAGTTGCTAGTAGTGCTGTTAGTGGTGCTGCTTATCAAGCTTGGGCAACGGGAGTAGCTCAGGGAACTGTAAGTCCTACTTCTTCAATTGGAGGAGCTGCTGGTGGAATGGGGCCTGCATTAGCAGGAGCGGGAGGAGCAATTGCGGGAGCAGCGATAGGATTTGTTGTTACATCTATGCTGATTAAATATACTGGAATTGGAGGAGGATTGGGAGAGGAATTAACATATACTCTTATTGGAGTTGGAACTGCAGCTGGTGCAATAATTGGAGCTAATGCTGCCCTTACTTCTACGGGTGCGTTGGGAGCGAGTGGAGGATTATTTGGAGGAGGATTGGGGGCGGCAGCACCAATTCTAGGTATGCTTGCAACAATTGCATGGATTGTTATTATAGTTGTGGTCATATTTATAGTTACAATGATGCTTCTTGGAATTGGAGACACAGAAACAGTTACAGTAAGTTTTGATTGTCAGCCTTGGGAGGCTCCAACTGGAGGAAGTCAGTGTGGAAAATGTGGGGAAGGATTATCTTGTTCGAGATATCAGTGTCATCAGCTTGGACAAACATGCGAATTTATCAATGAAGGAAGTGGAAATGAAACTTGTGTTAATATAAATCCTAAAGATGTTTCTGCTCCAGTTATAAAATTCATGCCTGGGTCAACTGCTCCAGGATTTATTTATAATGAAAATGTAGATGGATCGAGAATAGAGGGAACTGGAGATAAATGTGCAAGTGCATTTTCTCTAATGTCATTTGGAGTTGGATTGAATGAGCCTGGAACTTGCAGAGTGGATACAGTTGGAAGTAGGAGTTACAAAGATATGCAATATTCATTTGGGGGAAATAGTTTGTTTATGATAAATCATACTATGGCATTCCCTGTTCCAAGTTTGGAAAGCCTTGGATATAGTTCAATTGGAGAAAATAAACAGGCAAATATTACATTATATGTTAAGTGCATGGACTATTCTGGAAATAAGAATGAAAAAGCATATGCCCTAAACTTCTGTATTAAACCTGGATTGGATGTAACTGAGCCAGTTATAGTTGCAAGAGAGCCTGCTCTTGGATATACTAAATATGGGACAACAGCGCAGAATGTTAGTGTTTATTTGAATGAGCCTGCAAACTGTAAATGGGATTTGGATGATTTGACTTATGATTCAATGTCTAATGCATTTAGCTGTGGGACTAATTATAATGATTTGACTACATTAGGATGGCCTTGTTCTGGAATAATTCCTCTGGATAGAAATGAGAAGATGTATTATGTAAGATGTGCTGACCAACCTTGGTTTGCTGTAAATAATGAAAGCAAGAGAAATAAAAATAGTAAGAGTTATCAACTTATATTGAAGAGAACAATTACGGATTTGAAAATAGATTCTGTAAACGTTGATAATCAGACGATAAAAGGAGGATCTAGTCCAGTAACTGTAGAAGTTGTGGCGAAGACTTCTGGAGGATATGATGGAAGTGCAAAATGTGCATATTCATTTGGAGGAAATTATGTGGACTTTTTCAGCACATTCTCTGCTGAAAGCAAGCAGGTATTTGAATTGGCTTCTGGAGATAAAACAATAACTATTGTTTGTGTAGATCCTGTTGGAAACGTGGACAGCAGAACTACTAATTTTAGAGTTGAGGTTGATAAAAATGCTCCTGAAATAACAAGAGTATATGACTCTTCAGGAAATCTTGTTGTTGTTACAAACGAGAATGCTGAATGTAGATATGTAAATAATGATAATGGGTGTGATTTAACTAACTCCAGTGCTATGAATGGCAATCAATTATTGCATAGCGTTTCGTTTAATAGGAATAATATGTATTGGATTGCCTGTTCTGATGAATTTGGGAACAAGAATGATGAATGTTTGATAGTAAGAGGAGGGATAATCGCATAATGAGTAAGAATTATAAAGAAGGTTTTCCATATTTTGTAGGTATGAAAAAGGGGCTAAAAACGAAGGGACAGGTGGGAATATTTGTTATTGTTGCCGTTGTTATTGTGGCAATTATACTTGTTATTTTTCTTTACCCAAGTTTGAAATCTGTTGTTCAGGGGCCATTAAATCCTGAAAGTTATTTGAAAGATTGTATATCTCCAATAGTTAAAACTACAATAAATGAACTTGGGAAACATTCTGGGTATTCTAATTTGAATGAAGGATATTATGTTTATGATGGAGAGAAAATAAAATATCTTTGTTATGTTTCGGGATACTATAAAACGTGTGTTAATCAGGTACCTATGTTAACAAGTCATTTTGAGAAAGAACTTGACTCTGCTTTGAAGCCAAGGGCGCAGGAATGTGTAAATGCAATGGTTGATGAATATAAGAGCAGAGGATATGGCGTCGTTGTTGGAGCTGTTAGCTCTGAATCAAGTATAATGTTGAATAAGATAAAAATAAGCTTCAATTCTCCAATGAGCATAAGCAAAGAGGGAGTTCAGACATACAAAGGATTTGATATTTATGTTGATAGCCAGATGTCTGAGTTGCTTTCAATTGCTGAAAATGTGGTTGAATATGAATCTACTCTTGGAGATTCTGAAACTACATATTACATGAGCTATTATCCAAATTTAAGAATGGAGAAAATAAAATTGAGCGATGGAACTAAGGTCTATAAACTTTCGAACATTGTTACGAAAGAGCAATTTATATTCGCATCTAGAAGCTTAAGCTGGCCTCCAGGACTTGCTCTAGATCAGGCGGGTAAAATATAAAATGGTAAATAATAATATGATTAAATTTGGATTTTTATTAGTGCTAACTTTCACGATTATTATGTCTGTTATTGGGGGCGTTTCTGCAGTTGATACTCAAAATGTTTGCTGTGAGAAAACTACAAATGGATTATTCTGTCAGGATTCTACTGCTGATAAATGTGTTTCTTCTGATGGGTTCAGACAGGCACCAACTGCATGTAGGTCAACTAGTTTCTGTAAATTAGGAACTTGTTACGATTCTGATAAAGGAACTTGCGCGAGTAATACTCCTCAAAGGAGCTGTTTGGAAGGAGGAGGAACTTGGTCTGCAACTAATCCAGAGCAGTGTTCTCTTGGATGCTGTGTTCTTGGAGATCAGGCTGCATTTGTCACATTGGTAAGATGTAAGCAACTGTCTGCTGATTTGGGATTGTTAACTAATTATAATAAAGGAATAACTAGTGAGACACAGTGTGTTTTGAGCGTTCAAAATCAGGATAAGGGTGCTTGCGTTTATGAAAGCGACTTTGAGAAAACATGCAAGTTTACGACGAGAGTAGAGTGCAGTGGAACTTCATCTTCTACAAATGCAACTGGAGTTGGAAAAAGTTCTGGAATATTTTACAAAGATAAGCTATGTTCTGCTGAGGAATTGGGAACAAATTGCAAGAAAACAACTCAAACAACTTGCCTTCCAGGAAAAGATGAAGTTTATTTCTTAGATAGTTGTGGAAATCCTGCTAATATATATGATGCCGGACTTGCAGATAAAAATGAATATTGGACTAATGTGAAAACAAAGCTTGAATCTTGTAATCCTTCAGATGGAAATGCTGGTTCAAAGAGTTGTGGAAATTGTAATTATCTTCTTGGGGGATATTGCAGAGCATCGACTGGAATTGCAAATAGAGCGACATATGGAGATAATATTTGTGCTAACTTGAATTGTGCAAAAACACAGAATGGTAAAGCATACAAGCACGGAGAATCCTGGTGTGTTTATACTGATAGTGGAAGTTTTGGAAAAGGAAATGCTCCTGTTGGTTCAAGTTTCTATAAACATATTTGTATAAATGGGGAGGAAGTTGTTGAGCAGTGTGCGGATTATAGACAGGAAGAATGCATTGAAGATAAAATTACATCTACTGGAGTAACATTCTCACAGGCTGCATGCAGAGTAAATAGATGGCAAGATTGTGTTGCACAGATGGATGAGAAAGCTTGCACGAATGCTGACAGAAGAGATTGTGTTTGGAAGCCTGGAAAATATGCTGTTTCAAACACTGCTGGAAGTGCAGAGATGATAGGAGTTTGTGTTCCTAAAATTCCTCCAGGGATAAAGTTCTGGGGAGATATTGCTAGTGCAACAACTGGAGCAGCAACTACGCAAGCTCAGATTTTGGGACAGGTTGCAACGGCTACAAATGATTATGCTGACGAAGCTAAAGCAATATGCGGACAGGCAACATTCAAGTGCACTGTAACTTTAAGCAAGGGTTTATTTGATGGTTCTAATGACGCTAAATGTAAAGATGAAGGAATACTTGGAAATGGGGGAAGCGAGGAAGATTGTGATTGTTGGGATGATGAAAAGAAAGGAGTGAAGCAATCTTGGATTGATAAAAATTCTGCGATTTGTATGGCTATGGGAGATTGCGGACCAAAGACAAATTGGCTTGGATCAAAGGGTTATACTGATGGATATAAAGTTAGTGTTGCGAGCGTGGAAGAAGCTAAGTCTAGTGGTGGAGGATTATTCGGATAATGATATTTAGAAAAAATAGAAACATAAGGGGAAAGAAAGGAATTGCTTTATTTGAAATATTTGTAATGCTAACTGCAACAATTGCATTTGCATTTATTATGAATTCTTCTTTTGCATCTGCTGCTGTTGATCCTGTTTTAACTGCTAATTTTCAACCAGAATATTTACAAAAAGTTCTTTCAGACCCTGCTTTGAGAGCGAGAGAAATGGAATTATGGAAGTCTGATACTGCGGTGGTAAATGCTTTGAAAAATGTTGGTTCTGATGCTTCAACCGTGGTTACTCCTACTACTATCGACACAGGCATAGTTGATATCCCTGGTAAATTGTCTGGTCCGACTGATTATCAACTTAATCCGATGGCTGGAATGTCGGATTATAGATCTATTGCTCCTCCTACGAGTCCTGGTGGAACTCCAATTAGTATAACTGATGCTGCTGGAAAAGTAGTCACTGGTGCCAATAAGGCAAGTACATTTTATGTTAGTGGACTTAAGGAAAGCCAGAGTATTAATATTGGAACCAAAGTTATTAATTCTCAGGAGGTTAGTACCTTAGTCAAGAACTCCGATGGCGGAGGCGTACTAAAACTTAATAATGGAGGCACAGATATTCCTCTTACAAAAGATGAATTGACTGCCCTTGAAAGTAAAATAAAGGATGCTGGTGGAACTTTACAGGGAGAGACGAAGACTAAAATATTAGGAATGGAATTTACTGGAGGGATGGCTCATCTTGTTACTGGACTACAATGGAGTTTATTTGTTGTTGGAGCAATACAAATCGTTGGAAGATTATTCGGGGCTTCTGATAATTTAGTTAATTCATTAAGTATTGCCGCATTCGCTGGAATAATGTCCTGGAAGGGAATACTTGCTGGATTGGAATATACTGGGACAAAGATGAGCTGGCTATCAAATTCCGCAGGATTCATAGGAATTGGAGTTGCGGCAATTGTGTTTATAATGTTGTATAAAGAAAGTGAGCAGAAAGTAGTTACATATGAGTGTTTGCCTTGGGAAGCACCATCTGGAGGAAAGAGTTGCGAGAAATGTAATGCTGATCCATTCAAGCCTTGCACCGAATATAGATGTAAAGCCCTTGGACAAGCATGCCAATTGCTTAATCCTGGAACTGGAAATGAAACATGTGCCTGGGTAAGCAAGTTTGATGTAAATAGTCCAACTCTTAAAACAAATGAAAATGCACTTAAACCAATTGGATTGAAATATGTTCCAGATACTGGATTAAGACCTGGAATGACGGGAGTTAAGATTGTTGATCAAACTAGAACTGATGGATGCTTGCAGGCATTTACTAAATTGCAATTTGGAATTTACACTAATGAGCCTGCACAGTGTAAAGTTGAGACTCAACACACAACTGGAATAAAAGATATGGGTTATTATATGGGAGAAACTAATTTGTATGGATATAATCACACTCAAACTGTAAAACTTCCTAGAAGTCCTGCTACAAATGAATCTGGACTTCCAACATTGAATAGTGATGGTTCATATTCGATGTATGTTAGATGCCAGGATGCAAATGGAAATGAAAATAAGGATGAATTTGTATTTTCATATTGTGTAGATAAGAGTCCAGACGCTACTCCTCCTACAATTGAAGGAACATCAATTAGTTCTGGAAGTTATGTTAGATATGCAATAGATACTGTTCCAATTGATGTGTATACAAACGAGATTGCTGATTGTAGATGGTCTAGAGTTGATGAAGATTATAATGATATGAAGAATAATCTTGTTTGTAATAGCAAGAGTTATGAAGTTAATGCAAATCTTCAATATGCTTGCTCTGGAAATCTAACTGGAATAAAAGACATGGAGGACAATAAGTTCTTCTTTAGGTGTATGGACAGCCAAGGAAATCAAAATGCACAAAGTTATCCTCTTGTGCTTAAGGGAAGTCAGTTACTTAGTGTTAAGAGTGTTGTTCCAAATGGAACGATATATGGAAGCACAAGCACTACAACTGTTACAACGAGCATAGAGACAAGTAATGGGGCTGAAAATGGAAAGGCTGCCTGTTATTATTATGCTACAACTCCTTCTGGAACTGTAAACAATGATAATTTCTTGCAAATGTATTCTACAAATGATTTTGTAAGCAAGCAGGATTTGGATTTAATTGGAGGAGATTACAAAGTGTACTTTAGATGTGTAGATTCTGGAGGAAATATTGCTTCTTCAAATGCAACATTTAGTTTGGTTGTTGATAAAGCGGCTCCTTCGGTGACTAGAGTGTATAGAGAACTACCCGATGCATTGAAAGTTGTAACAAATGAGGATGCTCAATGTGCTTATTCATTGACCACATGTAATTACAATGCTAAAGATGGAATTGCAATGATATATGCAAACTCGGGAAGCAAAAATGTTCATTTGGCACAGTGGAAAGTTGGACAGACATATTACATAAAGTGTGGAGACTTCTATGGAAATGAGCCTGCTCCCGATCAGTGTAATATTGTTGCTGGTGCTGCACAATTGAGTAGTGCTAATTAGCACTATCTGAGATCATATTATCTATTGTCAATTTATTCTTTAGAACATACTTCAATTGCTTCCTTAATTCTCTCTAACAATTGAGGGATTGTTTTTGCCTGAGTATAGCAACCTTGAATCTCTGGAACACTAGCTACATACCATCCTTCTTCATCTTTTTCAATTAGAATATTAGATTTCATGTTTAATTATCCAAGTTATTTTGAATTAATTCAATTGGGCTTTCGGAGAATTGTCCAAATTTCTTTCCAATTTCTTTTGCTTTCTTCAGATGAACAACCCAGTTCTTTCCAGAATCTTGCAGTTGTTCTGGAGCGAGAAAAATCCAGCCTTCATAGTTGAATCTTGCTGCTATGACTGGCTGCAATCCTAAAATATTTGCAAATATAACAAAATCTTCTATCTGTTGTTTGGTTATGTAAATTGAACTTTTCTTTGAGGATTTGCATTCTACGGCATAGCCTTTTCTTCCTACTTTTCCTGCAATTAGATCACAGGGAGAATTGTCATTTACTCCAGAGCCTGCTACTCTCGCAGCTCTCCAGCCATTTTCTGTAAATATTTGCAATAATTCCCTCTCTGCTTTACTTCCTTTGGCTTTATTTGATGGCATTTTTAGTCAGAATACCTATTTACTATAATTCCTATTGCCACAATTGCAAGAACGATTGGAATCCAGGGAAGATTTATGCTCCAATAGCCCAGGTCATTCAAAATCCAGGTTAGTGCAAATAGTAACAAGATTACTGCCATTACTGGAAATCTCTTTTTCATATAATTATTTAATCAGTGGGGATTATAAACTTTTTGATGAGAAGATATTTAAAGTTTAGAAAAGTAATTTGATTATGAAAATTGGAATAAGAAGAGCAATTAATCTTCCTCATCGAGCTAGTGCGACTATTGATTTTGAGGGTTGGCAGAAAGCATCTGTTCCATCTGCTGAAGTTAGAGGTTATGAAGTTCTACCCTTTGGAAGAATGAATTACACTCCACTGGTTTCTAGAGTTAAAAATAAATAAAGAATCCCAGTCACAGCAAGCTGTGGGGTATTCTTTAAGCCTCCAAATGGGGACGAACGAGAATAATCGTAGCAAGCTACGGGGTATTAAACCCATTTGGAGCAATAAAGAAAAAAAACCTGAAAGACTTTCAGTCCTTCAGGCATTCAAGAATTAAAAATTCTTGATGAAATAAAAAGTCTTTATTTATTGTCCTTGTGGTTGAGCTTTGACTTTGCCTTTTCCTGAGTTAAAAATTCTCTGCCAGAAACCTTTCTTAAGTTGTTCATTTTGCTGTCCATTAGGCTGATTTCCTTCAGAATTTCCTTTTCCAGGATTTCCAGGATTTTTGACTAGCTCTGTCTTTGAAGCTAGACTTATTGAATAGGTTCCGGCTTTATCTCCAGAATCTATTACTATTGTTCCAGTCCACAAAGTAAATTCGGAATAGCTCTTTCCATTAATGGTAAGAGTGCCTACTTTGTCTTTGGTGTTTATTGCCAATAGATCAAATGTAGATGTCTTATTGTCAGAAGACATTGAAGTCAAATTTAATTGATATCTTTCATTGTCTTTTCCAACACCTATCTGAAGTTTTCCAGCTGTGTTTTTAACAATCTCTTCTTTTGCTGCGTCCAATGCTGCTTTTCTATCTTCTGGTTTGCCTTTATTACTTTCTTTGATAGCTTTCATATCTTCCCTTGCTATCTTTGAAAATGTATGGACTCCCCAAAGCGCATTAACAAGATAACCATTATCTCCTGAAGTTGCATATCCTTGTGCATATGTCACTCTTGCAGAGCCTATTCTTTTATAGGCTGTTTCATCAAAAGAAACATCTGCTGATGTTACATCCTCTGAAGGCATTATCTCTGAAGTACTATCTACTTCTGTTACGCTTTCTGCTAAAGCAAAGCCTGTTGCTAGAATGCTTAGCATCATAAGAGAAGCAAGCATTAAGCTCATTGATTTGTTTTCCATTTTTGTATACCTCCTTTCAATTTTACTTTTGTTTTCATGATTATTATAAGAATAAAGTCTTTAAGAGTACTATCTGGAACGATAATAGAACGATAATGGGACTATTTTATTTCCACAAATTTATTTTTTCCTTCACCAGAACGATTGATTAATCCTTTCTTTTCTAGTTCTTGAATATGTCTTGAAAAACTTGCTTTAGGAATATATGTTAGCTTTCTTAGATGAGACATCTTTATCTTTCCTGATTTCTTTAGATTATTTATTATAATTTTCTCTCTTTCATTAAGGACTTTCTTAAGGATATTTAGTTTATCCTGCGATTTTGATTCTGTTTTATCTTTTTTTGTTGTTTTATTCTTTCTAAAAATATGGAAATAAAAGAATCTGACAATTAGAATTATAATGATTAATATTACTGGAATAAGATATGGTAAGTAATCATTATAAACTTGATTTATCTTATATTTAACATCTATACTGCTATCAGAATATAATACTATTCTTTCATCTTGAACTGAAATGTGATTTGCAGAAACGTCTAGGACTTCTGCACCTGCTGGAAGGAATACTTCTAAGCTATTTCCAGGGGAAGAATATGAAAAAGACCATATTTCTCCCTGCTTAAATGTTAAATTTGACGTTGTTTCTATTAAGTTATTATCTCCAGATAGTTTAGCAATTCCAGTATTATCTAAGTCTATTGAGATTATATGCTGGGCTGAAACGTTTACCAATAAGAAAACTATAAAAATTAAAGAGGTTATTAATTTGCTTTGCATTTTGAGGATTACAAATCTCTTGCTTGAAGAGTTCTTCTTCCGTTTGCTTTTGCTCTTTCTGAAGCGTCCTTAAGAAGTTGTTCAACTTTTCTATTTAGTGCAGGTGCGACTTCAGAGGCAACTTGTAATTCTGGAACTGCTTCTTTTATTTTACTTTTTACAATTATATCTACCATTATTTTTTCTTTGCCTCCTTTTTGGATTCTTTTTTGTTATCTTTCTTTTCTTGCTTTACTTCATTTACTTCCACTTTTGCTTCCGTCTTCGTTTCTGGTTTCATAAATGGAAACATAATTACATCTCTAATTGATTCTTGTCCAGTTAGAAGAATTATCATTCTATCTATTCCAATTCCGATTCCACTTGTTGGAGGCATTCCTATCTCTATGGCGTTTACGAAGTCTTCATCGTATGGATTTGCCTCGTTATTGCCAGAGGTTAATTCTTTTTGTTGATCTTCTAGAAGTTTTCTCTGTTCAATTGGGTCGTTAAGCTCTGAATAAGCATTTGATAACTCTGTGCCCATACAAAATGATTCAAATCTTTCTATTAATCTCTCATCTTTTCTGTGAATTTTGCAAAGAGGAGTTGTTTCTCTTGGATGGTCTATTACAAAAGTTGGTTGAATCAAATCCTTTTCACAGAAATGCTCGAAAATTGATTGAACATACCATCCCCATCCTTTTCCTTTTAATTCAACCTTATTTTCTTCTATAAATTCTCTTAACTCCTTCTCATCCATTTTAAGAACATCTATTTTTGCAGATTTCTTTATTGCGTCCGCCATTGTAACTCTCTTCCAGGGCTTCTTGAAATCAACTTCTGTTCCTCTAATTGTTATTTTAGTTGAACCGTTTATTTTCTTACAAATATGTTCAAATAAATCTTCTTGAAGAGACATCATGTCTGTGTAATCCGTGTATGCCCAGTATATTTCCATCATTGTAAATTCTGGATTGTGCCATCTGTCTATTCCTTCATTTCTGAAGTTTCTTGCAATTGTGAATACTTTGTCATAGCCTCCGACAATTAGTCTCTTAAGGTACAACTCTGGAGAAATTGCAAGGAAAAGAGGAATGTTCAGAGCATTGAGATGTGTTTGGAATGGTTTTGCTGCTGCTCCTCCATAAACTGTCTGCAAATAAGGAGTATCTATCTCATGGAATGCTCTTGCTTTCAAAAATTCTCTTGTTAAATCTAGAATTTTTTCTCTTTTTACAAATACTTCCCTTACTTCAGGGCTCATTATCAAATCTAAATATCTTTTTCTGTATCTCTCTTCCTTATCTTGTAATCCATAGAATTTATCTGGAAGAGGAAGAGTTGATTTTGAAAGTAATTCTATTTTATTTACTAAAACTGATAGCTCTCCCCTCTTCGTTCTGAATACTATTCCTTCTACTCCAATGAAGTCTCCTGAATCTATATACTTCTTTAGAAATTCAAAGACTTTTGCTGGAGTTTCTCCATCCTGAAGAACAAATTGTATCTTTGATGTTGAATCTGCAATGACTCCAAATGCTATTTTTCCCAGGTCTCTAACATTAATTAGTCTTCCAGCTATTTTTACCTTATCTTTTGTCTTTTCTTCTGCCTTTAATTTATCATATTTTTCTTGGAGGTCTTTTGCATAATTCTTAACTTCGTAGGAATAGGGATAAGGATTTATCCCATCTTTTCTAAGTTCTTTCAGTTTCTTGAGCCTCTCTTCTATTATCTGGTCTTCTCTGCCCATTATACACGACACCTAACGGTTTCTTCTATGAAATCTTCCCTAAAGATAGTTAGTTCCTCCATAATAGAACTTGGAAAAAGGGCTTTAAATATCTTTATGGGCTCTAAAATGGGGTTTTAAGTTTAGTAGCAAAGGGTTTAAATAATAGTATATACTTAGTATATACATGATTTCAGATGTCCTGGACGGCGAGCAACTGATAAGGCAAGTTTCGTTAGTTGGAAATGGGGCACATGTTTTTGTGCCAAAGGAATGGATTGGAGAAGATATAATTTTAGTTAGGAAGCCCAAAAAAGAGCTAAATGTGAGGATATTGGATGTTCTTGAACCTTATCTGGATAAAATTGAAGGTGTTTTTTTATATGGTAGTTATGCTCGAGGAGAAGAGAGAAATGATTCGGATATTGATTTGTTGGTCATAACTAATGAGAAGATAAAAATTAAAACTGAAGGATTTGAGATAATTTGTCTGAAAAAAAACAGTATTGAAAAAGCACTAAAAATTGAACCATTGATTATTCATTCTGCCATAGATGAAGGAAAAGCAATAGTAAATTCTGGACTTTTAAATGAATTGCGAGAGAAATACATTCCAAGTTTAAAAGAGTTTGAGGGATTTTTAGAAGACACTAAAAGAATTATTAAAATAAATGAAGATTTTATGAGAGATGAAAAGGAAAACTTATATTTCGAGGATAATGCAATAGTTTATTCAATTGTTTTAAGATTGAGAGGATTATTTATTATTAAATGCCTTTTGGGAAAAAAGAAATATGATTATAGTTCACTTAAAAAATGGGTTGGGAATAATGTAAAGGATTTTGATTTTGTTTATGATGCTTATAGGGAAGAAAAAAAAGATAAAAATACCAAAATAAAAATAAAAACTGAAGATATGATTAATTTAATAGAATTTTTAAAGAATGAGATAGTTAATCTAGAGAATGGTAAAAAGAAAAAAGAGGCTTGAAAAAGGCATTGAATCTTTGGAAGAGCAGGTTAAAATTCATGAAGAGAAAAAGGAAGCTGCAAGAGAACTTGGGCAGGAAGATTTAGTCAAATATTATACTGGAGAGATTGAAAGGTTACAGAAAAGAAAGAAGGATAGGGAAGAAAAGTTACATAGGAAGGATTAGAAACTTATTTTTTAGCTATTTTCCAGAGTAAATCAAAGTAGTTTTTATAGGATTGATAGACTGAGGGGTGTTCTATGACTGTTGCAAGTGGATTTTCAACCCACATTATCAAAGCAACTTTTCCATCATAGATGTAAGTTGAAACTGAAGAGGTGAATTCTGAAGGAATATACTTTATGTCTGTTAGTCTTAAGGTGGTAGGCTTTATTTTTATGTTAGCTACTATTCTCATTTTTAGCTTTCTTTTTACTCTTTCATCGTCCCATTTTTTATAATCATATGGCAGGAATTCTTTTATTTTGTGTTCTGCACCAAAATCCAAAACTTCTGTTTTTGAATTGAGCATTTCGAATAAAACTGTCTTTATTCCTGATATTCCTTTAAAACTATAAATATCTTCTTTATCTTTTGCAGATTTAAATTCTGAAAGCAATTCTGGGACTATATTTCTGGCTTCATTTAGAGAGTTTTCTTTTTCTTTTATCAATTCAAGTATTCTTTCGGGTGTGCCTGCTTCAAAAAGAAGCTTATTTGCTTTTGTAATTTGACTGATAAGCCCTTTTTCCCGCAATCCTCGTAGAGCATCATATACTGAAACTCTATGGATTCCAGATGCTCTTGATATCTCGTTTACAGAGGTTGCTCCTAATTTTAGTAGGGAAATATAGCACTTTGATTCATTTGGACTTAGCCCTGCTTTTTCCAACTGTTCTGATTTCATAGTCTTTGAAGAGATTTGAAGCTTTTAATTCTTTCTATTTGTTGTAAGGCAGGTTACTACACTTACTTAAATATGGAGATTTTAGACCCTTTTTTATGAGAAGAGAAATAAAAGATTTAAGGAGAAAGATTGAAGATAGATGTAGAGAGATTCATTTTCCTTGGGCTGTAGCAGATAAATTAAAAATATATCCCGAGTATGCTGTTAAAAAAGATGGAATCTCCGGTGTATGTCTAATTAATTGCAAGTCTTATGAGTGGGTAGAAGTTGGAATTCCTGTCAGAAGGGAACATTTTTCTGTTATCCCTGCAAAAATCAAACTTTTAATGTCTAGATATTATGTAAGTGGACATAAAACAGAAATCAATGCTCATTTATCAGTCCCTTACTTTTCAGATGCAGACGAAACGCCCCATAAACTTGAAACTTTATTAGAAAGAATGCGCTAATCAGAAATTAATTATTTTAAATTCTTTGAAATCTTGAAGTCTTTCATCCTTCAATTCGACGTTTCTTATTTGAGCATAGTTTGGACCTTTTCTACAAATTTCTACCATTTTATCTACTTCTTCTGAATGTCCTTCCAAAAATAATTCTATTCTTCCAAGGTCAAGTTTTCTGTAGAAACCTCTAACATTGTTCTTATCTGCTTGCTCTTTGAAAAAGAGCTTTGTAAACATACTCTGCAAGTTTCCTGTGATAAACATTCTTACCGCTTTTTTCATATTTATAAAATACCTCTATGGCTTATATACTTTATGCTGATTGAAAGGGATTATTAGCCCTAATACGTTACAATATTTTGATATAATATAATCGAGGAAAGATAAGTTAGATTACCAATTATAACAATAATCTTGTCAGACATCAGATAATATAATTCGTTGTATAATGGGCATAGATTTGAAATTTATTTCAAATCTGGATTCAATTCTGCTGCTTCCTTAAGGATTCTTTCTTCGTCTGTTTCAACTTTAGGCATTGAAGATTCTTCCAAAAGTCTAAGATAGGCTGGATTTGATTTTCCTGCAATTTTTGCTGATTGTTTGTCAACTTCCATTGGCTGTCCTGCAATTATATGTCCATAGTCTGATGCATCCACTAGAGCAAAATTTGGCATCTTGCACTGCAATAAATCATGCAATGAGTATTTGATATCCCATTTTCTTATCTTGTTCTTTGATGAAGAGAAAAATCCCCTGTAATGTGAACCTGGGAATGCTCCAATCATTGCTGGCAGGGAGGCTGAAAGTTCAAACTCTGCGTCTTCTGCAAGCTTTGGAAGTGAAACAATGTATGCGTCAAGAAGGAATTTAGGATACATTACTTTTTCCATTTTCATGAATGGCTTTCCTTCCATTGATTCTACTTCTGCCTGATTCAAGTCAATAAGGCTTATTCCATAGTGCTCTGCGAGCTCCTTATATCCTAAGGCTTCAAACATCTCAGTTGTATCTCCAGAATCTGCTCCCTCTGCAATAAATATTTGAGTGTTTGGGTCTTTGTTTGCTAGGCAGAATTGAAGAACCTGCTCCATGAATGCAACTGGTGTTTTTGTTGTGCTGTTTAGAGAAGGTTTTAAAACAATTTTATCATGTTTTTTAATTTCGTCATCAAATTTTATTAATTTTAGAAATCTTGGAACTGTTTCTTCATATGATTTGAACTTTGCTGCGACCCCTTTTGCTTTTACCATGGTTATTTTTATTTTCCTGTGCTTTTAAGCTTTATTGTAATCGAAATATATAGAAAATTGTGCTACTTTTCTGGTTTTTTGCACAATTTTCTAATGGATAATTGCCTAAAATAAATGCAATGCAATTATCCATAGCATTAAAATCTGATTGACAACTGGAGAATGACTAGAAAAAAGAGGTTTTGGGTAAGAGCTTAGGATTTTGAAGTAAAACTTGAAATAAAATAGAGATATTATAATATGTTTAATTTCATCCTCGATGAAATTTAATATTTGGGAGATAATTATTATTAATTGGTAAGATGCATTTATCATATGTATTATCTTCGTCTTATATAGCTTCAGAAAGCTAAGTAGATACGGTTTTGGTTTAATTAATCAAGATACTGCCCTTCGGGCAAAGCTAATAAAAAAAAGACTTCAAATACAATTTAGGGGTTACCTCAAAATAAAATGCCTTAATAAGTCTTAAATAAAATCAAACGACAACATAATTATCTAATAAATATTTATATTTTCCGATAGAAAATATAAAACAGATGAGCTAATTAAATTTTTTATCTTTTCAGTTCATATATAAAATCTGGCAACTTATTCTTCGGTGGTCTCTTAATTATCTCCTAAATATTAAAGCTTTTCACTTGAAAATCTTAAACTGAGGATATGATATTTTGTCTCCCTAAATCTGCCGAATGTGCAATTTTCATTTTGCCTTTTCTTCTCTTCTGTCGAGCTCGTTGTTTACGACAACAACTGTTTGAGAAGCAAAATATGCTTTTTTTCCTATTGAAACTGGAGTGCAAATGGATTTTAGTCTCTTTAGCTCTTTGCTTGGAAGTCCTAAATGATCTCCGAGAATAAAAACGGGATTTTCTTTTATCTCTACAGTTCTTATGTCTTCTCCGTCTGGGTCTAGGATGTATAATTCTTTTCCTTCTTTTGTTAGTTCTTTTACAACTTCAAAAATACCTTTCTTTTCTATCCAATATCCTGGGAAGACTTCGTGCTTTGTTTCAGGTTTGTATTTGTAGAGCATCTTTTTTATTACTTGTGAAATATTACTCTTATTGAGATAAATTTTGTCTACTCCTGTTTCACCCTCTGTAACTGGCTTTAATTCCAGGTGCTTTGAGGGGTCAGGCATTCCTGCGAAAACTAAATGCAATTTAACATCTTCTCTGAATTTGTGGCTTAGGAAAAATGAGGCAATGACTGTGTGAATTGCTATGTCTAGTCTTCCGGATTTCATCAAATCTTCTTGGACTGCTCCTCCTGAAGTCGGAGCTGTTCTTGAATAATAAAGGAATTCTCTCATGAGAGAATTCAGTGTTTAGGGGGTTTTAAGGGTTTTGATTTGCAGTTTATGAATTTAAATGATATACTTTTCTCTCTTTGCCTTCTTCAATTGCAATCATGGTTGGATCTAATCTCCAAGCCATTCCTGGTTCGTATTGCATAGCTAAATCCATTCCTGGTCGGTCAAGTAAATTTCTAAAAGCTTTTCCCCTCATTCTTCCAGCAAAGACTGAATTGCTAAATTTGCAGTCTACAATTTGGCCATAATCATAGTTTACCGTATCATCCGTCCAACTCCATGAATAAGTTAAAATTGAATGTGGCTTATTGTTCGAAGGAAAGAACATAAGCACAGCAATATTGTTTGTAAAAGGTGTTGAAGGTATATTAAGAAAAAAAGTTCTTTCGTCAATTAGTTCCCTAGTTAGAACAAATAGTTCGTTTGTGTGCCTAGCTGAGGGCATATCTTTAATTTTTTCTATTGCTTCTAGAAGTCTCTCTGGAGGAAGTTCTTTTACAGTGAGTATTCTATGGAACATAAAATGCAAATATATCTTTGCCTTAAAAGGCTTTTGATTATTGGTTTTGTTAATATGCTATCAATATATGTTAAGTCCAGATCATAAGTTAACATATCGATGATACTTGTGATATTTAGAAAGTTCTTCTAACCAGATAATTATTTTATTATTACGAACTATTGATTAATTTCTAGCATGAACTATAGAATGTAAAGATGTTAAGTTAGAAGGTTTACTTTACAATATAGCAATGTTTAAAATGGATGGTTTGGTGCATGGATAATGAAAGGACAAGAAAAAATAGAAAGAAAACCTCAAGTGTATAGGTTTATTGGTTCAGAAAAGGGCGAACCAAGAAGACTTATTGAAAGAAAAGAAGACTTTGGAAAAGTAAATCTATTAGATTATACTAGCAATCCTGAAGGATATGTTGATATTTTAATGCAAAATGTAAATATCAGAACTGCAGCAATTTGCGGGTATAGAAATGAACTTGCTTTGAAGGAAGATGAACTTGCTACAATGGTTAGAGATAGAATATTGATGGATGAATTAAGAGTTTCTGGATTAGCAAACCAAATTAGTTCAGCACAAACTCCGGCCTAGCGATAATATCTCCTTCTTTTGATTTTTTATAAATTCCGAGAATGATATTTTTATTGAAAAGAGCAAACCTTTCCTGCTCTGGAAGATATCCCTTTATATCATTATCAAAAAGAGGTTTTCCTGTAAGAACTTTCTTCAGACTGTTTGGATTAACATTAACAACTGGCAACAGGCGAGAGACGACTTCTCCTGGAATGAGGATTTCTCTTAGAAGAGATTCGTTTCCATTGCTGTAGGCTTCAACGGCTTTATCGAAATCGTAGAGAGTTGTTAGAGGGAAATCCTTTCCTTCTTCGAATAAACCTGCTTTTGTTCTTCTTAGTTCTAGCATGTGTGCTCCGCCTATTTCAGCTTCCTGACCCATGTCATGAAGAAGCTTTCTAATGTATGTTCCTGCCTGGACTTCGGTTTCAAATAGAACAGATTTTCCTTTTCTTTCCAAAATGTTAAAACTTACAATTTCTCTTTCTCTTACTGCTCTCTTTACTCTGCTTCTTACTGGGGGAAGTTGCATTATTTTTCCTATGTATTTTTTAACTACCCTATTTAGAACTTCATCTGAAACTTCTTTGTGGAGTTGCATTATTCCAACGTAGACTTTATTTCTGTGCATGAAATATTCATTTAATCTGCAAGCTCTTCCGAGAGCAATTGGCAGGACTCCAGTGACGATGGTTGGGTCAAGAGTTCCAAAGTGAGAGGTTTTGTTTAGATTAAGTGCTCGTCTTATGTAGGAGTCTATTGAAAAGCAGGTGGGTCCAAGAGGTTTATCTATGTTGATTATGCTAAATCTAATTAGCTCTTCAATTGGCTTTTCTTTCTGTATTTTTGCTATGTCTATCATCTTTTTGGCATGTGTGGTTCTGATATTTTCCAGGCTAAAATTAGACTATCTCTTGATTCATAAAGCTTTCTTGCTGCAGAATATAATTTAGAAGCTAGTTTTTTTCTTCCTCTTGAAGAATCTGCATCTGCTTGTCTATTGATATCGTCTGCAAGGTGCCCTACAAAAGCTAAAGTTTGATCATAGGACATATTTCCTATATTCTTTGCTAATTGCTCAAGCGAACCCCTGTATCCTCTGACTCTTCTTGGATGTTTTATCATGATTTAATCTAG
>Ga0208373_1000990_pt1 | contig 41688 bp, 36 predicted proteins | sample RifOxyC2_FD_184036 | JGI IMG/M metagenome (GOLD analysis project Ga0208373, IMG submission 184036) | Soil microbial communities from Rifle, Colorado - Rifle Oxygen_injection C2 (SPAdes) | ecosystem: Environmental > Terrestrial > Deep subsurface > Rock core/Sediment | place: Rifle, Colorado...
GCAGTTTTGCACTTCAATCATGAGAATTGGGATAGTGCCAAAATCCGCGAGCATGCGATGAGATATGACGTCGTTGTTTTTAAGGATAAGATGAGAAAATATATAGAAGACAGATATGAAGAGTTTAAGCAAGGATTGAATCAGTGTGCACTCGACATCAGATAGCAGTTAGCAGATATCATTATGAAAATCGCTGTTGATATTCGTTGTCTAATGAGTCCTGTTCGTACCGGCGTTGGGGAGTATACGTATCAGCTTCTCAACGCTGTTTTTGCGATTGATAAAACCAATCAATATTTTTTATTTTACAATTCATCAAAAGATGTCTCACAATACATTCCAAAATGGGAACGGGAAAATGTGCATTATGTTAGTACGCACTGGCCGAATAAAATACTAAATTTATTTTTGTGGCTCGGAATTATCGGATTAGATCGGTTGATAGTAAAAAACAACAATAGGACAATAGAACAATTTAATAGCTTAGATTATTTTTTTTCTCCCAATCTCAACTTCACCTCTTTGTCGAAAAATACAAAATTAATTCTAACAATTCACGACCTCTCATTTGAGTTCATGTCAGAGTGCCTCACCTGGAAACAGCGGTTGTGGCACTGGTTTTTGCGGCCGAAAAAGCAGTGCGAGAGAGCGGACATTATTTTGACGCCGTCGGAGAATACGGCGAGGGATGTGATTGAGAGTTATAAAGTCCGCAAAGTTCATAAAGTTATAAAGTTGTGTCCGGGTGTGGGCTATAGGTTGTCAGCCATAAGCAACAAGAATGAGAAACATATCTTATATCTTGGTACTCTCGAGCCGAGAAAGAACGTGGAGACACTTGTCTTGGCCTACAAAAAACTTTGCACACTTGCACACTTGTCCCGACAAAGTACGGGATCCCGTATTTCATCGGGACACACTTGCACACTTATCATTGCTGGCGATAGGGGCTGGAAGAGCGAGTCAGTAATGCGATTGATAGAAAATACTCCAGGCGTGCAATACATCGGTTATGTTGATGAAGTCAAGAAAGCAGAACTATATCAAAATGCGTCCTTGTTTGTCTTTCCCAGCTTATACGAGGGTTTTGGCTTACCTGTTTTAGAGGCAATGTCGGCTGGCGTGCCAGTAATTACAAGCAATCGGTCATCTTTGCCAGAAGTCGGCGGAGACGCGGTGTATTATGTTAATCCAAACAATGTCTTGGAATTGGCAGAGGCGATGAAATTGGTTTTGACTGACGAGAAATTGAGGCAGAACGTGATTCAGAAGGGGCTTGAAAGGGCAAAAGTATTTAGTTGGGATGATTCTGCCAAAATGTTACTTTCTTTGTTTTAATGTGTATATTATGCCATACTTTAAACATGTCTGTCATCCAGACCAAAATTAATTATATTTTCCCGCCTCTTCGGCGGGTCAGCCGATGAGGCTGATAACACCACTAATAATATGTACATGAGTAAGTTAAGGTGGTTTGCAATAGGAATTTTTGTTGTAGGCCTTTTTAGTTTAGTTTTGGTCTCAAGCGTGAAAGCCGCGACCACATCTGATGGCAGTGTTTCTTTGGCAAAGGTTTGTAAAGAAACAGACAGAGGCACTGATAAGATGGTGAAAGGCAAAAATACCATTTATAACAGCGATGGTTCTGTATTCACAACCGGTGAAGATTATTGTTATGATAAGACAACCGTGGCAGAGTTTACTTGCAACAATGGGCAATGGGATATAACTTATGAAAATTGCGGAGATGGATATGCCTGTGATTTGGGCGCGTGCAAGGCGCTGGTAACACCAAAACCAAGCTGTAAAGACACAGATGGTGGTAATGAGATTTTTACCAAAGGCACATTATCTGTGTATACTCCGACATATGGTAGCCAAACTGTTGTTGAATCATGTTCGGACAGCAAGACAATGGATGAGCTGGTTTGTCTCACCGGCGATCCGACATACGCTTATACTCACAAGAAGACAGAGTGTCCTTATGGTTGTAAAGATGGCGCCTGTCTCGCGACCGCTCCGGTTGTAAATACAAAAGCCGACCTCGGTCTTTATGGATTTTTAGATATTGGCCAGAACAAAAAAGAGGTGAAATGGAATGAAACAATCACATTAACTCCGGCTGACGCGATGTCCATAAGTGGCGATCAGGCAGCGTTTAATTTGTATTACGCTGACAAGAATTATGGTAATGCTAAGAGTGGTATATATCGCAACGCGATTTCTTTTGACGGCGTCCTCGTCTCACAGCAGACAAATAGGCAGTTAGATATTGGCGAGAAGCAGGACATTTGGACGCAGGCGTATTTTACCGCAAAAAATGGAACACACAAGCTGTCATTTAAAGTTGACGCTGATAATACTGTTGTTGAAAGCAGTGAGACAAATAATGATTTTGTCGTGTATGTAAAATTAGAAGGATTTGGCGAGCAGACAACACCAACTACGCCAACACCGACTCCGACACCAACTCCGACCACTCCGACTGTGGTCTATGATGCCAATGCCAAGCCAACAATTCTCGCGCCACTCAATAACATGACTTTGACGAATTATCCTCGCAAGGCAGAAGTGCAATGGACGCCGGTTACAGCAGCGAGTAAGTATATATTAGAAGTGGTTTGTGACGTTTGTGGTTCTACACGCTGGGGCAGTGTGAGTAATTGGACAACCAACGCTGTTTATATGATTACGCCTGCTTTGGCTGGCGATAATCAATTTCGCGCGCGCGTGAGAGCTGTGTACCCAGATGGCACAAATAGTTTGTGGTCTGATTATGTTTATTTTAAATACAATACATCTGCAAACGCTGTGTCAGTTCCCGCAACAACCCCAACAAGCCAGACATCCTCTGTTTGCCCTTTGGAATTTGTGGAAAGAGATTCTTATTCGGGCGACTGTAAACAAAGGCCTGAAAAAACAGTTTGCGTAAGCTATAATGATTCGTTTATTTGGTTGGTGAACGATTCGATTGCGAGTTGGGCCATGGAAGGTGATAAAATTCAGATCTCAAAAGGATTTTCAGCAGAATATCATCATGTGCTTGGCACTAATTGTGTTAAGTCGGTTTGGAAAGGAACGGCTTCTGGCGGACAAACTCCGGCAGTAGTTAGGCCGACAACGCCAGCCACGCCTGTTAAAAAACCTGTTGGCAGGATGCTTTGCGGCAATAGCGCTGGCGGTGATGGATTATATAGCGCGTGCGTGAACAACACGATCAAGCATGACAGCAAGATGAACATAAAAGTGCGGACATACAATAATTATTATGTCTGGCTCACATTAACTAATGCAGAAAAAAAATACTACAGAATACCAATAAGAAAGAATTTGGAAATAGATAGTGCTGATGGCGAGATGACGATTAAAATAACTTATGTAAAGAGAAATGCAAAATACGGCGTCTTCTTGCAAATAGAAACTACTTTTGATGCTTCGCAGATAAATCCAGAAGACGATGTGATAGAAGATGTTGCGGAGATAGCGCCAACACAGACATCAACAATGTTGCCAGCCTATGATGAAACCAAGCCAAATGTGACATTCGGTGTCGGTGTAAATGATTATCCAGATCACAAAGATTATACAAAGTCAAAGAATTTAACCAATGCTTTTGTTAACATGTACACAATGTCATTGTCTGATAATGGCACTTTTAAGGTGTTGAGCTATGATACGTATGGTACGGGGGCAGGTGATAATCCGGCCGCGAAAGTAACAGTGAAATCTGGCCAGATGGTGTATTTTGAGGGTTATAAAACAGAATTTGGTGCTAAAGTCGGCGCCGCTAAAATGATGGCGCAAGCCTGGACCACGCCCCCTTACAAGAATTTTAGCTCCGCGAAAGACAAGTTGTGCCAGACGAATTACAGCAAGACAGATGAGTTTTTGGGCGGGACACAGGATTATGCTTGCGCGACGAGTTTGAGTACGCCGTATCAGGACTAACGACATGATGCATGATACAGATAACATGATACAAAAAGCGTTCCGCGTTGCGGGACGCTTTGTTTTCTGTTACAATGTCTTTATATGAAAATAGGCATTGATGCTCGCATGATGTCGTCAAATTTCGGCATTGGGCGGTATGTGCAACAATTGGTAAAGCATTTGTTAGAGATTGACTCTGAAGACGAGTTTGTGTTTTTTGTGCGTGACGCGAGAGACCTCACCCTTGATCCCTCTCCTACAAGGAGAGGGGACTTGAAAGTGGTTGAGGCGGACATTCCTTGGTATGGGTGGGAGGAACAGGTGAAGTTTAAGAAAATAATTGATAAAGAAAAAGTGGATTTGATGCATTTTCCGCATTGGAATGTGCCGTTGTTGTATAATAAGCCGTTTGTGGTAACGATTCATGATTTGACGATGTATCATTACCCTCGTCCAGAAGCAACAACTTTGGGGCCGATAAAATTCTGGCTCAAAGATAAAGCGCATCGGTTAGTTGTTCGGCACGCGGTAAAGCGAGCAAAGAAAATTATTGTAACAAGCGAGTTTACCAGGCATGATGTGCACGATACACTCAAAGTGCCGATGGAGAAGATGGTGGTGACGTATCAAGCGCCGTTTGAGAGTCAAAAGTCCGTAAAGTTCATAAAGTCCATAAAGTCGGTGATTGATGGCGAATACGCGCTATATGTTGGGGCGGCGTATCCGCATAAGAATTTGGAAGGACTAATTAAGGCGTGGAAGATTTTCAATGACAAGTATGGCATGGATTACAAACTTGTGCTGGTGGGCAAGAGAAATTATTTTTATAATCAACTTTTTAACAATAGACCAATAGAACAATATAACAATGTTATTTACAAAGATGATGTGAGTGACACAGAACTTGTGAGTTTGTACACAAACGCAAGTTTATTCGTCTTCCCCTCGCTCTATGAAGGCTTTGGCTTGCCACCGCTTGAAGCCATGGCTCACAGTGTGCCGGTTGTATCATCAAATCGCTCTTGTATGCCGGAAGTGTTGGGCGAGGCCGCATTATACTTTGACCCGGAAAATTATGAACAAATGGCGGATGTGATTTATCAAGGATTGACAAATGAAGAGGTTAGATTTGTGTTAAAAAACAACGCCATTGAGCTTCTCAAAACGTACTCATGGGAGAAGTTGGCGAGAGAGACGACGAGTGTGTACCAGTCATTGCGAGGAACGAGGGACGAGTGACGAAGCAATCTCATTGTTTGTATTAGATTGCTTCGTCGTCGCTATGATGCTCCTCCTCGCAATGACGGGTAATTTGTGCTATAATATATACATGGCACTTCAACGCAAGTGTTCTTGCTGTCGTAGACCAGGACACACAAAAACCAACTGTCCTCTCAAAGGAGGAAAAACTAAGGAAACCAAAAACAAGTGGGTGTCAATTAAGGTTGCTTCGCCACACACCAAATCACAACACATTGTTGATTTAAAAGAAAAAAAGTTCGAAAATCACTGGAACGGTGTAGTGGCGTTCAGAGAAAGAGCGCCTGTGCCAGAGGAAAGAGCAGTGGTTGATTGGGCAGAGATGGTGCGGACGGCGAATCAGTTACCAGTTAACAGATATCAGTTATCAGAGACGAAAAACCGTGTCGCGGTGATTGATAGAAAAATTTTGATATCTGTTATCTGCTATCTGAAATATGTAACTAATGGCATCAGAAATAAATTTGTTGCATTACATCAATTTTTCTCAAACACACCAAACGTAATCTTTTCCCGACAAAGTACGGGATCCCGTATTTCATCGGGACAATCTTTCAATCTTAGGTCTTTAAATTACCGTCGTTTCGCCTATGGCGCAGTGGTTATATTTTTACTTATCGCCATCCCGTTTCCAGCCGTTGGCTATTATCAAAAATTAAAAACAGATGGCGCGCGAGTGGTTAGCGAAAGCACAAACGCGTTTCTAGCATTGCAATCTTCAACCGTCGCGGCTTTGCAGTCAAATTTTGAACAAGCTCAGACAGATTTGAATTTAGCATTGGAATCTTTTGGCAACGCGCAATCAATTTTAGAAAAAGAACACAACGCTTTGGTTTATGTAATGAGCGTACTGCCAATTGTCGGCAGGGAAGTGGAGAGCCGCCAGCATTTGTTATTGGCCGGCCACCACCTCGCGCTGGGCAATACTTATTTAGTAAAAGGCATTCGTGATAGCGGCGCGGACATACAAATGCCCATGACAGATAAATTAAATATTTTATCTGCGCATTTGCGGAGCGCTATCCCGCAGTATGAAGAGGCACTGCAAGATTTGTCACAGGTTGGTGAGGCCTCGGTGCCAGTGGAGTTTCAACAGTCATTTTATGATTTCAAAATTTTGTTTTCCGCTTTTGTAGATGATATGAAGGATTTGCGCCGTTTAGCGCAATCCATTGATAAATTATTGGGTTCAGAACAACCCCGTCGTTATTTGGTGATTTTTCAAAATCCAGCGGAAATTCGTCCAACCGGCGGTTTTATGGGTAGTTTTGGGCTTTTGGATATACAAAAAGGCAGGATTACTAATTTTGAAATCCCCGGCGGTGGTACTTATGATGTACAAGGCCAATTAGATGTGTTTATTAAACCACCACTGCCTTTGCAGTTAGTGAACAAGCGCTGGGAGTTTCAGGATTCTAATTGGTTTCCAGATTTTCCCACGGCCGCAGAAAAGATGGCTTGGTTTTATCAGCACGGCCGCAACACCACCGTTGACGGCGTGATAGCAGTCAATGCTAGTGTTTTAGAAAGATTATTGGGCGTGCTTGGCCCGTTAGTGAGTGATAAGTTTGGTTTAGAATTATCTAGTAGTGATGCTTTGTCAAAGATTCAAAAGCAAGTGGAAGTGGATTATGATCGCGAGGAAAATCGGCCCAAGGAAATCATTGGTGAATTAGCTCAACAGATTTTAAATCGCACCCAAGAATTGAATTCCTTGAGCGCGGTGCGCTTGGCCGCGGAATTGAACGAAGCTTTGTCGCAGAAAGAAATTTTGGTTTATTTGCGCGACGGAGAATGTCAGACAGTTGGGTTTGATGATTTTGGTTGGACTGGCAGTGTGGAGCAAACAAAAAATAACCAAGATTATTTATTAGCAATTAATGCCAATGTTGGTGGGAATAAGACAGACGCGCGCGTGACACAAACCATAGAACATCAGGCAGTGATGCAGGACGATGGCACGATGATAGATTCTGTAGTGATCACGAGAGAGAACAACAGCCGAGAGGGTGAAGAATTTTATGGCGGTAATAATATTGATTATTTGCGCGTGTATGTGCCACAAGGATCAGAATTGATTGACGCGGGTGGGTTTAATTATCCGCCAGAGGGAATGTTTAAGGTGCCCGAGCATTGGTATCAAATAGACGCGGATTTAACTAGAGTGGAAAAAGAAAAAGGCATCCAGACAAAAACCGGCACGCGTATTACTTCGGAATTTAATAAAACAGTGTTTGGCAACTGGGTGATAACTCCTCCCGGAGAAAAAAGTATAGTATATTTTACATATAAACTGCCGTTTAGAGTCAGCACCAACGATGCGTCAAAAGATTATTCATCTTATAGTTTGCTGGTGCAAAAACAATCAGGTGTTGACGGCAAATTCGCCACCAGGATTATATATCCGCAAGGCTGGCAGCCCGTTTGGGGCACGAGCAAAGATTTAGATTTGGCTTCCAACGGCGCTGAATACAATGGCGAGCTGGACAGCGACAAGGCGCTTGGCGTTGTGATGGAGCGAAAACGTTAATAATTGTTTTTAAGTTTTAATGTTTTAATGAATTAAACAATATGCCAGAACCAGAATTTAAAAAGATAGATTTGCCGGTTAACGAACCGGTGAAAAAAAGGGTGGTGAGGAAAAGAAAACCTCGGACAACCACCAAGAAGACTGTGGCAATCAGTAGCGCTGAAGAAAAGAAAATAACGCAAGAATTGAAGGAGATTTATCAAAATGATGATGGCACAATGCCAAATATGTCGGATTTTAAGAAGAAAAAAGGCGGCGGTTTTTTCCGTGCTTGCTTCACGCTTTTATTTTGTTGTTTATTTTTTGGCGCAGTGGCTTGGGCCGGTTTTTTCTTTTTACAACCTAAACAGAATTTTACAGAACAAGATGTGGTGTTATCTTTTACTGGCGCCAGCGAGGTGAAGATTGGAAAGGAAGTCAGCTATCGCGTGCGTTATCGCAACGCGCAGAGTGTGCCGCTGTCTAAAGTTGTTTTACAGGTTAAATATCCAGAGGGATTTGTGTTTAGCGGGGCAAGTCGCCAACCAACGAATGAGGCTAAAGACGAGTGGGCATTAGGCTCTTTGGGCTCGCAAGAGGGTGGATATGTTGATATCGTTGGCAAACTATATAATGATATAGACAAAAATGTCTCTTTTCGCGCGTTTTTGAATTATACTCCGGCTAATTTCAACTCTGAATTTCAACGCGTGTCCAGTTTGAACGTGGTGATTTCAGATGCCCCGGTAGAATTATTAGTACAAGCGCCAAAAGAAGTTGTGGCTAATACTTTGGTCGATTTGGTTATAGATCTTAAAAAAAGCGAAGATACGCTTACCAATCTGGCTTTGGTAATTGAGCCCGGTAAATTTTTCAGTAAAGTGTCGTCAGATCCCGAATCAGACAAAGACAATTTTTACCAATGGTCGATTGCGGAATTAAAAGCGGATAAGCAAATAAAATTAAAAGGAAACTTTGCTTTTGCGGACGACGTTGAAGAGGGTGAGATGGTGATTAAAGTAATTGGCTGGCGCGATAATGAAAAAAAGACAGAGCCATTCTTATTGCGTACGCAAACCGTGAAGGTTAAGGTGATACAATCAGAATTGTCAGCAGTTTTGACTATTAATGGCGCAATAGAAAAACTCTCTGTACAGCCGGGCGAGGTGTTGAATATTAGTTTGGCTTTAAAAAACTCCGGCCAATCAGCGATTAGTGATATAAGCGCGCGTTTGATACTAGATACACCATCATATAATAAAAAAAGTTTGCTGAATTGGACAGAACTAAAAGATAAGTTAGACGGCAATATTAGTGGCGAGCAGGTGAGTGAAACTACCAGGCGTGGCATTATCGTTTGGGATGGGAGTAAACTTAAGGGTTTGCGCAGTTTAGCACCCGGCGCCGATGTACACATTGATTTATCTATCCCGCTTAAAGCCAAACAAGCGACTGATTTGACCGATTTTACCGGCTTTTTGATGACGGCAATTTCTGAAATTAAGTATTCTGTGCAAAAAGATCAGAAATCATTATCTACTAATCAGATTCAAATGACCGTTAATTCAGATTTGGCTTTTGATGTGCAGGACAAGAAAATAATTGGCACTGATGGCAAAGAGACGCATGAAATTACTTGGCTTATCTCTAACAGTTTTCATGAAATTAAAAACCTCGACCTATCAGCCGAAATTTATGGCGACACAAGCTGGCCAGACCAGACATTGGTCGTGCCAGCAGGAGAGGCCAAGTTTGATCCACAGTCTAAAAAGATGACTTGGAAGATTGGCGCGATGCCAGTGAGTGTTGATGTGCTGGCTTTGAAATTTAATATTGTGTTGAATAGTCAAAATCCGACACAGACCCAGCTTGTTTCAAAGGTTTCAGTTAAGGGGACTGATGCTGTCACCGGACAGGAGATCACTTTAAGCGGTGATGAAGTAAAACTTTAATTTTATTACTTTTTAATCAATTCCTTTACCGCTTCTACGACTTCCTCAAAGCGAGTATTGCTTTTTACAAAGTATTTGTTACTGCCTTTTTTGATTGCCTCATTAATGTCAGTCTCCTGTCCCAAATTGGAGAGAGTTATAATAGGAATTTTTTTAAGTCTCGCATCTTGTCGGATTTCTTTTATAACTTCAAAGCCGTTGCCATCAGTCAGCATTAGATCCATAATCATCAGGTCGGGTTTTTCGCGTTTGGCCAGCTCCAACGCTTGGCTGGCGATCGGTGTGCTGATGATATCAAAACCCGCGTCTGCAAGCAGGTTGGAGTATAGTTTGACAGTAAATTGATCATCCTCAACTATTAAGATTTTCTTTTTCGTAGGCATATTTTAATGTTAAAAAGTTAAGAATTGAATGAAAAAAATTGTGGTTTTATTTTCTTCGCTTTCAAACCAAATTTTGCCCTTATTTAGCGTCACCAGCTCTTTAGTGATATAAAGACCAAGCCCGGTGCCGTCTCCCTCTTTGTTGACCGCGTTATTGGCGCGAAAAAATTTTGCAAAAATAAATTTTTTCTTGTTTTCCGGTATGCCAATGCCCAGATTACTGCAAGAAAAAATCGTATACTTGCCTTCTTTTTCAAAATTGATTTTGATGGCGCTTTTGTTGAAGGCGTAACGGATGGCGTTTTCTATAATATTTTGTATAATGTTGCGTACGTGGTTTTCATCTGCTTTGATGAAATATTCCGGCGCTTTATTGGCCAATTCTATTGTGACATTGTGTGCTTGCGCATAATACTGCAAGTCATTGTAAACTTTCGAGTAGACATCAGCCACATTAACCTTTTGCCAATTGGGGCGGATTTTTTTATAAGGCATGTTTGTCACACTCAAAAGATCATTGACCAGGCGGTTCATGTTTTTTAAAGTTTTGTAACTATCATCTAGATAGCTTTTCTGTTTATCGTTTAATTGTCCAGGCTGGTTGCTTAATAAATATTCTATTGCCCACATTACGTTGCCTAATGGGGTTCTTAAGCTGTGGCTGGCAATATGCGCGAAATCAGTCCGATATTCTTCTTGCTGTTTTTCTTTGGTAACATCGCGGATTACCATAATTGCCCCCTCGGTTTTGTTGTGCTTGTCTTTTAGCGGGGTGGTGGTTAGAGATGCCCAGATGCGCGTGCCATCCTTTTTTATAAATTGGCGGATGGTGTTGACGATCTTTTTTCCGTTGTTGATGGAGTCAAACAAGACCGCGTTTTTTTTCGTAATCGGTACGCCCTCCGCGTCGGTGGGGCTAAGCAAAGTCAGCGCCGGGTGCTTGATTAGGTCATTTTTACCTTTGTAACCTAAAATATTGCAGATGGCCCGGTTGCAATCAAGGGCGATTCCGCCTTTGTTCACGACCAAGACCCCATCTCCCAGTGAATCAATAAAATGTCCCACTTCTTTGGTAATTTCTGGAAAAGTTGGATTGCGCATATTTTTAGTTTTTTTACTTTCGCAGATATTATAACATACCCCGGTTATTTGGCCAAATTTTGCGGATTGGCGATTTGCAGGATAAAATGGTATAATTAGCATAGCCACTTTAGTCAAAGTCAAATTTTTTACTTTATTATAATATTATATGGTCGAGAGATTAACTAATGAAGAAATCAAAAAGATTTTGGTGGACGGCAAGTATTTGTCCGCCAAAGACGCCGTGGACGTGGAATCGGGCCTGCAAGATACTGGCCGGGATCTGCCCGAGTATCTGGTGGAAGAAGAGTATATAACCAAGGAAATTTTGGGACAAATTTTGGCGGGGTATTACGGGACGACGTATGTGGATTTGAGCCGGGAAAAAACTGACCAAGGCTTGTTTCAAAAAGTGCCAGAGATAATTGCGCGTTCCAAGGGAGTAATGGCATTTGCCGCCGATGAAGATGGAGTAAAGGTTGCCATGCTTAATCCTAGCGACCGCGAAACCATTCACATTTTAGAGAAATTATTAGAACATCAAGTGCGGCCGTATTTTACCATGAAGTCAGATTTGGAAGACGCTTTTAGCAATTACAAATTGGGGTTAAAAGATGAGTTTGACAAAATTTTGTCTATTTTGCAGAAAACTGGCCTAAGCCAAGAAACCGGCGACAATGTGGTGGTCTCAATGGTAGACACTTTGCTTAAATATGGCCACCAAAGCAAGGCCTCTGATATTCACATTGAGCCTTATAGCGACAAGTTAATTGTGCGTTTTAGGATAGATGGCATGATGCATGATGTTTTGCAGATTCCCAAGGCATTTTCCGAAGTGGTCTTGACCAGAATCAAGATATTATCCAAAATGCGCACCGACGAACATCGGGCCGCGCAGGACGGCAAATTAAAATTTAAATTTGAAGGCGAATCCGTGGATGTGCGGGTGTCAATTGTGCCGACGATTTTGGGAGAAAACGTGGTGATGCGTATCTTATCCGCGCACAGCCGTTCGTTTGGTTTGTCTGACTTGGGATTGTCCAGCGCGGAAATGAAAAAAGTACAAAAAGCCATCAAGCACCCCCATGGCATGTTTTTGGTTACCGGTCCGACCGGTTCGGGCAAGACTACAACTTTGTATGCCGTGCTTAAACTGCTTAATCGCCGTGATGTTAATATTGCCACGATTGAAGACCCCGTGGAATATGACATAGAGGGGATTACGCAAATTCAAGTAAATACCAAAACAAATTTGACTTTTGCCAGTGGTTTACGTTCAATCGTGCGTCAGGACCCAAACATAATTATGGTGGGTGAAATCCGCGACCACGAAACCGCGGACATAGCAGTCAATTCCGCTTTGACCGGCCACTTGGTTTTGTCTACCCTGCACACCAATGACGCGGCCACCACTTTGCCGCGGCTATTGGACATGGGAGTGGAGCCTTTTTTGGCGGCTTCGACTGTAAACGTGGCGGTGGCGCAACGGCTGGTGCGCAAGATTTGCCCCAAGTGCCGCACGTCTTATGAATTGGAAGATATTGAAAAAGAATCATTGGATTTTGACGCGCGCGTCAAAGAATTAATCACTAAAAAAGCCGGCAAGAAAACAAAAAATCTAAGATTATACAAAGGAGCGGGGTGTGAAGTTTGCAATCACACCGGCTATAAAGGCCGCATTGGCGTGTTTGAGGTTTTGGTAATGAGCGAGGAGATTAAAAAATTGATTTTACAACACGCTTCCAGTCAAGAAATTTTAAAGATCGCTAGAGAGCAGGGGATGACTTCAATGTTAGAAGATGGCATTGGCAAAGTGATGAATGGGATTACTACTTTGGAAGAAGTTTTGCGTGTGACCAGAGAATAGTGGTTGATTAAGTTTTTGTTTTTAAGTTTTTTAAATTATGTCTTTTAAAGATTTTTCCAAGATAAATTTAAGCCTGGGCGGTACCGGCTTATCGGACCGCGCGTTGTTGGCCAAATATCTGGCTGTAACGCAACAGTCGGGATTGTCTATTTTGGAATCTTTGGACATTGTGGGCGAGACAGCGCGCGGAAAAATGAAAAATATCATTGCCGGGGTCAAAAAATCAGTGGAATCCGGCAACTCGTTGGCGGATTCATTGGGACGCTACCCCCGGGTTTTTTCGGGTATTTTTACCAGCGCGGTTTATGCCGGCGAAAGTTCGGGCACCTTGGCCGAAAATTTGCAAAATTTATCCGAACAATTAAAAAAAGAAAAAGAATTGGGCGCCAAAGTTAAGGGCGCGATGTTTTATCCGCTGGTAGTTCTAGTCGCCGCCTTTATTTTGGGTATGGCAATGTCTTTTATGGTTTTGCCCAAAATCACGCCGCTTTTGGAGGGATTAAACACCGAACTGCCAATTACCACGCGCGGCTTGATTGCTTTTTCGCATTTTGTGGATCAGAATGGCCAGTTTTTGTTTATCGGCATTGTGGTTGGAATAATTTTTTTGCTTTGGCTGGTAAGACAAAAGTTTGCCAAACCAGTCACGCACTGGCTATTGTTGCGCGTGCCGATTGTAAAAAACATTGTTCGTGACAGTAATTTGGCGCGCTTTTCCCGCACCCTTGGCACTTTACTCAAAAGCGGATTGAACATTGACGAGGCTTTGTCGGTCACGCATAACACGTTGGCTAATTATTATTTTAGGCGGGCGGTTTTGGCCACCGGAGATAGAGTAAGCAAGGGAGCGACGCTGGCAGAAAGTTTGTCTGAGTTTCACAAACTTTTTCCCAAAATGGTTGGCCGCATGATATTGGTTGGCGAGCAATCAGGCAAGCTGGAAGATTCGTTACTATATTTGGCCGATTTTTACGAAGCGGAAGTGGACAACTCCACCAAATCTTTGTCTACGGCGATTGAACCGATTTTGTTGTTGTTTGTGGGTTTGATCGTGGGTTTTTTGGCTCTGTCCATTATTACGCCGATTTATAATATCACGGGTAATATCCGGTGATTAAACCTCTATGCGCGGTTTTACTTTGGTGGAACTTTCCATTACCATCGCCATTATAATAATTTTAGCGGTTGTTTCGGCGCCGATTTATGGGTCTTTGCAGGTGCGAACGCAACTGGGTGAATCCAGCGCGCAAATAGTTCAAGCTTTGCGCGGCGCGCGGGAGTTGTCTGTGGCCGGATACAAAAGCCAGGCCCATGGTATTTATTTGAATTTTAATAATTTAGGCGCTGATTCGTACGTGGCTTATCAGGGTTTGTCTTATGCCGCGCGCGACACGGCGTATGATCAAGTTTTTGTTTTGGAAAAGGCGCTATCATTTGTGAATGTTGATTTAAATCAAGACAGCGGGGATATTGATATTAATTTTTCTCAAGGCTTGGGACTGCCGAATAGTCAAGGCAGTTTTAAATTGGCGCATGGCGCGCAAGGGGTTAAAACTATCAGCATTAATAAAAAAGGCAAAGTGGAAGAAAATTAATTTTATGGATAATCGCGGTCAATCCCTTTTGGAAGTCATCTTGGCAATGGCGATTTTTGCTTTGATTAGTTCCACCATGATCAGTTTGTCTTTGGGTGGTTTTGCGTCTTTGAGCCAGGGCGGTGAACAAACCGAGGCGGCCGGATTGGCTCAAGAGGGCTTGGAAGCGGCGCGGGCTATAAAAGATCGGGCTTGGAATGAATTAATTTATACTACTAGCAGTGTTTTTGTAAAAAATAAACAATGGTCTTTGTCTGGCGAGGGTACCACGGAAAAGATTGGTAAATACACGCGTACAATCAGTTTTGCGCCTGTTTGCCGGAATGCCGCTGACAATATCGCGGCTTGTCCGGCCACGTATACTGATGTTCAGACAAAAAAAGTCGTTTCCAAAATAAATTGGTTAGTGCGTTCGGGGGTGGAAAATACGGCTCAACAGATTAGCTATCTTACCAATTGGGGCGCGAAACACTGGGTACAAACCGACTGGTCGGGCGGTCCTGGCCAAAGCGTGTGGCAGGATGATACAGCGTATGACGATAGCGAAAATACAGACGACACAATTGGCGGTCAAGCGCAATTGGGAGCTTTGCCGGATGGCGGATATGCTACCAGTAGTTATTTGCTTTCCTCTGCCTTTGACTTGGAGAATAAATCGCCGGTTACAGTGATTGGTTGGAGCGAAGATTTATCCCAATGCCAGCCGAATTGTTCCATAGAGTTTCAGGTACGAACCGCGCCCAATCAAGCGGGCGAGCCGGGTACATGGTCGGAATGGTATGGCGCAAAAGGTATTGGCACCTATTTTACAGACCACAAAGGCGTGGTTATATCAAAAAATTTAAACGGGAATCGATGGGCGCAATATCGGGTGAAGTTAAAAAGCAATGGAATCGCCACTCCGGTTTTGCAAGAGGTATTTATCGCTTATCAATAATTATGAAAAATAAAGGTTTTACATTGATTGAAACATTAATCTACATTGCTATTATCGGCGGCGTGGTGGTGTCTTTTGTCAGTTTTACTTTAAGTGTTTCCAAATCACGCCAAAAAACTTATGCCGCGGAAGAAGTTCAGGCCAATGCCAGAGTGGCGTTGGATGTAATCAGCCAAGCAATCCGGTCCGGAAGCGGAATAAACCAAGCAACTTCGATTTTTGACACAGAACCTGGAAAATTATCCATCGCCATGTCCGACAACACGCTTAATCCCACCATAATCAGTTTAAGCGCGGATGACGGAGTTTTGCTGATAAAAGAAGGCAATAAAAGCGCGGTGCCGATTACTTCTGGCAGTATGCGGGTGACAAATCTATCTTTTTCGGATTTGTCTTTAAGTAGCGCGCGGGAGAATATCAAAGTGAATCTGACAATTAGTTTCGCGACCAGTTCGGACGCCGGCTATCAGTTTAGTCAGAGTTTGGAGACAGCTGTAAGCCTACGTGAATAATATGAATACGATTTGGCAAAACAAACAGGTTTGGAGTGACCACCGCGGTGTGGCCGCGCTTTTGACTGTGATTATGATAAGCGCGGCGGTTTTGTTGATGGCTCTTAGCGTCTCGGTTTTAAGCATTGGCGAATTAAATATGGGTTATACCGCGCAAAAGGGCGGTGAAGCCCTGGCTTTTACGCAAGGTTGTGCCGAAGAAAGTCTGCGCCGCCTAAGTATGGATAACGATTGGGCGGGCGGCACTTTGAATTTATCTGATGGATCGTGTATAATATCAGTTAGTGGTAATGGCAGTAAACGCACGCTTAAGATTGTGGGCCAGGTTGGTGATTATCAGAAAAATTTGCAAATCAAAGCCGCGGTCAAGGATAGCGCGATTACTGTTAGTTCTTGGCAAGAAGTAAGTAATTAAGATATGTTTTTATTGGGCAAACAGATAGTGGGAATTGATATCGCCGATCATTCAATCGAGGTGGCGCAGGTTAAATCCCTTTTTAATCAAAGGACAGTATTGAGTTTTGGCAGAAAAGAATTGTCTTTGGGTATGGTAGAAAGAGGTAGAATCAAGGACGCCGACAAATTGGCCTCAACAGTGGCAGAAGTGTTAGCCGAGGCCAAACCACGAAGAATCAAAAATAAAAATATAATTTTTGGCTTGCCGGAAAGTCAGACGTTTGTCTATCATTGCAACTTAACTCTGGCTGACAAAAAAGAAATTAGCGCGAAAGTCAAACAAACGCTTTTGGGCAATGTGCCGATTGATGAGAAAGAACTGGTGTATGCTTATCGCGTATTGCAAGAGAACAATGACCAGTTTACAATTTTGGCCATAGCGACGCGCCAGACAGTTTTGCAAGAATGGCTAGATTTTTTTAAGAAGATAAAATTGAAAGTGAAAGGTATTGACGTGGAAATTTTGGCGACCTTTCGGGATTTGTTTGATTTTTTGCCAAAAGAGCCAATTGGCGTGATAGATATCGGCTCTGCCACTAGCTTTGTTGGCATATTTGATAAAGAGGGTTTGCAATCCGAATATATTATTAACGTGGCCGGCGACGCGTTTACCGCGGCCATTGCCAAATCCGGCGGGCTGGATTTGGGGCAGGCGGAAGCGGTTAAGATAGAAAAAGGCTTGGAAAATTCCGACCAAAAAATAAAATCAGCCATCTTGGAACAATTAGGCTTGATTACCGCGGAAGTAGGCGAAACATTGTCTGGTTTTAAAGAAAAAACCGGCACGGAAGTGGTCAAATTAATTTTGGTTGGCGGTTCCAGCCGGATGACTGGCCTCCAAAAATATTTTACGGAAAATTTGCATTTGCCGGTGCAAGTTGGCAGCGCCAAATCATTAAGCGCCAAGGTTCCTTTGGAGTACGTTGAGGCCGTTGGTTTGGCTTTGCGCGGCGTGGAGAATTTTTGGGATAAAAGAGATCCAATTTTTTAAAAAAAATCTATGAATAAAAAAGGTTTTACATTGATTGAGTTATTGATTGTTATCGCTATCATCGCTATTATCGCCGGCACGGTTTTTGTGGCTTTGGATCCATTAAAGAGGTTTAAAGAAGCCAGGGATTCCAGAAGGTGGGGAGACGTAAATGCAATTTTGAGCGCTATTAAGATAAGCCAGGTTGACAATCGAGGTCTTTATATCCCTTCTATCGAGGCGATGGCCTTGAGCGGCGGACAAGTGATAGGCACGGCGAATGCGGGTTGTACGTGCGGAGTTTGGGGTGTTTTGCCGTGTGTTAATTTGACAGCTTTGGTTGATGGCGGTTATTTGGCTTCAGTGCCGATAGACCCCAAGGGTGGAACCGCGGCCAGCACGGGTTATTATCTGGTTAAAATGACGAATGGAACAGTAAGGGTGGGGGCTTGCGCGCCGGAAATGGCGAACGCCAAAATCGAGGTTTTAAGATAGTTTTTATCTTATTATTATTTATTAAAATAAAACCTATGAATAAAAAAGGTTTTACGCTGATTGAGTTATTGATCGTCATCGCGATTATTGCCATCATCGCTGGCACGGTTTTTGTGGCTCTGGATCCATTAAAGAGGTTTAAAGAAGCCAGGGATTCCAGGCGTTGGGCAGACGTGACCGCGGTTTTGGGCGCGGTTAAAATTAATCAAGTTGATAATAAGGGGGCGTATATTTCGACCATAGAAACGTTGCCGGTTAATTTACCGTATATGATTGGTACGGCTGGGGCAAACATCGCTTGTAGTTCGTGCAGTTCGGCGGTGACTCAAGGTACATGCAAAGATCTGGCCGAGTTGGTAACCGGCGGGTATATAGCTTCGGTGCCAATGGATCCAAAAAATGGCACCGCGAGTGTCACTAATTATTATTTAACCAAAAACGCGAATGGCACTATTACAGTTGGCGCTTGTTTCCCGGAGACAGTGGGCGTCAAAATTGAAGTTGCCAGATAATTTCTTCGTGCCCTCGGCAGGAGTCGAACCCACATCACCAGGTTCGAAGCCTGGTGTCCTATCCGTTGAACGACGAGGGCAAATAAAAAGCTTGCCACGAGATGGCACAGCATTTTAATAGAAAGTTGTGCCACGTAAAGCAGCCTTCGGCTGCCACGTGGCCACTCAAAATGGCAAGTGCCATTTTTCGTGGTAGGCCGCCAGGGGATCGAACCCTGGACCTTATCCTTAAGAGGGATCTGCTCTACCAACTGAGCTAGCGGCCCATTAACCAAGGTATTCTTCTTTTGGATCTCTGGTAATGATATTTGTTTTAGAACGTTTCCAACCTTTTATTTTTAGCGCATTATCCGCGGCCGCGACTTGGGCCTCTTGTTTGCTAGTGCCTTCGCCTTCAGCGACTTTTTCTTTTTCCAAATAAACTCCAACTACGAATTTTTTTGCATGATCTGGCCCTTCCTCATTCAAAACTTTATAGTTGGGCGTTAAACCGACAATCTCTTGTGCTGATTCTTGAAATCTGGATTTAGGATCAATCCATGTCTCTTGTTCTAACACTTCTGGAAGTTTTGTCAACACCCAGCGGGTAATGAATTGCATGGTCATATCCCAACCCTGATCAATGTAGATTGCCCCTATTAATGCTTCTAGGACTTTAGCTAAAATATATTCGCGGGCTTTTGTGCCCTCATCTTTTGATTCGCCTCGGCTTAAAAAGAGGTATTCTTCTACACGGAGATCAGTAGCGATTTGTGCGCACATGGTTGCGTTGACCAGCGCGGCGCGCCAGTTGGTCAGTTCACCTTCCGGATTTAAGTAGTTGGTGAATAAATATTCGGTTACCACTAATTCCAAAACTGCGTCTCCTAAAAATTCCAATCGTTCATTATGGCCAAGCGCAAAATCACGATTTTCGTTTAGAAAAGAGCGATGGACAAGCGCTTGGACGAGATAATTGGGATCGTTAAACTTGATGCCAATTCTCTCCTCCAGCTTGTCAAAATGCCGATCTTTATATTCGGCAATTGGTTTTGCTGGCATAGAATTTTTTATTTAGTGATATCATTGTAAATTGCTCCCAAAACTCCATTTACAAATTTACCCGAGGCTTGGCCGCCATAGGATTTAGCGATTTCAATCGCTTCGTTGATCGCCACTTTGGCTGGAATTTTGTCATTAAATTTTAATTCATAAACTCCAATGCGCAAGATGTTGCGATCAACAATTGTGATTTGGTCAATTGGCCAATTAGTGGCATATTGGGCAATCGTCTTATCTATTTCATTCAAATGTTCAATAACGCCGTTTATAGTGGCACCTACAAAATCCTTGTCGTCATCGAGACCATTACCAAACTCTGTAATGTTTTGGTCAATAATGGTTGGAATTTCATTTGCCGGCATGCCATTAAAGTCCCATTGATAGAGGACTTGCATGGCAATTGATCTGGCTAGGTGTCGGTTAGACATACTACTTACCCGCTTTGGTTTTTCTTTTTGCTCTTAACACGCGTTTTTCTACGTTTACAGCTTTCCGGCCTCGATAGGTTCCACATTTGCGGCAAGCGCGGTGAGGCAAAGTATATGTACCACAGTCCGGACATTTTGCTACGGCGGTTGGTTTTAAGGCGAAATGAGACGCGCGATCGCGTTTGGAACGGTTTGTTCGTCTTTTGCTTGGGACTCCCATATTTTGAAATTTTTAGTTGATGAGTTAAACTGAATATAATTATAGCATAGTTTTGCTAATAAATCAAGAGGCATTGCCAAAATAGGTAAATTTCGCTAAAATATGTGTATGGAATTGCGAATTTGCGACAATAGAGCAGAGTGGGACAATTGGTTCCTCAAACAAGATCAAAATCTTCGGCAAAGCTCAGATCAAGCTGGGTTTTTGCAATCTTGGGATTGGGGGGAATTTCAGGCCGCTACTGGCAAGCCGGCGGTTCGTATGCAAGCAGTGGAGGGTGGGGAAGTGGTGTGGCAGGGGCAGGCGTTAGAACACAAACTCGGATTAGGATTGAAGTATGCGTATTTGCCGAGGGTTATGGAACATGGAACATGGAACATGGAGCAGCTGTTGATTTGGTTGAAGGAGCATAATTTTTCTTTTTTAAGAATTGAGTCGTCTAAAGATATCAATCTTTCAATCTTTCAATCTTTCAGTCTTTCACTTACTAAAAACAGACAGCCACAAACAACACTCATTCTTGATTTGACTCAAACAGAAGACGCGCTATTGCAAAACATGCACGCCAAGACCCGCTATAACATCAGTTTGGCTGAGCGCAAGGGTGTGGTGGCTCGCGAAGAAAAAGATATTGATGTATTTTGGAAATTAAATGAGGTGACAATCGCGCGGGATAAATTTAAGAGCCACGATAAAAATTATTACGCGAAAATGTTGGAAACAGAGATGTGCCATCAACTCACCGCGTACTTTCAAGGCGCGCCTATCGCGTCCATATTATTGATTATTTTTGGCGACACGTGTGTTTATCTCCACGGCGCGTCATCAAACGAAGAAAGAAATTTAATGGCGCCGTATTTATTGCAATGGCGCGGAATACAGCTTGCGAAAAAATTAGGATGCGTGTCTTATGATTTTTGGGGCATCGCGCCTGCTGTGAAAGTCGGCGAGGCCTCAACTTGCTTTCACAATCTTTGTTGGGAAGTTGGACACAAATGGACAGGGGTGACGCGGTTTAAGGCGGGGTTTGGGGGGGTGGTTCGGTCATATCCAGAAGCTGTTGACATCATACTGAGCAAGTGGAAGTATGGGGTATATAAGTTTGTTAGAAAATTCACCTAATTTCTAATTCACCTAATAAAATATCAAATATCTAATATATATGTCAGAAGAGCCACGACAACCTTGCCCGCAGTGCGGCGGCATTCACGAGTCGGGTAATTGCCAGAAAGGGCAACAAAGTGAGCCAGAGGACGGCAGTGATTTTGGCAATACAGAACAGTTTAATCAGTATGGTGGTACTTCGGAAGATCCGTTGAATATTGCTTGTATAACCAGAGAAGACGTTTTTAGTGGTCCTGGACTTTGGAATCCAATGTATCATAGAGAGTTTGATAGAGTTCATGCTTTAATAGCCAGAGAGCATGTGCCGCAAGAGGTGATTTGGGAGAAAGCCGGAGATGCATTGTTGATGGTAATTGGTAATGGCAATTTTGATTCCGCAATGGAGATTATAGCTGAGTTTGATATGCCAGAGAATGTCGTCCACAAAGTCGTTAAAGACATCCTTTTAATTAAGATTAAAAAGTTTTCTGTAGAAGAAATAGAGAAAATTTTGGCAAAGTTCGTGATGGCCGATGAGTTGTTGTTGGATCCAGACGTGCGAGAAGCTATTAAAGTGGCGCTGGAAAGTAGTCTACGTTCTTATAAGAATTATTCTGCCGATAGAATAGTTGAGTTTATTGAATTATTGGGTTTGAAGGGAAATATCACGCGCTTACAAGAATTACGCGCGCTTGCTATTAGATTAGTTGACCCCCTTTTGCCCGATAGGGTGGCAGAAGGTGAGGTGCGTGCTTTAATAGCGGGATTTGAATTGTCAGAGAATGAGCTAAAGCATCGTCATATAATATTATTAACCGACTGGATCACATCATCTGTTGATATTGGCACTATCGGCAATTACATCGCTCGATATTCTTTAACTGACACGGTCATTCAGTCGCCCGAGATTCAATCCGTGGTGGTAGACGCTTTGCTCAATCAATTTCGGTCTGAGTTCGATGTTTTGATAAAGTTATTTAAACTGACGTGGGAAAAGATTAAAGAAACACCACCGTTTTCTTCAATTATAGAACGGCTTAGGATAAATAATTGTCAGGATTTGGAAGAATTTGTCAGAAAATACGCGACGTTTGTGACATGGTTATCAAAACAAAAAGAGGATTGCGTGTTGGACGCAAAGGATTTGGATCGTAATTTGGGTATAGGGTTGATTGAATTAAATTTTTTGAAAAAGACAGGATTTGATTTGGATAGATTTACCGAAAAAGATAATGAGCAACATTATCACGAGGCCTTTGAGTCAATTGGCGATTCCGAAGCTCCTGATTGGAAAGACAAAGAAAACATATCTGGTCCATTTGAAAACGGCGCGCAAAAATTCGGTTATAAAAAAATGTTTCAATATATTGGTCGAGAGGGTTTGTCGCGCCATGATGCCTTGCATAATTTTAATAAAATTTTAGAATTATTAGCCACGTCCGGCTTAAAGCCGGAGCAGTTTTATGGGCAGATTTTGGACCAAGCGAGAATGGATGACGGCCATTACGAAACCGGCACCGCGCATCATGAATTGAACAGTTTGGCTAACAACATAAATTTAAATATTCAAGAAACAGTTGTTAGAGCTCAAAAATATGCGGATATAGAAAAAATGCAGGTTTTGGCGCAAGATTTGGGCGCGCCGGAACAGGTTTTTGCTTCTTGGAAAAATCTAAAAAAATATGGCGAGTTGTGTAATTTACTCGGCCGAACTGAAATTTTAGACCAACTGCAGGAATTGAAAAAGTCCGGCAAGATGAAGTTATATAGATTTGTGGAGACATTAGCTTTTCATCCTAATATTGATATGAAGGCGGTGTTTCAATTTTGGCGCGATCCGGAGCAGTTTTTGGATCTTACAGATAATCATGACGCGGCTAAAGTGCATGATAGAAAAAAACCATCAAATTATACTCATATTCCAAACTTGGATTTGACTGCCGAGGATTTACGCGACGCGCAAGTTGAGGGTGATTTGGATAAATTGCAGGCGTTTAGGCCTTTGGAAATAGTGTATGATTTGCCTCAAAGCGGGGAAGTGGTTGGCGAGAGAGAGACAAATTTGATCGTGTTGATGAAAGAGGCGTTGGGTTCTCACAGGGATAAAAAAGAGGGCAAAGCAAAAGATCCAAAAAAATTATTTAAGCAACTACAAGATTTGTTTAAAGAGGCCGGCCTAAAATTTCAAGATTATTTGGCCGGTAAATTGCAAATTGACACTGAATTTGAAAGTAAGGCAAGGGAACTGGTCCAGAGTGAAAAAATTGGTTATGTGAAAAAACCGGCCGGGGAAGTATATCGTTATCGGGCCAAAATCAACCTTAAATCAGACCCGGATGGCGTGGTGGCCGGCAATGACACGGCTTGTTGCATGCCGTTTGGTTCTGGTAAAAATAATATTTACACTTTCAACCCGGTTTGTTCTCTTTTTACAATCCAGCAAGAACGGGGTGACGGCACATGGCGCACAGTGGCGCAAAGTGTTTTAACAAAAGATAAAGACATAAAAAAGAATATATCCGAGGTTATGAAGCAGATGACTGATCCGGAAAAGCCGCCAATTGGCTCTGTTTTGTCCGAGGACGTCTTGAATCAGGGTGAGTCGATTTTGGCTTGCGATAATGTAGAATTGACTCCGAATGTGAAGGGCCACAAACTAACGGAAGCGCAGGTGGAATTGATTTATCGCGATTTTATGGCCGAATATCTGGCGCGGTACGCGAAGCAGGATAATCTGGCGACTAATCAAGTGGTGATTGGCCAGGGTTATTCCGACAGCTTGACTCATTTGCCGCAAATTCCCAACACTTACGCGCCATCTGCCCCGGTTGGGTATAGCGACAAGACGCATGAAAAAGTTTATCAATTAACTCCGAAATTGGCGGAAGGCATAAAAAAGCAAGTGATTGAAAGTGATTTGCCTGGCGGTAAAAAAGCAGAATTAATTACCGGTCAAAGGGGCGTGTCGTATCTTACTTTTGAAGATACTTTGCCGGTCGCGTTTATAGAAGGCAAGGCCTATCATGATAACCAAACACTGATACAGTATCTGCACAACATGGAAAACGCGTTGATTGCGAAAGATATAAGTAACGTTTCAAAAGACCGGCCGAATATGAGTTTGAAACACACCGGCGAGGATGGTAGAATTCACGGCTATATGCTGGCGTATGAAGGGCGTATGAACGAAGATGAAGAAGAGGGCAGTGAAAAAGTCGAACCGATTATTTTTGTTTCTGACATCGCGTCTGATTTAAAACATCCCGGCACTGGCGGCGCGCTAATGCGTGCTTTTTTGGAGCAATATCGTCAAAATTATATTAGTAAAGGCAATTTTGTTCCGGTCTACGCTCAAGCGCGCGAAAAAACATCTTACGCGATTATTAAAAGTAAGTTAAAGAAATATGGTGAGGAAGTTGGTTTAGAATTGGAGATGGAAGAGCTCGGTACTTATCAGGAGGGCGATGATACAATGCATCAGATTATTATTAGGGTTAAAAGGTGATTTTACTAATCCACTTGACATTTAAGAATGTTTTAAGTGTACTTAAAGGATTGTGGTTTATTCATTAATGTTTTAAGTATAGTTAAAACATTTTAATTGATATGAATGCGATAATTTTGTGCGGCGGACTATCAACCCGTCTCGGCGACATAACAAAAACAACCCCCAAAATCCTTCTTGACATCGGTGGTCGGCCGGTTTTGGATTGGCAGTTGGAGAAATTGAAAGGCGTTGGCATAAACAAGGTGGTGTTGGCGGCTGGGCATTTGGCAAAGGCATTATTTTACGTGGCAGGTGAAGAGAGAAATGGTATGAAATTGATTTACGCGATTGAAGACAAACGATTAGGGACTGGCGGGGCGATTAAGCACGGTCTTGAATATGTTGAAAAACCAGATGAGCCGACAATAATTTTGAATGGCGATGTTTTGACAACAGTTGATTTGTCAGATATGATAAAATATCTCAAGCCGGACAGTGATGGTATAATCCTCGGCTCGTTTGTGGAGGATGTTGCGAGTTACGGCACACTTTTGTATGATAAAAATTATCACTTGTCCGCGTTTAAAGAAAAAGAGGGGGTACATAAATCGGGTTATCAAAATGGCGGAATTTATATTTTTAATTCATGCGTGAAAAAATATTTTCCAGCCGAAGACGAGTTTAGCATAGAATATAACGTGTTTCCAAAGATGGAGGACTTATATGTGTATGAATCAGATAAGACATGGATTGATGTTGGATTGCCCGAGAGGTTGGAGTGGGCGAGGAGCCATTACAAGAAATTTGAAGGAAATTAAATAGAAATTATGAAGAAATTTTTTGTTTTGTTGTTTGTGTTTTGTGTTTTGATTTTTGGTAGTTATAAAACTTATCGCCATTTTTATCCAAAATATATACCGCCGCCACCAAGAGAAGAAGTTACAATTACCATTATACCGGGTTGGGATTTAAAACGAGCCGCGATATATTTAGCTGGTAAGGGTTTTGCGACAAGCACGAAATTAGACGCTGACTTAGAGGGATATTTGTCGCCAAATACTTATCGCGTGTATAAAGACGCGACTCTGCAAGAAGTTATTGATAAGCTCCAGACAGCGCGGGAGGATGAGTTAAAACAATTTGATGATATTATTGAGAAGTCCGGCATGTCTTTGAAAAAGATACTCACCTTGGCTTCAGTTGTGGAAAAAGAAGCCAATACAGCAGAAGACATGAAGATGGTGGCGGATATTTTTTTGCGGCGTCTTGATGAAGGTATGGCGCTGCAGTCTTGCGCCACAGTAAATTATGTTACTGGAAAAAATGATCCAGGAGTCAGCTCAAAAGACAAACAGATTGATTCGCCGTACAATACTTACAAATATCCCGGTCTGCCACCTGGACCAATTTGCAACCCTAGTTTAGACGCGATCAAGGCAGTTCTTGAGCCCACTAAAAACAGTTATGTATATTTTATGGCCGGAGATGATGGAGTGATGAGGTATGCGGAGACGTTGGAGGGACATAATTTGAATGTTGCTAAATATCTTAAATGAAATATACTAATATGCGAATCTTACCAATGATACTAATTATATACTAATGCTTATTAAGTAAAAATTAGTATACCATTCGTATCATTAGTACCATTAGTATATTTGTATCTTCTATGAACACATCTGATTTTGACTACAATCTCCCCACCTCACTAATCGCCCAAACGCCCGCAAACCCGCGCGATTCTTCGCGTTTGATGATTGTGGATAGAAAGACGAAGAAAATTGAGCACAAAGTTTTCCATGATATTATAAATTATCTCAAAAAAGGCGACCTGATCGTTTGGAACAATTCCAAAGTTTTTAAAGCTAGATTGTTTGGAAAATTGACTGATTTGAATGACGACGAATTATTTGAACATAAAAAACCAGTGGAGATTTTCTTGGTTCGGCCAATGGAAAATGAAGGAGTGTGGAAGGTGTTAGCCAAACCCGGACGGCATGTAAAGCCGGGCATGCGCGTTAAATTTGCGCAAGATTTTTATTGTGATGTAATGCTAAAAGAGCCAGCTGGCGATATTTTAGTGCAATTTCCAGACGACTCGGAAACAGTTCGTGAGAAAGCCAATAAATACGGCCATATTCCGGTTCCGCCTTATGTAAAAGACGAACCGCATGAGTTAGAGTGTTATCAAACGGTTTATGCTAAAAACGAAGGATCGGTTGCCGCGCCAACAGCTGGTTTTCATTTTACTCCAGAACTCATACAGAAATTAAAAGATAAAGGCGTTGAATTTGCCGAAGTTACTTTGCATGTTGGTCTTGGAACTTTTTTGCCAGTCAAATCAGAGCGCATTGAAGACCACACTATGCATAGCGAGTGGGTGGAGTTAAGCGAAGAAAACGCAGAGAAAATTAATTTGGCGAAGGCGCAAGGACGGCGGGTGATTGCGGTTGGCACCACCACTGTCCGCACTTTGGAAGGTGTCGCCCAATTTCTCCCCCTATCAGGGGGAGCGAGAGGGGGTCTGTGTGCAGATAGAGGACTCTACTTGCAAAAAAGACCCCACCGCCCTTCGGGCACCTCCCCTGGTAGGGGAGGATTTGTTCGGTGTTACACAGGCGACATCAACATCTTTATCAAACCCGGCTTTGAATTTAAAGTCGTTGACGCGATGATAACGAATTTTCACCTGCCCAAGTCAACCTTGCTAATGCTCGTGGCGGCATTTGCAGGAGATAGGGAGTTTATGTTACAATGTTATCAAGACGCAGTTGACCAAAAGTATAGATTTTATTCTTTTGGCGATGCGATGTTTGTTGAGTGACGAATAGCGCGAATGGGCTGATGCCCCGCGAATAACACGAATGAAAACTTAATTTTTAATTTAAAAAATATGGGAATGAGACAAGAAATAGGGGGGTTTAGAAGTTCTGTTCCTCCTACAGGAAGTGTAGTGGAATTGGCTGGTGACCAATTAAAAAGAATGAAAAGAGAAGAGGCACAGGACAAAAATCGGAGGCAAGAGTTGGATGTGGCGGCTGAAAACGCCAGCGCAGAATTAGATAAGCGTGCAAAAGCTGGAGGTCTGGATTTTTTGATGACAAAAAAGGGAAAGAAACAAGAAGGGGCAAATTAGTTGATTGAAAAAAAGTAGAGACGCGATTAATCGCGTCTCTACTTTTTATTTTATAATTTTATCGGATTGAAATTTGTCTCTGTGTCGAAATAATCCACCTCTTCTTTTTTCTTCAAATAAGCTACGATTCTGTAAGTCACTGGCAGTAAAATCACTTCCACTAAAATTTTGAAAATATAGTTTGACACCCAGATAATCCAAAGTAAATCCCACGGTAAGACACCAGCAAAGGCAATAAGGAGAAAGACAGTGGTGTCGGCAAATTGGCCGATCACAGTAGAGCCAAGCGCGCGGAGCCAAAGGTATTTGCCTTGCGTTTTTACTTTAATTTTTGCTAAAACATAACTATTCAAAAACTCACCAATTAAATAAGCGCATAAACTTCCCAGCACAATGCGTGGCACTACGCCGAGAATGGATTCAAACGCGGCTTGATTGCCCCAGTCCATCGCCGGCGGAAGTTTTTGCACTATCCAGAAAGTTACAACCATTAACAAATTCATCGCGAATCCAATCCAGATTACACGTCTTGCTCGCGCGTAACCATAGACCTCTGTCAAAATATCGCCAAAAATATAGGCCAGCGGGAATAGAATTGTCCCTCCGTCAAAACTAAACCAGCCAAGTGACAATATTTTTGTGCTGGTGATGTTTGATAAAATAAGCACTACAGCGAAGGCAGTGGTGATAACATCCAGATATTTATGTGGCTTCATATGATGACATTAATTATGTTTTGTGTTATTATAATTACAAGAGACAATAAACCATGGAGGATGAAATGAAAGAGAGATGCGCTATAAGAGTGTTAGGTGGTGTTCTCTGGATAGCTGATCTGGCGTCTCGGCCAATTCTTCGGTGGCTGTATGGACATCTGGATCTGCCACTCAGGGGGACTCTTATTTATGTCATTGAGTGGCCTTTGGCGCAGATCGTAAACGTTCGGGCCGCCACCGAAAGGCGGCGGTTTGAGAAGCAGATCAGACGGATGCTTCAAGGGGAGGAATGATTTCAAAAAAAAGGGGGGGGGTTTTTATGTCTCAATACTACCCTCCTGCGATAATCTTTTAATTGATTAAAGGATTATCGAAGGAGTTTGAGGGTGGTGTAAAAGAATACCAGAGATGGTATCCTTTTATTTTTATTGAAATTATTAAATCCACTGTCTTTTCAATTCTAAAAATTTATCTTCTTTAATCGCTTGTCTAATCTCGCGCATTAAATTGAGGAAGAAGTGGACATTGTGAATTGTGGCCAGGCGATAGGCGAGCAGTTCTTCGGCTTTGAAGAGGTGGTTGAGATAGGCGCGGGAATAATTTTTGCAAGTGGAACAGGTGCAGAGCGGGTCGATTGGGGATTTGTCGTCGCGATATTTTGCATTTAGAATGTTTATGCGAGAATTACACGAATGGGCTTCGGCCCCGCTAATAGCACGAATGGTGTCGGGATGACAGAATAATGCGCCGTTACGCGCCATGCGGGTTGGGGAGACACAATCAAACATATCCACACCGCGCTCAACGATCTCAAACAAATCAGACGGAGAAAAGCCAACACCCATGGTGTAATGCGGTTTGTCTTTTGGAATAATCGGATTGACCCAGTCCAGAATGTTTTTTGTCGCCTCCATATTAAAACCCACTGACTCACCACCGATGGCGATGCCGTCAAAGTCCATGCTAGATATTATTCGAGCGGATTCTTCACGCAATTCTTTGTGGTTTGCGCCTTGGATGATACCAAAGAGGTGTGGTGTGCAAGTGTGCAAGTGTGCAAGTGTGCAAGTTTTGTGAGCCCTTATACAACGTTCTGCCCAGCGGTGAGTGCGCGTCATGGCTTCTTTGGTGTATTTTACATCCGCGTCATCTGGCGTGCATTCATCAAACGCCATAATAATATCAGCGCCGAGTTTGTGTTGGATTTCAATCGCGGACTCGGGAGTAAAACGATGGGTTGAGCCATCCAAGTGCGAAGTAAAAGTTACGCCTTCGTCGTCAACACTGACTAATTTGGAATGTTCAGTGTTATATTGTTCTATTGTTTCATTGTCGCCTTGTTTTAATGTTTTAATGTTTTTATGTTTTAATGAAAAAACCTGAAATCCGCCAGAGTCAGTTAAAATGGGATGATTCCAATTCATAAACTTATGCAGACCACCAAATTCAGCAATCAAGTCCTCGCCTGGGCGCAAGTGTAGGTGATAGGTGTTTGCCAAAATAATCTGCGCGCCAAGATTTTCTATGTCCGCGCTATCCAACGACTTTACAGTCGCCTGCGTGCCCACAGGCATAAAAACAGGCGTTTCTATATCGCCGTGAGAGGTGTGGATAACTCCGGTCCTTGCGAGACAGGATTTGTCTTCGTGTGTTATTTCAAACATGACAGTAATTTATCAGATTTTGACGAAAAACGCAAGACAGGTTACAATAAGGATGGTCACCAACGGAGGTCTTTATGAACTGTGATGATTGCGGTCGGAAGTCTGACGAGTGCGTGGAAGTTGATGCCCAGAACCACCCCGGTTTGTGTTTTCCGTCCGAGCTTCTTGGCCGTTCTGTGGCTGAGTGTTTTGGCCGGGATATCGCCGGGGCCAGCGAAGTAACCGCGTTGATAGGGTTGCGTTTCGACTCCTACAATTCGGACTTCGTCGCTGCTCTTCGTGATGATTGGATTACCTGCGAAGGCAGGCTCACCAGGAGTGGTCGGAAAGCGTTGCAGGAGCACCAGCGTCTCGCCGCGAATAACCCCAATGGCAAGAAGGCCATGGGCAATGGGGCCGCGGGCAACGGCAAGGGGGGTAAACTCGTTAAGTTCGGGGAGCGTTAGGCCCGAACACCTACCGTGGAGGGGCGGTAAAGAGGAAGGTCCTTGACCTTCCTTCGCCTTTTATAAAAATTATGCGCAGTTATCGGTTGTATAATTTAATAATGTTTTTTTGTTGCATTTTTTTTGCGTTTGGTTCGGTTTGGATTTGGCGTGGAGAATGGGCGGAGGTGGCGAGGGAAAAGAAAATGAGTGAGGCAGTGGTTGTGGAAAAAGTCAGTGAAATAAATAAAGATAAGGAGATAGAAGAGATAGTGATGAATACTAATACTAATACTGAGAAAAATGATTTGGAAATTGGTGACAATGTGACTACAACTATTGCCACGCCCACAATCAAGATTGTTAAAACATTGCCGAAGAAAATCAATCTAGATGTTCCATTTACTTCTCAAGCACCAGAAAAAATTTGGGTAGATCCGTGGGAAGATTTTTGCGAGGAGGCGGCAGTGTTGATGTTGGATGCTTATTATGAAGAATATAATTTAAGTCCGCTGTTTGCAAAAGATGAGTTGTTGAGGATTTGGGAGTGGGAGCAGACAAGAAATTTCGGTAAAAGTATAGAAATTAAAGAAATTAAAGAAATTTTTAGTAAATATTTTAATCTTAAATCAAAAATTGTTGAGAATCCAACGATTGGGCAAATTAAAACATTTATTGCAGAAGGCAAGCCCGTGCTTACAGTGGCCGATGGAAAAGTTTTGCCAAATCAATATTTTCGCAATGGCGGGCCGGTTTATCATGCTTTAATTATTCGCGGATATACAGAAGATAAGTTTATTACCAATGATCCCGGGTCTGGTTGGAGCAAAAATTATGAATATAAATATGATGTTTTGATGGATTCAATCCATGATTGGAACAACGGGAATGTGAGTGAAGGAAAAAAAGTCATCTTAGTAATTGAGTAGACATGATTGCCTGCCCGCCGATGAGGCGGGGAATAATGGTGATGTGCCAAATGGACGGAAAGTGATTTTGGTGATAGAATGACGGACGGGTGTTAAATTGTTAAACTGTTAAATTGTTACGAAATGATTGATTATAAAAAAGATCTAAATCAAGAGCAATTAGATGTGGTCCTTAATGCAGAAGGGCCTTGTTTGGTCTTGGCGGGCGCAGGATCGGGCAAGACGCGGACGATTACTTACCGGGTAGCGTATCTGTTGGAACAAGGCGTGAGCCCTGAAAATATTTTGTTAGTGACTTTTACAAATAAGGCGGCAAGGGCGATGATAGAGAGGGTGGCGGCGTTGGTGAACCACCTCACCCCTGGCCCCTCTCCTTGGCAAGGAGAGGGGAAGCCCGCCATATTACCATGGTCTGGGACGTTCCATCATATTGCTTATCGAGTTTTGAAAAAATACGCGACATTTTTGGGATATAAAAATAGTTTTTCTGTTTTAGACAGCGATGATAGCTCAAATTTAATCAAGCAGTGTCTTAAAGACGAGGGCATAGACAGGACAATGAAGCGGTTCCCGTCTCCTTCTGTTTTGCAGTCCATAATTAGTTATTCCAGAAATTCAGAAATGACAATTGAAGAAGTTTTGAATTTAAAATATGAACATTTTTTGCCAATCGCAGATACTATCAAACATCTGGCAAGCAATTATGAAAAAAGAAAAAAAGCGGCGAATGTGATGGATTTTGACGACCTCTTGCTTAACTGGCTGGTGTTGTTACAACAATCGGAAAAAATTCGCGAAAAGCATCAAGACCAGTTTCACTATGTGCTGGTTGATGAATATCAAGACACAAACAAAATCCAGGCCTCCATTATTCGTCTAATCGCGCAAAAACACCGCAATTTACTTGTTGTCGGCGATGACGCGCAAAGCATTTATTCTTTTCGCGCGGCTGACGTAAAAAATATTTTGGATTTTGAAAAAGAATATCTGGATGCCAAGATTTTTAAATTAGAAACCAACTATCGCTCCACGCCGGACATCCTTAATCTTGCGAATGATGTTATATCAAATAACATTAAACAATACAAAAAAGAATTGCGCAGTGTGATAGAAAAATTCGTCAAGCCGGAAGCAAAGTCGTTTGACGAATCGGCCGGCGAGGCGCTTTTTGTGTCCGATAGAATTGAAGAACTGATGAATCAGGAGAGCGTGTCGCCGGAAAAAATCGCGGTTTTATTTCGCGCCGCGCATCACTCGCAAGCGCTGGAAATGGAATTAATGAAACGCGGCATTGCTTATGACTATCGTGGCGGCATTAGATTTTTTGAGCGTTCACATGTCAAAGATGTGCTGGCCTATTTGCGTATATTAAACAATCAAACAGACGAGATGGCGTGGCGGAGAGTGTTGGGTATGCAGGTGGGGATTGGAGAAGTGACGATTGGATTGATTTTAGAAAGACTTAGGACGTATGACGTAGGACCTATGAGTGATGATTTACCAGCTCGCGCTGGCATTGGATGGAATGACTTCTTACAAATTTATAACAAATTAAAAGATGCGGGCTTGCCTCGCCGAAGTTCCGAAGGAACGGAGGCGGGAGATGTGAAGGTGGGCGATCTGATTAGAATTTTGTTAGAGAGCAAATATGTGGAATATTTAGAAAATGAATATCCGGATTATCGCGAACGGATGCAGGACTTGGAGCAGATGGCGGGTTTTGCGGACAAGGCCGAGTCGTTAGATTCGTTTTTGGCCGAGTCATCTCTGCAAGAAAATTTTCGTACGCCCACCGCGTCATTAAATAATAAAATTATCTTATCCACGATTCATCAAGCAAAGGGCCTTGAATGGGACGCTGTGTTTATTATCAATCTGTGTAATGGCCAATTTCCCAACGAGCGTGCTTTGCGTGAAAACGATGGTTTGGACGAAGAGCGCCGCTTGTTTTACGTCGCAATCACGCGCGCGAAAAAATATCTGCATCTCACTTACTCCTCTGCGAGCATGTTTGGTGGTTTTCAAGGAGGCCCCAGTATGTTTTTGGAGGAGATTGATAGAGAGTTGGTGGATATGGAGGGTGAGGGGACGGTGTTTAACGACGGCGATGGAATTACTTATGTGGCAGAAGACGCGCCACCAAAAAAAAGGACTGGATTTTTAAGCAGTATTGACGAATTATAAATTTGTTGTATAATAGTGTCAACTTAATTCATATTTTAAAAATTTATGTCGTTCCCAATAACCAAAACAAAAATTGATGGCGAAAGCAGGGTGTTTGATTTGAATGACCTCAAAGACCGCAAGGTGTATTTTGAGTTAAAGGCCGGTCCGGAATTGGCCAAGCTTCGCGAGTATTTGAAAACCAATACTTTTGTTGGTTATTTGCTTGGCAAAAAGAATTCCGGCAAAGGCACTTATTCCAAATTATTTTTGGAGGCCTTGGGACAAGATTGCATTGGCCACATCTCCATTGGCGACATTGTGCGAGATATTCACAAAAATTTAGAAGTGGAAGAAAACAAAAAAACCTTCTTGGATTTTTTGGCAAAAAATTATCGCGGTTTTCACAGCGTGGAAGAAACCATTGATTTGATTTTGGGTAGAAATCAGACGTCGCTCATTTCTTCGGAATTGATTATCGCCTTGATTAAATACGAAATCAGCAAACGTCCCAAGCAGGCAATTTTTCTTGATGGTTTTCCACGAGCGCATGACCAAGTTAATTACTCGCTATATCTAAAAGAATTAATTGGCTACCGTGATGATCCAGATTTTTTTGTGTTTATTAATGTGCCGGATTCCATTATTGATGAGCGCATAAAATACCGCGTGATTTGCCCGGTTTGCCACACACCCCGCAACTTAAAACTTTTGGCTACCAAAGATGTTGGTTATGACAAAGACAAGCAGTCGTTTTATTTGATGTGCGATAATCCGGCTTGCAACAAAGCCGTAATGGTGCCAAAAGAAGGGGATGAGCTTGGTATCGAGCCAATCCGCGCCCGTTTGGAAGTTGATAATCAAATTATTAAAAAATTATTGACTTTAACCGGCGTGCCAAAGGTTTATTTAAGAAATTCAATTCCCAAAGACGTGGCGAAAGATTTTGTGGATGATTATGAAATCACACCTCAATATAACTATGAACAAGATGAAGTGACTGGCGCGGTTAAGACAACCGAAAGTTCTTGGTTAATTAAAGACGACGAAGGCAAAGAATCAATCAGTTTGTTGCCAGCCGCTGTTGTTGTCAGTTTTATCAAGCAGACAGCGCAGGCGTTGGGGTTATAGGGGGTTGGTGGGTGATTTGACAGGTAATTGGGTGTCATAATATAATATAAGTGATCCTTCAAGCTGAAACGACGCAGTATCTTATTCTACAATAAGATTTATAGGGAGGCCCACATCACCTTGTTCCGTGGAATAAGGTTGCGGCCACCCACCTATTCATAGGGATATAGATCAGTGCCGTTTCTCGTGCTTGATGGGTCAAAAAAGTCCGCCTGATCGGCGGATTTTTTAGTGGGCGACTCAGGGATCGAACCTGAGACCTCGTCATTATCAGTGACGCGCTCTAACCAACTGAGCTAGTCGCCCATAAGTGGACCCGAGAGGAGTTGAACCTCTGACCTCCACAATGTCAATGTGGCGCTCTAACCAACTGAGCTACGAGTCCTATTATAACATAGGAAATAATACACTATATAGAAAAAAAAGTCAACTTCTGTGGATATTTGCCTTTTTTCTTAAATAGGTATATAATACCTGTGGATAAGTGGTTAAGAACCATCAAGATTTATGTTAATAAAAAAAGAAGAAAATCAGGTTGGAGAGAGAGAAAATTTAGTTACGCCAGTTTCTCATAAAGAAAAGAAGTTTTTAAGTACTTTGGGGTCTTTCTTTTTAGAAGTGATCAAGTTGGCAATTTTGTCGGGCATAACAATTGGCTTAGTGCGTTATTTTTTGTTTAAGCCTTTTTATGTGCGTGGCCAATCAATGGAGCCAACTTTTTATGAACACGATTATTTAATTATTGACGAACTCTCATATCGTTTTCGTGAACCCAAACGCGGGGAGGTGGTGGTTTTCAAAGCCCCCAATGGCACGGATTATTATCTGAAGCGTGTGGTTGGTTTGCCTGGTGAGCGAGTAAAAATTGAAAACAATAAAGTTATTATTTATAACGAAGAAAAACCACAGGGCATGGTATTGAATGAGGCTTATTTAGAAGAACAAACATTAGGTAATGTTATGGAAACTCTTGGACAGGACGAATATTTTTTGCTCGGGGACAATCGTGATGCTAGCTATGATTCCCGTCGTTTTGGTTCAGTGTCTAAAAAGAAGCTTGTTGGTCGGGCGTGGTTGCGCGGTTGGCCACCATCGCGTGTGGGTGCGCTTGCTTTGCCAATTTATAATTTAGAATAAATTATCTATGTCATTTAAAAAACATATATTAAGAAAAAAAATGGAAAAGAAAAATAAAGAAGTAAAGTTAAAAAATGTGGAAGTAAAATCCACGCCAGTAGATGTTGCGGTAGAAGATGAAAGTGGTTTTGTGTCAAAAAAGGGGAAATTCGCCAGTCTATTGCGTGGGATGAAGGATATCTTGCCAAGGGAGTCTGTTTATTGGAAAAAGATGTATCATGCCGCGGAAGATATTTCTGAGGCTTATGGTTTTGTATATACAGAGACTCCAATTTTGGAAGATGCGGCTTTATTTATTCGTTCCCTGGGGCGTGGTACTGATGTTATAGAGAAAGAAATGTATGTGTTTGAAGATCGAGATGGTAGTAAAGTTTGTTTGCGGCCAGAGGCAACAGCTTCTTTGGCGCGCGCCTATATCTATCATGGCATGCATACTTACCCACAGCCAGTGAAGATGTGGTATTATGGGCCAATGTTTCGTCATGATAGACCGCAAGCCGGCCGTTATCGGGAGTTTCATCAATTTGGGTGCGAGAATTTTGGCGTGCATGATCCTGTGGTTGACGCGGAGTTGATAGTTGTGGCTTATAATTTTTTGCGAGATTTAGGCATTAAGTCCATTGTTCATATTAATAGTATTGGTACAGCCGAAGACAGGCAAAATTATTTGATTGAACTCACTGGTTATTTACGCACCAAGCGCGGTTATTTATGTGAAGATTGCAAAAAAAGAATTGTGAAAAATCCTTTGCGGGTTTTGGATTGTAAAAATGAACAGTGCCAGCCAATAATTGAAGAGGCGCCACAGATTTTAGATTGGTTGTCTGTGAGTTCTAAATCCTTTTTTACTAAAGTGTTGGAATATTTGGGTGAAGCAGACGTGCCATATACCTTGCGTTCAACATTGGTACGCGGCTTAGATTATTATACTGAAACAGTATTTGAGTTGTATCCAGAGGAAACAGGTGAGGGGAGCGCGCAGAGTGCGTTGGGCGGAGGCGGACGTTACGATTTATTGGTAGAACAGGTTGGTGGCCAGCCAACGCCTGGTTGTGGATTTGCTATTGGTTTAGAACGAGTAGTCGCGATTTTGCGTAATGCGGCGGAGAAAAAAGCGCAAGAAAATAAAGACGAACGCCAAATATTGGATCGTCAGGTGGTGTACTTTGCGCATTTGGGTGAACAGGCACGCCAAAGGGCTCTTAAGATTATTGAAAATTTACGACGCGCAGGCGTTCATTTGTATCACAATTTGGGCAAGGGGGCTCTTAAAGCGCAGTTGGAGCAAGCAAATAAACTACATGCGGCCAACACTTTGATTTTAGGACAGAAGGAGATGCAGGATGGCACAATTATTATTCGTGATATGGAATCGGGCATTCAAGAGATTGTTGATATAAAGAAATTAAAAACCGCGCTGGAGAGGAAAATGGGCGTTGAGAGTTGATTGCGGTGGCTGTGGCTGTAGTCAAAACTTGAAAAAAAGATAGAATGTGCTATAATTTAATTGTAAACTAATTCTTAAAAACACCACGAGGAGGTGAATAATTGTGTCAGAAATAAAACGAAGGAAAGGCGAGTCGTTTGAGTCGTTTATACGACGTGTCAAGCGACGCTGGCTGCAATCAGGTAAACTTTTGGAAGCACGCAAAGTACAATTCTTTGAAGAAAAGAAAAGTAAAAATTTGCGCAAGAATAAAAAAGTAGAATTTTTGCAAAAAGTTTCCAAGACAAATTACTTGCGTAAAATCGGTCGTCTACCTGCTGAGGAAATAAAAACAAAGCGGTATTAATTATGACATTGCGGTCTGACATTTTAGACGCCCAAAAAGAGGCGTTGAAAGCGCACGACGAGGCAAGACTCGCGGTTTTGCGCATGCTTTGGTCTGCAATTCGCAATCAAGAGATTGAGAAGGGGCACACGGAATTGAAGGATGATGAAGTACAGAAGATGGCGGCGACACAGATAAAACAATTAAAAGATGCAGTGGTGGATTTTGCGAAAGGCGATCGACAGGACTTGGTTGCAAAATCAGAGGCAGAAATAAAAATTTTGCAAGCATATCTGCCAGAACAAATGTCAGACGAAGAATTGAAAAGTCTGGTGGAAAAAATAATCAAAGAATTTGGCCTAAGTGGTACGGATGTTGGGAAAGCGATGGGGTCAGTGATGAAAGAAGTAAAAGGCAGGGCAGATGGAAATCGAGTCAAAGAGGTGGTAAGTAAAATTTTAGCGGGTTAAAAATTTATTTTTTAAATCCTTGGTACCATGCTTCCTCGGGTTTACCCTTCTGGATGTAAATTATCCATCAGGGCAAGTAAAAAAAATAATTTTAAAAAAATCGCCACGGTTTTTGCCGGTGTTTTCTTTGTGGCGATTTTTTTGTTGTTAGCACAATCGGCGCTGGCGCAAGTGGCTAGTCAACCCGATCTCAATTTTGGTTTACAGCCAGTAGAACAAAACATCGGCTTAGGTGGAGAAGATATTCGCTTGATTATTGCTCGCATTATTCGCGCGGTTTTGGGATTGCTTGGCATTATTGCTATTTGTCTCATGCTTTGGGCCGGCTACACTATTATGACCGCGGGCGGCAATGAAGAAAAAATCCAAGAAGGTAAAAAGATATTAATAAATGCTGTGATTGGTTTGGCGATTATCTTGTCAGCTTTTGCCATAGCGCAATTTGTGATTAACATGTTGGCGCAAGCCACTGGCTATGGAAATGAACAGCAAAAAAAAGTGACAATTGAGACTTTTGCTGGTTCGGGGGCATTGGGGAAAATTGTAAAAGATCATTATCCAGAACGCGATCAAGTTGATGTCGTTCGCAATACCAAAATTATCATTACTTTTGCCGAACCAATGATGCCGAATTCGTTTATTGTAAACAAAAATCTTACTTGTTGGCCGAAGGATGGGTCAAACAAGCCGGCGCTGATGATGAAAGATGGTGGCGCGGATTGTTTGGTTGATGAAAAAACCAAAAAACCAATTGAATATTATGGCGATTGTCTTTCAGATAAGCCGGATTTTAATTGGGATATAGATTGCGATAATCTTTTGATTGAAGAAAATAAAAAAGGCGAGCAGAACTTTTTTATTCATCCGAGCGCATCATCTACGCTTGTGCAAGCCGCGGCAATGGCTAGTTTTACAAAAGAAAATGATGTCTGGGTGGCGAAGACGTTTGTCTTTAAACCATTACAGCCATTAGGTGATGATTTAGAAAAAATTTGGTACACAGTCAAGTTGAATAATGGCGTAAAAAAGGCTGACGGTGGAGAAGCTTTTGCGGGCCAGCACTATCAGTATTATGAATGGGAATTCCAAACTGGCACTAACTTTGATTTTTCTCCGCCTTACGTGGTAAGTGTGTTTCCTTGGCCTAATAAAACTGAATATCGCAATACAATTGTTCAGCTTAATTTCAATGAAGCCATGGATCCAATGATGGTGCAGGGAGTGGCGACGCCGTTTGATGACGCAGGCGGTTTGACGAGTTTGGTTTTGAATTTTGGCACGACCACGTTGAATGGCGTGGCGACTGGTGAATGGAAAGTATCTAATGGCTATAAAACCGCGGAGTTTGTTTCAGACAAACCGTGTGGTCTCAATAGTTGCGGTGAAATGATGTACTGTTTGCAACTTGATTGTAAGGAAGATGATTATGATTGTGTAAATAAATACGCGACCCTTGTCAGAACAGCTGAAGTCATGCCTGGTGGCCAGCCATTTGAAGCCAAACCGTTTAGCGGTGTGATGGATGTGGCTGGCAATGCTTTGGATGGCAATAAAGATGGTACTTATCAAAAACCACCAGACAAGGGCAAGAAAGTCAATGATGTAAATTACTTTAAACACATTGGTGATCAGGAACGTACGTTTACTCCCAAAATCAGTTATGCGCCGGATAATTATGGCTGGGATTTTGCGATAAAGAATGATATTGACAGGACCGCGCCATATTTAGAAATAGTGGAGCCAGGGTTGGATGCTGGCGGCGTGAAATCCGACGCAGATGTGCGGATGAATTTTAGCAAGCTGATGTGGGTTGGAACTTTGGCGAACATTGGCTTGCAAGAATATCCTGAAGCAATGGCTACGTCATCAGAGGGTAAAACAGTGCCAGTAGATTTTTTCTTTTATCCGCAATCCAGTCTGAGTGAACCAAAGACGATCACTTGGATTAAACACCGCAAATTCGGACCAAATGGTTTTGACTATTATTATTCACCGGAAATTCCCGGTTCAGTAAAAAGCACAAACCAAAATTGTCTTTATCCTGGTTACGGGCCAGGGTTTCCCGGGGTTGTCACTATTGGCGGGTCGCCTAAGTGTGAATTAAACAATTATAATGAATGGGGAGTGCCTGGGAAAATAGGCGATTGCGCGCCAACCACAAACCAGACAACTTCAAGTACTGATACTGGCTGTGTACAGACAATTTTTAAAGATGAAAATGGCAAATTAATACAAACTAATGCCAGTACAACACCTTGTTTAGATTATTTAAAAGGTGAAAAAATCAGCAAGCCGTTTCCAGGAACAAAATAGTTTTTAGATGTTTATGTTTTTGAAAGGCCATAACAAAAAAATCTTTTTTCTCTCCCTGTATTTAACGGTAGTAGTTGGGTTGTTTCTATTTTTAAGTTTTGCCAACGCTGAAACAACCACGCTTAATTTTGGTTTGTCATATGGCAAAGATACGGGCCTTGGCGGAGATGATGTTCGCTTGATTATTGCGCGCATTATTCGCGCGGTTTTGGGCTTGCTTGGAATTTTAGCTTTGGGCATCATGTTATGGGGTGGATACACTGTCATGACTTCTGGCGGCAATGAAGAAAAAGTACAAGAGGGCAAGAAGATCTTGATGAATGGAACTATCGGCTTGGTAATAATTTTATCAGCTTTTGCCATTGCTCAATTTGTGATTAATCAGTTGGCCGGAGCGACTGGCGCTGGTACTGGTCAGGTTAATAAAAAATGTGAGGATTCTATTTATTATGAAGAACATAAAGCAGAATGCGAACCTGGTTGGTGCGGCAAGGATCCAAAAGGATGTTGTCTGGAGGAGATGAAGTTGTCTGGGTTGTTTGTGGCGCAAAGCATCACGCCAAGCACCAAAGATACAAAAATGAATAATGTGGCCGGGCGCGCGATCTTTAACATGCCGATTAGCAATCAATTTTCCGCTGGACAGGTGATTAAAATTTTGAAGATCACGGACAAATTGACCAACAAGAGCGAAGACATTACAGACAGATTTGATTTTGTATTTTTTTCAAACCAGGCGGCAAAAAATATGGGTGTGGAAGCACGCTATAAACCAACTAGCGGATTGTGCGTGGATGGCAAGACTGGATGTCTGGGCAATGGCGATTATCGTATAATAGTTAATGATAAGCTAACCAGCGAATCCGGCAAACAGATTTCGACCGGCACACCAGAGTGTCCATTTCCCGTGGAAGCAGAGTTGGGGATTAAACATGACAAACGCTGGGTCCTGAATTTTGATGGTGTGGATGATTATATTGATCTGGGTAAGAATCCACTGAAAGACGGCAGTATGACGATAGAGGGGTGGGTTTATCCAACTGCTAAAACACCAGGTTTGATTATGGCGGTCAATCCTGATGTATACACTCTTT